>Ga0307374_10000005_pt1 | contig 307285 bp, 288 predicted proteins | sample OX3MG_FD_202532 | JGI IMG/M metagenome (GOLD analysis project Ga0307374, IMG submission 202532) | Soil microbial communities from Risofladan, Vaasa, Finland - OX-3 | ecosystem: Environmental > Terrestrial > Soil > Coastal area > Acid sulfate soil | place: Finland: Risofladan, Vaasa...
CTGCCTCCAACTGGTTCAGCACCAGCACCCGCCTTTGCTCAGCTGAGTTCAAAACGATCTTGTCCTTCATAGCCGGACAGAATCGCTGAGCTGTTAGGACCGGTCAGAATCGCTGAGCTACAACACTGCGCCCCTCCCGCCTTGACAAACGAACGGTTGTTCCCTAAGCTACGAACCGATGTTCGTAAGAGATAGGCTTCAAAAATCGACTTTGCGACGGCATCGGGCGCGCCGAACTGCCCCCAAAGGCAGCGGCAGTCGCGGGGGACTTTTCCTGAAAGTGGCCGTCTTGAGCGTGCTCATGGGGGCCGTGATGACTCAGGTCGCCCTCGGGACGGCCGGTGCCAGGGGGCCCGCCGTAATAGTGAAGCCTGGACAGACCCTCTGGGGGATCGCAAGTCGTGACTATCCGCAGTCCGACCCCAGAGAAGCGATCGCAGCCATCGAGTCGGCAAACCATCTCAAGAGCCCGGCGATCACTCCTGGCGAGCGGCTGGTTCTACCTCCCGTCTGAGATTTGGCCATCCGCCCTAAAACCCCTAATGGACACACTTGATCCCAAGAGGAGGCACCGACCGGCAATTGGGAGATAGCCCCGCTGTCAGTCAGGCAGGCAAGAGTAGCGCTGGGCCAATGCCGACTCGGGGATCCTGGATGGCGTACATAGGCGGTCCGAGGTCAGGAGCATCACCGTTGCCCCGAGAGATATCAGGGCCAGCGCTTCAGGTTGTCGTGCCTTTCTCCGGCGTGGAGGAAGGGCAGCCGAGTATCTAGCGCTCGCGTCTTCGCTTCGAGCACACGCCGCGGGCGCACCTCGGCAGGCCTAGCTCGGATCCCTTCCGGGGATCGCTTGGTGCGGTAGCGGACCGACGGCGCACATTTGTGCGCCCATTCTTTTATCAGGGGATATAGATCAAGCATGTCCGCAGCGAGACCCGGCCCTGTCGGGCGGTGTCAGGCGCTACTATTGGAGGCGACGCAATGACCATCTCGGAAAAGGATCATGCCACCGGGCCAAGGGGTGTGACCGGACCCCATATATGCTAGAGTCCCGCATATAATTTTTATAATAGCTTGGAATCCGTTCTGATTTAAATCAAAGGACTGGAATATCTGGAATATGAAGAAGTTTATTACAGTAGCCGCTGCACTGGCTATTGGATCTATGTTGGTGCTATCTGTACCAACTAGCGTTCTTGCTGCCACTTCTCCTGTTTTGGTTGGTTCAGCGGGATACTCCGTACTGGGAGGTGCAGGAGTAACCTGTACTGGCTCTACTACAACTACAGGAGCCGTTGGTGTCAGTCCAGACACCTCTATTACTGGCTTTCCAAGTCCATGTTCTGCCGGTGGTGGCACACAGTCAAATAATGCAAGTGCAATAGCAGCACAAGCAGATGCCGGTACTGCATTTGGTGCTCTCAACCAGCCCTGCGATCACAGCTATGGAGCTCAGGATCTGACTTTGCTTTCTCCTCTAGGACCAGGGGTTTATTGTTCTACCAGCAGTTTCACGCTGAGTGGCAACCTCAATCTCATTGGGACAGGAGTGTGGATTTTCAAAACCGTATCAACAATCATTACTTCTCCTGGCTCATCTGTCACTGGTGGTGACCCATGTAACGTGTGGTGGCGAATCGGTAGTTCTGCGACGCTCAGCACAACTACGGCATTTATTGGCACAGTGATTGCACAGAATGGTGTCAATGCACTGGATACTGGCGCAACCTTAAATGGTCGCATCCTGGCACTATCTGCAGGCACAGTAACACTTGATGCAAATACGATTAGTGGACCAACCTGCACCGTACCACTGAAAACGCCGGTTACAACAACGCCGACCACCGGCGCCTTCGGGGCAACCCCTAACGGCGTCCCCTTGGTACTGATCGCCCTGGCCTGCTTGGCCGTCGGCATCCTGGTCAGCTCAGGTGGCCTCTGGATCGTCCGCTCCGCAGGTGGCGGGCCCCGGGCTCCGCGCATCTGAGGCTGGCCAGCTAGCTCAGCGGGAGCGGTGGGGCGCGGTATCTAGTCGAGCAGGGGCAGTGCCTCTCAACCAGTCGCCAAGCCACCGATGGCTCTCGTGTCGGCGCCTCAGTCGGAAGGTGAGTGGAGCAGGCGGGCGATGCCTTCCAGGGGAATGGACACCCACTCCGGGCGGCTCCGCAGTTCGTATTCAACTTCATAAAGGGCCTGACTAGCCTGCAGGCAGGTGAGCATCAGTCGGACTGTGCTCCGGTCAGCAGGGAGCATTCCGGTGCCTCCGATGGTGGCTAGGTACTGACCCAGAAAGGCGTCCCGCGCCAGTCCTGACCAGGCCCGGCCATACGGCTCCAAGCTGGCGGCGCTGACATCGGCGGAATCCACCTGCTGTCGCAGGGCAACGGTGGCGGCGTAATCGAAGGACCGCAGCATCCCCGCGATATCCTGGAGCGGGGTGGCCTTCCGGCGCCTAACTGAGATCGGCAGAGAGGGTCTGCCTTCGAAGTCCAGGGCGTGCCAGCCGGCGTCGGTGCGCAGGAGTTGGCCCAGGTGGTAGTCACCGTGGATCCGTATGGCACTCCCGGCTGGTGTCATCCTGACCACCCGGCGGGCCAGTTCGTGGAGGGCGCCGGCATGCACCGCCAGGGGCTCGAGGCGCGGATCGTCCAAGCTCAGCAGCTTCTCCGTCCAGGCGTCGAGGTCGTCCGAGATGGTCTGGAGGTCGTCGCCGGTCAGGGGACGGGCGACCAAGTCGGGATGACTGTCCAGGCCGGCCAGCGCCAGGTGCATCTCGGCCGTCAAATTTCCGATCTGGGCGGCCGCGCCGGCGAATGAGGAGCCCTGGCGCTCTACGGCCGTTGCACAGTTCTCAGGCAGCGGCACCGCGCCGTCAGCGTCGATCAGAAGGTCGCCGTAGAGGTCGCGCAGCGAGGTGAGGGCCAGAGAGAAGCCATCAGTGCCGTTGCGCAGGTAGGTCTGGGCCACGGCCAGCGAGATGGTGACGTCGTCGGAGCTGGCTTCGACCACCCCCAACGGCTGAGCGATCCCGGTGAAACCGGCTCCGTCGAGCGCCTCCAGGAGTTCGACCTCGGGGCTGACTCCGGGCCAGACTCGGCGGAGCACTTTGATCAGGAGGTCGTCACCGTAGAGCACGGTCGATTGGCTTTGGTCCTTGGGAGCCATCTGGTTGGGTTCCAAAGACTTCAAGGGGGGCAGGGGAGGGTGGAGCAGCCGGAAGTGGAGCTGACCCGCGCGCTCCCCGCTGATCGACTGGCTCTCGGCCAGCGAGGTCAGGAATGCCGCGGCCAGACTGGGGTCGGCGAAGGCGTCATAGACGGCCCAGGCCAAAGACTCCTCCGTTTCTTTCGACTCGTCCACTATGCCGACCCGGCGCGAGAAGGCGCGAATTGCGGGCGGGAGATGGCGATTCCACGGCCGTATCCCCAACACCAGCTGATAGGTAGCCGCCACCCCCTCCTCGAAGTCCACTTCCGCCAGCGCGATCACCAGGGCGGGCACTTCGTGGCGGATCCAGAAGACCTGGTTGAGCTGCAGCTGCCGGATCTGTCGGTGCTTGTCGGCAAACCACCGCTCCTGGGCCAGACTGCTGGCCAACACCGCCTCGATTCCCTCCAGTTCCGAGAGCCGAGGGAGAGAGGTCATGTCCTCGACTCCAGGCTGAGCCAGTAGAAGGCGTGGGGACCGAGCGTGAACGGGTACGGTGGGGAGCTGATCTTGGGGAAGGGCACCCGGCCGATCAGCTCGACTGGGGTGGCGCCGGCGCATTGGCGCAAGTCCAGCTCGACCGGTTGGGCGAACCGGGACAGGTTGTTCACGCAGAGGATCGTCTCTCCATCCGAGGAACGCAGGAAGGCAAGGATTGAGGGATTGGTCGCCTGAACCACCTCGAACCTCCCCCGACCGAAGACCGGGTGGGCCTGGCGGACCCTGATGAAGCGTCTCACCCACTGGAGCAGCGAGCTCTCACTCCGCTGCTGCTGCTCGACATTGCACGCCTGGTAGCCGTAGAGGGGGTCCATCAAGGGGGGCAGGTAGAGCTGAGCGAAGTCAGCCCGGGAGAAGCCCCCGTTGCGGTCGCCGTTCCACTGCATGGGGGTCCGCACTCCGTCGCGGTCGCCGACATAGACGTTGTCACCCATGCCGATCTCATCGCCGTAGTAGAGGATGGGTGTCCCCGGGAAGGAGAGCAGGAGCCCATAGAGCAACTCCATCTGACGGCGGCCATTGCCCAAAAGAGGCGCGAGCCGCCGGCGAATGCCGATGTTGAGCTTCATCCGGGGATCGCGAGCGTACTCCGCGTACATGTAGTCCCGCTCCGCGTCGGTGACCATCTCCAGGGTCAGCTCATCGTGGTTGCGCAGAAAAATGCCCCACTGGCAGTCGGGCGGAATGGAAGGAGTCTGGGCCAGGATCTCGGTGATCGGGTAACGCTGCTCCTGGCGCAGGGCCATGAACATTCGCGGCATGAGCGGAAAGTGAAAGCACATCTGGCACTCGTCCCCGTCCCCAAAGTAGTCGCGAACGTCGCTGGGCCACTGGTTGGCCTCCGCCAGTAACAGGCGGTCGGGAAAGCGGCCATCGACTTCGCGCCGGATTCGCTTCAGGAAGTCATGGGTTTGGGGCAGGCTCTCGCAATTGGTGCCCTCCGCTTCGAACAGGTAGGGCACGGCGTCCAGGCGGAGCCCATCCAGGCCCAACTCCAGCCAGAAGCTGATCACGTCCAACATGGCTTGCTGGACCTGCGGGTTCTCGTAGTTGAGGTCAGGCTGGTGGCTGAAGAACCGGTGCCAGTAGTACTGACCCGCCTGGGCGTCCCAAGTCCAGTTGGAGACCTCGCTGTCGACGAAGATGACCCGGGCTTCGGCATAGCCGGTGTTGGAGTCGCTCCAGACGTACCACGCGCGCTTGGGCGAGTCCACGCTGCGGCGCGCCTCCTGAAACCAGGGGTGCTGGTCCGAGGTGTGGTTGACGACCAAGTCAGTGATTACCCGGATGCCCCGGGAGTGGGCTTCGGCAATCAGCCGCCGCATGTCTTCGATGCTGCCGTATTCCGGCTGGATCGCATAAAAATCGGAGATGTCGTAGCCCCCATCGCGCTGCGGTGAGGAGAAGAGCGGCAACAGCCAGAGGCAGTTGACCCCCAGCCAATGGAGGTAGTCCAGCTGGGAGATGAGCCCGGGAAGGTCGCCGATGCCGTCGTCGTTGGCGTCGAAGAAACCTCTGACGAAAACCTCGTAGATGACCGCGTCCCGGTACCACTGGGGATCGGGCGCGAGCTTCATGGCTCCACCCAAAGAAGCTGGGCCGGAGCCTCCGCCGGGTCCAACTCGACCTGCTGCAGCGACCCCGTCCAGGTCTGGGTGGTGCCCTGGAGCAGATCGTGGACGCGCAGGGTGGAGCGGGGCTTTGCGCTGAGCTGCTTCAGGGAGAGCCGGACCTGGGCACGATGGGCTCGGCTCGGATCCAGGTTCACGATCACCAAGATGACATCCGAGCGATCGGCGGTGTGCTTGGAATAGGCCAGCACTTGAGGATTGTCGGTGCGGTGGAAGTAGAGTCGGCGCAACTGTTGCAGCGCCGGGTGATCGCGTCGGATCGCGTTGAGTTGAGTGATCAGCGACACCATCGCGCCGGGCTGGGTCCAGTCGCGGGGGCGGTACTGGTACTTCTCCGAGTCCCAGTACTCCTCGGATCCCGGGGACTGAGGCTGGTTTTCGCACAGCTCGTACCCGCTGTAGATCCCGTAGCTGGGGGAGAGGGTGGCGGCTAGCACCAGTCGGGAGCGAAAGGCAGGGGGACCGCCCAACTGCAGCTCTTCGGTCAGGATGTCCGGGGTGTTGGCGAAGAAGTTGGGCCGTAGGTAGTCGGCGGTCTTCCGGGTCAGCTGGGTCAGGTAGGTGCGGAGCTCGGGCTTCTTAGAACGCCAAGTGAAATAGGTGTAGCTCTGGCTGAAACCAACCTTGGAGAGTTGCCCCATCAAAGCCGGGTGGGTGAAGGCCTCGGCCAACAGGATGACGTCCGGATGGGCGGCGCGCAGTCGACCGAATACCCAAGCCCAGAAGGGAACCGGCTTGGTGTGAGGATTGTCGACCCGGAAGATGTGAACGCCCTGGGCGATCCAGAACTCCAGCACGTCGTAGCAGGCCTGCCAGAGCCCCTGCCAGTCGTCACAGGAGAAGTCGAGCGGAAAGACGTCGTCATACCGCTTGGGTGGGTTTTCGCCCGGTCGGATGGATCCGTCCGGTCGATGGTCGAACCAGTCCGGATGGTCATGCACCCAGGGATGGTCGGGCGAGCACTGGAGGGTGTAATCGAGAGCCACCTCCAGGCCGAGAGCCTCGGCAGCCTGCAGGAATCCCCGGAAGTCGTCCAGCGAACCGAGGTCGGGATGGACTGAGGTGTGGCCCCCGGCGGGACCCCCGATTGCCCAGGGACTCCCGGGCTCACCGGGTCGCGCGATGGGGGCATTGTTACGGCCCCTCCGGGCGGTTGAGCCGATGGGATGGATGGGGGGGAGGTACACGACGTCGAACTTCATATCAGCCAGATCCGACAGCCGGTCTCGAGACGTGACCAGGGTGCCGGAACGGTGCCCGTCCGAGCCCTCGGAGCGCGGAAAAAACTCGTACCAAGAACCGAATAGGGCCCGAGGGCGCTCAACCCAGATCGGCAGCCGGGCGCCGCGGGCAGGAGTGGTCTGGACCAGAGCGTCGGCCATCAGCCGGGCGGTTCTGGGATGCAAGAGGTATCTCTGCAGGCTCAGCCTCGACCCCGGGCCCGATTGGCCGAGCTGGCGTTCGATATCGGCCTGGTCACTAGGGGGAAGTAACGCGGCTCCGGTGCGCAGCAGCTGCACCCCGGTCGGGAGTTCGTGGCTGGGGTCGGCCTTGGCTCGCAACCAGCGCCGATAGTCCTGCCGCCAGCTTGCGAAGTCGTTCCGCCAGGCTTCCACCTGAAACTCCGCGGACCCGGCGCTGGGAAAGGCGACGTTGCCGATCCAGAAGTCGTCGATGTACCCCCGCAAACGACAGTAGTTCCAAGGCATGTTCCCTGACCCATGGTCCATTCGCCACCGCGCCCTGACCAGGAGCGCTGGTTGACCGTCGCTGAACACACAGGCCCGGATCGGGATCGCTTCTCCGACGACCGCCTTGGCGGGCCACAAGCCGCCGTCGACCTGCGGGGTGACCTCGTTGATGATGATCCGCTCGATCCAGTCCGGGAGCGAGGTCCCGGGCGATGTCGCGGAGGCTTCGGTCACAGGGCTAGATTGCCACCGAGGGACCACTTCATGCATTGGATGGTCAGCTGGGGACCCAGGCGCACTTGAAATCTAACGTTAGTTGCATCGAAGTCGCAACAGCGTTACGATGCCAAGCAGCGGACATGGGAGGATCCTGGGCATGGCCACCTTGGCTGCGACGCCGATCGGCCGACTGGGGCGAATCCGGAACGCGCTGACCCCGGCAGAGTGGGGGAGGGCGGGTGGGATGGCGGCCACCATCGTGGGACTGCACCTAATCGGGTGGGGCTTACTGATCGCGGTGATCCTGCCCGAGCACCTGAAGGTCTTCGGCATCGGAATCGCCATCACCGCCTACACGCTCGGACTTCGGCACGCCTTCGACGCCGACCACATCGCGGCGATCGACAACACGACTAGGAAGTTCATGGCCGAAGGCAAGCGGCCGCTGAGCGTGGGGTTCTGGTTCTCGCTGGGCCACTCCAGCGTGGTGTTTGCCCTGGCGATTGGCTTGACCATTGCGGTCAAGGCAGTCGCGAAAGCTACCACCAACTCCCACTCGGCGCTGCAGGGCTTTGGGGGCTTCTTTGGCACCCTGGTCTCGGGCACTTTTCTTTATTTGATCGCCATCCTCAACCTAGTCGTGCTGGTGGGCATCGTCAAGGTCTTCATCAGCATGCGGCAGGGGCGCTTCTCCAATGACGAGTTGGAGCAGCAGCTCAATGCCCGTGGAATGATGTACCGCTTCTTCGGCAAGCTGATGAGGACGATCAGGTCGCCCTGGCAGATGTACCCCGTCGGGTTTCTCTTCGGGCTCGGCTTCGACACCGCCACCGAGATCGCTCTCTTGGTCATCGCGGCCGGCGTCGCGACTGCCGGACTGCCCTGGTACGCCATCCTCTGTCTGCCGGTCCTGTTCGCGGCGGGGATGTGCCTGCTCGACACCGTCGACGGATCGTTCATGAATTTTGCCTACGGGTGGGCCTTCGCCAAACCGGTTCGCAAGGTCTACTACAACATCACTATCACCAGCCTCTCGGTGGGGGTGGCGTTTCTTATCGGCACCATCGAGATCCTCGGGCTGATCACCAATGAACTCCACCTGAAGGGTGGGTTTTGGCGCACCGCGGCCCACTTCAACATCAACGCGGCGGGGTTCGCCATCGTCGGCCTCTTCGTGGTTACCTGGGTAGTGGCGCTGGCAATCTGGCGTTTTGGCCGGGTCGAGCACCGCTGGGAAATGGCGGCGGCCAGAGCCCGGGTCAACCGCTAGCCATTCCCGCCAGCTAGCTCAGCGGTGCCCGCCGCCCTCTAGCAATTGGTTAGGCTGGACCCTTGTCTCAGAGCGTGAGTTCAGCGCGCCGAGGTTCCCCCTCCTGGGCGCTGGCGGTAATCGCGACCGGGGTCCTGATCACCGCGGTCGATACCACGATCGTGGTGCTGGCGCTGCCCCACATTCAGCGCTCCCTCCACGCCGACCTCAGCTCGGTAGTCTGGATCATCGTCAGCTACCTGCTGGTGATCACCCTGCTGTCGACCCAGGTGGGCAGGCTGGGCGACATTTTCGGCCGGGTTCGGATGTACGAGGCAGGCTTCGTAGTCTTCGTTCTCGGGTCTACGCTGTGCGCCCTGGCCTGGAACGAGCCTTCGATGATCGGGTTCCGGGTTCTGCAGGGGGTGGGCGGGGCGCTCATCGCCGCCAACAGCGGAGCTGTGATCGCCGACACTTTCCCCCCCGAACGGCGCGGCCGCGCCTATGGCTTCAACGCGGTGGGCTGGAACATCGGCGCCATCATCGGGATCCTCTTGGGCGGTCTTATCACCACCTACCTATCCTGGCGCTGGGTCTTTTGGATCAACGTTCCGATCGGGCTGGGGGCGCTAGTGGTAGCGCTTCGAGTGCTCCGGGAGAGAGGGGAGCGTCAGCCCCGCACCCTTGACATTTGGGGGATGGCTCTGCTGGGTGCCGGTCTGTTCGGGATTCTCTGGGCCATGATCGAGCTTTCGTCGAGCTCTTTCGACCTACCGATCGCCACCGGGCTGGTGGTGGGCGGCGCCTTTTTGGTGGCTTTCGTGATAGTGGAGCGGCACGTGCGGGAGCCGATGATCGCACTGCGGCTGTTTCGAATCCCCACCATGTCGCCGACCCTGCTGGCGGCGTTCTTTCAGGGGCTGGCCAACTTCGCCGTCCTGTTCTTATTGATCATGTACCTGCAGGGGGTGCGCCACCTCGCACCGCTGACAGGATCTCTTTGGCTCGTCCCCGGTTACCTGATCGGGGGGATCGCGTCGCCCTTCGGAGGAAGGTTGGCCGACCGCCTAGGCCCGGCCTGGCCGGCCACCGTGGGGCTACTCATCTCGGTAGGAGCGCTGCTCATCTACACCCAGCTGACGGTCACCAGCCCACTGTGGTTCGTATCGGTGGGAAGTGTCGTGAATGGAGTTGGATCGGGAGCGTTCTTCCCCGCCAATACCTCGGCGGTGATGAAGGCCTCCCCAGCCAAAGACTTTGGCCTCAGTTCTGGCCTGCTGCGGACCTGCGCCAACGTGGGGATGGTGTTCTCCTTCGCGGCCGCCATCGTGGCCGCCTCCCACAGCATCCCCCGAGCCCTCGCCTTCGCCATCTTCGTGGGCGGCGCCAATCTTTCCGGGGCCCGGGGGAGCGCCTTCGTGGGAGGCATCCACACCGCTCTCTACTTGGCGGTGGCCTTGATGCTGGTCGCCGTGGTCCTCTCCGGCACCCGGATCTTCTCGCGGCGACTCACCAGCGGCCACCCGGTGTCCCCGAAACCTACCGCCGGAGCTCGGTCTCCGACCGACTGAGCAGCCACGGAACGGCTTACCCCGAGGCGCGGGGCAGCAGGTGGGTTGCCTCGAACGCTCGATCAGGACGCGAATACCCCCACACCGTCACTATTCAACCGCGGAGGAGGTTCCCGACCGGTCCGCGGGAGTAGGGAATAAGTCCTCGGCGCCTTGGTTGAGATCGGATTGCTAGACTCCGCTCGGCAGAGAGGCTAGGCCACCTGCCGTAGCACCGCGGCCCCTCGGTGCCGCAACGTCGAATTTGTCGGTCGCGCCACCGCCGCTGTGGCGCTGCCCAAATCCAGGGAGCTTGATGATCAATTCGGGCGCGTGGTCGAAAGTGGTCGCGCCGCTCCGGGACCGGGACTTCCGGCTCTTGTGGTCGGGGAATTTGGTCTCACTTCTGGGCGACGGCTTTTTCACGGTCGCCCTGGCTCTGGAGGCTTTGCGGGTCGACCACCAGCCCACGGGGCTTGCTTACGTGCTGGCTGCCCGCGCAGTGCCGTCAGTCGGCCTCGCCATCTTGGGCGGGGTGGTGGTAGACCGGATCCCCCGGCGCACGGCCATGATGACCGCCGATCTGGTCCGGGCAGCCGCCGTTGGGATCATCGCCATCTTGGTATTGGGGCACGGCATCGCTCTCTGGCAGCTGTTGGTCATGGCGGTGGTGTTCGGCACCGCCGATGCCTTCGGAGCCCCCGCCTTCCTGGCGGTGGTCCCGGAGCTGCTCCCGGTCGAAGTGATCACCCAGGCGAACGCCTTGACCAGTACCAGCTCTCAGCTGGCCTCCAACCTCATCGGTCCAGCGATTGGAGGGCTGGCGGTCGCCGTGATTGGGACCGCCTCCGCCTTCGGATTCGACGCCGCCTCCTTTCTGGTCTCAGCCGGGTGCGTCGCGGCCCTGCACTTGCGGTCCCGTCCCCGCTCCAGCGGCAAGTCCCTGTTGGCGGAGGCGGCCGAGGGCATCCAGTACATCGTGTCGCGGCGCTGGCTCTTCGTCCTGCTGATGGGCGCGGCGGTGGCCAACTTGGTCGGGCTGGGACCGTACCTGGTACTGCTCCCGGTCATGGTTCGACACGTGCTGCATGCCAGCCCGTTGGTCTTGGGGCTGGTCTACGCCAGCGCGGGGGCCGCCGGGGTAGTGGCCTCCCTGATCGTGGCTCGGCTGGGGTCGCCCCGGCACCTGCTGGAGACCATGTGGAGCGCCTATTGCCTGGCCGGCCTGCTGGTGGCCAGCATTTCGTTGGCCCCCAATGCCCTGGTGACCGCAGTTCTCAGCGCGGGGTCGGCCGGACTGATCGTCTACGGGGACGTGCTGTACTTCAGCAAGCTCCAGACCTCGGTCCCCAAGCACCTGTTGGGCCGCGTGTCGTCCGTCTCATTTGTCATGGTCTGGACTCTGACGCCGCTGGGGATGATCCTGGGCGGGTTTGCCGCCGCGGCCTTGGGAGCTCGGGGCGCATTTCTGCTGTGTGGTCTCATGTCCGCCGCCTGCGGCCTGGTCGTCCTCGTGCCCGGCGCGCTCGCCATGGAGCCGGGGGCCGGCTGATAGCGGCCAGTTAGTGCCGGAGGGGTGGGGACTCCGGCCGGTCGGACGGTATCGGGGAGGTGCTGATCGAGTTAGCCTTTAGCTATAGATAAGAGACCTTATCGTTAGCTTAGGGAGATCAGACCTTAGCCGCTCCTCTCGGACGCGCCTTGCCCCAGGGGCCTGCCCAGGCCAAGAAGCCGAGACCACCGCCGCGCCAGTCAAGCAACCAGATCAGCGTCGCTCGTGGGCAGGGTCCGGTTTGCGGCTGCTTGCGGACGCCGGGCCTCGCCAGCGGTCCGTAAGCTCTGCCGGAATGGAACTGAACGGCCGGGTGATGATCGTGACCGGCGCCTCATCCGGCATCGGGGCAGCTACGGCGCGATTGGCGCACCGCCAAGGCGCCCGTCTGGTGCTGGCGGCGCGGCGGGCCGAGCGGCTGGCTCGCCTTGCGGAGGAGCTTCCTGGATCCTTGGCGGTGCCGACCGACGTGACTCAGGCAGCCGCCGTCAACGCCCTGCGCGACCAGGCCCTCCAGAAATTTGGCTCCATCGACGTGCTGGTGAACAACGCCGGCCAGGGACTGCACGTGCCTCTGACCGAAGTCACTTCCGATGACTTCCGGGCGGTCTGGGAACTCAATGTGCTGGCCCCGCTGGCGCTGATGCAGGCGGTTCTGCCCACCATGGTCCGGCAAGGGGCGGGGGCCATCGTGAACGTCAGCTCCGGAACTTCCCTCATGGTGATCCCCGGACTGGGCGCCTACGCCGCTACCAAAGCCGCGCTCAACATGCTGTCCCAAGTGGCGCGGCAGGAATTCGCGGCTGCCGGGGTGGCGGTGTCGCTCGTTTACCCTGGCATTACTCAGTCCGAATTCCATAGTTCACTGAGGGCAGGTCAGATCCTTGGAGCTGCCGTCGGAAGGGCCTCGGTGCCAGCTGAGGTCGTGGCGGGAGTGATCTTGGGGGCAGTGCGGTCTGGAGAGGCGGAGGTGCGGGTAGCACGACCTGGGTAAACGCGAGCGCCGGGCTCCCTCGCCGAATCGAGTCGGAGAGATCCCCTGGGAGCACGCCCTCGCGCACCCTTACCGGCTAGCGGCTCGCGACCGCGGGAGGGGCAGAAAAGGACCGGGTGGGTAAGGATCACTCGGCGCCTGATGGGAGAATCAGTAAGAGCAGCGGGTCTTGTCGAGAGAGGCTAATTTCGTCGGGCGGACCGCCCCCTGAGGCATCGACCGCTACGAACTTCGATCCCCTCTCGCGAAAGGAGCTCGGTCTGACGCAACTCGTGACCAGGCACTAGTCGGCCCTGGCTGTTCACCACTCGCCACCAAGGTAAACCCTCCGAATTAGCCAGAACGCGCCCCACAGCCCTAGCCCCGCCGATATGACCGGCCAAGGCAGCGACTTCTCCGTACGTGAGCAGATCACCCGGAGCAGTCGCTCGAAGCACCCTTGCCACCGCCTCGGCCAAAGATGGCTGCGCGCTCTGGCTCACCTCGGGAATTTAGCGGACTGGGGCGGTCATCTGGACGGTCCAAGTGCCTGACGCCGTGAGCGGGTCTCTGCTCTCTATCCTGCCCTGGTGCCGCTGAGTTCGATCGGAGATACCCAGATCGACGTCGATGCCGCGCTGCGGCGCCTTGGCGACCGGGTCCACCATACCCCCCTCCTCCACTCCCGGCTCCTGGACCGCGAAGTGGGAGCCCGCCTTTGGCTCAAGGCGGAGAACTTCCAGCGCGCGGGATCCTTCAAGGCCCGGGGTGCCTTCAACGCAGCGCTGGTCGGGGTTGAGGCGGGCGACCCCCGCGGCCTACTTGCCATCTCCTCGGGGAATCATGGACAGGCCGTTGCTCTCGCTGCGGCTGAGTTAGGCCTCCCCGCGGTGGTGGTGATGTCCGAGGGCTCGTCGCCGGTGAAGATCGCCGCCATTCGAGGCTACCGAGCGGAGGTGGTCACCCAGGGCGTGACCATGAGTAATCGCGAGCAAATCGCCACCGAGTTGGCGGCTGCGCGAGGGCTCCGGGTAGTCCATCCGCACGATGACCCCCACGTCATCTCCGGCCAGGCGACCGTAGGGTGCGAGCTCGCCGCCCAGCTCGGCTCGTTGGGCATCGAGGCACCACTGGTGCTGGTGCCCCTAGGTGGTGGCGGACTGCTCTCCGGAACCGTGATCGCCCTGAAGCGGTTGCTCCCCCGGGCGAGGGTGGTGGGAGTTGAACCAGCGGCCAGCAATGACGGTGCCCTGTCACTAGCCAGTGGCAGTCGAGTGACGCTCTCGGAGGCGCCCAGGACAGTCGCCGACGGCGCGGCCACGATGCGGCTGGGAGCGATCTGCTGGGAGATCATCAAAGCCGAAGTCGAGGAGATCGTTACCGTATCGGACCGCCAGATTGGGGCAGCGTCCTGGTGGCTCTGGACTCGGTGCAAGCTGGTGGTGGAGCCGACCGGCGCCCTCGGCGTTGCGGCCGCCCTGGCGGCCGTCGGCTCGCTGGCTTCGCTGCGCGACTCGGACCCGTCGACCTACCCCTCCGAGATCGTCTGCGTGGTGTCGGGAGGAAACTGCCTGCCGAGTCAGATCTCCGACTTGGTGGGAAGCTCGCTGGAGGAGCCAGAGGAAGTCTGAAGCCGGCCCGGGGCGAGGCGCGACCGAGCTACGCGGAGTGGAGCAGGCGGTGGATCCGGGCCATCCCTTCTTCCAGCTGCTCGTCCGCCAGGGCATAGGAGAAGCGGAGATGGCCGGGTGCGCCAAACGCCTCGCCCGGGACCACCGCCACCTTAGCCTCGTCCAGCAGGACGCTCGCCAGCTGCTCGGAGGTCTCGACCCGCCGGCCCCCAATCTCCCTCCCCAGCACGCCGGCCACCGAGGGAAACACATAGAAGGCGCCATCCGGGGGCGGACACTCGAAGCCCGGCAATGCATCGAGGCCCGCCAGGATCGTCTGCCGGCGTCGGGCGAAAGCCTCGCGCATCCGCTCTACCGAAGCGGTCCCGGAGCGCAGCGCCGCCGCCGCGGCCCACTGCGAGACGTTGCTGATGTTGCCGCAGACGTGAGACTGCAGATTGCCGGCGGCCGCGATCACCGGCTTGGGGGCGATCATCCACCCCACCCGCCAGCCGGTCATGGCGTAGGACTTGGATGTTCCATTGAACCGGATCGTGTGATCGGCCAGGGCTGGAACCACCTCGGGTAGCGACTGGAAGGTCGCAGCGCCATAGGTGAAGTTCTGGTAGATCTCGTCACTGACGGCCCACAAGCCGCGCTCCTCCAACCAATCTCCGATCTGAGCCATCTGGGACTTCGGATAAACCGCTCCGGTCGGGTTGGAAGGCGAGACGAATAGCAGGGCCTTGGTGCGGGGTGTCCGGTGCCGCTCCAGGTCGTCGACGGTGGCGCGAAATCCCCGAGCCTCATCGGTCGCCACCACGACGGGAACCCCGCCCGCCAGCGAGATCAGCTCAGGGAACGTCACCCAATAGGGACTGGTGATCAGAACCTCGTCCCCGGGGTCGAGGAGGGTGGTGAAGGCGTGCGCCACCGCCTGCTTGGTTCCGCTGGTGATCAGCACGTTGGCGGCCGTGATCTCCAGCCCGGAGCGGGCGCGATTCGTCTCGGCAACGGCCTCTCGCAGCTCGGGCAGGCCGGAAGTCGGCGTGTAGTGGTGCATTCGGGGGTCTCGACAGGCCTCGATCGCGGCTTCCACCACTTCGGGTGGGGTTGGAAAGTCAGGCTCCCCGGCGGCGAACGAGATGATGTTCTCTCCGGACGCGCTCAGTTCCCGCGCTCGCCGGTCCATGGCCAGGGTCGCGGATTCGGCGATGGCGCTGACCCGCCTTGAGAGGCCGAGGTGGGGTGCCGCTGCCGGAGGCAATACACTACTCCCAATGACTACTGGTAGTGGATTAAGATACGACATACCACAGCATCTGCTGCCGGCCGACGGACGTTTCGGGTGTGGCCCCTCCAAGGTACCGGCTTCGGCCGTCGAGGCTCTGGCCGGGGCGAGTCGGGACCTGCTGGGCACCAGCCACCGGCAGCCGCCCGTGAAAAAGCTGGTCCAAAGGGTCCGGGAGGGGATCTCCGCCCTCTTCAGCCTTCCGGGCGGCTACGAGGTGGTGCTAGGCAATGGCGGAGCCACCGCCTTCTGGGATGCGGCCTGCCTCGCCCTGATCGAGCGCCGGAGCCAGCACCTGGTGTTCGGCGAGTTCTCGTCGAAGTTCGCCAGCGCCACCACCGAGGCCCCCTTCCTGGAGGATCCCGAGGTGATCGAGTCCGAACCGGGAACCCATCCCCTCCCCCGCGCGAGTTCGGACGTGGACGCCTACTGCCTCACCCAAAACGAGACATCCACCGGGGTCGCCATGCCGCTCCATCGAGTCGGCAGCCCGGACCAGCTGGTACTGGTCGACGCTACCTCGGGAGCCGGCGGACTTCCCGTCGACCTCAGCGAATTGGACGGGTACTACTTCTCGCCACAGAAATGCTTCGCCTCTGAGGGCGGCCTCTGGTTGGCGGTGCTCTCCCCCGCCGCCATTGAGCGGGCCCAGCGCATCGAGACCTCAGACCGCTGGGTGCCAACCTCGCTGAGCTTGCGGACAGCGATCGAAAACTCCCGCCAGAACCAGACCTACAACACCCCGGCGATCGCTAGTTTGTTCCTGCTGGCGCACCAGATCGAGTGGGTCCTCGGGCAGGGCGGTCTTAGCTGGGCCACAGAGCGCTCGCGCCGTTCTGCGGCGACCATCTACGGGTGGGCTGACCAGCGCGCCTGGGCCTCTCCATTCGTCGCCAAATCCGAGGAGCGGAGCTCGGTGGTGGCCACCATCGACCTCGTCGACACGATCCCGGCCAAGGAGGTCTCCAGCATCCTTCGCGATAACGGGATTGTGGACACCGACTCTTATCGCAAGCTGGGCCGCAATCAACTTCGGGTGGCGCTGTTTCCGGCCATCGACCCAGAAGACGTGGCCCAGCTGACCCGGTCCATCGACTGGGTGGTCGAGTCGCTGACAGGGTGAGTTGGCAACTGACGACATCGTCACGATCGAAGTCGGCACTGACTGCCGGTGCGGCGCATAGTGGAGAGGATGGGAAAGATGCCCCTGGCTAGGGGCGTCGGGGGCGAGGACAACGCTGGTCAGCTGACCCCGGAGGTCGCCTGGCAGGCGCTCATGGCGGACCGGGAGGAGAGCAATCCCGCCGCCCTTGAGAGTCTGCGGCCCTGGCTGACGGCGGGCGCGGTCGAGATGGTGCACGATCGCCAGCTCGCGGCTCTGGTCGCCCAGCAAGTGCTAGTGGACTTGACAGCCAGGACCGGCCAGGCGATCAGGTCGCCGGAGCAGCTGGAGCAATGGTTGCGAGTCCGTCTCACCCAAACGGTGGCTCTCTTCACCGGCAGTCTCTGGATCGGCACCGGGACCACCCCTCAGATATCGTCCAGCATCCCGTCGGCTCTCGCCCTGGGGGCGGGCTGGCGCCTGGCGACCTGGAGCCGTCGCTTGGTCCCGCCCAAGACGTTCAGTCCGCCGACCGCAGCGGTTACCGGGTTCACCGGAGCGATCGCGGTGGCTCTCGTGGTCTTAGCGATAGCTTCCGGTTACCGGCTGGGATCCGGCTCGCTCCCGAGGGGACCCGGGACTCTTGCCAACGTCAATTCCCCGGAGGGGGTCCCGAACTTGATCTCCCCGTTCACCGTAGCTCAGGCTCCGACCGCGACTGCTCCGGTTCCGACCCGCGCCCCAGCCCCCGGCCCAGCCCCAGTGCACTTCATCCCAGCCCCAGTGGTCTCCGCGCCAGCCCCAGTACCCTCCGCGCCAGCCCCAGTACTCCCCCCGTCAGGCCCGGTCCGCACACTTGCCCTGCAGCCGTCCCCTGCGCTCTCGCCAACTTCGGCGCTTCGCACCTCAACTTCAACATCACCGACCCCGCAGTCGGCCCTCACCTCGCCTCGGCTGAGCAGCCTCGGCGACACCCACCAACGTCCAACCACCAGCTTCCCCAGCATTCCCGGATCGCCCACGCCTCTCCTCACCTCCAACCTCTCTGAGATCGCATCTTCTGGCCCAACTTCCCCGCCATCTAGGAGCTCCCGGGGCGGCCAGAGGACCCCGCCTCTCCCCGGTCCAGGAGGGCCGCCGGTAGGCTTGGGACGTGGAGACTCGGGCGGCCATTCAGGAGTACCTGACCTATCTGGCGGTCGACCGGGCCCGCAGCGGGCAGACCATTCGCGCCTACCAGACGGACCTGGGACAGGCGGTTCAGTACTGGGCTGGTCTCAAAGACCCTCCGGTCGACACTAGCCAGCTAAGCCGGGATGCGGTCCGGGCGTACCAGCGGCACCTCGGGCAGACTGGTCTCGCCCTCAGCTCTCGGGCCCGACGGCTGCAGGGCCTCCGCGGCTTCCTTCGCCACGGCCTCCGGGAGGGCTGGGTTGGCGAAGATTTAGCGGCCCACATCGACATTCCCCGGATCTCACCCCCGCTGCCCAAGCCGCTCACCACGACCGAGGCGCGGCTGGTGCTCAACTATGACCACGGGGGCGATGAGGCCGGGTTGCGGGATGCTGCCTTGCTCCACTTCCTGATCAGCACCGGCTGCCGGATCTCGGAGGCGCTCTCCGTGAAACGGGCCCAGTTCAGCAACGAAGGCCGACTGGTGGTACGCGGCAAAGGCTCCAAGGAGCGCGTGGTCCATCTGACGCCGCAGGCGTCCGTGGCGATCCGGACCTACCTCTCCGCTCGCCACGATCGAGAGCCGGCGCTCTTCCTCAATTACGACCGCTCCTCCACCGCGCGAGGCCAGCGGCAGCTGACCAGCGCCGGGGCCCGACACATCCTCCGCCGAGTGCGCCGGGAGACGGGGGTGGAGGGGCTCAAATCCCCACATGTGTTGCGCCACACGACGGCCACTGAGCTCCTGACCATCACCGGCAATGTCCGCTTGGTCCAAGAGGTGCTGGGGCACGCCAACCTCAACACCATGCAGGGGTACACCAAGGTGGTGGACGCGGCTCGAGTGGCTGCCTACCAGGAGCTAGCCGAACGGCTACAGAAGCCCCGCAGACTCAAGGAGCCGGAGTCGCCGGCACCGTGAAGAACACCGTCTCCAAGAACAAAGTAAGGGTGGCAGCCCCACCTTGGGAGGGGAGCTGCGCTTGGATCAGAAAGGCCAGTGCGGGCTGCGCTTGGAATTCGACCGAGGCCTGGTATTTGGTGGCACTCGCATAGGTGACCAGGGGCGCAGTGATCCCATACACCTCGCGGGAGCCGACCCCTCTCTGAGTCTCGCCCGGTAAGCCGGCGGCCGGAAGCTGGGCGGTGGTCGAGGCGGTCACGAAGGTGATGGACGCGCCGGCGGCACCAGTGAAAACGACCGGACCGGAACTCTCTTGAGCGAAGGTCCAACCCTCGGGGTACATCACCGACCACGGGCTGGCTCCGGCGGAGTCGAAAGTCTGGAACGATAGAACTGAGGTGTATTGGGGATCCGCGGTGATCCAGCCCGTCTGGCTGGAACCCTTCACCTCCCACCACCCGCCGCCAGCCGCGGTGTGGGACAAGTAAGGCAGGCTCACGCCTTGGGCCACCACCCCCACGGCCGGCGCAGTTGTCGACGGCCCAGTGCGCAGGTTCACCCCGAGCGGGGCGATCACCGTGATCGAGGTGGGAGCCGCAGTGGATGAGGCGCTTGGATGCGTTGACGGCGAGGAGGTAGAGGGGGTCGGGGTACCGCTTCCTGCGCAACCAGCCAGGGTGACCACCCCGACCGCCAGGACCGGGAGAAATAACCTCAACGAACCAGGCCCTGCCCCATGGTCCCAGGCTACTCCTCACCCAAGTCGGAGCCTATCCGGACTTCGCGACCGCGCTCGAGACCTCCCGGATCTGGTCCCGGAATCTCTGCGCTGCGTGACCGGCCGCCTCTGCGAAATCATCCCCGATGGACGCTTGGGAGATGGCCCGAGACACGTTGATCAGATATCTCCCCGCCCCGGCCTTACCCATGGCGGCCTTGACCGCCTGGCTGAGGTCGGCTCCCTGACTGCCTACCCCAGGGAGGAGGAGCGGAAGATCCGGGGCGACTTCCCGGATTTGGGCGATCTCCGCCGGCCAGGTGGCCCCCGCCACTAAGCCCACCGTGCCACTTCCGTTCCACTCGACGGCGCGCCGCGCCAAGTGGAGGTACAGGGGCTCCGAGCCGGGGTTCACGACTAGATCTTGGATGTCGGCCGCCCCCGGGTTGCTGGTCCGGCACACGATGAAGGCGAATCGGTCAGGACGCTCCAGAAATGGCACCAGAGAGTCGTGGCCCAGGTATCCGTTGACCGTACAGGCGTCCGCTCCGATCACGTCGAAGAGCGCCTCCGCGTAGGCCCTGGCGGTGTTGCCAATATCGCCTCGCTTGGCATCAGCGATTACCAGTGCATGCTGCCCCGCGACTCGCACCACCTCGATCAGCAGTTCGATCCCCGCCGCGCCCAGCCGCTCGAAGAAGGCCAGGTTCGGTTTGTAGGCGGCGGCGACGGGGGCGGTGGCCTCCACGATGGCCAAGGTGTGCTGTCGGACCGCCCCAATTCCGTCACCCAAGCTCTTCGGGAGCTTGCTGGGATCCGGATCCAAGCCAATGCAGAGCGGAGCCCCCTTGGTCGATACTTCCCCTTCCAGTCGTTCCCGGAACGGGGCGCTAGTCACCAGGAGGTTCGGGAAGTGCTGGTCTGCGTCGCCCCAGGCGTCTGAGGCGCGTATGGAACCGAAATCCGATCGTGCTGGGTCTGCATGCAACCTGGGCAGAGCGACGTCAACTCTCCATCCAGCAGAACCGCGGCGAGCCGGTAGATCGGGAACTCCCGATCACAGTTGCCGCAGTGGCGCACCCATGGCATTTCCAATTGGCAATTCTATCGCCTGATATGCTCAGCGATCGTTGCCGGGGAGTAGCGCAGGTGGTTAGCGCACCAGTCTGGGGGACTGGGGGTCGCAGGTTCGAGTCCTGTCTCCCCGACCATCCATTTGAGAACCGATCAGTCTGCCGGAACTGCACCGCCAGCGACGGCGGTACCGGGTAGCCGGAGTCCGCCGTGGGGCAACTCCCAGAGCGGACCCCTGCTGCGGTGGCCATCGGCGCCCGGGACCACGATCAATACCAGTTCAACCACAAGCAGGGCATCCGATCAGGCTCGTGAAAATGGTCCCGTCCGCGCGGCGGATCTTCCCCGGGGAGCCCGGGCACCGACTCCCGGAGAGAGTCGGCATGCCCGACTGTCGGGCGAATTCCGCGATGCGGGCAAGGATGGGTCAGATAAGGGGTCGTAGGAGATAGCCCAGCCGATCCTCAGTAGCGCTGAGCAAATTGCTCATCTTCATCGTGAAATTGCCTGCCGCAGCTTCGGAGGCCAGCCGTCTCAGTCCGATCGACATCAGCCGGTCCAGCTCCACGAACCGGTCCCGTAAATCGTCGTCGGCAATCCAAGTCGATAGTTGCCGCGCGCGCCTTGTGCACTCCAAGAGCTCGAGATCGACCTGTGCTGACCGCTCCGGGCGCCCCCAGACCCCGCTTGCTTTGGCCGCCATCACGTCTGAGTGATGAACCCGCCCTACCGTCCGTACATAAACCGCGAGGGCCTCTTGAAAGTCGGTCAGGATCTGGCGCCGATGGTCTTCCTGGAGCTCGAGCCGGGTCGCCCTTCTCTCGGTCCGATCCTGTCGGCTGCGGACCGCCTGGCTGGCCGTCCCTCCGGCGAAGCCGACTACAGCCCCACCTAAAGTGAAGGCACCCGTCGTGAGCGCTGTTGGATCAAGCACTTGTGGCCGATCATATGCCGCAATGGAGCCGCGTGTGCCGGTCGCTCTTACGAGCTGGCGCTGGCACATCGCCGGACCGGCCCGGACCCTCCCTGATGGGAGTTAGATAAGGTCCCGCAGTTGCCACGGCGCTCCATCAAGCGCGCCCCGCTCATCTCCCCCATCTGGGCCATTCTCGTCCCCCGGAACTTCGTCCCAGTGCTCGGCTTCAACCGATTTGCGCAGGGGGTCGGGGCGACACCGTCGTGTACCAGACAGATACCTGTTAGTATCGAGCATATAGTCGGTCTTAGCCGACTGCGGCCTTCTGCGGATCCCTGGTCCTGTCGACACAGCGGCATCGTTAAGAAGCGCTGCCAGCTGCATTGGCGACATTAGGCGAGGGCGCTTGAGCCCAGGGAAACTTGTATGAATTCGTTTGCTGAACTCGGGGTGCGTCCGCGCACCCTCGAGACGCTCCTCCGACTCCACATCAGCGCTCCCACTGACGTACAGACCGCGGCCATCCCCATTCTCCAGGCCGGACGCGACTGCTTGATACAGTCCCCGACCGGCTCGGGTAAAACGCTAGCGTTCCTGATTCCCATGGTCGAAAAGCTCCGCGGTCACCAGCGGGGCGCTCCGCGGGCCCTGATCGTGACCCCCACGCGGGAATTGGCGACTCAGATCGGGGTGGTCTTGGCCCAACTCGATCCCGGACTCCGGCGCGCCCTGGTCTTTGGGGGCGTCGGCTACGGCGGCCAGATCAGCAGTCTAGCCGGAGCTGACGTGATCATCGGGTGTCCCGGCCGCTTGGTGGATCTGTCCGACCGGGGAGCTGCCCCATTAGCTGCGGTGGAGTTTTTGGTGCTGGACGAGGCCGACGAAATGCTCGACGCTGGCTTCGCGAAGGATGTCGAGAAGCTAGTGAGTCGGACCAAACAACGCACCGCGACCATGCAGCGTCTGACCGTGCTGGCCTCGGCGACCATGCCGGATTGGGTGACCCAGATGGCTCGGAAGCACATGGTAGATCCGGCCCAGGTCGCGGTCGCCTCGGTTGGCGACTCGCAGCTGGAACATGGATTGTTTTCAGTCCAGCGAGCCGAGAAGGTGGCCGTGCTGAGTCACCTTCTCAAGCGCTCCGATTCGACCATCGTCTTTCATCGCACCAAGCACGGGACCAAAAAGCTGGCTCGAGACTTGATCGCACTGGGGCACTCCACCTCCGAGCTGCAGGGAAACCTGTCGCAGGCGGCCCGTGATCGCGCCATTGCCGCGTTCCGCCGACGCGAAACGTCGGTCCTAGTGGCGACCAATGTTGCGGCGCGCGGCATCGATGTGCTGGACGTTGACCTCGTCGTGAACTACGAACTCCCCGATACTGCAGACTGGCTGACCCACCGCGTCGGCCGTACCGCGCGCAATGGGGCGAGCGGGCGCGCACTCACCTTCCTCAGCGAGGATGACGGGGAAAAGTGGCGTAAGCTGCGGCGACTCGGCGCGCCCGCCCTGCAGTTCGTGGATACCGCCCAACTTCTGAATGCGGGCACGATGACATTTCTCGCCCACAAGCCCGAGCATGAAACAGGTCCCAGCACGCCAGTACGCACTCACGCGAGGCCACCCGCCCGCCGCAGCTTCGGTAGAGGCCCGCGTCCGGGGATGAGCCCCGGACGCCGCAGCGGCTGACTCGGCACGGCATTCCGAGCCTTCACGGCCGTCGGTAGTGGGCTAGTTCTCCCTATCCAGCTGGCCCAGCCCGATGTCCTCAGGAACTAACTCTGGCCGCAAGTTCCGCGCCATTAGCCCCCGCACTCCGTCCGCCACCGACGTGCCCTCGAAGAGGATGGCGTGCACCGCTTGGGTGATCGGAATCTCCACTCCATAGCGCAGGGCTAGGATCAGGGCCGCCCGGGAAGCGTTGACCCCCTCCGCGACCATTGGGGTCTCCGCCTGGGCTGCTTCGGGGCTTTCGCCCCGACCGATCCTCTCCCCCAGGGTCCGGTTGCGACTCAGCTTGCTGATGCAGGTGACCAGGCAATCCCCTACCCCCGCCAGTCCGGCGAAGGTGAAGGGATTGGCGCCAGCGCGTACCCCGAGTCGGGTCATTTCGCTCAAGCCTCGGGTGATAATCGCCGCCTTGGCGTTATCGCCGACCCCCAGTCCGTCGCAGACCCCGGCGGCGATGGCAATCACGTTTTTCATCGCGCCTGCGAACTCGACACCCCGGGGATCGTCGTTGGCGTAAAGGCGCCAGCTCGGCGCGGCGAGGCGCTGGATCGCCAGGGCGCGAGCCGCGGGGCTGATGGCCGCCACCACCGCCGCGGTGGGCATGCGGGCCGCTACCTCGGCAGCCAGGTTCGGGCCGCTCAGGGCAACCAACTTCCGCTGCGCTCCCTCCCCCAGGACCTGAACCAGCAGTTCGGTCATGGTGAGTGCCGAGTCGGCCTCGAAGCCCTTGGCAGCGCTGACTAGCAGGGTCGCCTCCTCCACCAGGGGGCGAGCCCGCTCCGCCACCGCCCGCTGGCCATGTGTGGGGGCGGCGAAGATCACCGTGTCGGTACCCGCGCAGGCCTCTTCCATGCTGGCGGTGACCTCAACTCGGCGACTGAGGTGCAGTTCCGGCAGGTACAGGGGATGGGCCCTGGTCCGGCTCACCTCGGCGGCCAGGTCAGCCCGACGAAACCAAAGCGATACCTGAGTCTCCGGGGATTGGAGCAGTTCGGCGAGGGCCAGGCCCCAGGATCCGGCGCCCAGAATCGCCAGCTTCAACGGGTCTGTTCCGAACGGCGGATCCTGAGCCGCAGCGGGACCCCCTGGAATCCGTAGCGCTCCCGAAATTGGTTCTCCAGGTACCGCGCGTAGCTGAAATGCATCAAGTCGGGATCGTTCACAAAGAGAGCGAAGGTGGGCACTCGGCTACGGGCCTGGACCGCGTAGTAGATCTGGAGCCGGCGCCCTCCCCTACCGCTCGGCGGCGGCCTCCGGTCAACGGCGGCCCGCACGAACTGGTTCAACTCAGCGGTGGGGATGTGAAGAGCTCGGGCCGACGCCAGTTCGAAGGCGGTCGGGAGCACCTTATGGATGCCCCGGCCGGTCAGGGCACTGGTAAAGAGGAACGGGGTCCCGGGAGCCCAGTCGTAGGCGGCCCGCAGCTCACGGACCAGACCCCGGTCGCGGCGGGCATCCTCGTCCAGGAGATCCCATTTGTTGAGCGCCACCAACGTGGCGGCACCGGCGTCCCGAGCTCGGCCGGCGATGTGCCGATCCTGAGCTCTCAGCGGAGTGGTGGCATCGACCACCAGCACAGCCACGTCCGCCCGCTCGACCACCCGGACGGCTCTCAGCAGGCTGTAGTAGTCGGCGTCTTGGCTGGCCCCTGGTCGCCGGATTCCCGCGGTGTCCACCAGCAGCGCCTCGCCCTGCTCCGTTCGCACCAGCGTGTCTACCGGGTCTCTGGTGGTGCCGGCCACCGTGCTGACCAGGGCCCGCTCCTCGCCCAGAATGCCGTTGAGCAGCGACGACTTTCCGACGTTGGGGCGACCAACGATGGCGCAGCGCAGCGCTACCCGGAGGGGGCCGGTGTCGGTTTCCTGCGGAGGAGGCAACCGGTCGACGATCTGATCAAGCAGGTCGCCACTGCCAGTGCCGGAAAGTGCGGAGATCGCCACTGGGTCGCCAAGCCCCAGCTCCAGGAACTCATGGCCCCAGAGGCGGTCCTCCCGGCCCTCGTGCTTGTTGCTGACCAGGATGACTGGCTGGCGAGCCCGCCGCAGTTCTTCCGCTACGTCGTGATCGGTGGCGGTCAGGCCGGCCTTCGCGTCGCAGATAAAGCAGATCACGTCGGCCTCCCGGAGCGCGACCCGGGCTTGGGCTTGGGTGTTGGCCGGGAGGTCGCTGTCAGCCCCGCCTCGGATGACCCGCTCCAGCCCCGCAGTGTCGACTACGGTGAAGGCCCGGCCGCGCCACTCGACAGAGCCGTAGATTCGGTCCCGGGTCAGCCCCGGTTGGTCGGAGACGATCGCCCGGCGTTCCCCGGTCAGCCGGTTGAAAAGCGTCGATTTGCCCACATTGGGGCGCCCCACCAGGGCAACCATCCCGGACGGCAGCGAGACCGGCACGGCCTCCTCCGCCTCTTGGGCGCGGCGGGTGGCGCGGGCGGTCCGGGGCGCGGAGCCGCCGGTGGTGGGTTCCATCAGACCTTGTCCCTTTGGCAGAGATCCCATCCGGTCATCTCGGGAGGCACCTCAAGACCCATCGCCGCCAAGAGGGTCGGGGCCACGTCTTGCAGCCCGCCGCCACCTGCGAGCGAACCACAACCGTCAGCGTTGGCCAGGATCAAGGGGACCCGGCTGGTGGTGTGAGCAGTGAGCTTGGAACCGTCACGGAGATCCACCTTGATCTCGGCGTTGCCATGGTCCGCAGTCAGCAGCAAGAGGTAGCCGGCGGCAGCGCTGGCCCTGGCGACCTGGCCGATGCATCCATCCAGGAACTCGACCGCAGCGATGGTCGCGCCAAGCTCGCCGGTGTGGCCCACCATGTCGGCGTTGGCGTAGTTCACCGCGATAAACGGACACTCGCCGCGCCGCAGTTGATCAACTACCGCTTCCGTGACGCCCACTGCGCTCATCTCCGGCATCTGATCGTAGGTGGCCACTCGCGGCGACGGCACCAGCCGCCGCGTCTCGCCCGGAAAGGGATCCTCGCGGCCGCCGTTGAGAAAGTAGGTCACGTGGGCGTATTTCTCGGTTTCGGCGACATGGAACTGCTGGAGTCCGAGATCGGCCATCACCTCAGCTAGGGTGTTGACCACCAGGGGCTTTGGGAAGGCCACCTGGGCGTCTAGTGTGTCGTCGAAGCGAGTGAAGGTGCAGAGCCTTGCGATCCGCGGAAGCTCGCCTCGGTCGAAGTCGGAGAAGTCACGGTCCACCAGGGCGTGGCACAGCTGACGCGCCCGATCGGGCCGGAAGTTGAAATCCACTACCACATCGCCGTCTCTAACCCCGATGGGCTGGCCCCCGGGGCTGACCACCGAGGCCGGCGGGATGAACTCATCGCCGACGCCCTCCGCGTACTGCGCAGCCAAGTAGTCCAGGGCATCTGGGACAGCCGTCGGTCCCCGACCCAAAATGGTCTCCAGGGCCCGCTCGGTGCGCTCCCAGTGGTGGTCCCGATCCATCCCGAAGTAGCGTCCACCCACTGAAGCCAGAGTCCCCAGCCCGAGCCTCCCCAGCTCCTCCAGTAGCCCCGCCAACGCCGCCTGGCCGCTCCTGGGTGGGGTGTCGCGGCCATCTGTGAACGCATGGATGACCACCTGACTCAGTCCCATCCGGCGGGCCAGCTCACAGAGGGCGATCAAGTGCCGCTGATGGCTGTGCACGCCCCCTTCGGACACCAGTCCCAGCAAGTGCAGGCGGGTACCGCGGTCGAGGGCCAGCCCGAGCGCGCCAGTTAGGGCGTGGTTCGAGAAGAAGCTGCCGTCGGTGATCGCCTGGTCGATCCGAGTGAGGTCCTGCAGCACCACGCGGCCCGAGCCGATGGTGAGGTGACCCACCTCGGAGTTGCCCTGCTGCCCCTCTGGGAGTCCCACCGCCAGGCCACTGGCGGCCAGGGTCGTGTGGGGCCAGCGTTCGAGCAGTTGGTCGAAATTGGGAGTGCGGGCCAGCGCGATCGCATTGCCCGGGGAATGCTCGCCGCAGCCCCAGCCGTCACAGATGCACAGCACGGCGGGATGCGGATTCGAGGGGCTCAATTTGGTGATTCTCCGGGCCGAGCTCCGCCGTCGGGTGGCGGGAGGTCCGAGGTGACGGCGTGGCCCGCCCGCCCGCGATGGCCACGAGAATATGCGGGACGGCAGATTGAGCCTACCATCAGCCGACCCGGTCGCTTTAGGGGCAGGTCAGTTCGAAGTGAGCCCGGCCACCGCCACGATCGCACAGAACTCCTCTGGATCGAGGCTGGCGCTCCCGATCAGGGCTCCGTCAACCTCCGCGAGACCCAGGATGGCGGGGGCAGAGGCGGCGGTGACGCTTCCCCCGTAAAGCACTCGGAGTTCGCTCGCAGCGCGGGGGTCCAACTCATCCAGCACTTCCCGGATTTCAGCCACGGCGCCGACAATCTCGCCTGGCTCAGCAGTTCGACCAGCCCCGATAGCCCACACCGGCTCGTAGGCGAGAGTGCAGCGCCGAAGGTCAGCCGGCAATAGGTCGCTCAGTCCGGACCGAACCTGCTCGCGGAGCACGACCTCTCTCTTGCCCGTGCTCCGCTCCTCCGCGGTCTCCCCCATCGCCAGCAGTGGACTGAGACCGGCAGCTAAGACCGCCTCCAGCTTGCGCCGGACCGTCTGGTTGGTGTCTCCGAAGAGCTGACGGCGCTCACTGTGCCCGACCAGTACGTGCTCGCAGGACCCCTGCAACATCTCCCCCGATACCTGCCCGGTGTAGGCGCCCGACTTCTCCCAGAAGCAATCCTGAGCGCCGACCGCGATTCGAGGGTCTCCGTCCAACAGCTGCTGCACCGCCCAAACCGAGATGAAAGGCGGCAGCAGAACCACCTCGGCGAGGGGATCCGGTTCGAGCCGCTGCCGGATGGCGGTCGTGAGGATGAGCGCCTCCGGCACCGTGGTGTTCATCTTCCAGTTGCCCGCCACCAGCGGTCGTCGGCCGGAACTGGTCACTTGACAGCGGGCTTGGCCACTCGGGGGGGGTCTGAGAGAGCTTGTATCCCCGGCAGCTTGTGGCCTTCCAGAAATTCCAAGGTCGCCCCGCCGCCGGTGCTCACATGGGTGAATCCCCGCTCCAACTTCAACTTGTGAAGAGCCGCTACCAAGTCGCCCCCGCCAGCTACGCTCCGGGCGGAGCTGGCGGCGACCATCTTCGCGAGCGTCTCAGTCCCGACCGCGAACAGAGGATTCTCGTAGAGACCGAGAGGGCCGTTCCACACGATAGTTCCGGCCCGCTGCACCAGCTCTCCCCAACGGCGGATGGTCCCGGGACCGACATCCAGAATCATCTGGCCCGCACCGATCTCCTCCACCGACTCCACCCGGACCTCTGCCAGTTCCGACTCGGGAGAGGGCGCCACTAACACGTCGATCGGAAGTTGCAGATCGACGCTCTGCGCCGCAGCTCGCCGGACGATCTCCAGGGCCTGGTCCAGGAAGTCGTCTTCCACCAGAGACCTACCTACCTCCCGGTCGGCGGCCTTTAGAAAGGTCGCGGCCATGGCCCCACCCAAGCACAGAGCATCGACCCGATCCACCAGCTGGGTGAGCAGCTCCAGCTTGGTGCTGAGCTTGCTGCCTCCAACGATGGCCAAGAGGGGTCGGGGGGGATGGTCCAGGATCGCGCTCAGGTGAGCCACCTCGCTGGCCATCAGCCGACCGGCGACGGCCGGAAGCAGGTGGGCCACGCCCTGGATGGATGCGTGGGCGCGGTGGGCTGCGCCGAAGGCATCGTCGACGTAGAGGTCGGCGAGCGCCGCCAGCTGACGGGCGAAGGCGGGGTCATTGGCTTCCTCGCCTTTGTGAAAGCGCAAGTTTTCCAGCAGGAGGACCTGACCCGGCCAGAGCGTCTTGGCCCTCTGCTCGACCACCTCGCCAACACAGTCATCGATCCACTCCACCGGAACCCCGAGGAGCCGCGCCAGGTGCTCCGCGAAAGGGCGGGTGCTGAGCGCGGGGTCGACCTGGCCCCCGGGGCGGCCGAGATGGGTCGCGATTATCACCGAGGCGCCCCGCCAGAGCAGTTCACGAATGGTGGGCAAAGAGGCGACCAATCGGCTTTCGTCCCTCAGGCTGCCGTCTGGGTTGAGGGGGGCATTGAAGTCAACTCGGAGCAGAACGCGCTTGCCGGCTGGGTCGATATCGTCTAGCCCGGCCTTAGGCCCCACCCCGGAGGTGCCCATTTCAGCGGGATGCCGACGACGGCAGGGTGGTGGCTACCATTTGAGTTAGGTCGGCCACCCGGCACGAGTAGCCCCATTCGTTGTCATACCAGGCCAACACCTTGAGGTGGCGCTGGCCCACCATGACCGTGAGCTGGGCGTCCACCACCGACGAATGTGGGTCGCCGCGGAAGTCGATCGAGACCAGCGGCTCGTCCTCGACCCGGAGGATCCCTTTGAGTTCCGTGCTGGCGGCAAGGCGGAGGGCGTCGTTGACCGCCTCCGCGGTGGTCGCCTGAGTCGTGACTACGGTGAAGTCAACGAGCGACACGTCGGGCACCGGGACCCGCAGTGCCAGGCCGCGAAACCGTCCCTCCAGGGCGGGCAGAACCTTGGCCACGGCTTCGGCGGCCCCGCTGCTGGTGGGGATCAGCGACACCGCCGCGGCCCGCGCCCGACGTAGATCCGGATGGGGTGCATCCAGCAGCCGCTGGTCGCCGGTGTAGGCGTGAATCGTGGTCATCAACCCGCTCTCGATTCCGAAGCTGTCATGAATCACCTTGGCCACTGGAGCCAGGCAGTTGGTGGTGCAGGAGGCATTGGAGAGGACGTGGTGGCGCCCGGGTTGATAGGCTCCCTCGTTCACCCCCATGCAGATGGTGATGTCCTCACCCTGGGAGGGCGCAGTGATGATTACCTTCTTGGCCCCCCCCTTCTCGATGTGTGCCCGAGCCTGTTCCGCTTTGGTGAAAAGCCCCGACGACTCGATCACCACCTCTACCCCCAGCGCGCCCCAGTCGATCTCGCCGGGAGCCGACGCGGAGAAGATCTGCAGCTCTCGACCGTCCACCAAGATGGTGTTCTCGGTGGAACCAACCTCGCTCGGATACTGACCCAAAATTGAATCGTGGCGGAGCAGGTGCGCCAGCGTCCCCGGGCTGCCCACGTCATTGGCGGCCACGATCTGAAAGGACACGTAGTCGCGAGCGGCGCGGAAAACGTTCCGCCCGATCCTGCCGAAGCCGTTGATCCCAACCCGCGTCGCCAAACCCCGTCTACCTCCTGGGCACACGGACGGATCTCACTCGGGATGACGAGCGCCGGCGCCCACCCCGTCCGCGAGTATAGGGGTGGGCCGGCAATCCAGCCGCTTCTGTGTCGCCCGGAATGGGTCAGGGGCGATCGGGCAGGTCGCGGTGCCAGATCAGAGTGCTCACTCCGGCGCCCTTGAGGCGCCGGCCCAACTCCTCGGTAAGTGCGACCGACCGATGGAATCCTCCAGTGCAGCCCACCGCCAAGCGCAGCACTCGCCGCGAGCGAGCTTGCAGCGCCGGCAGGAGCGCCTGCACCAGCTCCTCAGTAGCCTGGAGCAGCTGGGTTGCCAACTCCTGCCCCAACACAAAGTCCTGGACTCCCTGATCCAGTCCCGAGCGCATCCGCAGGCTGGGCTCCCAGTAGGGGTTGCGAAGCGCTCGGGCATCGATGCACCAGCCCAAGTCGAGCGGCACTCCCCGCGGGTAGCCGAAGGACTCCACTACCACCACCAGCTGGTCGGCTCGTTGCGGCCTCAGGAAAGGACCAATCTGGCGGGCTCGGGCCACCAGGACCGCCGAGCTGAGATGGGTACTGTCGAGTAGCAGATCGGTGCGCAATCGAGCGGGAAAGAGCCGCTCGCGTGACTCCCCCAGCTCTCGCGCCGCGATCTCGACCTCGGCAGAGAGCCCTCGCTCAGACCACGGGGGCAGCGCTCTGGCTAAACACGCCAGATCACTGGCCTCCAAGCCGAGGAGAACCGGCCCCTGCCCGGGACCGAGGTTCTCCGGGTCTGCCGCTGGATGATCTTCCGGGCCGCCCTCCCAGCCGGCCACCAGCGCCCCGCCTCGAGCCAGCCCCGCCGCCACCAGTGGTACGCCGGCCCCCGGCGGGCCGAAGACCAGCAGCTCCGGCGGCCAAGGGCTCGCGGCCTCCCCATTCACAAGATCTCCTTGATAGCGGCGGCGACTCCCCTGGTCACCCCGGGCACCGCCGTCAGCTCCTCCCTGGAGGCGCTGCGGATGCCCTCTACCGACCCGAATCTGAGAAGCAGGGCGCGCTTGCGCTTCGGCCCCAGGCCGCCGATCTCATCGAGGCGCGAGCGCAACCCGGCCCTGGCCCGCTTCGTCCGGTGACGGGTGATGGCGAATCGGTGCGCCTCATCGCGCACCCGCTGCACCAGAAAGAGGGCGGGACTGCCCTCGGGTAGGTGGATCGGCTCCGACCGACCGGAAACGTAGAGCTCCTCGAACCGCTTGGCCAGCCCGAAGTGGGGCAGGTCGACCAGTCCCAAGGCGGACAGGGCCCGATCGGCGGAAGCCAGTTGGCCTGCTCCGCCATCCACGATGATCAAGTCGGGGCGGACGCCCAGGCTTTGGTCGCGCTCATCGGCCTGACCCAGATGGAGCAGTCGCCGGGAGAGTACTTCTTCCATGCTGGCGAAGTCGTTGGGCCCCTGGACGGTGCGGATGGTAAAGATGCGGTAGTCGGCGGGCTTGGGTCGAGCATCCTCGAAGACCACCATCGACCCCACACTCTGCTCGCCCATGGTGTTACTGATGTCGTAGCACTCGATCCGGCCGGGCGGCTCTGGCAAGTCCAGGCGCTGGCGCAGGTCCTCGAGCACGGCCGCCACCCGACCGGCATCGAAATCCTGGGCAATGCGAGCCTGACCCAACGATGCGGCCGCGGTCTCCTGAGCCCGCGCCAAAAGCGACCGAAACCGACCTCGGCGAGGCACCAGCACCTCGACCCGGGCGTGGCGCCGGCTCGACAGGAAGTCGGCCAACAGGTCGGCGGCAAGCGGGGCCTCCGGCAGATAGAGGTGTTTCGGTACATGGGTCGTGTTGCCGTAGTACTGGGACGCGAAGCTGGTCACCACCTCCTTGAGGCTCAGCTCCCCTACTCCTTCCAAGGGGTGGCGCTCCATCCCCTGCAGCCGGCCGTCCCGCACCAGGAGCACGGCGGCCATCCCCTGGCCGCCATCCACCGCCAGCCCCACCACGTCCGCGTCCGCACCCAGCCGCGGGCTGGTGACCTGCTCGTGCATCAGCTTCTCGACGGTCTGGAGCCGGTCTCGGAGCGCCGCAGCGCGTTCGAAGTCCAGTTCTCCACTGGCTTTGGTCATCTCCGATCGAAGCCGTTCAGTTACCGCTCCCACCTGACCATCCATGAAGGCGGCGGCATCGTCGAGCAGGGCGGCGTAACGTCCCGGTGTTATCAACCCCGCGCAGGGACCGGCGCAGATCCCGAGGTGGTAATCCAGGCAGACCCGACCTCGCCGGAAGATGGCATCGGCGCAGCCCCGGAATGGGAACACGGTCCGGATCTCGCGCACCGAGCGACGGAGCGCCTTGGCGTCGGTGTACGGGCCAAAGGAGCGCTCGCGGTCCTCACCTACGCGCCGCCCGAAGGTGGGCCGGGGGTAAGCGGCCAGCTTCTCTGCGGGAGTCGCGGGGACCATGTGGGCTCGCTTGGCCAGCGGCTGAGGGATGCGAAAGTACAGATAGTTCTTGTCGTCCCGGAGCCGGACGTTGAAGCGAGGGTGGTGGCGCTTAATCAGAGTGTTCTCCAGGATTAGCGCCTGCTGCTCACTGCCAGCCGCGATCACCTCGAAGTCGACCACCGAGTCGACTAAGCGCTGAATTCGTGGGGGATGGGAATCCCAGCCGGCGAAGTAACTTCGCAGCCGATCCCTCAGGTTGGCTGACTTGCCCACGTAGATCACCTGCCCCCTCTCTCCTCGGAAGAGGTACACCCCCGGGGTGGCAGGCGCCGCTCTGAGCCGGGCTTTGAGCAGGACTGGACTCTGGCGCAGGCGCGGGCCTACCACCCGGCTCCCGGCTGGGCTGGCCGACGCGGTGGGACGCGCCGGCGCCTTGGGGCTTCCGCCCTCGCTCCCGGGCACCCTCAGTGCACCCCCCCGATTCCCAGGGCGGCGCCGATCACCAAGAGCAGCGTAAAGAGCAGGAGCAGACCGACTCCGGCCAGACAAGCGGTGCGCTGCCAGCCCTGAAAGCTGCCGGGCGGCCCTGCTTGTGGCGGCTCAGCTCCAGCCGACCCTGTCACACCGCCACCCGGTCCCGCAGGGCGGCAGCCCGGCGCGGGGACCCCAGCAGCCGCGGAGCCAGATAGCTGCCGGTCGACGAATTTGGATTCTTGGCCACTTGCTCCGGGGTCCCCTCGGCCACGATGGCACCCCCCGCTGCCCCGCCGTCCGGCCCCAGGTCAATCAGCCAGTCGGCGGACTTGAGCACGTCCAGGTTGTGCTCGATCACCACCACGGTGTTGCCCTGCTCGACCAGCCGGTGTAGAACTCCGAGCAGCCGCCCCACGTCCGCGAAATGGAGGCCGGTCGTGGGCTCGTCCAAGATGTAGAGAGTGCGGCCGGTGCTGCGCCGGGAGAGCTCCGTGGCCAGCTTCACTCGCTGCGCTTCTCCTCCACTCAGCTGCGTGGCCGGCTGGCCCAAGTGAAGGTAGCCCAGGCCCACATCGACCAGCGTCAGCAATTTGCGGGCGATTCCCGGCTGGTTGCGGAAGACCGTGGCCGCCTCCGCGACCGAGAGCCCCAGCACATCGGCGATGGAGTGCCCTTTGAAGCGGACCTCCAGCACCTCCTGGGTGTAACGCTGGCCTTTGCAGACCTCACAGGTCACGTAGATATCGGGGAGGAAGTGCATCTCGATCTTGATCAGGCCGTCGCCCTCGCACGCTTCGCAGCGTCCCCCCCGGACGTTGAAGGAGAAACGCCCCGGCTTGTAGCCGCGGGCCCGCGCCTCCGGGAGCTGGGCGAAGAGCTCCCGGATGGGGGTGAAGAGCCCGGTGTAGGTGGCGGGATTGCTCCGTGGCGTGCGGCCGATGGGCGCTTGGTCCACGTCGACCACCTTGTCAAGTTGGTCAAGGCCATCGATCCGGTCGTGGGCCGCCGGGCGCTGCTTCGCCGAGTAGAAGAACTGGGCGCAGCGGCGATAGAGGATGTCATTGACCAAAGTGCTTTTGCCCGAACCACTGACCCCGGAAACCCCCACGAAACAGCCCAAAGGGAACGTCACGTCGAGATTGCGCAGATTGTTGGCCCGGGCCCCCCGCACCACGAGCTGACCCGTCTCTCGACGCCTGACCTTGGGGACCTCGATCCGCTGATCACCCCGGAGAAACTGGGCGGTCAAGGAGTCCGGACTCGCCAGCACCTCGGGCAGGGTGCCCGCCGCCACCACATAGCCACCGTGCTTGCCGGCCCCGGGACCCATGTCCACCACGAAGTCGGCGCTGCGGATGGTCTCTTCGTCGTGCTCTACCACCAGCACGGTGTTGCCCAGCTCCCGGAGCCGAAACAGGGTCGCCAGCAGCTTGCCGTTGTCCCGCTGGTGCAGGCCGATGCTGGGCTCATCGAGGATGTAGAGGACCCCGGTGAGGCGGCTGCCGATCTGGGTCGCCAGCCGGATCCGCTGCGCTTCGCCACCGGAGAGCGACGCCGCCGGACGGTCCAGAGTCAGGTACTGCAGCCCCACGTCGTAGAGGAAACCGACCCGCTCGCGAATCTCCTTGATGATCCGGCGGGCAATCACCTCTTCGCGGTCCGAGAGCCGCCAGCCAGAGAGGGTGGCCAGGACTTCATCGACCGGTTGGGCACAAAAGTCCATGATGCCCAGCCCCGCCACCGTGACCGCGAGGAACTCCGGACGGAGTCGTTTGCCCTTGCAGGTCGGGCAGGGGCGCTGCATCATCAGCCGCTCGATGCCCTCTTTGACCGCAGCCGACTCCGTCTCCCGGTAGCGCCGCTCCAAGTTGGGGATCACCCCCTCGAACTTGGCCTCGTAGTTGTGGACCCGCCCACCCCGGCTGCGAAAGCGCATCGGCACCGTCTCGCCCTTGGGCAGACCGTAGAGGATGACGTCCCGCTGGCCGGCGTTGAGTCGCCGCCACGGTCGATCCAGGGGAATCCGGTTCTCCCGGGCGACCGCCTCGATCAGCTCGGACATCCACTGCTGGGCCGGTCCCCAGCTCCAGCCGGAGACCACTCCTTCGGCGATCGATTTCTCCGGGTCGGTGACCACGGCGTCCGGATCGACCTCCATCCGGGCCCCGAGCCCGGTGCAGTCCGGGCAGGCGCCATGGGGATTGTTGAAGGAGAAGTTGCGCGGCTGAGGCTCCTCCATCGAAAGGCTGTCGTACACGCAGGCGAAGTGCTCGGAGAAGAGCATGTCTCCTAGGCCGGCTTGGGAATCAGCCGGTGCGACCAGCACCGTGCCGCCCGAGAGATGCGACGCCTGCTCGCAGCTCTCACGCAAGCGCGAGAGGGACTCCTTGTCCACCACCAGTCGGTCGACCACTACCTCGATGTCGTGTTTTAGCTTCTTGTCCAAGATTGGGACTTCGTCCAGGGAGTGGACCTGGCCGTCCACCCGGACCCGAACGTAGCCCTGATGGCGGGCCAGCTCGAGGATCGCTTGGTGCTCGCCTTTCCGGCCCTGGATCATCGGCGCCAACACGAAAATGCGAGTCCCCTGGGGCAGAGCGGCCACCTGGTCAGCGATCTGCTCCACGGTCTGACGGGAGATCTCCCTCCCGCACTGGGGGCAGTGGGGATGGCCCACCCGGGCGTAGAGCAGGCGCAGGTAGTCGTATACCTCGGTGACGGTTCCGACGGTAGACCGCGGATTACGACCGGCGCCCTTCTGGTCGATGGAGATGGCCGGAGAGAGCCCGTCGATATGGTCGACATCCGGCTTCTCCATCTGCCCCAGGAATTGCCGCGCGTAGGCCGACAGGGACTCCACGTACCGTCGCTGGCCCTCGGCATAGATGGTGTCGAAGGCGAGCGAGGACTTCCCCGAGCCGCTGAGCCCGGTGATCACGGTGAGCTGGTCCCGCGGGATGTCCAGGTCGACATCGCGAAGGTTGTGCTCGCGGGCGCCGCGGATCGAAATGTAGGCCTGTCCCATCCCTTACAAGGGTACCGCTCCCGGTAGCCCGGGCGAACGCCCGTGCGCCCTCCATTCGCCCCCTGGCTACGGCCGTCCGGCACCTGCCACACTCCCTCGGTGGCCGCCCCAACAACTCCCCCCGCAGCGGGTGACCGCTTGGCTTGGCTGGGCGCCGCGCGGCTCGCCGAGTTGCTGCGCCACCGCGCGGTCTCGGCCGGAGAGGTGCTGCGGGAGTGCCTGGACAGCATCGACCGGCTCGACCCCCAGCTGAATGCCTTCGTGGTCGTCCTTCGCGAGCAGGCCATCGATCAAGCCGCCCGTTCGGAGTACCGCTTGGCGGCGGGCAAACCGGGCCCCCTGGAAGGTGTGCCGATCGCCGTCAAGGACAACCGTGGCGTCGCCGGATGCCCCACCACACAGGGGTCGTTCTCCGCGCCGAAAGGGATGGTGACCCGAGACGCGGAGGTAGTGCAGCGCCTTCGCGCCGCGGGCGCGATCGTGGTCGGCAAGACCACGCTCCCGGAGTTCGCAGCCATTCCGGTCACGGAGAGTCGACGGCTCGGCGTCACCCGCAATCCCTGGTCCCTCAGCCATACCTCGGGCGGGTCGAGCGGCGGCTCAGCCGCGGCGGTGGCGGCGGGCCTCATCCCCGTAGCAGAAGGCAACGATGGGGGCGGCAGCCTCCGCATCCCGGGATCGTGCTGCGGACTCTTCGCGCTGAAGCCGACCCGCGGCAGAATTTCCCTGGGGCCGGACGGCGGCGACGGACTGGGCGGGTTGGTCTCTGAAGGCTTCCTCACTCGGAGTGTTGCCGACAGCGCGCTCTTGCTAGATGTGGTCTGCGGTGGGGCTCCGGGCGACCCTTTCCCACTGCCTTCTCCGCGGCTCCCATTCGCCGCCGCAGCTGCCACCGCGCCGGGTCAGTTGCGGATTGGATGGACCACGATCCCACCGATCGACGTGCCGGTGCACCCCGCCTGCGCGGCGGCGGTTGCGGCGGCGGCGGGAATCCTGGCCAGCCTGGGTCACCAGGTCCACGAGGTCGATCCTAAGTGGCAGCAGTCCCAGCCAGCCCACGACTTCCGGACAGTCTGGACCACCTCCATCCGGCTAGCTCTGCTCGCGGTGGAGGCGGAAGGCGGCGACCCCCAGCAGGTCGAGCCGCACATCCAGGCCATGGCGGAGCTGGGGGCCCAGGTGAAGGCGACGGATTACCTACTAGCCCGGCACCGGCTGCAGCGGTTCATCGCCTCGGGGGCCTGGCTCTGGGAACGCTATGACGTCTTGCTCACGCCCACCCTGGCACAACCTCCCCTGCTGGTGGGGCAGCTGCTGGACGGGACTGACGCCAACCCCGCAGCGGCGATGGATCGATCAGACCGGTTCAGTCCCTTCACCACCCTGGCCAACGTCAGCGGGCAGCCGGCGGCCCAGCTGCCCCTGCACCAACACCAAGGACTGCCGATCGGGGTTCAGCTGATCGGTCGCTACGGCGACGAGGCGACCCTGCTGCAGCTCTCCCAGTCGGTAGAGGACGCCAGCTCCTGGCTAAGCGCCCGACCGCCGCTGAGCTGAGCTGGATCGCGACCACCCGGCTAGACCAGCTTGGCCTCCAAGAAGATGTCCGTCCCGGCTAGGGCCTTGGAGACCGGGCAGGACAGCTTGGTCAGGTGGGCCTGCTCTTGGAATACCTCGTCGGAGATTCCTGGCACTTCGGCGGCAGTGACCAAGTGGATCGTCGTGATTCGGAATCCCTCGGTCAATTTCTCTATGGTCACCTCGGCGGCGGTCTCCAGCCGAGCCGGCTGATGACCGGCCGCAGTTAGAGCTCCGGCCAAGGCCATGTTGAAACAGGCGGCGTGGGCCGCCCCCAGGAGTTCTTCCGGATTGGTGCCCGGGTCGGAGGCGAACCTCGACCCAAAGGTGTACTTCGCGGCCAGCGCGCCGCTCTCGGAGTGAATGGTCCCCCCGCCCCCTTGGTCGCTGGGTGCCCAGCTGGCTCTCGCTTTTCTAATCGCCATGGATAGCCCACCTCCTGTTCTCAGCCCTGGCCAGGCCGCTGCCTCGACGTCGCTTCGAGTCCGGCCAGGCCACCACATTCTCCCCCACTTTCAGCCTGGTGGAGGCTCGGTCAGACAATTGTCAGTTCGGCCTGCAGAGCCGCGGCTCGCTCCCGCACCTCGCCACCGTCGAGGCGGAAGTAGAGCGAACGCACGATGCCCTTCCAATTGATCCGGCGTGCCTCGTCCAGAGAGGCCGGGGCTGAGCCCATCGCTCTGGTGAGGTCATCCCATGTGATCAGTCGGTTCTCAAGAAGGGCGGCGATCGCGACTGCAACCCGATCTTCCTCTTCCCCGCGGAACGGTTCTCTGGCCCGCGCCACCAGATCGCCGAGGGCGGAGAGGATCTGCGCCGCCACCCCGTGACTGCACCGCGGCGATTTGGCCAATTCGTCGGCCAGATCGGCGGCGTGGGCGATGGCGTGAGCCCAACCCAGATGCGGCACTTTGGCGCGCACGTCCTGCTCACCCTGCCCGTAGCTGACAAGGGTGTGCGCGGAGCTCGCCCACTCGTCGTCGGTCAGGAACTCAGTGCGGTTGTCAGCCGCGTGAATGAAGGCCAACAGCAGGATCGAGAAACTCCTCCGGAACACCGACGTGGTGCCCGATTCGCCAAGGTGCTGCAGCGCCCCAGCTTGGCCGCAAGCCCGCTGGTGGAGGAGCCGCATCGGCTCCGACGGAAGCACGTGCTGCACCACAATCCACCGCCCCAGCGTCCGGGCGGCGATTTCTTCCCGCAGGTGGGGGTCGTCGGACCCTAAGGCGTCGAAGAGGAGGTCCAAGGTCCCGACCGGCGCCTCCTCAGGCAGCATCGGTAGGTCGGCTAAACCGCTAAGCCGCTCCCTCACTTCTCGGTCAGGAATTTGTATTGCGCTCACGGAGTGGGCGTTTCTCCGGCCTACGCACCGTGCGCCTGGTGATGTCCCCCGCGCCCCCACGCCCCGTCTCCGGATCGGACATCGCGTGTTACCGGCCTGGGAGTCGACGTGCTGGCCTTCTCGCCGCGGCCGGGGATCGCTTTCGAGTATCCCTGCCGGCCGTCGGCGCCTGGCCCATATCGATCGCCATCCTTCGGAGCGCCACCAGGCGGTCCCGCATCTGAGCGGCCCGTTCGAACTCCAGGTTGGAGGCGGCTTTGCGCATCGCCTTCTCCACGTCCTTGGTCAGCCGCAGCAGCTCGTCTGGGGGCAGCCCGGCCGCGTCTTGGAACTCGGCCGCCGCCTCCTGCAGCTCGGCCCGCACCATCTCCTGTTCCCGGACCGCCTTGACGATGGTCGCCGGGGTGATGCCGTGAGCCTGGTTGTGCGCCGCCTGGGCAGCTCGGCGGCGAGCGGTCTCGGCGAGGGTCTCGGCCATGGCGTCGGAGGTCCGGTCGGCGTACATGACCACCCGGCCATGAACGTTGCGGGCGGCCCGGCCAGCGGTCTGGATCAAAGAGCGGAAGCTGCGTAGGTAGCCTTCTTTGTCGGCATCCAGGATGGCGATGAAACTCACCTCGGGAAGGTCCAAGCCCTCCCGCAAGAGGTTGATCCCGACGATCACGTCAAAGACTCCGAGCCTAAGGTCCCGGATGATCTCCACCCGCTCCAGGGTCTCGACGTCCGAGTGCAGGTATTGGACCTTAACCCCGGCCTCGCGCAGGTAGTCGGTGAGGTCTTCCGCCATCCGTTTGGTGAGAGTCGTGACCAAGCACCGCTCGGACGCCGCAGCGGTACGCCGAATCTCGGCCAGCAGGTCGTCCACCTGCCCCTTCGAGGGACGAACTTCGATGGTGGGGTCCAGTAGACCGGTGGGCCGGATCAGCTGCTCGGCAACCTGGGTCGAGTGCTGAAGCTCGTAGGGGCCGGGGGTGGCCGAGACGTAGATGACCTGCCCCACCGTCTGCTCCCACTCGGCGAAGGTGAGGGGACGGTTGTCCAGCGCCGAGGGCAGCCGGAATCCGTACTCGACCAGCGGGATCTTGCGCGAGCGGTCGCCTCCGTACATGCCGCCGATCTGGGGCACGGCCACGTGGGACTCGTCGACCACGATCAGGGTGTCCTGGGGGAGGTAGTCCATGAGGGTGAAGGGTCGTTCCCCCTCCCGGCGACCGCTCAGGTGCCGCGAGTAGTTCTCCACCCCGGCGCAGGTGCCGGTCTCGCGCAGCATCTCCAGGTCGAACATGGTCCGCTGGCGCAGTCGCTGAGCCTCCAGCAGCTTATCTTGGTGTTCCAGCTCGGAGGCTCGCCACTCCAGCTCCTCCTCGATCGCGGTGATGGCTTGGGCCAGCTTGTCGCGAGGGGTGACGTAGTGGGAGGCCGGAAAGACCGTCAGCTCCTCCCGCTCTTGGAGGAGCTCCCCGGTGAGGGGGTCGAAATCGACGATCCGCTCGACGAAATCGCCGAAGAACTCGATTCGACTGGCGATCTCCTCATAAGCGGGCTGCACGTCGACCACGTCGCCCCGCACCCGAAATCGGCTCCGGCCGAAGTCGAGGTCATTGCGGGAATACTGCAGATCGACCAGCTTGCGAAGCAGAATGTCTCGGCGCCAGCTCCCGCCCCGGCGCACCTCCAGCGACTCGCCCAGGTAGTTTTCCGGCGAGCCGATTCCATAGATGCAGGAGATCGAAGCGACCACGATGACGTCGCGCCGGGTCAGCAAGGACCGAGTGGCGGCGTTGCGCAGTCGGTCGATCTCCTCGTTGCGGGAGGAGTCCTTCTCGATGTAGGTGTCGGTGCGCGCAATGTAGGCTTCGGGTTGGTAATAGTCGTAGTACGAGACGAAGTACTCGACGGCGTTCTTCGGAAAGAATGCCCTGAACTCAGCCCAGAGTTGGGCGGCTAGGGTCTTGTTCGGACTCAGCACCAGCACCGGCCGCTGAACTTCCGCGATCAGATTGGAGATGGTGAAAGTCTTGCCGCTGCCCGTGACCCCGAGGAGGACCTGCTGGAGGTCGCCTTTGACCACCCCGGCCTGGAGCTGGGCGATGGCCGTGGGCTGGTCTCCGGTCGGGGCGAAAGGGGCGTCAAGCTCGAACTGGGCCATCTCCCGAGTATCGCAGTGCGCGACCCGGTGGGCCAGGTCTGAGGGAGGCTGTCGATGGCCCTGGTGAGCTGCTTCGAGGTCGCCGTCGAGTACGGCGACCGGGTGGTCTTCTCGGGCCTTGACCTGAAGCTCGAGCCCGGTGACCGGCTCGGCGTGGTGGGCAGCAACGGCGAGGGCAAGTCCAGTTTGCTCGGACTTTTGGCAGGCGCCCTGCGACCCGGCTCCGGCCGGCTCGACCGCCAGGCTCGGCTGCTGGTGGCCCACCTGCCGCAGGAGTCTCCCGAGCCGGTGGCCGAGACGGTTCTGGGCGAGGCCATGGCCAGTCGCACCGATCTCGCCCGGCTCCGAGATGAGCTGGGCCAACTGGAACACCAGCTGACGATCCCCGGGCCGGAGAGCGAGGTGCAGCTAACCCGCTACGGCGAGGCTCAGTCGGCTTACGAGGGCCTGGGCGGCTACGAGCTGGAGGCCAAGGCCCGAGCGGTACTGGGCGGCTTGGGCCTGGGCGAAGAGGAGCAGTCCCGCTCACCTCATGAGCTCAGCGTGGGTCAGGTGCGGCGGCTGGAGCTGAGCAAGCTGCTGCTCCAGGATGTCGACCTGCTGCTCTTGGACGAGCCCACCAATCACTTGGACCTGGCCGCCATCGAGTGGCTGGAAGACCACCTCCTCCAGAGCGCCCCCACTCTCTGTCTGGTCGCCCATGACCGCCGCTTATTGGAGCGGGTCTGCAATCGCATCGTCGAGCTGGACTCGGGACGCGCCGAGGTCTATGAGGGCGGGTACACCAGTTACCTACGGCAGCGCCAGGAGCGCCGGCTCCGGTGGCGCCGGACCTGGGAGGCCCAGCAGGCCCACATCACTCACCAAGAGGACTACATCCGCCGCTACAAGGCGGGTCAGCGAGCCCGCCAGGCGAGGGGTCGGCAGACCTTGCTGGATCGACTTGAGCGGGTCCCGGAGCCGACCGAACTCCAGCGCATGCGCCTCACCCTGCACGCCGCGCCCAGCGCCCAAGTGGTGGTCCGCACCGAGGGCCTCGCCTGTGGCCGGGATCAGGTGGAGCTATTTGCGGTGCCGGACCGGAGCGTGGCCCGAGGCGACCGCATCGCCATTCTCGGACCCAACGGCTCCGGCAAGACCACCCTGCTGCACACGCTGGCCGGACAGCTGCCGCCGGTGCGGGGCCGGGTGGTCCCAGGCTCGCGGGCCCGGATCCGGGAGTATCACCAGGACTTCGCCGACCTCAACGTCAACCGCACCGTGCTGGAGAACCTGCTCGATGACCACCCGGGATCGCTCCCCGAGCGAGCCCGCGCGGTGCTGGGGGCCATGCTGTTCAGTGGGGAGCGGGCGATGAGCCGGGTCCAAGACCTTTCGGGGGGTGAGAAAGCGCGAGTGGCCCTGTCCCGCCTGGGCATGGATGACGCTAACTGCCTGCTGCTGGACGAGCCCACCAACCATCTCGACATCCCTTCCCAGGAGGTCCTGGAGGAGGCCCTGGCGCTCTACCCCGGGGCTGTGATCCTGGTTTCCCACGACCGTTACTTCGTGGACTCGGTCGCCACCACGGTCTACGAGATTGACGGTGGTCGACTCGTCGAGCGGCGCTCCCCGCCCCCCAAAGTCAGCCCGGGCCCGCGCCCGCGCCGCACCAGGGCGCCTTCGGCGCGCAAAACCGCCCCGACCGCGCCGACGGCGCCGGCCGCCTCCCGCCGCGAGATCGAGCTCCAGATTGAAGCCCTGGAACAAGAGAAGCAGGCGCTGGAGGCTCAGTTGGCGGAGCCCGAGACCTTCAAGTCCCCCGACCGAGGGCGAGCCGTGCTGAGCCAGTTCCAGTCGGTCCGGGATGCTCTGGAGACCGCCTACGCCACCTGGCTGGCCCGGGAGCCCAACACCGAGCGATAGACCTCGGCGATCTGGGGTCCGATGGCGTCCCAGGAGAAGCGCTCCACCACAGTCTGCCGGGCTTCGCCGGCCAGCTGCTCCCATCTCCCCCGATCGCCCAGGATCCCCTCTGCAGCCGCCAGCAGGGCCTCCGGATCACCCAGCGGTACCAGCACCACCCCTCCTCCCCGCAGGTCGGTGAGTCCGGGGACATCAGTTGCGAGCACCGGCGTGCCCGAGGCCATTGCCTCTAAAGCCACTACCCCGAGTCCTTCAAAACGAGAGGGAACCACCATGAGCAAAGACCTTTGGTAGGCCCTCGCCAGCTCTGCTTCGGAGACCCGGCCCCGGACCTGCAACCGGCCGCGGAAGCCCTCGGCCGCGGCCAGGGCCGCCTGGTACAGTGGCCCCTCGCCACAGATCTCAGCGCGCAGGTTGGGGAACTTCTGACTCAGCTCTCGAAAGAGGGCGATGAACTGGGGCACGCCCTTGATCGGGACCAGCCTTCCCACAAAGAGCAAGGTGTCCCGCTCCTCATAGCTGCCCGCCGGACGCAGCCATTCGGTGTCGATCCCGACCGGGATCACCGAGATCCTCTCCGGCGGGACGTCATAGTCGTGGGCCAGGGAGGCCGCCGTCGAGGGCGAGATCGAGATGACATGCTCGGAGAAGCGGTAGGCCCGGGCCTCCATGGTGCCCAGGGGCCGGGTTGCCAGGCGCCGGCCGTGGGCGGTTCGGTAGGTGTGATTCGCGGTGTAGACCAGGGGGGCGGTGGGCGGGTGCCGGAACAGCAGAACGCCCCCGGGTCCGCCCAGTGCATGCCAGAGGTCTGGCCGGAGGGCCGTGGCCACTTCCGGCAACCGGCGGCGCAGCCATAAAGAGAAATCGAGGGGGGCGCGCCGGGTGCGCTTGGGAATTCGCAGCCCCGGCCCCCAGGGACTGCGTCGGGCGCTCACCATGTCGATGGTGAAGCCCACCTTGGGCATCTCCTGCTCGAGGGCGCCGGCGTACCGCCCCTGGCCCCCGATCGGGGGGACGTCGTCGTACGACAGCACCACGACCCGGGAGGTCAGCACTGACACCGGCGGCAAAAGACCGTAGTCCTCCCCCCTACTCGCGTTTGTTGCAGAGTAGCGCCGCAGCGCACGCACGGTAGTCCCCCCCGTCCGTAGACGAAAAGCGCTTCGTAGGCTTCGCCTTTGGCCCCGAAGCCGTCTCTAAAGTCGGAGAACGAAGTACCCCGCAGCCGCACTGCCTCCCGCATGACCACCGGGAGCGCGAGCACCAGCCGGCCGACCTCGGCACGGGTGAGGGTGTGAGCTCGTCGACCTGGCCTGATCCGGGCCAGGAAGCAAGCCTCATCGGCATAGATGTTCCCGCAACCGGCCACCATCGCCTGGTCCAAAAGCACCGCCTTAACCTGGCGTCCCGATCCGCGCAGAGCTTCGGCGAACCCGCTCTGCGCGAAGTGACGCGACAGCGGCTCCGGGCCTAGTTGAGGCAGGGCACCTGTCCGCTGCAGTTGGCCGGGGCGGCCCAGGAGAACCCGGCCGAACCGTCGCGGGTCCCGGTAGCGCAACTGGCGGCCATTGTCGAGTTCGATTACCAGATGGGTGTGGGTCGCCCGGGGCTCGGCTGGCCCCTGCAGCGTCAGGGTGCCGGTCATCCCAAGGTGGACCACCAAATGCTCGCCTCCGCTCAGGCCCAGGTGGATGAACTTGCCGCGGCGGCTGACCGAGCCCACCCGCCGACCCTCCGTCCGAGCCGGAAAACTGAAAGGGTCCGCGAACCTCAGGACGGAAGTGCGTACCAGATCGGCTCGGGTGACAGTCCGGCCCACCAGGTGGGGACGGAGGTCGCGCACGATGGTCTCGACCTCGGGAAGCTCGGGCAAGGAACGCTCAGCCCGCCGCCCGGCGCAGCGGAGTCAGGTCTCTCCAATTGGGTCCGCTCTTGAGATCGACCACCAGGGGAACGGACAACTCGATGGCGCCTGCCATACCCGCGCCAGCCAGCTCCGCCACTTCGTCGACGTGGTCGACTGGCACTTCAAAGACCAGCTCGTCGTGGACTTGGAGCAGCATCCGGGCCGGGCTCCCAGACGCTTGCAAAGCTTGGGCGGTGCGAATCATCCCCAACTTCATGATGTCCGCGGCCGAACCCTGGATGGGCATATTGATCGCCATCCGTTCGCTGGCCTCCCGCACCTGGCGGTTGGTGGAGTTGATATCGGCCAGATAGCGGCGCCGCCCCAAGATGGTGCTCACATAGCCGTGACGGCGGGCCTCCTCCCGCACCGACTCCAGATAACCCTGCACCCCCGCGTAGGTCGCAAAGTAGCGCCGAATGAATTCGTCCGCCACGTCGGTGGCAATCCCCAGATCCCGCGACAACCCATAGCTGGAGAGTCCATAGAGGATCCCGAAGTTGACGACTTTGGCCATCCGCCGCTGATCTGCCGACACCTGGTCCTGGTCCACCCCGAAAACCTGGGCGGCCGTGTCGGCATGGACGTCATCGCCCTCAGCGAAGGCGGCGGCCAGCCGGGGATCCTGGCTTAGATGGGCCAAGACTCGAAGTTCGATCTGCGAGTAGTCGGCCGAGACCAGCACCCAGTCCGCAGGTCCGGGAATGAAAGCCGCCCGGATCCGCCTTCCCAACTCGGTGCGGATGGGGATGTTCTGCAAGTTGGGGTCGGTGGAGGAAAGCCGGCCGGTGGCGGCGACCGCCTGGTTGAAGGTGGTATGCACCCGCCCGTCGTCGGGGTCGACCAGGTCCGGCAGGGCGTCCACGTAGGTGCTCTTTAGTTTGGTTACCTGGCGCCACTCCAGCACCAGCCCTACGATCGGGTGCTCCTCCCGCAACGACTCCAGGGCTTGCGCATCGGTGGAGCGCCCGGTCTTGGTTCGCCGCGAACTCTTCAGCCCCAGCTCGTCGTAGAGCAGGGCGGCCAACTGGGGCGGGGAGCCGGGGCTGAAAGTCCGGCCTGCCAACCGGAACATCTCGCCCTCCAGCTCGGCGATCTGGACCGTCAGCGCCGCCGAGATGGCGCGCAGCTGAGCGGCGTCCAGGTGAACTCCCAACGCTTCCATCTCAGCCAGAATCTGCAGCACCGGTAGCTCCAGATCTCGCAACAACTGCCCTGCCCCGAGCTCATTCAGCCGCTCTTCCAGGTGCGGCCGAATCGCGGCCGAGCAGGCCGCCTCACCACCGAAGAGCTGGGCGGACTCGGCCACACTTAGGGATGAAGGTGGCCGGGTGGTGGCGCCCTTGCCCAGGTATACCTCTCGATCAGGGGCTGGAGGTCCTTCCCACTCTCGGCAGAGAGACGCCAGGGTGGGAGTCCGGCTGCGCGAGTCGGCGAGGTAGGCGGCTAGGACGCAGTCGAAGCCTCCCCCGTCCAGCTGGGCACCCGCCGCTCGAAGCGCCAAGATCGCCTCCTTCAGCTGGTAGCTGGACTTGCCCACCTCGGGTGCGGCCAGAAGATCGAGAAGTGGTCGAAGCTCCTCCCAGCTGAGTTTCTCCGGCTCAGGCGACCTGACCGGGCAATACCAGCTCTGATCAGCGCTTGTCGCTACCGCTAGCCCCACGACCACTCCTTTGCGGGGCGGACCGTCCACCGCCACCTCGATGGTGAACGACCCAGCCGACCGAAGTGCGGCAACCATGCTGGTCAGTTCTGCGGCCCTGCGGACCACCTCGGACGCCGCCACCGCGGGCCGCCGGGGGGCTGAGGTGCTCCCAGCTGAGGTCGGCAGCCGGCTCACCAGGCTGGGCATGCCAAATTCCTCCAGCAGCGCCGCCGCCGCCTCGCGGTCGTACTCCTGCAGGCGGCAGTGGGACAGGTCCAGCTCGACGCCGGGGACCTCTTGCACGATGGTCACCAGCTCCCGGCTGAATCGGGCCAGCTCGGCGTTGCCGGTGAGCGCCGACCGCACCCGGCCTGCCGGCATCGACTCGATGGCTGCCAGCACCGCGTCCAGCGAGCCGTACTCCTGGATCAGCGCGGTCGCGCTTTTCTCGCCAATCCCGGGCACCCCGGGGATGTTGTCGCTGGAGTCCCCCCGGAGCGCTTTGTAGTCGATGATTCGGATCGGGTCGAATCCGAACCGCTCGCGCACGGCGGCGACGTCGTAGATCATCGGCACGTTGCTGCCCCGCCGGCTGCTCTGAACCACCGTGGTCTCGTCGACTAGCTGCAGCAGATCCATATCACCCGAGAGGATCACGGTGTCGCAGCCGGCGGCCTTGGCCTGGCGGGCCAGGGTGCCCAGGACGTCGTCGGCCTCAAAGCCGGGGACCATCAGCACGGGGATGTTCAGCCGCTCCGTGATCTGCTGGCAGGCTGGGATCTGGGCGATCAGTTCGTCGGGGGTTGGCTGACGGGTGCCCTTGTAGGTCGCCAGCTTGTCATCGCGGAAGGTGAGCCCCGGGGGGTCGAAGGCGGCCACCGCGCAGTCGAATCCCCTCTCCAGCGCCAGCAGCAACATGGAGGTGTAACCGTAGGCGACCCGGATCCGCTCCCCCCGGCGATTGGTCATGTCAGGTAGCGCGTGATAGGCGCGGAACGCCAACCCGTGGGCGTCGACGAGCAGCAAGCGAGGCCGTCCCCCGGGCTCAGCCAGCATGGGTGCAATTATCCCGACCCGGTCGGCCGGAGCCGCGCATCCTCTCCGGTGCACCTGCCACGACCTCGGTGCCGCAGCGTTCTGTCCCGCTCTGGGAGACATCCGTCCAACTAGGCTCTCCCAATGGCTCGCGCGCTAATCCTGGGCGGCACTGGCCTGGTCGGCAGCGCCACCGCCCGGCGCCTGCTCGCGGCCGGCTGGCAGGTCGATCTCACCGGGCGGGTCCCCGCCCACCTGCCGACCGACCTGGCCGCCGCCGGCGCAACTTTCCTGGCGGCAGACCGTAACCAGCCCGCCGAGTTGCTGGGCGCTTTCGGCGAGGGCGCCGACCTGCTTGTGGACTGCATCTGCTACACCGCGGCTCAGGCGAGCGGGCTCCTGCCGCTGGCGCGCGCCGCCGGTTCCACCGTGATGATCTCGAGCTTAGCCGTGTACGTCGACGGCGACGGCCACCACCCCAATTCCCCGACCGCCCCGCACTTCGACGGTCCGATCTTCGAGACCCAGCCGACGATGGCTCCAAGTGATGTCGACTACCTGACCCGTGAGGGCTATGGAGCGAATAAGGTCGCGGCCGAGCAAGTGCTGCTCGACAGTGGGCTGCCGATCACCGTCCTGCGGCCCTCGAAGATCCATGGCGTGGGAGCGACGCGACCCAGGGAATGGGTCTTCGTCAAGCGCGTGCTCGACCAGCGTCCGGCTGTCTTTCTCGCCCACCGAGGCGCCGGTGTGGTCCACACCACCGCTGCCAGCAACATCGCCGCGCTCATTGAGGTGGTCGCCAGTAGACCTGGCGGGCGGATCCTCAACAGCGCGGATCCCGACACGCCGAGTGCGCTGCAGATCTCGCGGACGATCGCCCAGCAGCTTGATCACGTCTGGACTGAGGTCCTGCTCGGCGACAGCGAAGATGAGGCCCTGGGCCGACATCCCTGGGACCCACCCCGCCCGATCGTGCTTGATTTGACGGCCGCGCTCGAGCTCGGCTATAGGCCCGCCGGCGATTACGCCGCCACCGTGAAAGATGAGATCGAGTGGCTGGTCGCGGCCGCGGGTAGTGGTCCTCGCCCGACGATTCCGCCTCGGCTAGACGACCAATACTTCGCGTCGATGCTCGACTACGCCGCTGAAGATCGTTATCTCTCCACTTGGTCCGAACCTCCGGCTCAGAAGGCAGTGGGAAGCCTGGGTTGCGGGTCGTAGACTGAACTGATCTACGAGTTGCATGGGCGACGCAACGGGTCGGCTCGGCCGACTCCCCCCTCGACCGCGTCAGCCCGGGCGGATTCCCAACGGAGGCCGGACCGGTGCCCAACCCTCGGGTGACCTTGCGCGATGTCGCCCGCTGCGCCGGCGTTCATCCGGGCACGGCCTCCCGCGCCCTCAACTCGGAGCGACGCCACCTGGTGAAGGTAGAGACCGCCGAGCGGGTGCTCCAGGCGGCCCGGGAGCTCCAGTTTCGCCCCGATCCCGCCGCCCGGAGCCTCAAGACCAGGCGGTCGTACACAGTTGGGGTGCTGATCCCTGACTTGAACAACCCACTCTTCCCTCCCATCGTCCGAGGGATCGAGGACACCCTGACTCAGCAGGGCTACGTCGCCTTGATCGGCAACACCGATAACGACGAAGACCGGGAGCGGCGGGTGTTCGAGGGAATGCGTTCCCGCCATGTGGACGGATTCATCGTGGCGACTGCCCGGCAACGACACCCCTTGCTCGACCAGGCCGCCGCCGACGAGTTGCCGGTCGTGCTGGTGAATCGGATCCTCGCCGATGGCGCCCTGCCCTCCGCATCGGTGGACGACCGAATCGGCGCCAACCTGGCGGTCGCCCATCTTGTGCAATTGGGACACCGCCGGATCGCCCATGTTGCGGGGCCGCAAGACGTCTCGACGGGTCGAGGCCGACGCCAAGGGTTCGAGGCCGGGATGGCCGCCGCGGGGATCCCAGTAGAACCCAAGCTGGTGACCTTCGCTCGGGGCTTCACGCGTGAAGAGGGACAGCGCTGCCTCGCCGAACTGCTGGCCCAAGGAGAGGGCTTCACCGCCGTGGTCGCGGGCAACGACTTGCTCGCTCTGGGGTGCTACACGGCGCTGGAACGAGCCGGCCTGAGCTGCCCCGAGGATGTCTCGGTCGTGGGGTTCAACGACATGCCATTCATCGACCAACTGCGGCCACCTCTGACCTCGGTTCGAATCCCCCACTATCAGATCGGATCGGCAGCGGCTCGGCTGATGCTGGACAGGATTGCCAATCCCCGCGGACCGGTTGATTCCCGGCTACTTCCTCCGGAGCTGGTGGTGCGGGGATCGACCGCGCCCCCGCAGGTGCGGGAAAGTCACTGAGGACTCGATCCCGCCCAGCTGGGGCTCTCATCTGGGACTAGTGCGGATGGGCGCCCTCCTTTTCCGGGTGCGGGATGGCCTTTCCTATCGTTCGAAATGGATCTTGAGCTGAGACCGCTACTAAGAGTCCGGTCGATGGCTATGGCGAATGGGGCCACCAGCCCAGGCCGCAACACGAAGGGCACGCCTGGCACCTTGGCCGCCTTCATTGGAAGCCCTTTTTGAGCAGCCCGCTAGCCCTCCTTGGGAGATGAGTCCAATTCATCCGAAGCATGGGTTGAGCGGAGGCGCGTGAGCCATGCGCTATAAACCTCCGTCGTACCGACTCTCAAAAGGCGGTGCCGGGTCGGGAGTTTTCAGAATCTGAGCTGGTAGCAGCGCTGTCCTTAGTTATCCCAGTTGAGAACGGGAGCTAGCGGAGCTGTTCCGTAATCCAGTCCGCCGTCCGGTAGCGGTGGCGGTAAGCGATGTTGGTGCAGACGTGATTACCGTCTTCGAACATGAGCATCTCGACCGGTCCCCCCGCCTCCCGGGCGAGCCGCTCGGCTTGCTGCCAAGGAATGAGCCGGTCTCGCTTGCCGAAGATGATCTGGAGCGGCACTTTGAGTCGTTCTGCGAATCCTTCTAACGAGAAAGTGAGCGCCAGCCGGCGAGCCTCGTCCTCGGAATCCGACCGGGTGCGAACTCGAAACGCCTCCCGGCTGAGGGATGGAAGGATCTCCCAGCACTCCCCCCAGTTGTAAGGCCCGGCCTGGAACACGCAGGCTTTCACCCGCGCATCAACGGCCCCGACCCGGACGCCGTAGTACCCACCCAGGCTGACTCCCCAGACGCCCATCCGGGAACCATCTAGCTCGGGAATCCGCTCCAGCGCGTCCAGGATCGCCGCTCCCGGAACTTCCCAATCAGGCCGGGCCGGGAGGTCGTACTCGGCCTCGCCCTGCCCGGGCCCGTCCACCGAGAAGGTCGCAACTCCCCGCTCCAAGAAGAGCTGCTCGGTAGTCCGGAACTCTTCCTTGGTGGAATCGAGGCCGGGGATCATCATCACCACCGGATGCGGAGCAGGTCCCGGCGGAACCCGCAGGATTCCCACCAGCTGGGCATTCTCGAACGGGATCTCAAGTCGCCGGCCGGGAGGGTCGAGATACGGGAGGGCCAAGTTGAGACACTCCACTGCGTGGCGGTGGGCCACCCGCATTTGGTCTAGATCCTCGACGAAGACGAACTTGGCGAAGTGGTAGTACACCGAGGCCTGGGTGTAGTGGACCCCGGCCGTGCGCCATCGTCCGGCGGCCACGGCGGCCGTCGCCAGGGCCACGTGCTCCTCGGCGGCGCGGCTCCAGGCGGCGCACCAATCGCTCCATTGCTCTAAGCCGCTGGTAACCGCTTTGAAGTCCGACGGGTCCACCCCGTTCACCGTGAACCGCGGACCCCAGTGCTCCAGGGCGCTGCGGACCCTCTCGTCTGGCACCGGCAGAGTCTTGCACACGGTTGCAGTTCCGGGCAACTCCCTGGACCCGGCTTGTCCCCCTGAGCTTCCACACCCCTGAGTTCCGGCCCTTGACGCCCAAGCACCAGATGGCAATAATCGTCAGACTGACATGACTGCAATCGGTTGTGGAGCTTGCCTTTTCGGAGGGAGGGACCGCGGTGACTGACGGGGCGGGGCAGCTACCCAGGCTCGGCTGGATCGGAACCGGGCGCATGGGCGCCCAGATGGTCGGCCGGCTGCTCGACTCCGGCGCCAGCGTCATTGTCTACAACCGAACCCGGGCGAAAGCCGAGCCGCTCGCTGCGCAGGGGGCCTCGATCGCCGACCACCTTTGGGAGCTCGGAGCATGCGAGGTGGTTTTCGTTGCCGTCACCTCTTCGGGCGACCTGCACCAGGTGCTGCTGGGACCCGAGGGCCTGCTGTCGGGTGAGGCTCGGCCCCGGATCGTGGTTGACTTCTCCACTGTCGGCGCGGACGCCTCCGCCGAGGTGCGCCGGGAACTGGCCGCCCGCGGTATCGAGCTGCTGGCAGCGCCCGTGAGCGGCAATCCCAAGGTGGCCAAGGCCGGTCGGCTGACCATGGCGGTCTCGGGGCCGCAGAGCGCGTTCGATTCCGTGTCAGGGCTGTTGGCGCAGCTGGGCTCTGGCGCCACTTACGTTGGCGAGGGAGAGCTGGCGCGTCTGGTCAAGATCTGCCACAACCTGTTCCTCGGGGTGGTCACCCAGTCGCTCATCGAGGTCACCGTGCTGGCAGAAAAAGGCGGGGTAAGCCGGGAGGCCTTTCTGCGCTACCTGAACGCCAGCGTGCTGGGGTCGACCTTCACCAGATACAAGACCCCCCAGTTGGTGAACACCGATTACCGCGCGACCTTCACCACCAACCTGCTGCATAAGGACTTCGACCTGGGGTTGGCCGCCGCCCACGACCTCGGCGTCCCCATGCCGGTGGCGAGTCTCGTCCAACAACTGGTTATGAGCCTGATCAGCCTCGGCTACGGGGAGGAGGATTTCGCCGCGCTGCTGGAACTCCAAGGCCGCGACTCGGCGCTGGCCGTGGTGAGCGAGCAGGTCGACGTTCCCGACGGGCTGGGGGTTCCCGCCTGAAGATTCACTGCAATTTTGACCACGGTCGCACGGTTCGGCAGCTCGTGCTCGCCACAGCCATGGCCACTCAAGGCCGCATCGTTCAAGGAGGGATACACAAGACATGAAGGGCCACTTGAGGCGGCTACTGGCCGCCGGCGCGATGGCGGGCTTGCTGGGGGTGGTACTGGCCGCCTGCGGCGGCAGCCCCACTTCCACCAAGCCCATCACGATTGGGATATCGCTCTCACTCTCGGGCGACTTCTCCGCCGACGGCCAGGGCTATCAGCGAGGCTACGAGCTGTGGGCCAGCTATGTGAACGCTCACGGCGGCATCCTGGGCCGAAAGGTGAAGCTGGACATCCTCTCGGACGCCAGCAGCCCGACCCAGGTCGATACTAACTACACGACGCTGATCAGTTCGGACCATGTGAACTTGGTGTTCGGGCCTTTCTCAACGCTGCTTACGGTGCCCGCTTCCAAGGTCGTCAATCGCTTCGGATACGCGTTCGTCGAAGGGGCCGGCGGAGCGCCGTCGGCATTTGCCAACGGCCTCAAGAGCATCTTTGACGTGAGCCTGCCGGTCGCCGACTACATGGTTCCCTTCGTGAATTGGATCAAGTCAATGCCGGCCAGCAAACGGCCCAAGACGGCGGCCTATCCCACCAGCAATGACCCGTTCACCGAGCCGGTGATCGAGAAGGCCAAGACCCTGCTGCAGGCGCTGGGGGTCAGAACCGTCTACTCGACGGTGTTCCCCGCCGAGGACACCGACTACGCCCCGATCGCGCAAGACGTCGCCGCTCAGAAGCCGGACATCGTGGTTCTCGGTTCCGTGGACGTGCCGACCGTGTCGGCGTTCATGCAGGCCTTCGAGCAAGATCATTTCAGCCCCAAGGCATTCGTCGCTGCTGCCGGCCCGGACCAGGGGGCGGCGTTCGTCAGCGCCGTCGGAGCAGCCAACACGGACGGAGTCATGGTCCCAGGCGGCTGGTCCGGCACCTACAAGAACGCCGAGAGCAAGGCTATGGTTAACAGCTACATCGCCAAGTACGGCGGCACCCCCGCAGGCGTCAACGCTGACGTCGCCGAGGCTTACTCAGTGGGTCAAGTGGTGGAGGCTGCAGTCAAGCACAACAATAGCCTCAGCAACGCCAAAATCATCTCTTACCTGCACAGCGGGGTGACCTTGAACAGCGTCCAAGGGCCGGTCCACTTCGATTCCAAGGGTGAGAACGGCAGCGCGGTGGGCTTCATCTTCCAGTGGCAGGGAACGACTGGAACCAAGTTCAGCCAGGTGCTGCCGACCAGTGATCCCAGCTCGGTGAAGATTCTCTACCCCAAGCCCAACTGGGGCAGCTGATAGCTTGAATTGACCAGCCTCTACTCCGGTCTGATCGACGGGGTTCTGACCGGCGCCGTCTACGCGCTGATGGCGGCCGGCCTGACCCTGATCTTCGGGGTGATGGACATCATCAACATCGCCCAAGGGGTCTTCGTAGTGCTGGCCGCTTATCTGAGTTACGTACTCGCCGCCCACTTCGGCGTGGATCTCTTCGTGGGGATCCTGATCACCATGCCAGCGTTGTTCATCCTGGGCATCGCGGTGGACTGGGCATTCATCAGGAGACTGCCGGCCCGAGACCGGACCACCATGTCCATCTTGGTCACCTATGCAGTTGCGATCATCGTCGAGGGAGTGCTCACGATCATCTTTGGGGTCAATTACGTGCAGCTGCACGGTTGGTATGTAACCAAGTCGATCCACCTGCTGGGCTTCTACCTCCCCTACATCTATATTTTCGGATTCGGCATGGCCGCTTTCCTGATGGGAGTCATCTATCTACTGCTGTACCGGACCCGCTTCGGTCGCAGCATTCGAGCGTCACTGCAAAACCGCCAAGCCGCCCGTCTGGTCGGCATCAACGTCGACCGAGTGGCCACCTTGACCTTCGGGATCGGGGTGGCCGTTACGGCGGCCGGCGGCATGGTCTTCGGGGCCACCACCGCCTTCAATCCCAACAGCGGCTACGACCTGATTTCCCGGCTTTTGGCGATCGTCATCCTGGGCGGTCTCGGGAGCATGGCCGGAGCCATGGTGGCGGCCATCTCCATGTTGATGGTGGAGGACGTGGTGTCCTCGGTTTGGTCACCGCTATGGTCCGAAGTTGTCTTCTTCGCCGCTTTGGTAGTGGTGCTCACCTTGCGCCCCAAGGGACTCTTCGGACGCAGCTTCTCCCGGGCCCAGTGACCTCGCCACACATCAGCCCTGACTGCCCCCTTTGGCCCGGTGCCGACCCGGTCCGTCACGGCACCGGACGGTGAGCCGCCGGGGCCTGATCAAGCCGGGCTTGATCGCCCTGGCCCTGCTCGCCCTCGGGCTATTCCCGTTCGTCTTCTCCAATCCGACCTACACCACGATCGCCGTTTTCACGCTCATCTACATGACTGCGACCACCGCCTGGAATGGGTTCGCCGGCTACTCGGGCTACATCCCCCTGGGGCATGCGGCATTCTTTGGCACCGGCGCCTACACCTTTGCGGTGATCGCCCAGCACGACCACCTGGGCGCGGGCTACGGTCTGTTTGGCCTGATCCCCGTCTGCGGACTGGTCGCCGGGCTGGTCGCCCTGCCGGTGGGGCTGGTGGCTCTGCGGACCCGCCGGCACACTTTCGTGGTGATCACCATCGCCATCTTCTTCTTGTTCCAGTTGGTGGCCACCAACTTGGGCATCACCGGTGGTTCCTCCGGGCTTCAAGTGGTCTCGCCCAACTGGCCGGGAGCCACCTTTAACGACCCCTTCTACTTCGTGGCCCTGGGACTGCTCATCTTGGCGGTAGCGGCATCCTGGACGATTCGATGGTCACGGTTCGGCCTCCAGTTGCTGGCCATCCGGGACGATGAGGCCCGCGCTCGGGGACTTGGGGTCCGGGTCGGTCGCGTCAAGCTCACCGCCTTCGTGATCTCCGCGATTCCGATCGGAATGGTCGGAGCTGTCTATGCCTACTTCGTGGGCCAGGTCTTCCCCCAGTTCGTCTTCGACCCGCTCTTCGACGTTTCGATTGCGCTGATGGCGTTTTTCGGTGGCCTGGGCACCGTCTGGGGACCCCTATTGGGCGCGTTACTGCTGGAGCCGCTCCAGCAGTACCTCACTCTCTCCTATTCGGTGGGCGACCTGTATCTCATCATCTACGGGGTCATCTTCCTAGGCGTCATCCTGCTTTTGCCGCTCGGAATCGTACCTTCCGTCTCGGACTGGATCGGACGCCGGCGCAGTCGCCAGGAGCGTGCCTCCCCGCCCGCCCCGGCGGGCGGGGACGGGGACGCTCGGGCTGGCTTCCTCCCCCACCCCGAGCCTGATACATGACCGCGCTCATCGAGGTGGAGGGGATCTGCAAGGCCTATGGCGGTCTCCAGGCTCTCAACCTCTGCTCGCTGACAGTCGAGAGCGGCACGGTGGCGGGTCTGATCGGCCCCAATGGCTCAGGCAAGACCACGCTCTTCAACGTGATGACCGGCTATGAGCAAGTGCGGCAGGGGAGCGTCCGTTTCAAGGGCAATCCCATCACCAACTTCACCCCCGACCGGGTCTTCAAGCTGGGGATCGGGCGCACTTTTCAGTTGACCCGAATTTTCCCCCGGCTGACCACCATGGAGAACATGCTGATCGCCACCCAGCACCGGGAGGGCTGGCTGGGAAGTGTCTTCCGCACCGCCGCCAGCCTGGGTCCGGAGCGCGAGCGGGCCATGGAACTGCTGGAGTTCATGGGGATCGACGGATTAGCCACCCAACCGGCCGGCAACCTCTCCTATGGGCAGCGCAAGCTACTGGAGCTGGCCTACGTCTTGGTGGCCGATCCCGACGTCCTCCTTCTGGATGAGCCGGCGGGCGGCGTGAATCCCTCCCTGATCAACCACCTGGCCGAGCGGATCCAGGAGCTAAACCGGCAGGGGAAGACGTTTCTGGTGGTGGAGCACAACATGGAGTTCGTCATGGGGATCTGCGACTCCCTGACGGTGATGCACCAGGGCGCCGCCATCGTGACGGGCAGCCCGGCCGAGGTGCGCGCCCATCCCATGGTCCTGGACGCTTACCTGGGAGGCGCTGACGAGGACAGGAATGACTGAAGCGGGGTCCCCAGGCCAGCCGCTGCTGGAGATCGAGGACGTCTACGCCGGGTACGGCGGTGGCGACGTCCTGCGGGGAGTTTCATTCACCGTCCCGCAGGGGAGCGTCACCTGTGTGGTCGGGCCCAACGGCGCCGGCAAGTCCACCCTCTTGGCCGCGATCAGCGGCGTGCTGGCGATCCGGTCGGGGGACATCCGCCTCCGGGGCCGTTCGATCGTCGGGAAATCACCTCAGCAGATCCTCAAAGCCGGGGTGGTTCAAGTGCCCCAAAACCACAGCCTCTTCCCGGACATGAGCGTCCAGGACAACGTTGAGATGGGGGGATTCATCCTCCGCGACCGCCCCTTGGTCCAGCGTCGCCTGCAGCAGCTGCAGGACTCCTTCCCCCTGGTGCGCGAGCGGGCGAGTGCCAAGGCCGGCAGCCTCTCGGGCGGCCAGCAACGGCTGGTGGAGTTCGCCAGGTGCCTGATGCTGGACCCGGCTCTGGTGATCCTCGACGAACCGTCGATGGGTCTTGATCCCAAGACCCGGCGGACCGTCTTCGAGTCGATTCGGGAGATGCATCAGCAGGGCCGCACGCTCTTGCTGGTCGAGCAAAATGCCCGCGCCGGTCTGCGCCTGAGTACCCAAGGAGTGGTCATGGAGACGGGTCAGGTGCGCCTCAGCGGCACGGGCGAGGAGGTCTTGAATCACCCGGAAATCGGAGCGCTCTACTTAGGTGGCGCGAAACAGCCGGAGTCCAACCCGAGCGGGGTCTGAACCGAGCCAGCTGGGGCCCCGCTAGGTCCGGTGGTCGACGTCGAGCAGCAGCGCTGGCTCCTCCAGGTATTCCACCAGAGTGGTGAGAAACGGAGCGGCGCTGGCCCCATCGAGGACCCGATGGTCGCAGCTCAGGGTCAGGGACATGACCGGCTCGACAGCTGGTCGTCCGTCAACTGGGACCACCTCGTCGCGGATCCGGCCGACCGCCAACAGGGAGCTCTGACCCTCAGTCAGCACCGCCTCGAAGCGGTCTACCCCGAACATCCCGAGGTTGCTGATGGTGATACTCGCCCCCTCCAGGTCCGACCCGGTCAGCTTGCCAGCCTGGGCGCGGGCGACCACCTCACGGCGGGCTGAGACCAGCTCGCTCAGATCAAGCCGGTCTACCTCGCTGATGGTGGCCAGCAAGAGCCCCCGGGGACCGGCGATCGCCAGTCCCACCCGGGCCCCGTCGTGATGCCGAATTTCTCCCTCATCCCAGTAGTCGCTCATCTGGGGATTCTGGCGGAGTGCCACTCCGACGGTGCGCAATAAAAGGTCGGTATAGGTGACCGGTTGCCCAGAACGCTGGCGCAGGGCCGTCAACCAACCACGCAGGCGGCCTGCCCGTGCGTCCCGACCGAGATAGAAGTGGGGAGTGGTGGTCCAGACCCGCGTCGTGTGGAGCGCCGTGCGCCGCCGAGCGCTCGCCATCCCGACTGGGGCCGCCTCAGCTGATGGCAGATCGGCGGCCACGTAGGCTCCCTCGGGTCCGCTGCCACCACCAGAGGTCAGCTCCAGGTGCTGTTGCCGAGCCAGCCTGCGGGCCAGCGGCGAAGCGGCCACCCGGTCGTCTGCCTGCGGCCCCGCAGCAGCGGCAGGGAGAATGGCTGGCGGCTCACGATCGATGCCTCCTGCGGGTGGCGAGGCGGCGACCGGGCTCGCGGCCAGGACCGGAATCTCCTCATCTGGGCCTAGGATCCAGGCCATCACCGTCCCCACCACCACGTCCTCACCGGGCTGGACTCGTACACCCCGCAGGATGCCCTGCGCCGACGCTTCTATCTCCACCGCCGACTTGTCGGTCTCGATCTCCATCAGGAGTTCGCCGACCGCGACCGCTTCCCCCTCCTGCTTGATCCAGCGCAGCAACCGGCCGGTTTCCTGGGCCAGGCCGAGCGCCGGCATGATCACCTCAATTGGCACAGGACATCAACCTCACGAGAGTTGGAACCCGCCATCCATGGCTCCGCGAGCGGTGCTGGCGAGGCGATCGAGATTGTTGCGGTGAGACTCTGTCTCCCGGGTAGTTGGCAATGGACCCTCGACTGTGTAGTAGCGCTGCCCCGCCACCATCAGGCGCTCAGCGGGGAAGCGGGTGATCACTTCGCAACCGGTCTGGGTGACCACGACCTCTTCCTCAATCCGGGCCGCCGTCCATCCGTCCCGGGAGGGCCAATAGGTCTCCAGCGCGAAGACCATACCCTCCACCAACTCCTCGGGATGTTCATCGGAAACTAGATGGCTGAAGATCGGCTTCTCCCAGATGGAGAGGCCCACCCCGTGGCCGAACTGCAGTCCGAAAGCGGCCTCCTCGTTGGCAAAGCCGAACTCCTCGGCCCGAGGCCACACCGAAACCACATCGGCCGTCGTCGCGCCGGGCTTGACCTGAGCGATGGCCAGGTCCACCAACTCGCGGCAATGCTGGTAGGCATCGACCAGTGCAGAGCCGGCGGAGCCTACCGCAAAGGTTCGGTAGTAGCAGGTTCGGTAACCGTTCAGGGCGTGCAGAATGTCGAAGTAGGCGGGGTCGCCCGGACGCAGCATTCGATCGGAGTAGACATGCGGATGCGGGTTGGCCCGCTCTCCCGAGATGGCATTGACCCCTTCCACGTGCTCCGAACCAAGGTCATAGAGAACCTTGGCCACCAGGCCCACGCACTCGTTCTCGCGGATTCCCGGCCGCAGCGCCTGGTAGAGCTGGTCGTAGGCGGCATCCACCATGGCGCAGGCCGTACTGAGCAGGGTGATCTCGTCCTGACTCTTGATCATCCGGGCCTGCTGCATCAACTGCTGGCCGTCGACAACCGTGAGTCCCTCCGCCTGCAAAGCCGCCAAGATCGGCATCTCCACCAAGTCCACGCCTAACGGTTCATCAGCGAGACCGCGCTCCTCCAGCTCGATCCGGATCTTGCGGGCCACCGCCTCCGCCCTCCCCGCCGCCGGGTTGAAGCCTCCGCGCATGGTGGCGATCCCGGCGCGCGAGCGTTCCTCACCCAGCCAGGGGCAGAAGATCTGATGGTGGCGGGCCGCCGATCCGAAGTCCCACATGATCGGATCGTCGTTGCGCGGCAGCAGCGAGAAGCGGGTCAGCTTGTCGATCGCCCAGGTGCCGATGTGGGTGGCGGTGATGTAGCGACTGTTGTTCATGTCGAAGCAGAGCAGCGCTCCCAGCTCGGAGTTCTGCAGGACCTGCTTGATGCGCTGGAGCCGGTCGGTGCGCAGCCGCTCGTAGTCGACCCGAGCCTCCCAGTCGACGGCGCCCAGTCCGTACGTGCGCGTCAACTGGCTCATTTAGCTCACCCTCCTTCAGGAACTATTTCTGCCGGCACAGCTCGCGCACCGTCTCGACGAGTCCGTCGACTGTGGGCACGGTGAGGTCCTCTAGCACTGGGGAAAACGGAATCGGCACGTCCATGGCCCCCAACCGCCGCACCGGCGCGTCCAGGAAATAGAAGGCTCCCTCGCTCACCACGGCGGCCAGTTCGGCTCCGACCCCATAGCTGCGATGGCCCTCGTCCACCACCACCGCCCTGGAGGTCCGACGGACCGAATCGATCAGAGTTTCCCGATCCAGCGGAACCGTTGTGCGCGGGTCCACCACCTCGCACTGAATCCCTTCTTGGGCTAGGACCTCGGCGGCCTCCATGGCCACCAACACCATGCTGCTGGTGGCGATCACCGTCACGTCCTTGCCGGGGCGCTTGATGTCCGCGACGCCCAGCTCAATCGTGTATTCGGCTACGGGAACCTGGCCCCGCTGCTGGTAGTTCATCTTGTCCTCAAAGAAAACCACCGGGCTATTGTCTCGAATGGCGCTCTTCATCAACCCCTTGGCGTCGAACGGCGTGCTGGGGAGCACTACCTTGAGCCCAGGGATGTGGCTGACCCACGCGTGCAGGCTCTGACTGTGCTGTGCGCCTGATCGCCTGGACGCGCCCAGAGTGGTGCGGATCGTCAGCGGGACGCTCAGCTTGCCCCCCGACATGTAATGAACCTTGGCCGCCTGGTTGGCCACCTGATCCATCACCAGCCCCAAAAAGTCGCCAAACATGATGTCCACCACGGGGCGCCGGCCGGTCATCGCCGCACCGACTCCCATCCCCGTGAAACCGGGTTCCGAAATCGGAGTATCGATCACCCGGTCCGTGCCGAACTCCTCAACCAGCCCGCTCAGGACCTTGAACGGGGTTCCGGCCTCAGCGACGTCCTCACCCATGACAAATACGGTGGGATCCCGGCGCATCTCCTCTGCGATCGCTTCCCGGATGGCCTGGGCCATGGTCAGCTCGCGCGTCTCTCCCCCCGGCATCGAGTCAGGCGAAGACATCGGTGGCCACTTGGTCCAGCTCGGGAAATGGTGCTGCCACCGCGAATGCGACGGCCGCGTCCAATTCTTCTGCCACCGCCGCGGCGACCGCGTCCAGGGAGGCTGGGTCGGCCAGCCCCTCAGACTCCATCCAGGCGCGGGCGATCGAGATGGGGTCCCGCTGCTCGCGCCAGTACTGCTCCTCCTCCCGGCTGCGGTAGTAGGCCCGATCCACGTCCCCGACATGGTGCCCGAAATAACGGTAGGTGGAGCACAGCAGAAACGAAGGGCCGCCGCCCGCCCGAGCCCGAGCTACGGCCTCAGCAGCCGCGGCATAGACCGCGCGCACGTCCTGCCCGTCCACTTCGGTGGCCGGGATCCCAAAGGCAGCGGCCCGGTCGACGGGCCGGCCGGCTACCGTCTCCGAGCCCAGGGTGTACTCCCCGTAGAGATTGTTCTCACAGACGTAGATGACCGGTAGCTGCCAGAGGGCGGCCATGTTCATCACTTCGTAGAGAACTCCCTGCCCCAACGCGCCATCCCCGATGAAGCTGACCGCGACCTGGTCAGAGCCGCGTTGTTTGATGGACAGCCCGGCCCCAGTCGCGATTCCCAAGGATCCGCCCACGATGGCGTTGGCCCCGAGGTTGCCGCGCTCCTGGTCGGCGATGTGCATCGAGCCGCCTTTGCCACCGCAGTACCCGGCGGCCTTGCCCAAGAGCTCCGCGAACATCCGATCCGCGGCCGCTCCCTTGGCCAGGCAGTGACCGTGGCCTCGGTGGGTGCTGGTGATGTAATCGTCGTCCCGAAGAGCGATACAAACCCCAACCGCCACGCCTTCCTCACCGCTGGAGAGGTGCGCCAGCCCGGGCATGATCTTGCGCTGGTAGAGATCGTTCACCCGATCCTCGAAAAGACGGATGGTGAGCATGAGTCGGTAGGCCCGCCGCCAGTCCGGGCTCGTCTCCGCCGCACTCAGTGACGGCGCCCCCTGATCCACGCTCACTGCGTAATCCTCTCTCTCAGCCTGCCGGACCCGTCGGCCCCTGCGTTCATCGATGAGCCTCCTCTGTACCTGAGTTCAGGGCCCGTTGGCCCTGAACTCCTGTGGTCTCTGCCTCGACCCGCTCCAGATGACCCCGCATTCGCTGCCGGGCCAGATCAGGGTCGCACCCGGTCACCGCGGCCGCGATCCCCCGGTGCTCCTCCAGCGAGAGCTCGGGGTTACCCGGCAGGTTGAACGCGACCGCGAACGCCCGGGACATCGCGTCCCGGATCGCGTCCATCAATCGGACGGTCAGCCGGTTGCCGGTCGCAGCGGCCAGGTCGATGTGGAAGCCCATGTCGGCATTGTTGTAGCGCTCGGGATCGCCCAGGCCGGCCTCCATCTCGCGGAGCCGGATCGCGATGGCGTCGAGGTCGGCCGCTGACCGACGGATAGCCGCCAGCGCGGCGGTCTCGATCTCCAGGGTCTTGCGGACCTCGAAAAGGTCGGAGACCTCAACCCGCTCCAAGCCCACGAGCAAGCCCATCGCTTGGCGAAGCAGATTCCCGGAGTCCATCACCAGGAACCCTCCCCGGCCGTCGGCCTGCACCAGGCCCTGAGACTCGAGGACTCGGATCGCTTCCCGGGTGGAGGAGCGCCCCACCGAATAGGTCAGGCCCAAGTCCTTTTCGGACGGCAATCGATCCCCCGGAGAAAGCCGGCCCTCCGCGATGGCTCGAGAAATCGCCTCAGCCACAAGCTGGTAGGTGTTCCGGCGGGTCACCGGGTCAAAGGGCAGTCCACTTTCCGCACCCATGCTCCTCGCGGGGTTCTCAATCACGCCGCTTTCTCGGACTGATGGTCTGATGATCAGACAAGCTAAACCGAAGTACGGTTCGTGTCAAGTGCCCACCCGCAGACGGCTAGGCTCCCCGCCTAGCCAGATAGAGGAACGTGCAGTAACTTTGAGTTAGCTCATCCCCGTGAGCCGCCAAGATCCCCGCTATCGCCTCCAGCAGGCGCTCCAAGGTGGCCGGGTGCAGGAGCCGGTGGTCTGACTGGGTTTTGAGCAACGCCAAGTAATGCTCAGCCGAGTAGGTGGTGGACCACGGGTAGTCGTCGCGGACCACATCGACGAAGTGCCCACTGGCGGCGATCTCCAGTCGTCGGTCTTCGTCGCTGTCACCGGGCACTCCGGCCATCACGTTCGGCGCCACGCGCCGGTACACGTCATCGATAGCCTCCTCCAACTCTGGGCTAGTTCCACCCTTGACCGCCGTGTTCCAAATCAGAGCTAGGCAGCCGGCCGGCCCGAGAGCTTGATGGGCCTTGAGGTACCTCACCTCGGGCCTAACCCAGTGCCAAGCTTGGGCCGAGGTCACCAGGCGAAACGGCTCGTCGGGCAGGCTCCAGTCCTCAAAGGACGACTCCTCCACTCGGACGCTCGGTAGGTCCGCGGTCTTCAGAAGCACCATTTGAGCCATCTCCGGGCTGGGCTCCAGGGCGGTCAGCCGGAGCCTCCGCCTAGCCAAGGGAAGGGTGGCCCTACCGGTGCCGCAGCCGACCTCCAGGGCTGGGTCGCCCGGGCCGAGATCGCCATGCTCCAGAATGCGGTCGAAGACCGCTTCCGGGTACCCCGGCCGGTAGCGATCGTAGAGTTCCGCGACTTCCCCGAAAACCAGCCGTTGCTCTCGTCCTTGAGTAGCCACCAGTTCCTCCAGCCGTTTGCGGACTCTCATTCTCTCGCGGCGGCCAGCGTCCTCAGGGGCATTCCTGAGATCGCTCCTGGCGAGGGCTATGATGGGACGGACATCGCGAACTCCCGGCGACTCGGTCAGCGGTCGGATCCTCCCGGGCCGCTCCCTGGGCCTTCGGGTACAGCCAACTGTGAGGAGTCATGGACGTGATCGAGATGTCGGTCGACAGCATCCGCGTCCATATGCCCAGCGGTCAGCACGTGGTGGTGCTGAAACAGAAGGATGCGGAGCGCTTCCTACCGATCTGGGTGGGAATGGCGGAGGCCAACGCCATCGCGCTCAAGATCACCGGGATCAAGCCCGACCGACCCCAACCCCATGACCTGATGGTCAACATGCTGACGATGTTGGACGTGACCGTCAACCGCGTGGTCGTCTCGGAACTCCGCGACGACACCTTCCACGCCCGGATCATCGGGACGCGGGAAGGGAACGAAGTGGTCTTTGACGCCCGCCCCAGCGACGCCATTGCCTTGGCCGTTAGAGTCGACTCGCCGATCTACGTCGTAGATGAGGTTCTGGACCAAGCGGGGGTGCTGCCCGACAGCCAGTCCGAGGACGGCAGTCGGCTCGCTGTCTTCCAGCAGATGGTCAACGACATGAACCTCCCCGACCTCGACACCCCCGACGCCTGACCAGCCTCGGAGGCCAGCATGGCGGAATGGCAGACGCGGCGGTCTCAAAAACCGTTGAGCGCAAGCTCGTGTGGGTTCGACTCCCACTGCTGGCACCACAAGGTGCAAAGTCAAAAGATGGAGTTGTGGCAGACTGGTGCCCGGCGGCACTGGCGACCTGGACACCGGCTGACGGCATAACTGACGGCATAAGCTCTGCGGGCGGACTCGCGAGGGTGAGCTGCTGCTGCGCTCCATCCGGGGTCGGTGTGTTCCCTGGCGGAGCCGGGGCGGCGGGGACTCAGGCCGACGGCCTTGGCCGGGAGAGCAGTTCCCCCATCGCCCGAGCCGCGCCCTGCTGCATGGTCTCCGTCACATGCGAGTAGCGGTCGAGGGTGACCGCGATGTTGGCGTGTCCCAGCATCTCGGACGCGATCTTGGGATGGACCCCCTGGGCCAGGAGGAGGGTTGCCGCCGTGTGGCGGAGGTCGTGGAAGCGGATGCGGGGCAGCCCCGCCCGGGCCAGGAGGGGGTTGAACGACCGGGCGATCAGGCGATCTCGATTCACAGGGGCGCCGACTTCGTTGGCGAAGACCAGGTCCCAGTCCTGCCAGGCCGGACCGGCGGCCAACCGGTCCGCGATCTGGGCCTGACGATGGCGACGCAGAGCATCCACGGCTTGGGGTGCCATTGCAACCTTGCGCCGGGAGCGAGGCGTCTTCGGCTCGGCGATGGTCAGAGTGCCCTTGCCCCGCTGGAGGGTGCCGGTGACGCCGAGGCTGCCGCCCTGCAGGTCCACATCCCGCCAGTGGAGCGCCAGCAGCTCCCCCTGCCGCATGCCAGTGCTGATCGCGAGGGCGTAGATGGCCCCGAACCGATCTCCCTGGGCAGCCTCTAGGAGTGCCTGCGCCTGCTCTCCCGATAGGGTTGGCATCCGGTGCTCGGCCATGCGGGGAGCGGTCACCAGCCCGGCCGCGTTGCGCGCCACCAGCCCCCACCGGACCGCTTCCGCGGGCGCCCGGTGCAGAACCATGTGGGCGTGGTGAGCGGTCGATGGCGAGAGCCCAGCGGCCAGCATGCCCTCGTGCATGGCTCGGACGTGGGACGGACCGATCCGGGCTACGGGGAGCCTGCCCAGGGCAGGCACCAGGTGGACCCGGCCTAGCTCCTCGTATCGAGTCCAGGTCCGGGGCCGGAGCAGCGTCCGCATGCCGGGTAGCCAGTCGGCCCAGAATCGGGCAAACGTCTGCCTGGGGCCGCTCATGGGAGCGCCCCTTTCGTGGGCGTGTTGCGCAGCACTGAGCTGCTGCGCCACCTCGGTCCGGGTCCGGCCCACCCAGCGGCGCCGCAGCCCCTCGAGCTGGAGGGCTGCCTCCCAGCGGCCGTCCGCCCGGCGGTACACCGACCCTTCGCCGTGGCCGCGGCGCGTCATTGCACAGGGTTGGCGACTGGTGTCGCTGGGGACATCACGGTGGCGCCTCTGGAGCGGGCGGCCTCACCACGTCGCCGCCGCTGCGACTCGGCCTTTGATGCTGCCCACTTAGTTGCGGACCCGCATTCGGGGCAGTACCGATGCCGCCGCCCCGTCCCGCTCGGTCCGCGGTGCATCCCGTCCGCCGGGACCAGGTACGCGTCACCGCAGTTGTCACACAGGTACAGGGGGGCCTGGAGGGAGCCGGTCAACTCACTCACGAGACGCCCCGCCAGACTCCCCGAACGCAGCGTCACGCCCCACACAACGCCGGCGGCGGTGGTGTATGGCTGAAGCGGGAGTGGGAGCAGGTTCAGCCACGCCGTGAGGGCCTGGAGCAGGCCGACCCGAGCCTCGGCCTGGCTGTCAGGCCGCCGGAGCGGCCACTCGCTCAACGGAGTCGGCGGCTGATGGCCGGCTGGCCAGCCGGGACCCGGCGGCCCTCCGGCCTCGGCGCGGTGTGCCGCAGTTTCGTCGGGGCGTCCCCAGTTGAGGTCCCCCCAGAGCCATGTGGCGCCAAGGTCCCCTCGCGGCATGAGGGCTTGGAGCCGGCGGGGGACCCGGAGCACTCTCACCGCCGGAGCCGGAAGGCGGGGCAGACAAGTGACCGTTTATCAGTGGCTCCTGTTGAAGTGGGCATGGGCTGAACAGGGGCGGCTATGCGTCGGTCAGAGAGCTGCACCGGCCGGCCTTGCAGCGGGTAGTGACTTAACGCGAACCGCCTGTTACCGTTGGGCGATGAGAGGCCCAAGACCCGAGGCCAGCCCCGAGCTGCCAGCAGCCGGACAGGCTGCCCTCATTGGGCGCTGCGGCGAATGCGAGGTCATATTCCGCCCTCTCAGGCGGTCCCGGGTCTACTGCTCGGCTGCCTGCCGTCAGCGGGCCTTCCAGCGCAAGCGCAGTGAGGAAAGCATAGCGATCAGGTCATATCCGTGACGCTCGATGGTGCACGTGAGGCTGCCGTTGGATCGGACGATGGCTGAGGCTAGGCGCTTGGCGCGCCTGGCGAATGGGACCGACCAAAACCCCCGTGATATCGACTACTCTCCGGGGCAAAACGTTTGAGTGCGAGCAATCCAGTGTGGCCTTGCTGGTGGGCTGTTACCGGCACTAGTAGCCATGTGTAGTCAGCGCAAAGTGAGGACACAGGCAAATGAAATGGTGCCGTGACGAACTGCGGATCGCCAAACCGAATACGCTCCGCCGCAGAGCGGTCGGTGGCATGCTCGTGGCGGTGATCGCGATGTGGGGAGCCTTGCTTTTGGGCACCCTGCCGGTATCTGCGAGCACGCCTGCCACTGGCACGTTGTCGGGCGCAGCGCTCGCCGCTGCCAAACAGGCTGCATTTCCTAATCAACCCGCGTTGCAGGTGTCAAATTTGTCGGAGTGGACAGAATCCAGACTTGCGATAGAGGCGCCGCTTCGCGAGAGTGTCGGGCCCGATGTACTCTGTTGTGGTGGAGGCACGCCCTCTTCCGCGACGGTTGGGGCCGACCAACAAACTCAACTTAATAACTACTACTGTGGTCCAGCCACCGCCTCGGAGACTCTCGGCGATCTGGGCAGAAGTGTCTCGCAGACAACGGCAGCGTCCCTATTGGCCACTACGACGAATGGGACTAATTGGGCGGGGGGTGACAACGTCCCGCATACCGCCCCAGGCTACGGCTACTCGAATTCGCCCATGACTCATTTATTGAACTATAAATTGGGCGAATGGTGGTATGGTCCGGTCCCCCTTCCGTGGACCCCAACAGCAGCGCAGACAACCACGTATGAGGGTGACCTGGAAGGCGACATCTTGGACGGGTATCCCGTTGTGAGCGCCGACTTAGAGGTCGCGGGGGGGCCCCACTTGAATGGCCAGCCCATTGATGAATCCATCAACCATTGGGTCATGATTCGTGGATACTCCAGCTACGGAGCTACGACAGCATACGAGGACTCCGCCACGTACTTCGACCAATCTCCATGGTACTGGATGGTGCCTGCGTACTCCAACATTTCAAGCGCCACGCTCGTGGTCATCATGGGCGGGTTCGGATATATTTGGTAGGGGGGTGCTAGGCGCGTTGCTGGTCGCACTGGCCTGGGGCGCGACGGGGTGCTCCGGGTCAGCGACACCTCCCAGCAACGGGCACGTTCAGTCCATCCCGGCAACATCTGCGCGGACATCGAGCGCCAAGAGCAGGTTCTACTGTGACGTACCGTTTCCGCAATCCTGGCAGACGGCCCTCCAAACCGGGGTAGGCGCCGTACAGCCAGGTACCCGGATTGGATTCGCAGTAGCTCCTAATGGCTCGGAGTACTTCGCATCCATCCACACGGCCAGCTGGTCAGGGGTGGTCGCCGTCGATGTGTCAACAGGTAACCAGACCGAGATCAGCCAATACCCTGATCCACCCAACGACCAGGTGGCCTACGGTGCGTTCGACGGCCGGTGGCTGGTGTGGGCAGAGGGTTATTCGCTGTCGAACATGGCTGACTGGGCGATGCTCGCGTGGGACTCACGAACCGGGAGTGTTCTGACGCTCTATCGGTCGAGCGATGAAGGAGCTTCGCCCAGCGATCCTATCCAAACCATTCCGTCCGTCCAGAACGGCCTGGCTACCTGGACAGAGGTGTCGGACCGCGTCAGCTACGTGCATCTCTACAACCTGAGAACCCAGAGCGACGTGGTGATCTACAGAGGAAGGGCTGCGCTGGGTGCCTTCTGGGGATCGGACCTTCTGCTTACGATCGAAGCCCCTCCTCGCACCGATCGGTTTGTGGCCTACTCAACTCGCTCTCACAAACAGGTGGCGCTGCCAACGGCACTGGCCAAGGTGCGCGGGATCACCTACCTAGCGGCCACCCGCAACCAGGTGGTGTGGGCGGGCAGTCAATCCAAGGGAGTCTGGATCTGGCGTTCCGGATACCAGCGGGCCAAGCAGATCGCCAGCGCCACCGGCTACGCGGAGTTCTTCGGGGAGGCCGATTCGGACTTCATATGGACCTTAGGAGGCAGTAATGGCTCTGTAGTGGCAGACCCCAGCACTAGATCGATAGCCAAATTCCCGTTTCAGTATCCTGAAGTCGCGGCGACCGGAAACGCCATTCTTGTCGGCTACTCTCTGCCGGGACAGGGCAAGACTGAGAACCCGCTCGTCATCAACTCTGTCTTGAATGTGGCCAATCTGCCCCGCCTGCCGCGCTGCCCAGGATAACGCGGCTCAGGTGTATGTCCCGTAGGGCCCGCTGACAAAGTGAGGGCTAGGATGCGCGCCGCCTGACTCGGGGACATCAGCCGCATGTATCGATTGGGGACATTTCCGGCGCACGGGTCGCCTGCCGATACCGACGCTCGAATGAGGCGCAATCGACATCTCACCCGGCTCGGGCGCGGCGCAGGATGTTGCCAGTACTCATGCCGGTGAGGAGGGTCCCGATGACGCGGACGCTCGAACCCGGGGAGGGAGCTGAGACGGACGCCCGCCTTGCCGCCGAGTCGGCCGCCCATCTCGCCACCTGCCCTGTCTGCCGGGAGGGGAACACGAGTGCCTGCCCTCCGGTCTGCCGCTGGCACACGCGCTGGCGGCCGGGGTCAGCGACCCGAGCGCGCCGGAGGGCGAGATCCCGGAAGCGCTGCGGTCGGCAGGCGCACGGCTCCGGCTGACCTCCGGTCTCTGCAGGCACGAACCTCCCCGCCCGGTAGTGATCGAGGACCTCCGCGCCCGATGGCGAACATGGCGGGCATCCTCGGGCCGGGGGCCCGAAGGGACGGGGCGGCTTAGTCGTGCCCTGTCCAGGCGCCCCAGCTGTCCCCGGGGATCGGGTGACATTGCACTCGCGGATCGGGAGTGTGGGACAGACGATGCGAGCGGCGGCGCCACGCTGCCATCCGGGGCGACTGAACTTGTGGGGCTGCCAGCCGGAGGCGCAGTTCCCAGCCGTGCCTACCATCGCCCGCCCCGCGGGCGTGCCTGGGTTCCCCGCGACGTACCCACCGGCTTTGGCGCCGGGCCCTCGAATTGAACCGCTCGGGGACTCGTACCATCCGGCACGACTCTGAGATCGGGACCCTGGCAGCGCCATGTACCCACCCTCCGGCGTCCGCAGCCATGAGGGGTGGGTACTGGTGGGTACGATGCCAGCCAGCATGATGGCTTCCGAGGTGGCCCGACTGGCCACCCTCCCAACCCCCCACGGGACCGGTGCGGGCTACAACTCCGGCTGCCGCTGTGAGAGCTGCCGGGGCGCGAACGCGGCTCGGGCCAGGTCCAAGCGTGCCAGGCGCCGGGTCTTGGGCGCCACTTAAGCATCCGAGCACCGGCCGCCCCCGGACTCGCACACCCAGAGCCCCGCGGCCGAGGTGGCCCGCTACTGGGACCGCCGGGCCTCCAGTCCGGGCACCGAGCTGCCCGCTCGCCCGGCTCTGGCTGCCGACCCCTCCGCGGAGCCGCCGGCTCTGGCGCCGTCTCGCTCGGGGGGCACGCTGGCGCTGGTGATCGTGGCGCTCATCCTGATCCTAGGAGTAATCGCGCTGGCGCTCCGACGGGGCGGGCTAGAGCCCCCACCGCCGCCGCCGGCCCCGCCCTGGCGGCCTAGATTCTGAGCCCCCGGCCGGACAAAGCTGCCCAGCTCGCCGGCCCCGCGCCTGGGGCTGCTGACGAGGGGCGAGTGGCTGATGATCGGTGCTGCGGCCCACCGGCGGTCCACCATCGGCTGCTGGGGTACGATGCAGTCCATGAAGGTGCATCCACGGGAAGAGCCGTGACGGCCGTGGGCGCCTGTCGCGCTCGGGTCGCCCCGGAGCTGCGGCCGTGCTCCGTCCCCGAGGCTGCAGTGGGCGCTGCGCTCACGATCCTGGCCGACCAGGTCAGACGGGACGACACGCCGGAAGCACGGGTCCGCGCGTGGGGGGAGATCAGTCTCGCCGGCCGTGATCTCGGGATGGCGCTCGCGCGCACCTGTGGGCGACATGGCCACTGACACCCGCGCCCAGCTCCACCGGCTCGTCGACGCGCTGCCCGAGGCGGCGGTTGCCCCGGTGGCCGCGTACGTCCGGCGGGCGATCGACCCGATGATTGCCGTCCTCGACGCGGCGCCCCTCGACGCCGAGCCCTGCACGGCCGCCGATCGGGCCGAGGTCGACACAGCGTTCGCCGAGGCAGACCGCGAGGGCTGGAGATGAGCCGACGCGTGCAGCTCCACGGCCCACGGGAGCGGCGGCCCATGACCGAGGCGGAGAGAAACGTGGGGGGCGGAATATTGCGCGTCCTGTCGGAGTTCGCAGGGTCCCTGCTCAACCACGCCGCGAGCCATTCCCGTCGGGCCTCGGGGCGCCCGATCACCTTCGAGGTAGAGCTGATGCACGACCCCGAGTCGGACGGGTGGGGCTTCCGGGTACCGAGCCTGGGCATAGTCGGGGGTGACAAGACCAAGGCCGCCGCCGTCCTGCAGGCCCGGGACGCCATCGCATTCACCCTCGAAGGGGAACAAGGCTCTGCCCCTCCCGCTGGGACAGAGCGTATCTACATCCCAGCACGGCTAGAGGCGCCAGCTCGTCACGTCTCCGCCTGAGTGCCCAAGGCCCGCGAGGTGGCAAGGGCGCTGGAGCGCTGCGGGTGGGTGATCGTCCGGGAGCGCAGCTCTCACAAGCGCTTCGCCAAGGGCGGGGAGCTGCGCACGTTCGCTTACCACGATGCGCGCGAACTTGGGACCGTGCAGCTCCGGCAGGTCGCTTCGGAGTTCGCGCTGACCCTCGATGAGCTGCGCGAGGCGCTGTGAGGTCCAGCCGACGGGACTGAACGCCAAGCTGGCGCACCACTAGCGGGGAGTGGGTATGGCGGACTAGCTCACTCCGATCCCGCCCGCCCGGAGGCGCGCGGGTCGGACCCGGGCGGCGGAGTACGGGCGGCTCCAGCGCCAGGTGAGCCCCCGTCCGAGGTCGATAGCTGACGGCATAACTGACGGCAATCCCGCTGGCCGGTGGTGGCCTAGGGTGGCCGCCAGTGGACGCGAGCCGGAGGATTTGAACTCAGCATGGCCCTCGGTGGACGGCCCTGGACGCCACGACACGGACTCAAAAACCGTTGAGCGCAAGCTCGTGAGGGTTCGACTCCCTCTGCTGGCACCCACTTTTTGATCTCAGAAGCTGCAATGCCTGAGCCAGCGAGCAGAGCCCGACCCAGCGACTGACAGCCAAGTTGACAGCCAAGTGGGAGAACCCAGGGTGAGACTCGCATGGCCAACGGAGCCGGTGGCCACCGCCTGACGGGACGGAACCGCACCGGGTGTGGTGGCTGCGTCACCATCTTCGTCCTGCTGATCGCAGCCGGCCTGTTGCTCGAAGCGTGGCAGGGTAGCTCGACCGGAACCCGCGTCGGGATGGTGCTCATCGAGGTGGTATTCCTGGGCGGCCTCTACCGGCTTGGACGCCGGGCCGTGGCCGTCAAAGAGGGTCGGGCCAGCGCCTCGACCTGGTGGAGGGCGAAGAAGTGAAGCGCTACCGGAGACGTCCAATCGAGGTGGAGGCCGTGCAGCTCCCGCTGGCGCGTCGGTTCCAAGCCCCAGCACGTCTATCTCCGGCAACTTGAACTCCGACCGAGGAATGGCGGTCAAATCGGCGCGAAGCCGAATCAACCGCAGTTGACTGTGCCCTGGGCCTCGACGTTGCCGGCTGGGGACTGTCCCGGACCCGACGTCAGTTGAACGTCGAACGTCGCACCTTGAGTCCAGTCGATCTGCGTAACGCCGCTGACCGTCGCCGGGTACGTCTCGAGGATCCGGTAGCCCTGGCCGATCAATCCGGTATCACCGCCTGCCTGTCCGGTGAGCACCTGCCATGCAGCGCTCTCACCGTCGTAGCTTTGAATGAAAAGGACCCACGGTGTGCCGTTAAGCGTACCGTTGACGATGACCTCGGATGAGGTGCTGGGCTGGGGATAGCAATACGACACGGCGTTGACGAGCTGACCGGCGAGAACGCCGCTGTACGACACGCTGGCCGTGCCAGGGCCGATCGCTCCTGGAGTCGTCGGATTCGGTTGCGGCGTCGGATTAGGTTGTGACGTCGGAGTTGGTTGTGCCGTCGGAGTTGGTTGTGCCGTCGGAGTCCAAGTGGAGGTGCCGGCGGCGTTCGCACCGCAGCTGGTGTGCGCGCACGGGTTGCCACCGCCTGCGGAGTTGCCATGGGAAGCGGTTGCCGTCGAACCGCACCCGGCCAGCAACCCGACCGCGAGTAGCGCAAACCCTCCTGCCGCCGCTCTCGATCTGAGACTGACCATGGATTTACAGCAGCAGCTTACCCCCACGCGGGCCTCGCGGCCCTCCCCGCGTCCCCCTTGCCTTGCCGGGGTGAGCTCTAGCCCCACCGAGCCAGCAGACTCTCCGCCCCAGCGTCCGGGAGCTTCTAGCGGTAGGCACCCAGGGGAGAAGTCCTCGCACCTCGGCTCCCGCAGGGCCTGGTTCAAGGCAAAGTCGTGCGGGGGCAGTGGGCCTGTGGAGCGACGCCTCACGCCACGGGAGATCGCTTGAGGATCGCCTTCGCGCGACCCAGGAAGCGCGGATCGTGGCCTTGCTAGCGGCGGGGCTGTTGATCTACGGTGTCGTTAGTGGCACGTTTCAACGCATTGGGCAGGGCGCCCTCGGCCATCGTGGTCGGTATCGGGCTGGGCCTGATCGGGTACTGGGTCGGAGCCCACCTGGCGAGCGGCGGGAGCGCTGGTGACCTACTTGGCTACCTGTCCGGGGCGGCTGGCTTCTTGATCACCTTGGGTTTCGCCGACAACGTGCTCTTGCGGCTTCGTGGTCGGCCCACCAGCACCGATGTCAAGCGGGCTGCGGGCAAGCGCCGGGCGGAGTATTTGGGCATCTCGCTAGACCACAAGGTGGTAGGGATGCAGTTCGCAGTTGGCGCGGTCCTGCTCGCCGTAGCGTTGGTGCTGATTCTGGTCCTCTAGTTGGACAGGGAGGGTTGGATCGTCGGGGGATCAAGTTGGAACGGGCCACGATTCAGCTCGGCAAGTTCGACCCCGCAGGCGCCGGCCCAAGTGTGCCAGCCACCTGCAACGGGTGACCCTGCCGTCTAACTGGTTCCGGCTTGCCGCAGCCCGGGCCGCTGTCTGCCGAGTCATCGCGACTCTGCTTGATGTTCGGCTTGGCCAGGCGCCGCCAGCCGGCATCCGCCCCGGTCTCTCGCTCCTCGACCGAGAGCCGCTCGGGTTGACGGCGGACAGCTTGTGCTGTGAACCAAAGGCTTCGGACGACTAAATTGGGGTCGATAGCGCCAGCGGCGAACAGGAGGAGCTCTCTGTGGGGACGATGACGGAGCAGGTCGGGCCAGCCACCACCGACATTGTCGATATCCCTCACTTCATTGGAGGTCAGCCGCGGCTCTCGCCGGGCTCCCCTAAGTTACCCGTCTATGACCCGGCCAGCGGCAGGCAGACCGGGTCGGTCCCCGTGGCCTCCGAGCTGGAGGTGGACGAGGCGGTCGCTCTGGCCCGAGCGGCCCAGCCGGGCTGGGGGGCCAGCAGCCTAGCTCAGAGGGCAGCGGTCTTCTTCCGATTTCGCGAGCTGCTGACCACTAATGCCGACCAGCTGGCTCTGGCCATCACGCGGCAACACGGCAAGGTCCTCTCCGACGCTCGGGGAGAGATTTCCCGCGGCTTGGAGAACGTGGAGTTCGCCTGTGGCCTCTCGCACCTGCTCAAGGGCAGCAAGTCGGTCGAAGTCTCCTCCAACATCGACGTCGAGGAGTACCGTTTCCCGGTCGGGGTTGCGGTCGGCATCTCGCCCTTCAACTTCCCGGTGATGGTTCCGCTCTGGATGATCTGCAGCGCCCTCGCCTGCGGCAACTCCTTCATCCTCAAGCCCAGCGAGAAAGACCCCGGTGCTCCAGTACTGCTGGCTGAGCTGTTCGCCGAGGCAGGTTTGCCGGCAGGGGTGCTGAGCGTCGTCCATGGCGACGCCAGCACGGTCAACCGGCTCCTGGACCATGCGGGGGTGGCGGCGGTGAGTTCGGTCGGGTCGACGCCGGTCGCCCGCCAGATCTATCAGCGAGCCGCCCGCCAGGGCAAGCGGGTGCAGGCTCTGGGTGGCGCTAAGAACCACATGGTGGTCCTGCCCGACGCCGACCTCGAGGCGGCCGCCGACGCCCTTGTGTCCGCCGCCTTCGGCTCCGCCGGCGAGCGCTGCATGGCTATCTCGGTCCTGGTGGCGGTCGGCGAAGCGGCTAATCCTCTGGTCGATCTGGTCCGCGCCAAAATGGACCGCCTGCAGATCGGACCCGGCACCGACCCGTCATCCCAGATGGGCCCCCTGATCACCGAGGCCCACCGGGACCGGGTGGCCGCTTACATCGCCACTGGGGAGCAAGAGGGAGCGACGGTGGTGGTCGACGGCCGCTCGAAATCCTTCACCGGTGGCGGCTTCTACTTGGGCGCCTCGCTGCTCGACCGAGTTACTCCGGACATGCAGGTGTACCAAGCGGAGATCTTTGGCCCGGTGCTCTGTGTGGTTCGCTGCCCCACCTACCAAGATGCCCTCGCAGTGGTGAATTCGAATCAATATGGCAACGGCGCGGCCCTGTTCACACGCGATGGGGCCGCTGCTCGTCGGTTCTGCCGGGAGGCCGAGGTCGGCATGGTTGGGATCAACGTTCCGATCCCGGTGCCGGTGGGCACTTTTTCCTTCGGCGGGTGGAAAGACTCACTCTTCGGGGACAGCCATATGTATGGTCCCGATGGGATTCACTTTTTCACCAGGACCAAGGTGATGACCGGCAGATGGCTAGAGACCGGGGAGGCGCGGCCCAACATCAACTTTGCCTTCCCGGCCAACTAATCGAGGGAATTGCCATGCAAGCTGAAGCCGCTGTGCAAGTCGGTATCGACCACGTCTTCCACACCTGGTCCGCCCAGCGATCGGTGCACCAGCTCAAGCCGGTCGGGGCTGCCGGGTGCTGGTTCTGGGACGGTGACGGGAATCGCTTTTTGGATTTCGCGTCCCAGCTGGTCTTCCTCAACCTAGGCCACCAACACCCGGCGCTAATCGCCGCCATTGCGGAGCAGGCCAATCGGCTCTGCACCCTGGCACCGGACTTCGCCAATGACTGCCGGAGCGAATTGGCCGAGCTCATCGCAGCTCGGGCCCCAGGTGACCTCAATTACGTCTTCTTCACCAATGGCGGCACTGAGGCCAACGAACACGCCATCCGAATGGCCCGGCTTCACACCGGCCGGCAGAAGATCCTCGGTGCCTACCGCAGCTATCACGGAGCTACAAGCGGCTCCATCTCGGTGACCGGGGACCCGCGAAGGTGGGCCAGCGAGCCCGGGATCTCCGGCGTGGTCCACTTCATGGGACCCTACTTGTACCGCTCTTCCTTCGGCGCCCGCACCGAGGCGGAGGAATGTGCCGCGGCTTTGGGCCACTTGCGCGAGGTGATCGAACTGGAAGGCCCCGCGACCATCGCGGCCATCCTGCTGGAGACGGTGGTGGGGACCAATGGAGTCCTGCTGCCGCCGACTGGCTACCTGGCCGGAGTCCGAGCCCTCTGTGACCAGTTTGGGATCCTCCTGATCTGCGACGAGGTCATGGTGGGGTTCGGGCGCGTCGGAGAGTGGTTCGCTGTTGACGCTTGGGATGTGGTGCCCGACCTCATCACCTTCGCCAAGGGAGTTAACTCCGGTTACGTGCCGCTAGGCGGCGTGATCATCTCCGAGAGGATCTGGGAGTCGTTCGCTGACCGACCTTATCCCGGTGGGCTCACCTATTCGGGTCACCCCCTGGCCTGCGCAGCGGGTGTCGCCGGCATTCGGGTCTTCGAGGAGACCAGTCTGCTCGATCATGTCCGGCGTCTGGGCCGCGAAGTGGCTGAGCCGGCCCTGCGCGGCTTGATGGACCGACATCCCTCGGTCGGGGACGTGCGCGGGCGAGGACTGTTCTGGGCGGTGGAGCTGGTCAGGGATCGAGAGTCGCGCCAGATGCTGGTCCCTTACAACGCCACCGGAGCCGCCAAGGAGCCCATGACCGAGCTGGTGGCAGCCTGCCGCGATCTCGGCCTCTGGCCCTTCAGCCACTTCAACCGCATCCACGTCGCTCCCCCACTGATCATCACCGAGACCGAGCTCCGGGATGGTATCGGGCGCCTTGATCAGGCGCTTGGCGTGGCCGACCGATACGCGGAGGGCTAAGGCAACCGGGGCTACCCCCCGATGGGGCCACCATGCCACGGCCGGACCCTACCTACCCTCGAGCCCGCCGGTCGACCCAAGAGGGTTGAGCAGGTGCGCCGTTGGGGCCCCAACGCCAGCCATCCCCCGCCGGTTGGTCGACGTCGGGGGCCGGGAAAGGCGCCCTCGGCCCTGACTATCGCTTGGCCGGTGGCTGAGAAGGATTCTGCCCGTGGGTCTTCGGCCGAGGTCGTTACCGAGTCGCGGAGGCCCTTCGGGAAGGCTCGGCCGCCCAGGGGCCCCGATCTATACTCCGGCCGATGCACCTCGCTGTGATCTTGGTTAACGACGTGGCATTCCTCTTGGACATCTATGCGCTTTGCATTCTGGCCTGGGCCTTCATGTCGTTCTTCCCGGAGGCCTACGCGACGCCGGTCGGGCACCTGCTCGAGGCGTTGGTGATGCCGGTCATCCGGCCCCTGCGCCGCATTCTCCCCAGCATCGGGGGCCTCGATTTCTCCCCGCTGTTGGCACTGGTGCTGATCTACGCTCTGGGCTCGCTGCTCAAGAACCTGGCCGATAACTCCTTCGCGAACCCGGTGAGCTCGATTTTCCAAATCATCTTCGAGTTCATCACCGCGGTGGTGCTGGTAATCCTCGTGCTGCTCCTAATCCGGGTTTTGATCAGCGCCTTGCACGTCGACCCGTGGCATCCCTTCGTCTATGCGATCAAGCGGATCACCGACGGCTTCATCGCCCCGATCCAGCGCGCCGCGAAGGTACAGGTGGAGATGGCGGCGGTGATCGGACTGGTGATCGCGGTGGTGGTCTACATCGCCCTCGCTCAGGTCCTCTTCCCCACCCTCTTGAGCGGTCTCAATCGGCTTTGAGGGCAGTCACCGCTAGCGGTTGCGCCCTCGGAAGCGAGGCGGAGCCGCCAGCGACCTGATCGCCTCCGTCCGGTACGAACCGGGCCCAAAGAGCGCGACCACCTGGGCCTCTAGCTGGGGACCCCGGGCCGCGTTGTACTCATTGTCCAGCTCCAGTTCGTGGTCCCCGTCGGCGTCCCGGAGGTGAAGCACCACCCGGGAGTCGCCCGAGTGCTCCTGCAACAGCGCCGAGAGCCGCCGGAGTTCCTCCTCGCCCCCCTGGTGCACGCGCACGTGGATCACCGCCGCGGCTCGCCAATTGGCCAGGGTCGGATCGTCCAGCGCCAGCACCTCTTCCGCGATCACTCTCGCCTCCTCGGGCTCTTCAGAAGCCGCGGGCTCCTCTCCCTCAAGTCCGGTCGGCGGCGGGCTGCCACCATTGGCGCTTCCCAGGCCCCGCCTGGCTCCGACCTCGACTCGCCCCCGGACCACTACCACCCCGTCCGTGTGGAGCAAGGCCGCCGCCTGCTGGTAGAGCGACGGAAACACCACCACTTCACAGACCCCGGTCAGGTCCTCCAGCTGGGCGAAGGCCATGGCCTCACCGCGTCGGCTCTGGACCCGGCGGCACTCCCGCACCGCCCCGCCGACCTGAACCACGGTTCCTTCCAAGCGCGCCAGGTCGGCCACCGCGGTGTCCGTCCGCTGGCTCAGCTCCTGACTGAGCCGCTCCAGGGGATGTTCGCTGAGATAGATGCCGAGGTGTTCGCGCTCCCAGGCGAGCCGCTCGCGCTGCATCTCTTCCGTCAGTGCGAGCGGTGCCGGCAGCGAGTTTCCTCCCACCGCCTCTGGCGACGCCGGCAGCTCCCCGGGATCGGCATCAAAGAGCGCGATCTGGCCGGAATCTCGCTCTCGAGCTGCGATCTCGGCCCGGCGCATCGCGGTCTCAAGTTGGGCCAGAAGCACACCCCGGTCCCCCAGGCCGTCGCATGCCCCACTTCGGATGAGCGCCTCCAAGGCCCTCCGATTCAGGTCCCGGCCACGGACCCTGGTGCAAAGGTCGACCAGAGAAGTGAAGGGGCCACCTTCCTCCCGCAGCGCCACCAGCGCCTGCGCCGCCGACTCCCCCACGTTCTTGATGTGCTGCAGTCCATATAAGATCTCGCTCTTGGACGTCGTGACTCCGCCGTCGGCGTTGCTTGTAGCCAGGACACTGAAGGGGGCCCGGGACCGGTTGACGTCCGGAGGATGCACCACGATTCCCCGGGCCTGAGAGTCCTGGATCGCCCGTTTTAGGCGCTCGAAGTCACTCGCCTTGCTGTTGAGCAGAGCAGCCATGAATTCCAGGGGATAGTTGGCCTTGAAGTAGGCCGTCTGGTAGCTGATCAGCCCGTAGGCGACCGCGTGCGCCTTGGGGAAGCCATAGCCGGCGAAGTAGTTGATGTAATCGAAGAGGTCGACGGCGGTCTTCTCGACCACCCCACGCTCCCGGGCTCCGGCGATGAAGCGTGCGCGCTGGGCCTTCATCTTCGCCTTGTCCTTCTTGCCCATCGCAGCCCGGAGCAAGTCCGCGGCACCGAGGCTGAATCCGGCCGCCTCCGCAGCGATCTGCATCACCTGGTCCTGGTAGAGGATTACCCCATGCGTCTCCTTCAGCACCGGCTCCAGCTCCGGCAGCAGATAGGTGATTGGCTCCTCGCCGCGCCGACGCTTCATGTAGATCTCGGTCGCGCCCCCTTCGATAACGCCTGGGCGGTTGAGTGCGACGGATGCAGCCATGTCTTCGATGGAGCGGGGCCGCATGTCCATGACGATCCGCCGGCCGCCCTGCTGCTCGAGCTGGAACACGCCCAGGGTGTCGCCCCGCGCCAGCAGTTCGAAGGTTGGGAGGTCGTCGAGGGGGATGGCGTCAAGGTCAGGGCGGACCCCGCGCAGGCTCTCGATGTTGTCGAGGGTCTCCTCCAGGATGGTTAGGTTCTCCAGTCCCAGGAAGTCCATCTTGAGCAGCCCAATCTTCTGGACCCCGTCCATGTCAAATTGGGTCACTATCGCCTCGCGATTGGTGGCCGCCCGCTGCAGGGGGATGTAGTCGATGAGCGGACCGGGGGCGATCACCACCCCGGCGGCGTGGGTGCCGGCGTTGCGGGCAATGCCCTCCAGCCGGCGCGCGGTATCCACCAGCCGCTGGGCCCACGGTTGGCTGTCGTAAGCCGCCTTCAACTCCTTCGATTCCAAGAGGGCCGCGTCTAACGTCACCCCGGGGCGGGTGGGGATCAGCTTGGCCAATTGGTCGACCTCGGGCAGGGGGACATTGAGAACCCGGCCGACGTCGCGAACGGCGGCGCGCGCCGCCATCGTCCCGTAGGTCACGATCTGGGCCACCCGGTCGGTCCCGTAGCGACGGTTGACATAGTCGATCACGCGGGACCGTCCCGCGACATCGAAATCGATGTCGATGTCCGGCATCGAAACTCGTTCAGGATTCAAAAATCGCTCGAAAATCAGGCCATACTGGAGCGGATCGATGTCCGTGATCCTCAGGCTGTAGGCCACCAGACTGCCGGCCGAGGACCCCCGGCCCGGCCCAATCTTGACCCCCTCTTCGCGCCCGGCCCTCGTGAAATCCCAAACAATCAGAAAGTAGGCGGCGAATCCGGTTTCCCGGATCACGCTCAACTCGTACTGCAGTCGCTCCGAGTATTCAGCGGGGGGGGCCTCTCCGTGCCTCCGCTGCAACAGGCCCTCAGTGGCCACCAGCGCCAGCAGGCCGTCGGCGTCTTGGCCGGCCGGCACGTCGTAGAGGGGTAGCAGATGCTGGTCTAAGAGAGGTTTGAAATGGCAGCGAGCCGCGATCTCAAAGCTGTTGTTGACCGCCTCCAGGCAGTAGTCGAACTTAGCCGCCATCTCGTCAGCCGAGCTGACATAGAAGTGCGGTCCCGAGAAACGCAAACGTTTGGGGTCGTCCAGTCGGCTACCGGTCTGGATGCAGAGCAAGACGTCATGGGCCTCGGAGTCGTCCTTGTCAACGTAGTGGCAGTCGTTGGTGGCGACCAGCGGGATGTCGGTCTGGCGGGCGATCCGGAGGAGCCCATCCCGAACCACGTGCTCCTCCTCCATGCCATGGTCCTGAATTTCCAGGAAATACCCATCCGGACCGAGGATTTGCGCGTACTCCCGAGCGATCGCCAGCGCGCCCTCGGCATCCCCCGCCAGCAACCGCTGGGGTACCTCGCCGCCCAAGCAACCGGACAGCCCGATCAGCCCCTGGGCGTGCTCGGCCAAGAGCTCGTGGTCGATCCGCGGCTTGTAGTAGAAGCCGTCGAGGTGGGCTTTGCTCACCAGCTTGACCAAATTGGCATAGCCTTCCTGATCGCGGGCCAAGAGGACCAGATGGAAGGGGTCGCGGTCTGCCCGCCCTTCCTTTTGCAAGTGGGACCGGGCCGCCACGTAGACCTCGCAGCCAATGATCGGCGTGATCCCGACCTCGGTAGCCGCCTCGTAGAATTCGATGGCTCCGGCCAGCACACCGTGATCGGTGATTGCGATCGCGCTTTGTCCTAGATCATGAGCTCGCTGAGCCAAGCCTTTGATCCGTGCCGCGCCGTCGAGCAGCGAGTATTCGGAGTGGGTGTGGAGGTGGACGAACTGGACGGAAGGCATAGGTGGTCAAGGGTTCCTGGACTGGGGGAGTCCACTCCCCCTCAGGGGTCCAGTATCGGAGATTGGACAGGCCGTAGGGGGTCAGGTCCTTCGCAGCAGCGCGACTGTCTCGAAGTGATAGGTCTGAGGGAACATGTCGATGACTTGGAGCCGGTCCAGCCGGTACTGCCCCAGGCGGCACAGGGCGGCAAGGTCACGGGCTAGCGCGGATACCTCACAGCTGAGGTACGCGATCGTAGGTGGCCCAGATCGGCCCAGCCATCCCCGCACCGCCGGTTGGAGGCCGGCTCGCGGCGGGTCCACGACTACGGCCTGGGCGGGTTCAGCTCGGGGGAGTTCGGTCTCGACCGCCCCGCAGATAATGCTGATCTGCCCCGGGGCGTACATCTCCGCATGTAACTGGCAGAGGCGGGCGGACACGGGATTGGACTCGATCACGGTAACTCGGGCACCGAGATCGACCAGCCGCAGGCTGAGGATGCCCATACCGCCGTACGCGTCGACCACATGGGCTCCCGAGATCTCGGTTTTCAGGAACTCCCCGACGCATTCGTAGAGCGCCGCCAAAGTCGCCTGGTTCACCTGGATGAAAGCGTCGGGGAAGACCCTGAAGTCCCGATCGCGGTAGCTCAGACTGGTCGCTTCGTCGGTGACAGTAAGTCCGTCCGGGACTCGTGACGACGCGGCGGTGGCGATGGCGGCGCTGGCGGAACCGTCGGGCCGCGCGGCAAGCAGAAGTTGACGGCCCCCGTCGCCCACTGTCAGCTGCACGGTCTGGACCGACGGGCTCTGGCTCCGCACGGCATCCCCGACCGCCGCCAGGGCAGTGGTGATGGTGGGATGATGAATGAGGCAGTCAGTCACCCCTACCACCTGGTAGCTAGCCCGGCTCTTGAAGCCCAGCTGAGACCCCTCGGCGCTGCGGTGGAATTCGCCACGCCAGCGATACCGCCATGGCTCCGCCGAGCCGACCACCTCCACCTCGGCTGGCATAACGATCCCTGCATGCCCCAATGCCTGGCGCAGCACTGATCGCTTGGTGTCCAGCTGGAAGGCATAGTCGGCATGCTGCAGTTGACATCCGCCGCAGCTGCCAAAGTAGGGACAGGGAGGCGCCACCCGATGCTCGGAGACGCGATGCACTTCGATGGTGTCCGCGAAGGCATGGCCGCGACGAACCTTAGTCACTCTGGCCGACACCTCCTCTTCAGGGAGAGCCCCGAAGAGGAACACCACGTAGCCGGCGATCCGCCCCACCCCCCAGCCTCGGTGCGCCATCTCGGAGCACGTCAGCCGAATCCGATCACCCGGGCGCAGCCGCGGAGGTTCTGAGGCTGATCGCACTGGGTTGTCCTCGGCTGGACCGAGCTCACACGGGGGGCGAGACGTCAGGATGCTCAATCCCCGGGGCGGGGCAGCCGCTCCCGCAACAGCTGGTTGACGATCTTTTGATCCGCCCGGCCCTTGGACATTGCCATGACCGCGCCCACCAGGGCTCCCAGCGCTCGGTCGTTGCCCGCCTGATAGTCGGAGGCGGCTTTGGCGCTTTGAACCAGGACCTGATCGACCATCGCGGTAATCTCGGCCACGTCGGAAACCTGACCGCGACCTTCGCGGCGAACCATCTCCGCCGGGCTCTCTCCGCTCTCGAAGGACCTCGCCAATACCTCCTTGGCCACCTTGGCGGTCACCCGCTGGCCCTCGACCAGCTGGAGCAACTCCGCCAGCGCCGACGGTGACACGAGGCACTTCTCAATCGGCAGGTTGGCCGCGTTGCACAGGCCCTGCAGGTCGCCCAGCTGCCAGTTGGCCGCCAGCTGCGGGCTCACGCCCAGCGCCACCACCCCCTCGAAGTACTGCGAGTCCGCCGGGCGAGCCGTGAGCAAAAGCGCCTGCTCGTCCGCCAACCCGTACTGGCTCTGGAAGCGCACCCGTCTGGCGGTCGGCAGTTCCGGCAGCCTCGCCCGCACCTCCTCGACCTGGGCTCGGGAAATCAGCAACGGAGGCAGATCGGGCTCCGGGAAGTAGCGGTATTCCTGTGCTTCCTCTTTGCTCCGTTGAGAAACCGTGCGCTGCTCCAGCTCACTCCAGCCCCTGGTCTCCTGGATCAGCTTGCCACCCTCGTCTAGGACCACCCGCTGACGACCCAACTCGTAGTCCAAGGCGCGGAGGACGCTACGGAAGGAGTTCATGTTCTTGATCTCCACCTTGACCCCCAGGGCCTCGGCACCGACGGGGCGGAGCGAGATGTTGGCATCGCAGCGCAGGCTACCCTCCTCCATGTTCCCGTCGTTGACCCCGATGTAGATCAGGAGCTGGCGAAGCGCCGCCAGATAGGCCCGGGCTTCCGCGGGAGTCCGCAAGTCGGGCTCACCTACGATCTCCATGAGGGGGACTCCGGCTCGGTTGAGGTCGACCAGGGAGAACGCCGAGTTCTGGATCTCGCCGGCATGGTGAAGGGTGCCGGTGTCCTCCTCCAAGTGCACGCGGGTGATCCCGGCCTGCACCTCTCGGCCTTCGGCCTCGAACTTCAACCACCCATCGCGGGAGAGCGGAAGATCGTACTGGGAGATCTGATAGCCCTTAGGGAGGTCCGGGTAGAAGTAGTTTTTACGGTCGAACTTCGTGAACTCGGGAATCTCGCAGTTCAGCGCCAGCGCGGTAAGGAGGGTGAGCCGCACCCCCTCCTCGTTGATCACCGGCAGCGCGCCGGGGAGGCCCAGGCAAACCGGGCACGTGTTGCTGTTGGGGGGCAGCCCCAGATAGTCGGCCCGGCAGGAGCAGAACATCTTGCTCTTGGTCAGGAGCTGGGCATGCACCTCGAGCCCGATCACCGCCTCCCACCGGGAGCCGGGTATGGCGCTCACTGGGAGCTCAGCGCAAGAGGCGGGAGCTTGTTCCAGACTCCGGCCTCAGTCTCGAGGCTCTGCGCAACTCGTAAGCAGACAGCCTCCCCCAAGTAGGGCCCCAGCACCTGCAACCCCACCGGCAGTCCGTCTGCGAAACCTGCTGGGACCGACACCCCGGCGATGCCTGCGAGATTCGCCGGCAGGGTGAGGACGTCGGTCGCGTACATAGCCATGGGGTCGGCGGTCCGCTCGCCCAGCCGGAAGGCCGCGGTCGGGGCGACGGGCGAGATGATCGCGTCCACCTGGGCAAACGCCCGGTCGAAGTCCTGGGCGACCAAGGTGCGCACCTTCTGAGCTCGGAGATAGTAAGCGTCGTAGTAGCCACTGCTAAGGGCGTAGGTCCCGAGGGTCACCCGGCGGCGCACCTCGTCACCGAAGCCCTCATGACGGGCCCTCTCGTAAGCCTCCTGCAGAGTGACGGCATCAGTGAATCCCGGCCCGAAGCGCACCCCGTCCATCCGCGCCAGATTGCTGCTCGCCTCAGCTGGCGCGATGACGTAGTAGGCGGAGAGGGCATATTCCGTGGTGGGCAGGCTGACCTCCTCGACCACCGCGCCAAGACCCTCCAGCGTCCGCACCGACTGCTCGAAGACCGCCCGAACGCCAGCATCTAGTCCGACCTCTAAATACTCCCGCGGAATACCGAGGTGCAGGCCTCGGACCCCGTTCCGGAGCTCGTTCAGGAAACCATCGACGGGCGCCTGGACGCTGGTGCTATCGCGGGGATCCTGACCCGCGATTGCGGTCAGCACCAGGGCGGCGTCCTCGACGGTCTTTGAGAGTGGGCCGATTTGGTCCAAGGAGCTGGCAAAGGCGATCAGCCCGTATCGGCTGACCCGGCCATATGTCGGCTTGACCCCGACCACCCCACTGAATGAGGCGGGCAGCCGGATCGACCCGCCCGTGTCGCTGCCCAGGGTGACGCAGGCCAGCCGCGCCGCCACCGCCACCGCCGAGCCGCCACTGCTGCCGCCGGCGACCCGCTCAGGGTCCCAGGGATTGCGGGTGACTTGGTAGGCGGAGTTCTCGTTGGAGCTGCCCATCGCGAACTCGTCGCAGTTGAGTTTGCCCAAAGCGACGACCCCCAAGGCGGAGAGCCGATCGACCACGGTGGCGCTATAGGGGGGCACGAATCCCCGCAGGATCCGGCTCGCCGCCGTGGTCTCGACCCCCTTGGTGCAGACCACATCTTTGTAGGCGACGGGGATCCCGCACAGGATGGAGCACCCGTCCGGGTCCTCCTGCAGCCGGCGGTCCGCCGCCGCGGCGGCGTCCAGGGCCAGTTCTGGCGTCAGCCGCAGAAACGCGCCGAGGGCGGGGTCCAGCTCCTCCGCTCGAGCCAGGGCCTCCTGGGCCAACTGCACCGCCGAGACCTCCCGGTCGCGCAGGCGCCGGCTCAGCTCTCGAATGGACTCCTCGAGCAGGGTCACTGGATCGCTGGAACTCGAAGGAACCCTGCTGCCTTGACGCGGGCGTTGGCCAACGCCTCCTCTGCCGTGAGGCCCGGGGAAGCCACGTCTGCCCGAGTCACGTTGTGCAGACCGCCTACCTGAGCGGTGGCTTCCACCGAGGAGGTATCGGCCAGGGAGAGTTTGCCTACCGCGGCCACGATCACCTCGAGCTGAGCTGCCAGCTTCTCCAGTTCGGGCGGCGTCAGGCCGAGCCTGGCCAAGCCGCTGACATGAGCGACCGCGGAAGGGGCAATCGACCCCGTGCCGGGTGCACTCGCTCGCTCTTCCGCCACCGAGCCTGGATTATAGAAGCGCCAGATCGGAACCCCAGGAGTGCGATCCATGAACGACCCGAGTGGCGACCCAGTTGAACCGCAGCCGGCCGCGCTCGCAGCGGCGGCCGAGGCGTACGCGGCGGCGCGCACCGCCAGGCGCCTCTTGGACGGAGCTGGCCGCCGGGGCGCGGCGGCGGTAGTCTCCAGCCGGCCCATCCCTGGGGCCCGCCGGGCCAGTGCCAAGGCCCAGGCGAGCCTCGAGGAGTCGGCCCGGAAGCTCGAAGAAGCCCGGGATCGATGGGCGGCCCTGATGCGAGGGATCGCGGTGGATCTGGACATCGAACCGGAGCAACTGGTCGAGCTGGTGGAGCGGTATGGCCTAGCGATCGCGCTCGAGCAGCTGGAGGCGGCCCTCCTGGCCTGCCGCGAGGCCCGAACGGAGCTAGCCAAGCCCCAGATCGAGGCTCTTGACGCAGCCCAGGCGGCACTCGCCCTCGTTCGAAGAGAAGCCGCCGGGGCCGATTGACCCGAGCCACCGCCCGCACCTGCCCACGGACTAGCTAAGAGTCTCTTTCTCCGCCTCCTCCAGCCACTGTGCAAACTGCTCCTCGGAGAGGATCCCCACTCCCAACCGCTGCGCTGCCTGCAGCTTGGATCCTGCCGACTCGCCAGCGACCACGGCGGTCGTCTTGCGCGAGACGCTGCTGGCGGTGGTACCTCCCAGTTGGCGAATCGCCAACTCGGCCGCATCTCTGGTCCACCGGCTCAAGGTGCCGGTCAGAACGAAGGTCTTGCCGCGCCACGGTCCATCAGCGCCGACCGCCCCCTGAGGGGTTACTCCTACCTCCCCGAGCTGCTCCAGAAGTTCTCGGCCACCGGGACTGGCGAAGAACTGTGCCACCTCCTCACCGACTATCGGACCGATTCCGCCGACCCCGGTGATGGCCGCGACGTCGGCCTGCCGGAGCGCCTCCAGGCTGCCGAAATGCTCGGCCAAAAGGCGAGCGGTTCGTTCGCCAACGTGCCGGATCCCCAGCGCGTAGATGAACCGCTCCAAGGAGGGCGTCCGCCGGGACCGAATGGCCGCCACGAGCTGGCGGGCCGACCTCGTGCCGAATGTGGGCAGCTGCTCCAACTGCTCCTGCTCCAGCCGAAAGAGGTCGGCCGGAGACGCGATCAGCCCGCGGTCCAGCAACTCGCCCAGGACCGCCGGGCCGCACCGGTCGATGTCGAGGGCCCCCCGACTGACGAAGTGGAGGATGCGCTGGAGACGCTGGGCCGGGCAGAGCGGATTGGGACAGCGGGTGGCCGCCTCACCGGGCTCTCGGACCAGACCGGTGCCGCAGATCGGGCACTCCTTGGGCATCGCGAAGGGCTTGGAGTTAGCGGGACGGCGTTCCGCGAGCACCCGCACCACCTCAGGGATCACGTCCCCGGCCTTGCGGATGACGACCCGATCTCCCACCCGGATGTCCTTGGTCCTGACCTGGTCCTCGTTGTGGAGAGTGGCTCGCTCCACCGTGGAGCCGGCTACCAAGACCGGTTCCAGATTGGCAACCGGGGTCGCCACGCCCGTCCGGCCGATGCTGACCTCGATCGCCAGCACCGTGGTCTCCCGCTCCTCGGGGGGAAACTTGAAGGCGATTGCCCAGCGGGGTCGGCGGCTGTCCGCTCCCAACTCTTGCTGCAGCCTGAGCTCATCTACCTTGAGCACCACCCCGTCGGTCTCATAGGCCAACTGGTGGCGGGCCTCTCGCCAGTGCTCCAGATATTCCGCCATGTCACGGTCATTGCGCAGCATCTGGCGGTGCGGATTGACCGGGAAGCCCGCCCCCGCCAACCAAGAGAGCAGCTCGAACTGGCCCAGCACGCCAAGCGGGTGGGGATCGCACGCGTAGAAAAACGCCTCCAGGTGCCGGCTGGCAGTTATCTGCCAATCCAGCTGACGCAGACTGCCGGCCGCCGCATTACGGCAATTGGCGTACAGCGGCTGGCCGTCCTTTTCCCGCTGCAGGTTGAGCTCGGCCAGCACTGTCTTGGGCATGTAGACCTCGCCCCGAACCTCAAATCGAGTCGGCAGATCTTTAACTGCCGCCTGGTCCAGATGGCGGGGAATTCCTTCGAGCGTCCTGATGTTGGCGGTGATGTCCTCACCCTCCTCGCCGTCACCACGGGTTGCCCCGAGTTCGAGCTCACCCCGGGCGTAGGTCAGGCTGACCGCCAAACCGTCGATCTTGAGCTCCGCGTCGAGCTCCGGATCCGATCCCGCCAGACGCCTGACCCGTTCCCGGAACTCCGCTACCTCCTCCGTCGAGAAGGCGTTTTGCAGTGAGTACATCGGTACTCGGTGGCGCACCTTGCGGAAGGGGGTCACTACTCGGTTGCCCACCCGCCGGGTCGGGGAATCCTTGCTGTTTAGTTGCGGATAGGCCGACTCCAGATCCTGGAGTTCTCGGAACAGGGCGTCGTACTCGGCGTCGAGAAGTTCCGGCGAGTCGAGGACGTAGTAGAGGTAGTTGTGGTGGGCAAGCTCCTCTCGAAGCTCCGCGGCCCGGCGCCGGGCCGAGCTCGGGATGGGATCTTGCGCCATCTGTTCTCCTAGCTTTCAACCCGCCGCAGTACCGCGTCGCTGACCGCGAATCGGCGATGGCCGGCCGACTCGAAGTCGATCACCACCTCCTCACCGGCACCGGTCATCTCGCTGGCCCGGATCACCCCCCGCCCAAAGCGAGCGTGCTCCACCTTATCGCCAGCTTGGAAGCGGCTCACGGCCAAAGGCGCGGCACCCGGAGCAGTGGCGTGCTCGAAGGTCGCATCGCGGGCCCGCCTCAGAGGCAACGGTTGGCCCCGCACCGCCACCGGGACCACATAGGACCGATGCCGCCCGGGAACCTGGTCCTGATACCCCCCGCTCGGGGAGCGGCCGGCGTCCCAGCGCTCCACCTCCGCGTGATCGCCTAGGGCGGCTAGAAATCGCGATGGGATCGCGGGAGCGGGGCTGCCGTAGACATGGCGGCGAAAGCAGTGACTCAGGTACAGCCGCCGCTTGGCCCGGGTCATCCCCACATAGAGCAGCCGCCGCTCCTCCTCGATTTCACTCAGGGTGTCGAGGGAGCGACTGTGGGGCAACAGCCCCTCCTCCACTCCGGTGACGAAGACCACCGGGAATTCCAGGCCCTTCACCTGGTGCAAGGTGATCAGGGTCAGGGCCGAGGTGACGTCGTCCATCTGGTCCACCTCCCCGGCTAGCGCGACTTGCTCTAAGAACACCGGGAGCGCCTCAGCACTGGGGAGGTCACCCTGCTCAGCCGCCAGCCCGCGCAACTCGACGACGTTGGCCCAGCGCTCCTCGCCCTCGATGCTGCCGTCTCGGACGAACTGCCGGTAGCCGCTGCGATCCAGAAGCTTGTCTAGAACGGTGACCAGCGGCCAGGGGGCACCCCACTCGGCGACCTCATCGATGGTCTCCCGGAGACGCCGGAGGCCGTTGGCGGCGGCGCCCCGCACTCCCGCCGCCTCAGGCTCCAGCAAGAGATCCCAGTGGGACACTCGGCGCTCGGCTGCGGTTCTCATCAGCTCGCTCAGGGACTTGTGGCCCACCCCCCGTTTAGGCACGTTCACCACCCGTTCGAAGGCGAGCCGATCTCGGGGATGGGCCAGCAGCCTGAGGTAGGCCAGGACGTCCTTCACCTCCCGCCGCTGATAGAACCGGACCCCGCCTACCAGCCGATAGGGCATCCCGGCCCTCAGGAAGGTCTCCTCCAGGGCCCTCGATTGGGCATTGGTCCGGTAGAGGACCGCCATATCCCCGAAATCACTGTCCCCCTCATCGACCAGCCGGCGGACCTCGCGCGCGACCGCCAGGGCCTCCTCGCGCTCGTCGTAGAGCTGAGCCACCACCACCGAGGTCCCGTCAGGGCCCTCGGTCCACAGCCCTTTGTCGACTCGTTCCGAGTTCTCTCGGATCACCGCTTGGGCGGCGGCCAGGATGGCCTTGGTGCTGCGGTAGTTCTGTTCCAACGGGATGACCAGGGCGTCCGGATAGTCCCGCTGGAACTCCAGGATGTTGCGGATGTCGGCTCCCCGCCAGCTGTAGACGGACTGGTCTGGGTCCCCGACAACCGTGATGTGTCGATGCTCCGCCACCAAGTCGCGGAGGAGCAAGTACTGAGCCCGATTAGTGTCCTGGTACTCGTCGACCAGGACGTGGTCAAAGCGACGCTGGAAGCGGGCCCGGGCTTCCTCCGACTGCTGGAACAGCTCCACTACCCGAAAGAGCAAATCGTCGAAATCCAGGGCGCCCGCAGCCTCCAACAGGCTCTGGTACAGGGGATATACCGTGGCCACCTGCGATTCCAGGTAACCGACGGCACCCTCGGCGAAGGCACGGGCGTCCTTCAGCTCATTCTTGGCTCGAGAGATTTCGGCCCCCGCAGTGGCGAGGCTGAGGCGCTTTTCATCCAGGCCGGCCTGTCGGATGGCCTCTTTGATCAGGGCTGAGCGGTCGACCTCGTCGTAGATCACGAAGTTGCGGCGAATGCCGATCCGCTCTCCTTGGTCACGGAGGATCCGAGCACTGCAGGCATGGAAGGTGCCCAGCCACATCCCATGGGGTTCGGCTCCGAGCAGCGCGGTGATTCGGCCGCGCATCTCCCGGGCCGCCTTGTTGGTGAAGGTCACCGCCATCACCCGGTCAGCCGTGGCCCGCCGCTGCGCCAAGAGGTAGGCGATCCGGTGGGTGAGCACCCTGGTCTTGCCGGATCCGGCTCCCGCCAGCACCAGGACGGGCCGGTCCGGGGCCACCACCGCCTCGCGCTGAGCAGGGTTGAGTCCACGGAGCAAGCCCTGGCTGGCCTCGTCAATCGCGGAGTCGACCGCTGGCCCGAGCCCGGCAGATCGATTCACTCGGAAGTGGGAGGTCGGGCCACGCTGAGCTCGCCATAGAGTTCCGGTCTCCGGTCCCCCAGGGCGTGGTTTCTCGGCGTCCGGTGCTTCCGGGCGGCGGCCTGACTGAGATCGAGGTCGGCCAGGAGCAGCGCCTCATCTGATCGCGACGCAGGTCCCGCCAACACCCATCCTTCCGGACCGACGATGCAACTACTCCCGATGAACTCGATCTCGCGCTCGACGCCGATCCGGTCTGCTGCCGCCACGAAGACCTGGTTCTGGGTGGCCACCGCCACCGATGCGTAGTTGCCCATGATCCAGCCCCGCTCATCGGCGACCCGATGGCGGAAGTTAGCCACCCAGTTGGTGGGAACACAGATCACATCTGCTCCGGCCAGCGCCAGAACTCGGGCCGCCTCCGGGAACCAGAGGTCGTAGCAGACCAGCATCCCCACCTTGCCGAACGGCAGGTCGAAGACCGGAAAGCCACTGTCGCCAGCCTGGAAGTAACTCTGCTCGTCGTAGAAGAGATGAGCTTTGCGGTAGACCCCAATCAGCCCCTCCGGCCCCATCAGGGCGGCGGAATTGAATCGCGCGGCAGCCCCCTGCTCACAGAATCCGGCCACCACGAACACGCCTAGCTCCCGGCAACTCTCGCCCCACCTGCCGAGGGCCGGCCCGTCCAGGCCCTCCGCTGCCAGTTCCGCCTCCCCCTGGGTAGCGAACGCGTAACCCGACGAGGCCAGCTCGGGTAACACGATCAGTCTCGCCCCCGCATCGGCGGCTCTGGCGATCCATCGGCACCCTCGGGCGGCGTTTCCCTCCGGGTCACCTAGCCGGGGTGCGTACTGGCACACCGCCAACTTGAGAAGTGAGGCCTGAGGCATCTGGACATTCTCCGCCCGCCAAGCGGTCAGAAGTCCATGTCCCCCATGCCACCCATCCCGCCCATGTCCCCCATGCCACCCATCCCGCCCATGCCGCCCATGCCTTCATCGCCGCCGCCACCAGCAAACGCCGGCGTCAGATCGGGAACATCGGCCACGAGCGCCTGGGTCGTGAGCAGCATCGCGGCCACTGAGGCGGCACTCTGGAGGCTGGTCTTGACCACCTTGGTGGGGTCGATGATCCCCGCCTTCAGCAGGTCGCCGTACTTCAGGGTCACCAAGTCGAGTCCTTCGCTCGGCCCAAGGGTCAGGGTCTTCGCCAAGGCGACCGAGCCGTCCAGTCCGGCGTTAGCCGCCAACTGTCGGGTCGGCACCTGCAGCGCCCGGCGCACGATGTCGACTCCGGTCTTCTCGTCGGTCGTCCCGCCGATGCCGGACAGCGCCGCGGCAGCCACCAACAGGCTCCGTCCCCCACCAGGGAGAATCCCCTCGGCGACGGCGGCTCGAGTGGCGTCAAGGGCGTCCTCGACCCGTTCCTTGCGCTCTTTGAGCGCGGTCTCAGTGGGGGCGCCAACCTTGATGATGGCCACCCCGCCGACCAGGCGCGCCTTGCGTTCCTGCAATTTTTCCCGGTCCCAGTCCGAGTCGGTCAGCTCCATCTGCTGATCGATCTCGCGCACTCGGGCGCGTACCAGCTCGGCGCTGCCCCCACCTTCGACGACGGTGGTGTCATCTTTGGTGACCACGACCCGGCGGGCGGAACCCAGCTGCGGCTCGGTGAGACCATCCAGAGTTAGGCCGAGTTCCTCGGAGATCAACTCGGCGCCGGTGAGGACCGCTAGGTCTTGCAGCATCGCGGTCCGGCGATCACCGAATCCGGGGGCCTTGACGGCGCAAGCGGCGATGGTGCCCCGAACCTTGTTCACCACCAAAGTGGCTAGGGCCTCGCCGTCGATCTCTTCCGCGATCACTAGCAGCGGGCGCCCCGCCTTCACCGCCAGCTCCATGGCGGGCACGATGTCCGCGATCGCTGACAGCTTGCGTGGGGTCAACAGAATGAGTGGCTTCTCGAGTATCGCCTCCATCCCCTTCTGATCGGTCACCAGATAGGGGGATACGAAGCCGCGGTCGAACTGCATACCGTCCACCACTTTCACCTCGGTCTCGATCCCCGAGGAGTCCTCCACGGTGATGACTCCCTCTGAAGTGACCCGCTCCATGGCGTCGGCGATCATCGCTCCGATCTCTTTGCTGCCACTGGAGATGGTGGCTACCTGGGCGATGTCTTCGCGACCCGCCAGCGGGCGGCTCAGGCGACCGAGCTCGACCAGAGCCGCCTGAGTCGCCATCTCGATGCCGCGCTTGAGCCCCATCGGCGACGCCCCTGAGGCGAGGTTGCGCACCCCCTCCTCGACCATGGCTTCGGCCAGCAAAGCTGCGGTGGTAGTGCCATCCCCGGCGGTGTCGTTGGCCCGCCGCGCGGCTTCGGCCAGGAGTTGGGCTCCCATGTTCTCGAAGTGGTCGGGCAGTTCGATGTCCCGGACGATGGTGGCCCCGTCAGTGGTGATCTGGGGACTGCCGTACTTGCGGTCGATCACCACCGACCGACCGCGGGGACCCAGAGTCGGCCGCACCGCCGCCGCCACCTGAGCGGTACCCCGGAGCAGGGCGTCACGGGCCTGGTCGTCGAACTTCAGCTGCTTGGCTGGCACTTATCCATATCTCCTAGTCTTGGGCGGGGCTCGCGGCGACCCTCGGCAAGGATCCCGCGAGCCCGCGGCTCATCTGTTCAGGACTTGCCGTTGGACGCAACCACGGCCAGGATGTCTCGTTCCGACAGGATCAAGTAGTCCTGCTCGTCGATCTTGATCTCCGATCCCGAGTACTTGGCATAGATGACCCGATCGCCGATTACGACGTCAAGGGCGACCCGCTGCCCGGTTTGCTCGTTGTACTTACCGTTTCCCACGGCCTCGATCAGCCCTTCTTGGGGCTTCTCCTTGGCGGTGTCCGGCAGGACGATTCCACTCTTGGTGGTCTCTTCCCGTTCCATCGGCTTGACTACTACACGGTCAGCTAGTGGCCGTAGCTTTAGGGCCATTCCCTACCTCCTGCACTGTTAGCACTCAACCCTCGTGAGTGCTAACAGTCTATCCCGAGGAGCGCCCCATCTGCAAGTCTCCTCTTAGGATCCCTCTACCTGGCGCCGCTCCGGGGCTCAGCGGCTACGATCCCAAGTTCATGACACCTCCCAGTGAGCCCTCGCCTGAGCCCTCGCCTCCGGCTGGCCCGCGGATCGTCGACTACGACAGTGGATTTGACTACTGCGCCTTCTGGGGCAACCGCGACTATGAGCATTGGGTGGAGGCGCGCACCCTCGGTCGGCTGCTGCCCCGGCTGGGCCGGGCCCGCTGGTTCGCCGACTTCGGCGGCGGGTTCGGGCGCAACTCCCCTCAATACAACGCGGTGGCCGAGCACGTGATCCTGGTTGATTTCTCGGTCACCCAATTGAGCCGGGCAGCCGAGCGGCTGGCGCCCGAGATTCAAGCCGGAAAAGTCCACCTGATCCGGGCCGACCTGGGCCAGTTGCCGCTGATCGACTCGGCGGTGGACGCCGCCATGGTGGTCCGGGTGCTGCACCACATGACCGACCTGGAAAGGTGTCTGCGGGAAATGTCCCGCGTAGTGGAACGGCGCTGGCTGGTCGACGTGCCGATCAAGCACCATGCGCTGGCCCGGCTGCGCAGCGTTCGCCAAGGAACCCCGGGGCGGCTGCGGGGCCCCGATCCGATCGTGACTGGCTCCACCGAGTACCCCTTCTACACCTTTCAGCTCGCCGCGGTCCGGAACTGTCTGCGCCTAGCCGGCTTCCGCAGCCATGCCGCCGCGAGCGTCAATAACTTCCGGCGCTGGGACCAGGTTTTATTGCCCGGCATCGTGAGTGGACTGAGACCTCTTGTGTACTCGATGGAACTCGCGGCCCAGCGGCTGGGAAGAGGTTGGTGGGGCCCGAGCCAATTCCTGCTTGCGACCCGAAGCCGTGCCCAAGTCGCCCAGTTGGGTGCGCGGCCCTCAGCGATCGCGCCCCAACTGGCTGAGCTGGCTCGACGCACTCGCTGCCCCCGATGCCACTATGACCTCAGTTGGTCTGACTCCGACGCTCACTGCGCCGCCTGTGGTAGCCGCTACCCACGCCGGGCCGGCTTCTGGGACTTCACGGTCGCCGGCGCTGTTCCGCCCCGCTCCGTTGGCCAGTTGACGGGCCCGCCGGGATGATCCGGGCCGGCGCGCGACGCGCCCTCCGCGGAGGGCGCACTAAAGAAATCGGCTCAGCCGTCGCGCACTTCCCTAAACGTAGGCGCGGAGTCCGGGCTCGACCTCAAATGGCTCCGGATCGAAACCCGAGCGTGCCACCTTGGTCCAGGCCGCCGCGCCAATCATCGCGGCATTGTCGGTGCATAACTCAGGGGCCGGGATGGTGACCTCGGCGATTCCCTCGAGGCGTTCTCGGGCGAGCTGGCGCAGCAGCTGGTTGCTGGCAACTCCACCCGCCAGCACCACGCGGGTGCTGCCGGTGTGTTCGACCGCCGCCTCCAGCTGGGTGCAGAGGGTCTCCACCGCGGCCAACCTAAAGCTGGCGGCGAGATCGGCGACCTGCTGTTGGCTGAGCTCGCCCAGGTCCCGAACCAGGTACAGCACAGCGGTCTTAAGACCGCTGAAGGAGAAAGCGAAGTCCGGCAGAAGCGGCCGGGGCAGCCGGTACCTCAGGGCGTCCCCAGTCTCCGCTAGGCGGTCAATCGCGGGACCCCCCGGGTAGGGCAGGCCCAGCATGCGCGCTACCTTGTCGAAGGCCTCCCCCACGGCATCGTCCCGAGTCGCCCCTAGCAGAATCACCCGGTCGTGGGCTTGGTAGTGGATGAGGTCGGTATGACCTCCGCTTACCACCAGCGCTACGAACGGCGGCTCCAGGCTCGGGTCTTCGATCCGGGCCGCCAGGACGTGGCCGCTCATATGGTTGACGCCCACCACCGGCAGCCCCAGCCCCGCCGCCAGACTCTGGGCGTAGGTCACCCCGACCGCGAGACATCCGACCAGGCCCGGGCCTTTGGCGACCGCCACTCCGTCGAGCTCGCCGGACAGTCCGCCCAGGCTCGCGACCGCCTCGGCCACCACCGAAGAAATCCGCTCGAGGTGCATCCGGGCCGCCAGCTCCGGCACCACGCCGCCGAACTCCGCGTGGGCCGCAGCCTGGGAGGCGACCACCGAACTCTCAACCGAGAAGTCGTCGCGGACTAGTGCGGCGGCGGTCTCGTCACAAGAGGTTTCGAGCGCCAGGAGCCTCAAGGGGCGGGGAAGTCTGCTTCAGGCCGGGGGCCCAGGCCCTCGATCTCCAGTTGGTCACAGATCGCCAGGAAGCGGCGCTTGAACTGGGGAGCGTGGATCAGGTCCGACCACATCACCAGAGCGTCCTCGCCGTTGTCGGTGTAGTACCCCCGCCGCCGCCCAATCACCTTGAAGCCAAAGGTCTCGTACAAGCGGATGGCCGGTTCGTTGTTGGGGCGCACCTCCAGGCTGATGAAGTTGGCCCGGAGCGCGTACGAGCGATTGACCAAGGCCGCGAAAATTGCGCGGCCGTAGCCCTGTCCCTGGTGCTCGGCGGCCACTCCGATGGTGGTGACATGTGACTCCTCGCCGACCGCCCAGAGACCGCCGTAGCCAACCACCTGGCGATTGCGGCGAAGGCAAAGATAGTGGGCTGCCCGATTGTTGCTGAGCTCCCGCTGATACGCGCTTCCCGGCCAGGGAGTCGGAAATACGGCCAACTCGATCGCCCTCACTTCGGCGATGTCCTCTTGGCGCATCGGACTGAGTAGCAGCTGCTCGCCGATCAGAACCACTATCGAGCTCCTACTGGTTCCGCGTATTCCGCAGTGATGCGATCGTACCCCGGGATCGCGGGGGGGTCCGCGGCTACCACCCAGGCTAACGCCCTTGCCCGATCGCGGAGCGGACTCTGCGACCGGATTCCGTCGGGCAACACCCGGCCCTCACCTGGCCCCCCGATGGCGCCTCGCAGCCCCGACCAGCTGGGCGGCCAGGGGAGCTCTCGACTAAGCAACTGCGCCCTCCCGCAAGGCCGCCAGTTGTTTCTCCGCCCGGGCGCTCGAGCCGGTTCAAGCACTTGTCCGAAAGTGCCTCCCCGACCGGCATCGGCCAAGGCCAAAACTCGTCCCCGACCGGGATCGATCTGGGCGGCGATTACCTCTAGCATGCCCACCAGCGCGAGCCGGCACCCGAGTGATTGGGCAGCCCCCAAGGCCGCCGCCAGACCCCCTCTTACCCCCATGTAGGATCCGGGGCCGGACACGGCGACCACCGACCCGATCCGCCCTCGATGGGTTACCAGCGCATCCCGCACCGCGGTGATCAGCACGGGAGCTGGCCCGGTCGGCGGGGCGCTCCAGGCCAGTGCTCCCCCTGGGGAGACCAGGATCACCACGGGCTCATCTCTCTGGGAGCCATCGACGGCCAGGACCCAGTCTTTCGCATTCAATCTAGCCCTCTCCCCCTAGACCGTCGCGCAACTGCAGATGGATCTCGCGCTCGGTCGCGGAGGCGATCTCCAGGGTGATCCCACCCGTAAACCAATCCGATCGCGATCGCTCCGCCCACTCCACTATGACCGCCCCCTCTAAAAGCGCCTCGTCGATCCCCAGCGACCGCAGGTCAACCCCCTCCTCGAGCCGGTACAGATCGAGATGATGCAGGGGAAGTCGGCCCTGGTAGATGGCGTGGAGCAGGAACGTGGGGCTGCGCACGTCTTGGCCCCCGCCGGCTCCGGCCACGATCCCTTGGGCGATGACTGTCTTGCCCGCGCCCATCTCGCCATTCAGGGCGAGGCAGTCGCCCGGCCGCAGACCGACCCCGATGCGCCGCCCGATCGCTCTCGTCTCCTCGGCCGAGCGGCTGCGCACGGTCACCGACTGCGGCGATTCAAAAGTGCCGGAAACCATCGGTGGCCGGCGGTTCCACCGGCTCCCCACCGCGGGTCCGAAACAGCCGGGTCTCCTTCCGCTCGGTCAGCCTGCCGATCACCGAGAGCCCGGGAAGCTCCACGCCCCAGCCGCGGACCACCTCGGCGATCAGGTTGTCGGGAAAGGTCGCCAGGAGTTCGAAGTCCTCGCCCCCGGTGAGAGCCAGTGCCACTCCCTCGTCGGTGCTCGGCAGACCCATCCCCAAAGGAAGATCATCGAGCCAGAGGTCGGCTCCGACTGCGCTTGCCTGGCAGATCCGATCCAGGTCGAGCAGCAGCCCGTCGCTGAGGTCGGTCATGGCCGAGGCACCCGCCCGCCTGAGGGCCAGACCGGCCTGCACCCGGGAGGGCGGCTCCAGCAGCCGGTCTCGCCCCTCGGGCGAGACTTGAGCCGACCCCGACTCCAGTAATCGAAGCGCCGCCGCCGCCGACCCCAAAGCACCGGTCACCACCACCCACTCGCCGGCCGAACCTCCGGTCAGGAGCACCGGCGAGCCGTCGATCACTTCTCCCATCACCGTCACCGTCAGGGCCAACGGCCCATTGGTTCGGCTCAGGTCGCCACCCATAACAGCGGCCGCGTCGACGGCGGCGGCCTCCACCAGACCTAGCTGGATGGCGTGCAGAGCCTGGGTCGAGGTCGTCGGCGGCAGCGAAGCTGCGACCAGTCCGCCACGCGGGCTGGCGCCCATCGCGGATAGATCAGAGACCGCTGCCATCCAAGCCTTCCAGCCGACCTGATAGGGCGACTGGTACCGGCGTCGGAAGTCGACGTCCTCGCAGAGGGTATCCGTAGACCAAAGCAGGAGACTGTCCGCCGCCGCCCGCCAACCGGCCGCGTCATCTCCGGGACCGACCTCGCCACCACCCGGTGACTCTCCGGCCAGCTCCATCAGTTGGCGTAACAAGGCGGTCTCCCCGTGGACGGAGACCGGCTCTCCCCCGTGCCAGCCGGCGCGCCGCAACGTACTCCTGGTGGAAACCAACCGGGTCCGGCTCAGCTGGGGGCCCGAGCCAGCACCGCCGGCAGCCCCTCGACCGGAGTGCTGGGACCATAACCGGCGGCCGGCCCGTCGGCAGCCAGGCCGGCCATAAATGCCGCGCGGCCGGCCCGAACTCCCGCGGCAAAGGCACTCGCCATCGACACCGGATCGCGGGCATAGGCGATGCCGGTGTTGACCAGAACCCCAGCTGCTCCCCACTCCATGACCCTCACCGCGTCCGCGGGCGAGCCCAGCCCGGCGTCCACGATTACCGGCACCGGGCACCTCTCGATGATGGCCCGCATGTTGTGGGGGTTGAGGACCCCAAGGGTCGAGCCGATCGGGGCTGCCCCCGGCATGACCGCCGCTGCGCCGGCCTCCGCCAGGCGCAGCGAGAGCGCCACGTCGTCGCTGGCGTAGGGCAGGACGGTGAAGCCGTCAGCCACCAGTTCCCGGGTCGCCTCTAGGGTCGCAATCGGATCCGGCAAGAGCGTCTTGGGGTCACCGACCACCTCGATCTTGATGAACTCCGAAAGGCCGGCCGCGCGAGCCAACCGAGCCAGTCGTACGGCCTCCGCCGCCGTCTTGGCGCCGGCGGTATTGGGGAGGATCGTGTAGGCCCCAAGATCCAGCTCCGCCAGCTCCGAGCGGTGGTCGCCGTCCAGGTGCAGGCGGCGAACGGCCACCGTGATCATCTCGACTCCCGAGCCGGAGATCGCCGCGGCCAGCACTTCAGGCGAAGAGAACCTGGCGGTGCCATGGATCAGCCGCGAGGTGAACTCCACCCCCCCGAGCCGCAGTTTGTCTTCAGCCATGGTCCAGGCCTCCTCCAACTAAATGGACAACCTCAAGATCGTCACCGTCTCGGAGTAGCGCCTGGGCCACCTCGGCCGCCCGCAGGATCACCCCATTGCACTCGACCACCACCCCATCGATTCCCACCTCCAGGAGCTCGAGGAGCTCCTGGATCGAGCTGCCAGAGGGGCACTTGCGGTCTTCGCCGTTCACGCGCAGGTGGGTCCATCTGCGGGCCGCCTCAATCTCCTCGCGGATCTCGGCGGCAACGCGGGCCGGATCATCAGCTTGGCAGATCGCCCGGACCACGGCGACCATGTCGGCCCCGGCGGCGACCGCGGCCCCCGCACTGCCCGGGCCCAACCCCCCGATCGCCACCACCGGTGCCGCCGCCCGCGCGGCTGCCACGGAGACGTGCGCCAGGCCCACAGCAGCCCGGCCCGGCTTAGTCGGCGTCGCATTGACCGGACCCGCGGACAGGTAGTCGACCGGCTGGCGGGCCGCCTGCAGCACCTGGGCCTTCGAATGGGTCGAGATTCCGAGCAACCGCTCCGGTCCGAGCTGGGCTCTGGCCGGGACTGGATCCAGATCGGTCTGGCCGAGATGAACCCCGTCGGCCCCGATTTCCAGCGCCAGCCCAATGTGGTCATCGACCAAGAACAAGGCTCCGCCAGCGTGGGCCGCGTCGCGGCAGTTCGCCGCCACCTCGCGCAGTTCCCGTGGAGCCACCTGCTTGCGGCGCAGCTGGACGATGTCCACTCCCCCCTGGATCGCGCGCGAGATCAGCAAGGGAAGCTGGGCCGCGGGCGTGGCATCGTCGGTCACCAGATAGAGACGGGCGTTGCGCAACTGCGCTCTTCGGGCCAGACCGGCCGAGGACCGGGTGGGCCCCGCCCAAGCCTGGTTCATCAGTCAATTCTATTCAGCGTCGGGGGAATTCACCGTGGCGCGCGATTCCCGCGGAACTCGACTGAGCAGCCCTGTAGTGACCTCATAGTTGATGGTCCCAAGCCGCTCGGCCACCGTCTCAGCGCTGAGGCGAGCAGCACCGTCCTCCCCAATCAGCGTGGCCAGCTCGCCCACGGCCACCACCGGGGGTTCGCTGACGTCGACGACGCTTAGATCCATGGCAACTTCCCCGACCAGGGGGCGCTCCCGTCCCCCGATCAGGACGCCGCCCCAGTTCCGTGGCCCCCGTCGGAAGCCGTCCCCGTAGCCCACCGGCAACGTCGCGACGACCATCGGCCGCACCGCCCGGAAGCCATCCCCATACCCCACGTAGGTGCCCTCGTCGATGGTGCGCACCTGGGCGACAGTGGTCCTGAAGCTGAGGACCGGCTCGCGCTGACGGCCATCCGGAGTGCGCAGGCCGAGCAGCTCGACACCCGAGCGGACTAGGTCCAACCGCGACTCCGGGACCGTCTTCCAGGCGGCGCTGTTGGCCGCGTGACGGAGCCGAAAGTGATGACCGGCGACCTCGGTTAAATTGAGTGCTGTCAGGAAGCGGGCCAGCTGGGCCTCCGTCACGGCCCGGTCGGAGCCCTGGCGAAAGTGGGTGTAGCAGCCCTCCAACTCCACATGCCGGAGTTCTTTGGCGGTCTGGACGAAGGCCGGCACCTCCTCGGCCGCCAGCCCCAAGCGGCTCATCCCACTGTCCACTTTGACGTGAGCCGTGGCGGGTCGCCCCTGCTCAGCGCCGGCCCGCTCCAAGGCGGTCAGGACCTCACGGTCGAAGACGGTTACGGCCAACCGGCCCGAGACCGCGGCGGCGACTTGCGACGGCGGGGTGTAACCCAAGACCAAGATGGGCGCCGCGATCCCGTCGTGGCGCAACTCCAGACCCTCAGGGACCGTGGCCGTCGCCACCCAGCTGGCACCGTGGCGAAGCGCCGTCCGCGCCACCGCCACTGAACCGTGGCCGTAGGCAGCAGCCTTCACCACCGCCATCAAGGGGACTCCGCCCAGCTCTTTGACCACGGCGGTCACGTTGCGGCCCAGCGCCTCCTGGTCGAGTTCGATCCAGGTCGGGCGCTGGTGGGAACGGAAGGGCTCGGAAGGCGTGTCGGTTGCGCTCATGCTGAGGCAGCCCCGGACGAGTTGGCGGCTTCCTGCTGCCGGCGCACCGCCTCCTGGGTGTCGACCAGCGCCCCGGCGACCTCACTTGCCAAAATCCCGGCCCGGCCCCGAAGGAAGGCCAGGCGGGTACCAGCCTCCCCATGCAGAAAGACCGCCGCCCGAGCGGCTTGGTATGGCTCTAGCCCCTGCGCCAGCATGGCTCCAATCAGACCAGCCAGGACGTCGCCAGTGCCGCCGGTCGCCAGGGCGGAGGTGGCGTGGCTGTCGATCCAGCTCCTGCCGTCCGGAGCAGCCACCACCGTGCCGGCGCCCTTCAGCACCAGCACCACATCCAGCCGCTGGGCCAGCGCCCGGGCCGAACGACCTCGGTCCTCCTGGATCTCAGCCACTCCAACCGCTGCGAGCCGGGCCGCTTCTAGCGGATGGGGGGTGAGGACGCTTCCCGGCGGGATCCGACGGCGAATCGCCTCCTGGGCGGCGCAGACATTGAGGGCGTCGGCGTCGAGGACCAAGCGCCAATTGGCGGTCTCCGCGAGCCGGAAGAGCTCCCCGATCAACTCTTGGGTAGCGGCCGACTCGCCTAGCCCGGGTCCACAAACGATCGCCTGCGCCGAATCCAGGCTGGCGCCGGCCTGGCCGAGCACCCCCGCGTTCAGTGACGGGCCATCGGTGGTGACGGGGATTCGAATCAGTTCGGGCGGGGCACCGTCCATCTCGGAGCCCCGGGCCAGCGCCTTGACCTTGCCAGCTCCCCCCCGGAGGGCTCCGAGTGCGCAGAGAACCGCGGCTCCGGGGAACTCCGGGCTCCCGGCCAAGACCACCACCGTGCCGAAGGTGCCCTTGTGACTTACGGGCGGGCGATCCGGCAGCTGGAGGTCGATCGGCAGGCTACCCCACAGCCACCTGCTCCGGCGGCCCAGGGGACTTAGGGCGGCGACCGCGATCCCCAGGCCGACATCGTGCGTGAGGCTGATGGAGAGGCCTTCGACCGGTTCTCCGTCAACCAGGACCGCGGGCGCCCCGCCTGGCTGCCTGACAACCGCGATCCGGCTGTAGAGCGGGATCGGCCAGCCCAGGCCCCCAAAGACCTTGCGCACGGCTTCCTTGGCGGCCCAGCGGGCCGCCAAGCGCTCGGGACGGCCCGAGCAGTAGTCGGCCTCCTCGGGCGTGAAGTACTTGGTCAGGAACTCGGGCCGACGTTGCACCAGCCGCCCCACCCGATCGACCGAGCTGACGTCGACTCCGACCGAAAGGGGCGGGTTCACACCCAGTTCGGCGGGCGGGCTCACTCGACGGTGACGGACTTGGCCAGATTCCTCGGCCGGTCCACGTCTAGTACTTTGCTCATGGCGGCATGGTAGGCCAGCAGCTGCCCCACCAAGGCAGTGGTCAGCGGAGCGACCATCTCCGGTAGCCGCGGCACCTGGATCACATGGTCCGCAACACCCTCCATGGTGGTGTCTCCGTCGTTGACTATCGCCAGGATCGGGCTCTGGCGGGCTTTGGACTCCTGCACATTGCTGCGAATCTTTTCCCGGGTAGGGGACTCGGTGGCGAAGGCCACCACCGGCATCTCCGGGTCCAAGAGCGCGATGGGACCGTGTTTCAGCTCCCCGGCCGGGTGGGCCTCGGCGTGGACGTAGGCAACCTCCTTCAGCTTGAGGGCCGCCTCCATCGCGGCGGGGTAGCTGTATCCCCTCCCTACGTAGAGGGCCGACTGGAATCCGGCCAGCCACCTACCCAGGGGAGCGATGGCCTCCTCCCGCGCCAGGATCTGACGCTGAACGGCCGGCACTCCCCGGAGGGCCGCCCCCAGCTCCCGCCGATCAGCCTCGGCCAGCGAGCCCCGGGCTTGAGCCAGCCGCATCGCCAGCAGGATCCCGCAGGCGACTTGGTTCACGAAGGTCTTGGTCGCCACCACACAGACTTCCGGACCGGCGTGCATGTTGATGACCGCGTCGGCGTCCAACGATAGGGTGCTCCCCACTACGTTGGTCAGGGCCAGCAGATGGCTGCCCAGGGAGCGGGCCAGCCGCGCGGCCGCCAGCGTGTCGGCGGTCTCCCCAGACTGGGAGATGGCCACCATCAAGGTCCGGCCGTCCGGCGGCTGGGGTCGGTAGCGCCATTCCGAGGCGACGTCCACCGCGGCCGGCAGCCCGGTGAGATCTTCGATCGCGTACTTGGTGAGCAGCCCCGCGATGTAGGCGGTACCGGTCCCCACGATCTGGACGCGTTCGAAGGAACGAAGGTCCGAGTCGTCCATCGCCCAGTCCGCGAATTCCACCTGCCCGTCTCCGAGCAGGCGCCCGCGTAGGGCGTTCTCCAAGGCGGCCGGCTGTTCGTTGATCTCCTTGGCCATGAAGCTGGGGAAGCCGCCGCGCTCCGCCTGGATCACGTCCCAGTCGACCCGGACCACCCGCGGCACCGACTCCGTGCCGTCCACGATGGAGCTGATCACCGGGCCCACCGGACTGAGCACGGCCATGTCGCCTTCCCCGAGAACCAGGGCCTGCTTGGTGTAGGGGATGATCGCCGTCAGGTCGGAGCTGAGGAACCACTCGTCGCTCCCCACCCCCACCACCAGCGGGGCGTTGAGCCGCGCGCCGATCAGGGTATCGGGGTCAGTCGAGCTGAGCACCACTAACGCGTAGGCACCGATCAGCCGGCCGAGGGCCCGGCGCGTGGCGGCCACTAAGTCCCCGACGTAGTACTGCTCGATCAGGTGCGGAACCACTTCGCTGTCGGTCTCCGAGCTGAATTCGTGACCGGCCTCCACGAGCTCTCGTTTGAGCGAGGCAAAGTTCTCGATGATCCCGTTGTGGATTACGAAGAAGCGACCGGAGCAGTCGCTGTGGGGATGGGCGTTGGCATAGGAGGGACGGCCGTGGGTGGCCCAGCGCGTGTGACCCATTCCCACCTGGCCTCGAAAGTCGGTGTTCTGACTAGCGGCCACTAGGGCCTCCACCTTCCCCGGGGCCTTCATCGCAGTGGCGGTGCCATCGGGGGCCAAGACCACCACTCCGGCGGAGTCGTAGCCCCGGTACTCCAGCCGCTGCAGGCTATCGAGCAGAAGCGGGGCCGCGGGCCGAGGACCCAGGTAGCCGATGATGCCGCACACAGTTCCCTACCGACCTCCCACTTCGCCCCGCCCTTCAGCCACCTTGAACGGCCCCCGGTCCTGCCAGGTTACTGGAGGGCGCCTCAAGGGGTAGGAGTTGGCGTAGGCGTTGGCGTTGCCGTCGGGATCGGCACGATTGTGACCACCACCGTGACGTAGCCACTAGAGAGCGTCGTCCCTGCCGGAGTGACCAGCTGGACGGTCTTGGTTTCGCTGGAGGTAGCCCCGGCCAGGTCGATTGGCTGAGTGCTGATCGCAGTGAGAGAAGTGAGCACCGAAGCCGGCCCGGTGGCCGTGACGGTCACCGGACTGTACACGATGTCGGTGACCTGGTACCCCGAGGCCGGCAACCCACTCCCTGAGAACGTGGGCACGACGGATAGCAGCCTCTCCGCGGTTTCCGAGGAGACCACCACCGCCACGCTGACCTCGGCTGGCGTCACGGTCAGCTCCGACCCCAAGCCGTCGGTGTTGGTGAGCGTCACCTGCCGGTCAGGAAGCCCCAGCGACGTGCGGATTGAGGACAGGTTGACGATGGCCTCCGCCTGCAAGTTGGCCAGTACGCTCTCCGGACCCTCGACCTTCACCGTCGCCGGTGTGATCACGCTCTGGGCAGAGCTCAAAGTGAAGCCCAGCGGGGGCGGTTTGCTCACGATGAGGTGAACTGGAATCGACCGCGTCGCCTGGTGGTCGATCACCACCTGGACCGACGTCGGAGCCGACCAGATCCAGACGTTGTCGTCCGTCTTCGCCACCTTCAAAGGGACTCGGTATTCACCGACTTTGGTGATGTGGCTCAGGTTGGCCTCGGCCGAGAGATGGCTGGCCACCTCTTGACTTCTGACGCTGCTGGAGACACCAGCCACCTTGACGGCGACTGAGCCAATGGGTCGCAACAGCACCAGCCCGGAGCGGAGCCCGCCACTCGACTGCACGTGAACGGCGTAGCTCATGATCGCGGGCGGATCGCTGGCGTAGACCACACCCACCCACATGCCGCAGGCGACGACCACCGCGATCAGCTTGAGTTGAAAATTGCGGGTGATGAACGGGGGGAGCCGCTTGATCATGGCCGCTCTGCACCCGGAGCGGCGGCCGGCTCCCGGGACCCGCGGCCCAGCAGGCGCAGGCTGCGCCGGTGCCGCTCGTAGAGCGGCAGCCGATAGAAGGCCCCCAGCCGATTGGTGAGCGCGTCAACATCCAGCTCCCGCTGTAGCTCACCGCCCAAAGCCAGGCTCAGCTGGCCCGATTCCTCGGACACGATCACCACCGCGGCGTCGGTCGCCTGGCTGAGACCCATAGCGGCCCGATGCCGGGTGCCCACGCGCCCTTGGCTGCCGGTCTGTTCCGCTAAGGGCAACACGCATCCGGCAGCCACAATGCGGCCGGCCCGGATCACTGCGGCTCCGTCGTGGAGCGGAGAGCGGTAGGTGAACACCGTCACCAAGGTCTCGGCGGTGAGGAGCGCGTCCATCCGGACCCCGGTTGCGGAGATCTCCTCCAGTCCGATGTCGCCCTGCAGCACAATCAAAGCGCCGGTGGAAGCCTCGGCCAGGCGCATGGACGCTCGAACCACTTCATCGACGTCGCGCTTCAGCTCCGCGGTTTCCGGCGCCAACAGCCCCGGTCGGATCAGCCCCAGGCGGCCCATCTGGTCCAGGGCTCGGCGCAGCTCCGGTTGGAAGAGGATGATGACGGCGATCAGAATTACCTGGCCCCCGTTGCTGAAGATGAACTTCAGCACCGGCAGATTCAGAATGTTGGCGATCGCGGCCAGCGCTCCAATCAGCAGCAATCCGAGCAACAGCTGGACTGCCTGCGTACCCCGGATCAGCACCAGCAGTCGGTAGGCCAGGAAGGCAATGATCAGGACGTCGAGAACCGCCCTCCAACCCACCGTCTGGAGCAGGACCCGGGCCGCCTCCCCGACGTTCAGGCTGCCCAACGCAACTGGGACTCCGACCATCTACGCCACCTCGGTCATGGTGCCGCCGTTTGGGGAGCGAAGATCCCCAGCAGCAGTGCCAGCTGGACCCAGAACCGGTTCTCTGCTTGGGCGAACACCACCGACTGAGGTCCATCCAATACCTCATCGGTAATCTCTTCGCCGCGATGGGCAGGGAGGCAGTGCATGACTTTGGCGCTCTTCGGCGCCTTGCCCAAGAGCGCCTGGTTCACCTGGTAGGGGCCGAAGTCCTGGCGCCGGTCCTCATGCTGCTCCTCTTGGCCCATGGAGGTCCAGACGTCGGTGTAGATGAACTCGGTATCTGCCAAGGCCGTTTCCAGCTCCGAAGTGGGGAACGCCGGTTCGTACCCCGGCGGGGTGACCACCCGGAGGTCTATGCCCACCACCTCGGCCGCCTCGATCAGTGAGCTGCAGACGTTGTTGCCATCCCCAACGAAGGTGATCCGGGCTCCGTCCAGGTGCCCCAACTGCTCTTGGACCGTGAGGCAGTCGGCCAGGGCCTGGCAAGGGTGTCCCCGGTCGGTCATGGCGTTGATCACCGGTCCCACCATGGCTTGGGCCAGTCCCCTCAGGTCCCGGTCTGACGGGATCCTGGCCACCAACCCCACGACGAAGCGGTCGAGGATCCGACCCACGTCAGATACCGACTCGCGGCGGCCCATGTCGATCTCCCGCTCGAAGAGGGCGATGGGGTGCCCCCCCAGGCGATGGACTGCCGCCTCGAAGGACACTCGGGTCCGGTTGCTGGGGCGCAGGAAGATCATCGCGACCGAGTTGCGAGCCAGCGGGGTCCCGGGGTCGAAGCCGAGCTTCAGCTGCGAGGCGGTCTCCAACAGCCCGAGGAGTTCCTCCCGGCTGAGATCGGACAGCGCTAGAAAGTCACGGCCGCGCAGTTCTTCGCCCACTTCACCCCATGGCGGTGTTCGGACCCCGCCCAATGAGCGGGACTGGTATTGGAACGGGTGTGCGAAAGGGTAGTTTCAGCGCTTGGTGTACTGGGGCGCCTTGCGCGCCCGCTTCAGGCCCGGCTTCTTGCGCTCCTTCATCCGCGGGTCACGGGTCATCAGGCCGGCAGCCTTGAGCGGACCCCGCAACTCCGCGTCCCAGACACATAGTGCCCGGGCCAGGCCATGCGCCACGGCACCGGCTTGGCCCGAGACGCCCCCTCCGACGACCTTCACCGATACTCGGAAGCGGTCCGTCAGCCCTGTTACCTCAAGCGGCCGGAGCGCCGCCTGCTCCAGCTCCCGGCGACCAAAGTGACGCAGCGGCTCGCGATCGTTGATGACCGCCGTCCCATCGCCAGGGTAGATCCGCACCCGGGCGACCGCGGTCTTGCGACGGCCGGTGCCGTACGAGTATCGGGTCTGGTCCTGCTCGGTCAAAGCTTCACCACCTCTGCGTGTTCGCCGAACTTGATCGCCACCGGCTGCTGCGCGGTGTGGGGGTGCTCGGCGCCCGGATAGATCTTGAGCCGCCTGATCTGCCGGTCACCCAGGCTATTGTGCTGCAGCATCCCTCGTACCGCCTCCCGCAACGGCGCGGTCGGGTCACGATCCACCAGCTCCTGGTAGGTGCGCTCCCGGCGGCCTCCCGGGTATCCGCTGTAGCGGTCGTAGATCTTGCCGGTGCGCTTGGCCCCGGTGACCACGATCTCCGAGGCGTTGATCACGATCACCTGGTCGCCACAGAGCGCGTGCGGGGTATAGCTGGGCCGATGCTTGCCTCGCAGCACCCGGGCCAGGTTGACCGCCAACCGGCCCAAGGTCTCGCCTCGAGCGTCGACCAGCACCCACTCCTCCTGCCCTGGTTTCTCCACCGCGACGAAACTCCGTTGGGCGACCGTGCTCACGTCTGCACCTCCGCGGCCGGCGCCCGGTACTGAACCTGCCACTGGTGGAGGCCGTGCGCGGGGGCCGTCCCCCATTTTCGGGTCGCGCCCACCGGGTCAGCCAAAGCGCTGGCCAGGTCAGTTGGGGAGGCGCGTCCCGTCCCGACCGCCACCAGGGCCCCCGCGAAGTTGCGCATCATCCCGCGGAGGAACGCGTCGGCTCGAACCTCCAGCGTCACCACCCGACCGTGGCGCTCGATCTCTGCCCGATCCACAGTCCGAGTAGTCGATCCCGAGGGAAGCGGGCTGGAGCCGAAGGCCGCGAAGTCATGGGTGCCCGGCAGCAGCCGGGCCGCGCTTCGCATCGGAGTCAGCTCGAGCTCCCGGGGGATCCGCCATTCGTACTGCCGCTCCACCGGGTCCGGGGCGGCGGCGTCACGAATCAGGTACCGGTAGGTGCGGCGCCAGGCCTGCCGCCGGGGATGGAAGTCCGATCCCGCCAAGGCAGTCTCGAGCACGCCGATGTCTTCGGGAAGACGGGCATTGCAGCCGCCCGCCAGGGCCGCGGGCGTCCACGCCGAGGCCAGGCTGAACGAGATCACCTGGCCATGGGCGTGAGCCCCGGCGTCGGTGCGGCCGGCGGCTTTGATCCAAGGCGTCTCCCCGGTCAGCTCCGTCAGGGCCCGGCTCAATTCGCCTTGGACGGTGGCGACCTGAGGTTGGGCCTGCCATCCGTGGTACCGGGTGCCGTCGTAGGCGATGACCATCCGATAGGACGCCGCCACTCCGGCGGTCACTATTCGACCATCTCCATGATCACCACGGGAGCTCCATCGCCCTGGCGCGGGCCCCGCCGGATGATCCGCGTGTAGCCCCCCGGGCGATCTCGGTAGCGCTCCGCGTATTGGGTGAACAGCTTGACCGCCACATCCTCTCGGGCGACCACCCGCGCCACCTGCCGGCGGGCCGCGAGGTCATCGGTTTTGGCAGTGGTGACCACCCGCTCGACCCAGCGCCGGACCTCCTTGGCCTTAGCCTCGGTGGTCTCGATCCGGCCGTGCTCAAAGAGCGCGGTCGCCAGATTGCGGGTCAGCGCGATCCGGTGCGCCGAGGTGCGTCCGAGCTTTCGGCCTGCCTTGAGGTGCCGCATCTCCGCTACCGGTCTCCTCGCTGGAAGAGTTCGTCGACTTCCTCCTCGGCTACAAAACCGCGGGCCACCAGCTTCTGTTTGATCTCGTCCAGCGACTTGGCCCCGAAGTTGCGCAGGGCCAAGAGATCCTCGACCCGCATCGCCAGGAGCTCGCCCAACTTGGTGATGTCGTTGGCCTTGAGGCAGTTGAGGGCCCGCACGCTGAGCTCCAACTCGTCGACCGGGACCTCGGCCAAGCGGCTCTTGAGGTCGGTGCCGACCACCGCGCCCACGGCGGACTCGGTCAGGCTCTCCCCGAAGGTAGCGAACAGGGCAAGGTGGCGGGTGTAATACTCCGCCGCCAGGCTGACCGCCTCGACCGGGGGGATGGTGCCGTTGGTCCAGATCTCGAGAATCAGCTTCTCCCAGTCGGTATCCTGGCCCACCCTGGTCTTCTCCACCAGGAAGTTGGCCTTGATCACGGGGGTGAAGATGGCGTCGACCGGGATGACCCCGATCGGCTGGCCCTCCTTCTTGTTCCGATCCGCCGGCGAGTACCCCTTGCCCAACTCGACGGTGAGGTCCATGCGCAGCTTGGCGTGAGCCCCGTCCAAGGTGCAGAGGTAGAGCTCCGGGTTGGCGATCTCGACGTCCGCGTTCTGGGTGATGTCGGCCGCCGTCACCCGCCGACCGCCTTGCACGTCCAGGGAGAGGCGCGCCCCCTCGGGGTTGTGGCAGGTGAGGCTCAACTGCTTGATGTTGAGCAGAATCTCGCCCACGTCCTCCTTGACGTACTTGATGCTGGAGAACTCGTGGGCGACCCCGTCGATGGAAACGGCCGTGACCGCCGCGCCGGTCAGGGAAGACAGCAACACCCGCCGCAGCGAGTTGCCCAGTGTTGTGCCATATCCGGCCTCTAGTGGCTCGATCTCAAAGCGTCCGTGGTCCTTGGAAGCGTCCACCTCGTGGACCGTCGGCTGAATCGCAGTCTCTGGCATAAGTAGCAATGTCCTCGTGGGTAACTGGCCGAAGCGCGTTGGGTTATCGGGAGTAGTACTCGACGATCAGTTGCTCGTCGATGCTGGTTTCCATCTCCGGGCGTTCCGGCAGCCGGGTAACGTCCACCCTGCGCTCATCGGGGTAGAGCGTCATCCACCCGGGCAGGCCCTGGCCCCCCCGGGACTCCAGCGAGCGGCGGATGGGTTCGAGATCACGGCTACGCTCGCGCACCGTGATCACCTGGCCTGACTTCACCTGGAAGGCAGGGATGTTGACCGTCCGTCCATCGACCTTGAAATGCCGGTGCGATACCAGCTGGCGCGCCTCCCGGCGGGACGACGCGAAGCCCGCCCGGTAGACGACGTTGTCAAGGCGCTGCTCCAGCATCTGCAGCAGCACCGTCCCGGTGACCCCCTTGCGGGTCGCGGCGGCATCGAAGTAGTTGTGGAACTGAGTCTCCAGGACCCCGAAGATACGGCGCCCCCGCTGCTTGGCCCGCAGCTGGATGCCGTAGTCACTGATCCGGCGCCGCCGCGACAGCCCATGCATGCCCGGCGGGGTGGCGTTGCGCTTGGTGAAGGTGCAGCGCTCGCCCAGGCACTTGTCACCCTTCAAAAACAGCTTGACGCCCTCGCGTCGGCAGAGGCGGCATACCGGAGGATGCGGATTGGCCATCTGGGCTTGCTCCTCAGACCCGGCGCCGCTTGGGCGGACGGCAACCGTTGTGGGGGACCGGGGTCACGTCGGTGATCGAGGTCACCTCCAGGCCGGCAGCCTGCAGCGACCGGATGGCGGCCTCCCGACCGGCGCCGGGCCCCTTGACCAGCACCTCGATCGCCTTGAGGCCGTGCTCCATCGCCCGCTTGGCGGCCGCCTCCGCGGTGACCTGCGCCGCGAAGGGGGTGCTCTTGCGCGAGCCCTTGAATCCTGAGGAGCCCGCGCTGCCCCACGCGATCACGTTGCCCGAGGGATCGGTGAGGGTCACAATGGTGTTGTTGAAGGTGCTGAACACGTGGGCCCGACCCACCGCGATGTTCTTTCGCTCCCGGCGCCGAGTCCGCACCACCTTCTTCTTCTTCGCCAATTCAGCTCCTCGAGATCCCGAGGACCGGCCCTAGCGGCTGGCCCTTGGTCATTTGCCCTTCTTCCGACGCACGCCGACGGTCTTGCGCGGGCCCCGGCGCGACCGGGCGTTGGTGCGGGTCCGCTGGCCTCGCACCGGGAGTCCCCGGCGGTGGCGCAGTCCTCGATAGGTACCGATCTCCATCAACCGTTTGATGTTGAGCGCCACCTGGCGTCGGAGATCCCCCTCTACCCTACCGGGTAGCTCCTTGGAGATCACGTCCCGAAGCCGGACCACCTGGGTCTCGCTGAGGTCGTCGGTCTTCGTGTTCTGATCGATCTGCGCGATCCGGAGCAGCTTGTGGCTGGTGGTCAGGCCGATCCCGTAGACATAGGTGAGGCCGATCTCGATTCGCTTGCCGCGGGGCAGGTCAACTCCGGCGATCCGAGCCATCAGTCCTCCCGCCTCAACCTTGCCGCTGCTTGTGCTTGGGGTTCTCGCAGATGACGCGTACCGTGCCGGAGCGACGAATCACTTTGCACTTGTCGCAGATCCTCTTGACCGAGGCCCGGACCTTCATCTGACACTCCGCTGCACTGCTTCTCAGACCAGGCGAGCCAAGATCCGACCCCGCCCCGGATCCGTGGTCGACAACTCGACCAGAACCCGATCTCCGGGTAGGAGCCGCACGCTCGCCAAGCGTGCCCGTCCCGCCGCGTGGGCCACCACCTTGCCCCCGCCCTCCAACTCCACCCGGAAGAGCGAGTTCGGCAAAGGCTCAAGGACTCGGCCCCGGAGACCGCCGGGGTCGTTCATGGTGATGGGCACACGAAAGCCGAGCGAGCTTCGCCCGCCGGAAAGTATAGCTGATCTGGACTGGGGGCGAAGCTGATCACACCGCCTCCGGAAGTCGGGTCAGGACCTCGGCGCCGTCTGGGCCAATCGCGATGGTGTGCTCGAAGTAGCAGGACCGCTTTCCGTCGGCGGTGATCACGGTCCAGCCATCGGGTTCAACGCTGGTTCCGGGGTCACCCTCGTTGACGATCGGCTCGATCGCCAGGCAGAGACCGGGATGGATCTCAATGCCTCGGCCCGGAGTGCCCAAGTTGGGAACCTCGGGGTCTTCGTGCATGTCCCGCCCGATGCCATGTCCGATGTAGCCCCGGACCACCGAGTAGCCGTTCTTCTCCACGTGGGTCTGGACGGCATGCCCAATATCGCCCAGGTGGTTGCCGGGAACTGCGGCGGCGATCCCCAGATCCAGCGCCTCCTTGGTGACCTCGATCAGTCGCGCTGACTCGGCGTCCACCTCCCCACACGCGACGGTCAGCCCGGCATCTGCCCACCAGCCCTTGTAGATGAGGCCGCAATCGAGGCTGACGATGTCCCCCTCGACGATCTTGCGGCCGTCGGGAATGCCGTGCACCACCTGGTTGTTTACCGAGATGCACAGGTGCTTGGGGAAGCCGTCGTACCCCAAGAAGCCGGGAAAGCTGTCCCGCCTCCGGATCTCGCGATTGGCGGTCCGGTCGATCTCGGTGGTGGTGACTCCCGGGTTCACCATCGCGGCCAGGAGGTCGAGTACCTCGGCGAGCCGGCGGCCGGCCTGCCGCATCAAATCGACCTCCTCCTGGCGCTTGAGGGTAATCAATCGATCGCCCGCAGCACCGCCTTGCTGACCTCCTCAACCGGCTGCGCCCCGTCGACGCGCACCAAGGGGACCGAGTGACCCAAGTAGTCCAACACCGCCTCGGTCTCGTCGTGGTAGATCCGGAGCCGTTCCGCTATCACGTCCGGGGTGTCGTCACTGCGATTCTCTTGACGGGCCCGCAGGGTCAGCCGGGCGATCAGCTGCGCGGTCGGTACGTCGAGGACCACCGCGGCATCGAGCGGCCTTTCTAGACTCGCCAGCATCTCCTGGAGCGCCCTCGCCTGCGCCACTGTGCGTGGAAACCCGTCCAAGACAAAGCCAGCATCCGCCTGCGGGTCGGCGAGCCGGTGCCGAATCATCGCCACGATCACCTCATCGGGCACCAGCTTGCCCGCGTCCAGGTACGCGGCCAAGGTCTGGCCCAATTCGGTTCCACGAGACCTTTCCTGGCGCAACATCTCCCCAGTGGCGATGTGCTCCACGCCTAGCTCCCTCTCGAGAAACCCGGCTTGAGTGCCCTTCCCCGAGCCGGCCGGCCCGAACAAAGCCAGGTTGTGCCGGACTGCGTCAGCCACCTGACCGCCCTCCCTTAGTGGATGAACCCGCGGTACTGGCGCATCAGCAGTTGAGTCTCTAGCTGCTTCATGGTGTCGAGGGATACCCCCACCACGATCAGTACGGCGGTGCCGCCCAGGTACAGCCCCTGGTTGGGCTGCTGACCGGTCACCAAGGCTGCCAAAATCGGGAGAACCACCGTGATCAGGCCCAGGAAAATGGCCCCCGCCAAGGTGATCCGACTCATCACTCGCGCTAAGTATTGGGCGGTAGCCCGTCCCGGGCGGATTCCCGGGATGAAAGTGGCGCTCTTCTTCAAGTTATCGGCGGCGTCTTCGGGATCGAAGGTCACCGCCGTATAGAAGAACGTGAAGCCCATGATCAGCGCGAAATAGATGAACTCATAGCCGATATCGACCCAGACTATAGGCCCAAAGGGATTCCAATTGGTATGCACCCAAGTGGCGGCCTCGCCGATGACTCCGCCGCCATGGCCGACCGCCGGCGCGAAGAAGTTGCCGAAGATGGTCGGGAAAAACATGATCGAAATGGCAAAGATGATGGGAATCACGCCGGCTTGGTTGACCCGCAACGGCAAGAAGCTGCTGCGCCCCTGATAGACCTGGCGCCCGACCACCCGCTGGGCAGACTGGATGGGAATCTTGCGGGTAGCTTGCTGCACGAAGATGATCCCGGCGGCGACCAGAATTCCCACTACCGCCAGCATGAAAACGGTGAATGTCTCCGCCGAGCCACCGTTGGTGAACGCCAAGACGGCACCGGGAACCTGCCCCAGAATCCCCGCCATGATGATGATCGATACTCCGTTGCCGATTCCGTACTCGGTGATCAGCTCGCCAAACCACATGATGATGATGGTGCCGCCGGTCAGAATCACCACAATTTCCAGGATGGTGGGCCAGGATGTGGTCGGCGACAGGATGGTCTGACCCTGATAACTGAAGCTCTCGAAGAGGCGGGTGTAACCGAAACCCTGCACCATCGCCAGCCCCACCGTGAGGTAGCGAGCGTACTGAGTGAGTCGCCGCCGACCCAGGTCTCCCTCCTTTGACATCTCCTTGACCCGGGTGGAGATGACGGTCATCAACTGCATGATGATGGTGGCGTTGATGTAGGGATTCAGGCCCAGCGCCACGACCGAAATTCCCGCATTCGACCCGGTGGTCGAGAAACCGCTGCCCGAGAAGAGGTTGACCAGGCCTAACAGACCATTGGTGCTGAAGAGCTCCTTCAGGGCAGCGCCATTCACCCCGGGGATGGTGATGGTGGCCAGGCATCTGAAAACGATGATCAGCCCGATCGTGATTAGGAGCTTGCGCCGAAGCTCGGGAACCTGCATGGCAGCGCGGAGCGCCCCGAACAGGCTCATGTCGAGCTTTCCTGCCCTCCGCCCTGGGGCTCATCGGTCTCAGGCGCCGGCTCCTCGTCGTCCGCAGCCTGCGCCTTGGCGCGAGTCTGGGCCCGCCTTCTCTGCGCCGAGGTAGGCTGAGCCTCCGCATCTGGCGCCGGCTTGGGTGCATCGAGCAGTTCGACGGTCCCACCCGCCTTGGCGATGACTTCCAGCGCCGCCCGGGAGGCCCGGTTAACCCGGATGGTCAAGGCCGGGGGCGTCCCGCCTCCCGCCAGCAACTTGATGGGTTGCTTGAGATGGCGAATCAGCCCCGACTTGCGCAGGCTCTCGACGTCCACCACCGAACCTGCCTCGAATCGAGCCAGCTTGCCGCAGTTGACCACCTGGTACTCGATCCGGAACCGGTTGTAAAAGCCCCGCAGCTTGGGGACCCTCTGGGTGAGCGGCATTTGGCCACCTTCGAAGCCTCTCGGGAGACTCCACGAGCTCCGGGAGCCCTGACCCTTCTGGCCGCGACCAGCGGTCTTGCCGCCTCCGGCTGAGATCCCCCGACCGACCCGCTTGCGCGGGCGCCGGCTGCCGACCGGCGGCTTTAGCTCATCCACTCTCATGGGCGCGCTCTCCGGGCCGGCCGCTTAGGAGCCGTCGGCGGGGCCAGTTCGACGCTCTCCACCCGGACCAGGTGGCGGACAGCTCCAACCATGCCCCGAACCGATGGCGAATTCTGGTGCTCCACCGTCTGGTGCAGCCGCCGCAGCCCGAGCGCCTGGATGGTCCGCTTCTGGTCGTCGGCGTACCCGATCGCGCTCTTCACCCAGGTCACCCGCAAGCCCTGCGGCTCGTCAGCCACCGGGGGCCTCCTCGGAGCCGACCGCGGCCTGCGATGGCCGGAGCCCGATTTCGGCCAAAGTCTTCCCCCGGAGGCGGGCTACGGTCTCTGCGGTTCGGAGCTCGCGCAGGGCGGCCATGGTCGCCCGCACGGTGTTGATCGGATTATCAGTGCCGAGTGACTTGGTCAGGATGTCCCTGATCCCAGCCAGCTCCACCACGTGCCGCATGGCACCTCCTGAGATCACCCCAGTCCCCGGCGACGCCGGCCGCAGTAGAACCTTGGCGGCGCCCTGCTTGCGGAGCACCTCGTGCGGGATGGTACGGCCCACCATGGGCACTCGGATCATGTGCTTCTTGGCGTCGTCGACCCCTTTGCGGATCGCCTCAGGGACTTCGCCGGCCTTGCCGAGCCCGGCCCCCACTCGGCCTGCCCCATCGCCCACTACCACCAGGGCGCTGAAGGAGAAACGACGGCCTCCTTTGACCACCTTGGCGACCCGATTGAGGCTGACCACCCGTTCGGTCAACTCCCCCCTCGCGTCCCGGTCGGGGCGCGACATGTTCATGCTCATCAAATAGCCTTCAGAATTCCAGACCGGCCGCTCGGGCCGCGTCGGCTAGGGCTTGGACCCGCCCATGGTACAGGTACCCTCCTCGATCGAAGACCACCTGCTTGATGCCCGCCGCCAGCGCGCGCTCGCCGACCACCTTACCCACCACCGCCGCGCTGGCCCGATTGGCGCCCTTGGTGTTGAGGGTCCGCTCGGCGGTACTGGCGGCGACCAGGGTGCGGCCACTGCCGTCATCCACCACCTGGGCGTAGACGTGCCGCAGGCTGCGGTAGACACACAGCCGTGGTCGCAACCCGGAACCGACGACTCGGGAGCGCACCCGCCGATGCCGATGGTGGCGTGCTCCATCTCTTTCAACTTGGGACATGATCTAAGTCTTGGCTCCCTTGCCGCTCTTGCCCGCCTTGCGGCGAACCACCTCTCCCCGGTAGCGGACTCCCTTGCCTTTGTAGGGCTCCGGCTTGCGGGTGGCCCGGATCCGGGCCGCGGTCTGACCGACGAGTTGCTTGTCGTTACCGAGCACCGCGACCCTGGTCGGCTCGGGGACTTCGATCTTGATCCCCTCGGGAGGGGTCAATCGGATCGGGTGGGAGTATCCCAGCGCCAGTTGGAGGTCGCCGCCCTGGAGCGAAGCTCGGTACCCGACCCCCTGGAGTTCCAGCTCCTTGCGATAGCCGGTAGTGACCCCGGTGACCATGTTGGCGACCAGAGTCCGGGTCAGCCCATGCAAGGAGCGATGGGGCGCCGAGTCGGTGGGTCGCTCCACCAGCACCTGACCCCCCTCCTGGCGGACCGTGATCACGGGGGGCAGCTCCCGACTCAGCTCCCCGCGGGGGCCGACTACGGAAACCGAGTTCCCCAGCACGGTCACCGTGACTCCGTCGGGCACCGTAATGGGGGCTCTTCCGATCCTGGACATCAGCTGCCTACCAGACCTCGGCCAGAACTTCGCCGCCGAGGTGCTGCTGGCGCGCTTCGCGCCCGGTCATGATCCCCTTGGAGGTAGACACCACCGACACCCCGAGGCCACCGAAAACCCGGGGGATGGACTGGCTGCCCCGATATACCCGCAGCCCGGGGCGGCTAACTCGGCGGAGCCCAGTGAGCGGGCGACCCTCGGGAGTGCGCCGTTTGAACTCCAGCCAGAGCTGGGGATGACCCTCCGCTTCGGATTGGCCAAAGCCCTGGATGTAACCCTCGTCCTGGAGGACGCGGGCGATCTCCGCCTTCACCTTGCTGGCCGGCATCTCGACTCGGTCGTGGCCCGCCATGTTGGCGTTGCGCACCCGGGTCAGCATGTCGGCGATGGGGTCGCTCAGCATTGCCTCTCTACCAACTTGACTTACGGATCCCAGGGATCTGCCCCTGGGAGGCACGGATTCTAAAACAGATCCGACAGAGCCCGAATTTACGCATGTAGCCACGCGGCCGACCGCAGAGGTTGCAGCGACTTCGCGCCTGCACGGGAAATCGGGGAGCCCGCCGGCTGGCCATGATCTTGGACTTTTTGGCCACTGGCCGCCCTCCCTAGCGCCGGAACGGCATGCCGAGCGCGGCCAGCAGGCTGCGCCCCTCGGCATCCGTCTTTGCGGTGGTAACGATGGTGATCTCCATCCCCCTCAACTTGTCGATCTTGTCGTAGTCGATCTCCGGGAACACCAATTGCTCCGTCAACCCCAACGTGAGGTTGCCGTGACCGTCAAAGCGGGCCACCACGCCTCGAAAATCGCGGATCCGGGGCAGCGCGATGCTCACCAAACGGTCCACGAACTCATACATGCGGGTGCCCCGCAGGGTAACCTTGAGCCCCACCGGCATCCCCTCACGAAGCTTGAAGGCCGCGACTGACTTGCGCGCCTTGCGGACCGAGGGCTGCTGCCCGGTGATGATGCGCAGATCCATGGTCGCGGCATCCAGGGCCTTAGCGTTTTGACTGGCCTCGCCGATGCCAATATTGACCACCACCTTCTCGAGCTTGGGCACCTGCATGACATTGAGGTAGCCAAACTCGGTGACCATGCCGGGGACTACCGTCTCGCGGTAGTTCTCCAGCAATCTGGGGGTGGCGGCGACACGGGTGCTCATGCGCGCGGCGGCCTCAGGTAGTCCTTATCGCAGCGCTTGCAGTAGGCCACGAAATGGTCGCCATCCAGGCGGCGACCCAGCCGGGTCGGCTGATCGCAATTGAGGCAGATTAGCTGCACGTTGCTGTAGTGCAGCGGCGCCGGAAAGTCGATCACGCCACCCTGCATCGCCGCGGTGCCGCCCCGCCGCGCCCCGGCCCGCTGGTGGCGCTTCCGGATATTGACCCCATTGACCACAATGCGCTGCTCGGCGGAGAGGGTACGCTCGACCACGCCGCGCTTACCCCGCTCGGCGCCGGAGATCACCACGACGGTATCGCCGGAGCGGATATCGAGGGCCCGCACGTGGGGCAACGGTTCGTGGCGATGCCGGGCCATGCTCAGAGCACCTCGGGGGCGAGCGAAACAATCTTCATGAAGTTGCGGTCCCGGAGCTCGCGGGCCACCGGGCCGAAGATTCGGGTTCCCCGGGGATTGTTCTGGGGATTGATCAGCACCGCGGCGTTATCGTCGAAGCGAATCCTGGTGCCGTCGGATCGTCGACACTCCTTGGCCGTGCGCACCACCACCGCCTTGACCACGTCGCCCTTCTTCACCCCGGAGTTGGGCTGAGCGACCTTGACCGCGGCCACGATGACATCTCCCAGGGAGGCGTAACGGCGTGCCGAACCACCCATCACCCGGATGCACAGGATCTCTCTGGCCCCGCTGTTGTCCGCCACCTTGAGCACCGTCTCCTGCTGGATCAATGATTACCTGGCCTTCTCGACGATCTCGAGAACCCGCCACCGCTTGGTGCGGCTCAGTGGCCGGGTCTCCATGATCCGTACCCGGTCCCCGGTGTGACACTCGTTGGTCTCGTCGTGCGCCTGGAAACGGTGACTCCGCCGGAGCACCTTGCGGTAGAGGGGGTGGGCCCGCAGATCCTCCACCTCGACCACCACCGTCTTCTCCATCTTGTCGCTCACGACCATGCCCACCCGAACCTTGCGGCGCTCTCGCACCACCGAAGTGGTCTCGGTCATCCCGGCTCTCCCACGGAGTCCTCGATCTCCCTAGCCCGGATCAAGGTGTGCACCCGGGCGATGCCCCGTCGCACCTCGCGGATGCGCCGGTGCTGCTCCAGTTGGCCAGTGGCTCGTTGTAGTCGCAATTGGAGCAGCTCCTGACGCCGGTCCCGGAGCGCCTCTTCCAAGCCGATGTCATCCAATTCCCGCAGCTGCTGCACCTCAATCGCCTGTTTGGTCATTCGGGCCCTTCCGAGGTGCCGGCATCTTCACGCGCGACAAAGCGGGTCTTCACCGGCAGCTTGTGAGCCGCCAGCCGCATCGCCTCCTTCGCCGTGTCCAAGCCCACACCATCCATCTCAAAGAGAATTCGCCCCGGCAGGACCACGCTCACCCAGCCCTCGGGGTTCCCCTTGCCAGACCCCATGCGGGTCTCGGCGGGCTTCTTTGTGATCGGCTTATCGGGAAAAACGCGAATCCAGATCTTACCGCCTCGGCGGACATGCCTGGTCATCGCTCGACGGGCCGCTTCAATCTGGCGGTTGGTCATCCAGCAAGGCTCCAGCGCCTGCAGTCCGTATGGGCCAAAGGCTAGCGACGATCCGCGGTAGGCGGCACCGGTCATCCGGCCACGGTGCTGCTTGCGATGCCGGGGACGGCGGGGGATCAACATCTCACTTGCCCTCTTTGGGCTGATCGGCGGATGGCTTGGCCACCCGCTTGCGAGGGGTGGGCGGCTTCGCGGGCGCTGCCGCCACCGCCGCCTTGGGAGCGGTGCGCCGAGCTGTCGACTTCGGCTTGGTCGCCTCAGGCTCGGAGGTGACGCCCTCCGGAGTCGGGGCACCTACTGATGCCGCCTTTGGCGCCTTGGCTCGCGCCCGGACCCTGGTGGGCTTCGGGGGGGTGGCGGCTTCAGCGCTCGGGACCGGCGAACCCTCCGACACCATTTCGGCGACCTCACGGACGGGAGCAGCCTCGGCCGCGGCGGCCACCTCTGAGCTCGCTGTGGACTCGGCTAGCGCGGGCGCCGATTCGGCAGCTACCAGGGGCTCTGCCACGGGCTCGGGAAGGGGCGGGACGGTCACCTGGGGCTCGGTGAAATCGCCTCGATAGATCCAGGCGCTGACGCCGATCTGGCCGAAGGTGGTCTTGGCCTCCGCCTGACCGAAGTCGATATCGGCCCGGAGGGTGTGCAGCGGGACTCGCCCGTCCCGGTCCCACTCGCGCCGACTCATGTCCCCGCCGCCCAGCCGACCGGAAACCTGGATCCGCACGCCTTTGGCGCCAGCTCTCATCGAGCGCATGACCGACTGCTTGACTGCCCGGCGGAAGGCGATCCGCTTCTCCAGCTGATTGGCCACGTTCTCGGCCAGCAGCTGAGCGTCCAGCTCCGGGGTTTTTATCTCTTGGATGGTGACGCGCACCTTCTTGCCCGAGATCCGCTCCAGGTTGTCGCGCAGGGCGTCAACCGAAGCCCCACTGCGGCCGATCACGATCCCCGGTTTGGCCGTGTGAATGATCACGGTCAGCTGGTTGGCTGAGCGCTCAGTCTCGATTTTGGCAACACTGGCGTTCTTCAGCCGACTGGCGATCAGCTGACGCATGGCCAGATCTTCCTGGAGCAGCTTGGTGTACTCGGGACCACTGGCAAACCAGCGCGCGTCCCAATTTCGGTAGATGCCGAGGCGGAACCCATTGGGGTGGACCTTGTGTCCCATGCCCTTACCTAGTCCTCCTCTTCCTCAGCCGCCGCCGGCTGGGTGGTCGCCGGGGTGGGCCTGACCCGCGTGCGGGTTCGGCTGGGCCGCTCCAGGCCGTCCTCCACCACCGCCTTTAGGTGGCAGGTCCGCTTGAAGATGGAAAAGGACGCGCCCCGGGCCCGGGGGCGGAAGCGCTTGATGGTGGGCCCGCCATCAACTTCGATACGCAGCAGCTGCAGCCGGTCTCGCTCCAGGCTGAAGTTGTTCTCCGCGTTGGCGGCTGCCGAACGGACCACCTTGGCCACGTCCTCGGCGGCCGCCTGGGTCATGAAGGACAAAGTCGTAAGGGCATCGCCCACCGGCATGCCTTCGACCACGTTGGCCACCAACCGGGCCTTGCGCGGGGGAACCCTGACCCACTTGGCGGTTGCCTGAACCTGCATCGGTTGCTTTCTCCAGTCCTACTTGAGCGACGAGCTGCGCTCGGTGTGGTGTCCATGGGTGCGGAATTTGCGGGTCGGCACGAACTCGCCCAGCTTGTGACCCACCATCGCCTCACTGACGAACACCGGAACGTGCTTGCGGCCGTCGTGGACCGCAATGGTGTGGCCCAGCATCTCGGGGAAGATGTCGCTGCGCCGCGACCAGGTGCGGATGACCCGCTTCTCCTTGGCGCGGTTCATCTCCAGCACCTTCTTGAGCAAGGGGGCGTCACAGAACGGACCTTTCTTGACTGACCTGCTCATGCCTACTTCTTTCTCCGGCGCACGATCATTTGATCGGTGGCCTTGTTGTTGCGGGTGCGATGGCCCAGGGCCGGCTTCCCCCAGGGCGTCTGGGGATGACCTCCCGGACCGGAGCGGCCCTCGCCGCCGCCGTGGGGGTGGTCGAAGGGGTTCATCGTCGATCCCCTGACCGAGGGACGGAATCCCCGCCAGCGGGTCTTCCCGGCCTTGCCCCAGGTCTCGTTGGAGTGGTCGGAGTTGCCCACCTGGCCGATGGTCGCGGTGCAGCGAACGTCGATCAGGCGCACCTCACCGGACGGCATGCGCAACTGGGCGTAGCGCCCCTCGCGCGCTACCAACTGGGCCCCGACCCCGGCGCTGCGGACCAGCTGGCCACCTTTGCCCAGCTGCACCTCGATGTTGTGCACCGTGGTCCCCAGCGGGATTTTGGTGAGAGGTAAGGAATTGCCCGACCGAATGTCACTCTTCTCGCCGGCCATGATCTGGTCGGCGACCGCCAGTCCCTCGGGGGCCAGGATGTAGCGCTTGTCGCCGTCCCGGTAGTGGATAAGGGCGATCCGCGCGCTCCGGTTGGGGTCGTACTCGATGGTGGCGACGGTGCCTGGGACGTCCAGCTTGTCCCGCCGGAAGTCGATCACCCGGTAGATACGCCGGTGCCCACCGCCGCGGTGACGGACCGTGATCTTGCCGGTGGCGTTGCGCCCCGAATGCTTCTTCAAAGAGACCGTGAGCCCCCGCTCCGGCCTAGTCTTGACCACCTCCTCGAAGGAACTCACGCTCATGAAGCGACGTCCCGGGGAGGTGGGCCGGTATCGCTTTACCGGCATCTCAGACCCCCTCAAAGAGGTTGGCGATGGTCTCGCCCGCCTGCAGGGTGACCACGGCCTTCTTCCAATCTCGGCTGCGACCCACGACTCGCCCGCCGCGGCGCATCCGAGTGCGGGTCTTGCCCTTGACGGTCATCACGTTGACCGCGACCGTCTTCACCTTGAAAGCGGACTCCACCGCGGCCTTGATCTCCAGCTTGTTGGCATACGGCGCGACCCGGAACACATAACGCTGGTTGGCCATGCCGGCGTACGACTTCTCGCTGATCACTGGGCGGATCAGCACCAGCGAGGGGTCCCTCATGCTAGGTGCTCGCCGACCGCGTCCAGGGCCGCCTTGGTGAAAACCACGGTCTCGGCGGTCAGCAAATCGCGCACGCTGAGGTTGCTGGCCAGCACCAGCTTGAGCTGGGGGATGTTCCGGGCCGAGAGCTCGACGTTCTCCGAGTGCTCGGAGAGCACCAGCAGCACCCGCCGGCCGGCCTCGACCTTGTCCAGGAAGGTGGCCAGCTTGGCTGTCTTGGGCTGCTCGTAGTCGAGTTCCTTGACCACTTGGATGGCCCCGTCCGCGGCCCGCGCCGCCAGCGCCGAACGCAGCGCCAGGCGCCGTTGCTTGCGGGGCATCGCTTGGTGGTAGCCGCGCGGGGTCGGCCCGAAGATGGTCCCGCCCCCGCGCCACTGCGGCGCCCGGATCGACCCTTGGCGAGCTCGGCCGGTGCCCTTCTGGCGATACGGCTTGCGCCCGCCGCCGCTAACCTCGGCCCGAGTCTTGGTGTCGTGGGTGCCCTGACGGGCCCCCGCCAACTGGCGCAAGAGCGCCTGGTGCAGCACCGCCCCGTGGACCTCGCCGCCGAAGACGGCCTCGGGCAGTTCCACAGTACCCGCCTTGCCCCCCTCGGGCCCCCGGAGCACGGCGGTAGCCATCAGTGCTGTCCCCTCACCTTCCGGATCCGGGACCTGGACTCGGTGACGAGGAGCACCCCGTTCTTGGCCCCGGGAACGGCGCCCTTGACCAGCAACAGATTGCGCTCCAGATCAACCCGCAGCAGCTCCAGCCGCTGGACGGTGGTGCGGGCGGATCCCATGTGGCCGGCCATCTTGACGCCGCGCCAGGTGCGCGCGGCGTCGACCGAGCCGATCGACCCTGGCTGGCGGATGTTGTGGCTGCCATGAGTCACCGGGCCGCGCCCGAAGTTGTGGCGCTTGTGCTGGCCGGCGAAGCCCTTGCCCTTGCTCACCCCGGTGATGTCCACCAGGCCGCCCGCCTCGAAGCCCTCAACCGTCAGCACCTGACCCACGCTGACCTCCCCCAACCCCTGGACCTCGGCGGAGTGCCGATGAGGCTCCAGATCGGCGGCCTCGTAATGCCCCCGCAGCGGCTTGGAGACCCGCTTGCGCACCGGGGCAAATCCGATCTGGGCCGCTTCGTACCCGTCCTTGGCCCGGTCCTTGAGCTGGACCACTGGGCAGGGCCCGGCCTCCAGCACGGTCGCCCCGTAGCAGCGGCCGTCCGCGGAGAAGATCTGGGTCATGCCAAGCTTGCGGGCCAGCAGCGAGCGGGCCATCAGAGCTTGATCTCGATGTTGACGCCGCTGGGCAAGTTGAGATGCATCAGGGCGTCGACCACCTTGGGATTGGGATCCAGGATGTCCACGATCCGCTTGTGGGTGCGCATCTCGAACTGCTCGCGGGAGTCCTTGTCGATGAAGGGACCCCTAATCACGGTGTACTTATTGATCTCGGTCGGCATGGGCACCGGTCCGACCACCCGCGCTTGGTTACGGGTCGCGGTCTCGACGATGCGAGCCGCGGCCTGATCCAGGACGCGATGGTCATAGGCTTTGAGCCTGATCCGGATGCGCTGTGCCATCAGTTGCCTTGGGTCTCCTACTGCCTATCCGCTTACTTGTCGATCTTGGTGACGACGCCGGCGCCCACGGTCCGCCCACCCTCGCGGATGGCGAATCGCATGCCCTCCTCCACCGCCACCGGGTTAATCAGGGACACCTTGAGCTCGACGTTGTCCCCAGGCATTACCAGCTCGCGACCCTCGGGGAGGGACACCTGGCCGGTGACGTCGGTGGTGCGGATATAGAACTGGGGCCGGTAGTTGCTGAAGAAGGGAGTGTGCCGACCGCCCTCGTCCTTACCTAAAACATAGACCTGGGCGTCGAACTCGGTGTGGGGCTTGATCGAGCCGGGCTTGGCCAAAACCTGGCCCCGTTCGACATCTTCGCGCTTCACCCCGCGGAGCAGGCAGCCGCAGTTCATTCCCGCCTCGCCGGTGTCGAGCAACTTGTGGAACATCTCCACCCCAGTCACAACCGTCTTGGTGGTGTCCTTGATGCCTACGATCTCAACCGTGTCGTTGACCTTGACCAGACCCCGCTCGATCCGGCCGGTGACCACCGTGCCCCGACCCTCAATTGAGAAAACGTCCTCCACCGGCATCATGAACGGCTGGTCAATGGGCCGTTCCGGGATCGGGATGTAGGTGTCGACGGCCTCCATCAGCTGACGGATCTGGCCGACCGCCTCGGGGTCGCCCTCCAGCGCTTTGAGCGCCGAGACTCGTACCACCGGCACGTCATCGCCGGGGAATTCGTTCTTGGTGAGCAGCTCCCGGACCTCGAGCTCGACCAGCTCTAGGAGCTCCTCGTCGTCGACCATGTCCACCTTGTTGAGCGCCACCACGATGTAGGGCACGCCCACCTGGCGCGCGAGCAGGATGTGCTCGCGGGTCTGGGGCATGGGACCGTCAGTGGCGGCGACCACCAGAATCGCACCATCCATCTGGGCGGCGCCCGTGATCATGTTCTTGATGTAGTCGGCGTGGCCGGGGCAGTCGACGTGGGCGTAGTGGCGGGTCGCGGTCTCGTACTCGACGTGCGAGGCGGCGATGGTTATTCCGCGAGCCTTCTCCTCGGGAGCGTTGTCGATGCTCTCGAAGGCGCGGTAGTCCGCTAGGCCGTCCCCGGCTAGGACCTTGGTGATCGCCGCCGTCAAGGTGGTCTTGCCATGGTCGATATGACCGATGGTTCCAACGTTGATATGCGGCTTAGTCGAGTCGTACTTCTTCTTACCCATTCTTCCCTGCCCTTAGCGTGTGGCGGTCTGCACTCATTTGGTGTCGAATCAACTCTTGCGCTTGGCCGTGATCTCTTCTGCCAGGTTTTGCGGCAAGTCCTGGTAGTGGTCGAATTCCATGGTGTAGCTAGCGCGACCCTGGGTCATGCTGCGCAGCTGGGTGGCATAGCCGAACATGTTCCCGAGAGGCACCTGGGCATGCACGATCTGCATGCCCCGTCGGCTTTCCATCCCCAGGGTGTGCCCCCGCCGCGAGGCAAGGTCCCCGATGATATCGCCCAGGTTGGGCTCGGGCACGGTCACGTCCACCTTCATGATTGGCTCCAGCAGCACCGGAGACGCCTTGCGCATCCCGTCCTTCATGCCCATGGAGCCGGCGATCTGGAAGGCCTGCTCCGAGGAGTCGACGTCGTGGTAGGAACCGTCGTAGAGGGTCACCTTGACGTCCACCACCGGGTAGCCCGCGACCACCCCGGACTGGAGGGCATCGATACAACCCTTCTCGATCGGGGAGATGTACTCCCGGGGGATGGTTCCTCCCACGATCTTGTTGATGAACTCGAACCCCTTGCCCGTTTCGTTGGGACCCACCAGGAGCTCGCAGTGGCCGTACTGGCCATGGCCACCGGTCTGGCGCACGAATCGACCGGTGCCCTTGGCCTCCTTGCGGAGGGTCTCCCGGTAGGCGACCTGCGGCTTGCCCACGTTGGCGTCGACCTTGAACTCCCTGAGCAGCCGATCCACGATCACCTCTAGATGAAGCTCCCCCATCCCGGAGATCAGGTTCTGGCCGGTCTCGGTGTCAGTCCGGACCTGGAAGGTGGGATCCTCCTCGGCCAGCTTCTGGAGTGCGATCCCGAGCTTGTCCTGGTCCGCTTTGGTCTTGGGCTCGATGGCGACGCTGATCACCGGCTCGGAGAAGGTGATTGACTCCAAGACGATTGGGTGGGCCTCGTCGCTGAGGGTGTCCCCCGTCGAGGTGTGGCGCAGTCCGATGGCGGCGGCGATGTCGCCCGCCAGCACCTGCTCAATCTCCTCGCGCCGGTTGGCGTGCATCTTGAGGATGCGACCGACCCGCTCCTTTTCGCCCTTGCTGGCGTTGTAGACGTAGCTGCCCGACTTGAGCGTCCCGCTGTACACCCGAAAGAAGGTCAGCTTGCCCACGTAGGGATCGGTCATGATCTTGAAGGCGAGCGCGGAGAAGGGAGCATCGTCGGCCGCCTCGCGAACTAGTTCCTGCCCGGTCTTGATGTCGGTACCGGTGATCGGTGGCCGGTCCAGCGGGCTGGGGAGGAACTCGACCACCCCGTCGAGGAGCGGCTGCACGCCCCGGTTGCGCAGGGCCGCCCCGCAGAAGACCGGGAAGATCTCGGCGATCACGGTTCCCTTGCGGAGGGCCCGGCTGAGCTGGCCGGCATCGATCGGCCGGTCGTCAAGATAGGCCTGCATCAGGTCGTCGTCGAACTCGGCGGCGACCTCCACCAGCTCCAGGCGGGCCGCCTTCACCGCAGCAGCCATGATTTCGGGCATTTCGGTGTTGGTCAGCGCGGTGCCCAGGTCGTCGGTGTAGACGGTCGCCTGCTCCCGGATCAGGTCGAAGACCCCCTCGTATCCGTCCTCGGCCCCAATGGGGAGCTGAACGGGAATCGCGCGAGCCCCGAGGCGGTCCTTGATGGAAGCCACCGCGGCGTCGAAGTCGGCGCCCACCCGATCCATCTTGTTGATGAAGCAAATCCGCGGCACGTCGTAGCGGTCGGCCTGGCGCCAGACCGTCTCCGACTGGGGTTCGACCCCGCTGACGGCGTCGAAGACTGCGATCGCACCGTCGAGGACCCGCAAGCTCCGCTCCACCTCGGCGGTGAAGTCGACGTGGCCAGGGGTGTCGATGATGTTGATCTGGTGACCCTGCCATTCGGCGGCCGTGGCGGCCGAGGTGATGGTGATCCCCCGCTCTTGCTCTTGGACCATCCAGTCCATGGTGGCGGCGCCGTCGTGGACCTCTCCCATCTTGTGGATGCGTCCGGTGTAGAACAGCACCCGCTCTGTGGTAGTGGTCTTGCCGGCATCGATGTGGGCCATGATCCCGATGTTGCGGATCTGATTGAGCGGAACTCGCCGACCCTTCGCGCCGGTGCCGCTGGGCGCTACGGACATTTGGGTGCCCATCAGTAGCGGAAGTGAGAGAAGGCTTTGTTGGACTCGGCCATCTTGTGGGTGTCTTCCTTGCGCTTGACCGCCTGACCCATGCCATTGCTGGCATCCATCAGCTCGGCGGCCAGCTTGTCGGCCATGCTTCGGCCGTGGCGCGCCCGCGCCCCCCGGATGATCCAGCGCCTGGCCAGTGCCAGCCGGCGGTCATGGCGGATCTCCACGGGGACCTGGTAGGTGGCTCCCCCGACCCGCTTCGGCTTTACCTCGATGATCGGGGTGACGTTGCGCATGGCCTGGTCGAAAACCTCCAGTGGCTCCCGACGCTGGCTCTTAGAGATCCTGCCCAGGGCGTCGTAGACGATGTGCTCAGCGGTCGAACGCTTGCCGTTGAGCATCACCGAGTTGATGAACTTGGCCAAGCCCTCGCTGTGGAACTGGGGGTCGGCAACGATGACTCGGCGGGAAACCCGTGCGCGACGCGGCATATCAGGAGGCCCGGGCCGACTTCTCGCGCTTGGCCCCGTACTTGCTGCGCGCCTGCTTGCGGGCCTTGGTCCCGGCGGTGTCCAGGGCCCCCCTGATGATGTGGTAGCGCACTCCGGGCAGGTCCTTGACCTTGCCCCCGCGGACCAGCACCACCGAATGCTCCTGGAGGTTGTGGCCGATCCCCGGAATGTAGGCGGTGACTTCAGTTTTGGTGGTCAGCCGCACCCGCGCCACCTTGCGTAAAGCCGAGTTCGGCTTTTTGGGAGTGGTCGTGAAGACGCGCACGCACACTCCCCGCCGTTGGGGCGAGCCCTTGAGGGCCGGCGACTTGGTCTTCTTGATCACCGGCTGGCGACCTTTGCGGACCAACTGCTGGATGGTGGGCAAGTTGAAATTGACCTAGGGGAACATTGGCCGTTCCGGGGCGACGGCCAAGCGCGGACAAGCTGACGCCCCTCCGGAGGCGCGAACGCTTAGTCTATCGCCGGAAGAGGGCACTGTCAAACTTGAGCCGTTCTCAGGCTCCGGCCCAGGGCGGCCTCGTCGGTCGGCCCCGGCGGAGCCGGGCTCCCGGGGAGCGGAGGCTAATCGAGCGAGAACATCACGTGCTTGAGCTGGGTGTACTCCTCCAGCGAGTACATCGACAGATCCTTGCCGTAGCCGCTCTGCTTGAACCCGCCGTGCGGCATCTCGTTGACCAAGATGATGTGGGTGTTGACCCACACCGTCCCGAAGTGGAGGCGGCGCGAGACCCGCAGCGCTCGCCCCACATCCCTGGTCCAGATCGAAGCCGCCAGGCCGTAGTCGACGTCGTTGGCCCAGGCTACCGCCTGCTCCTCATCGGAGAAGGGTTGAACGGTCACCACCGGGCCGAAGACCTCCCGCTGGATGATCTCCGCGTCCTGGCCGGTCGGCAGCACCACGGTCGGGTGGTACCAATAACCGGGGCGGTCGACCCGGGACCCGCCGGTCGCGATGCCGGCCCCCGCCTGCCGGGCTCGGTCGACGAAACCGGAGACCCGGTCCAGTTGCTCCGACGAGACGACCGGGCCCATCTCGGTGGACTCGTCCCTGGGATTACCAAGCTTGAGCGACTCTACGGCCGGCACCAGTTCCGAGAGCAACTGATCGTGCAACCGCGAGGACACCAGCACCCGGGCCGCGGCGGTGCAGTCCTGGCCCGAGTTGAAGTAGCCACCAACTTTGATGCCCTCGACCACGGCGGCGACGTCGGCGTCATCGAATACCACCACCGGGGCCTTGCCCCCGAGCTCCAGATGCACCTTCTTGAGGGTCTGGGAGGCAGCTCGGGCCACTTCCTTGCCGGTGGCCACGTCGCCGGTAAGTGAGACCATCCCCACCCCCGGATGACGGACGAGGCCCGCGCCCACCGGCTCGCCGTCGCCGGTGATCACATTGAGGACGCCGGGCGGCAAGATGTCGGCAGCTAGCTCCGCCAGCCGAAGGGCCGACAGGGGAGTCCACTCCGACGGCTTGAGGACCACGGTGTTGCCGGCGGCCAGGGCGGGGCCGATCTTCCAGATGGCCATCAGGAGCGGGTAGTTCCAGGGCGCGATCGAGCCCACCACCCCGATCGGCTCCCGCCGAATCACGCTGGTGAAACCGCGGGCGTACTCACCAGCCGCTTTGCCCTCGAGGCAGCGGGCCGCGCCGGCGAAAAACCGCAAGGCGTCGACCATCGGGGGTACCTCCTCGGACACCACCAGGGAGATCGGCTTACCTACGTTGTCCGACTCCATCTGGGCGATCTCCGCCCCGTGCTCTTCAATCCTTTCCGCCAGCCGCAGGAGCGATTCGCTCCGCTCCCGGGGGGTGGATTCGCCCCAGCCGGCGTCGAAGGCTCGGCGGGCCGCCGCCACCGCCCGCTCAACATCCTCTTGACCGCCCTTGGCGGCGTGGGCGATAACCTCGCCGGTGGCCGGGTTGTACACGTCCTGCACTCCCTCCCCAGCGCTCTCCACCCAGTCCCCGCCGATGAAGATCTTGCTGCGATCCAGCACTTTCGCCATCTTCAGCTTCCTCCTTTGGGGGACGGCCACCCGGCCCGCCACGGCCTGACTCTAATTCCTCCTGTCGCTCGCCCGCGCCAGCTCTTGCTCGAGAGTGTCCAGACCCTGGAGGAGGAGGGATTCGGGGATGTTCAGCGGCATCAGGGTGCGGATCACGTTGTGGTTCGGGCCGGCGCGCAGCACCAGCAGCCCTCGGTCCTGGCATCCCTCGATGACCTGCTGCGTTGCGGCGGTAGCGGGCTCTTTGGTGTCCCGATCCGTTACCAGCTCCAGGCCGGCCATGGCGCCCAGCACCCGGACGTCGCCGACCAGCGGATAGCGGCGGAGCCACTCCCCCATGCGCTCCTCCAAGATCGATCCCAGCAGCTCAGCTCGGGCCAGCAGCCCCTCGCTCTCGACCACCTCCAGCACCGCCAACGCCGCCGCGCAGGCGACCGCGTTGCCCCCGAAAGTACTGCCCAACTGGCCCGGGCCCGGGCCGTCCATGACTTCAGCCCTTCCCACCACCGCTGAGAGCGGGAATCCTCCTGCCAGGCTCTTGGAGACCGCCATCAGGTCGGGGATGACTCCGCTGTGCTCGATCGCGAAGAACTTGCCGGTGCGACCGATGCCGCTCTGGACCTCGTCGACGATCAGCAGCAGGCCTCGCTGGTCTGCTAGCCGGCGAAGCCCCTGGAGGAACTCGAAGGGGGCCGGCACAAAGCCGCCCTCCCCCAGCACCGGCTCGATCAAGAGCGCCGCCATCCGGTCGGCTGGCCAGCTGGTGCGAAGGGACTCTTCCAAAGCACCGAGGGCCCGCTCGGAGTCCCAGCCCCAGTACTGGTAGGGAAATGGCGAACGATAGATCTCCGGGGCGAAGGGGCCGAACCCTTCCTTGTAGGGCTTGACGGTGTCGGTCAGGCTCAGCCCCATCAAAGTTCGTCCGTGGAAGGCCTGGCTGAAGGCAACGATCCCCGGCCGCCCGGAGAAGGAGCGGGCGATCTTGACCGTGTTTTCGACCGCCTCGGCCCCGGTACTGAAGAGGATCGCTTTCTTTGAGAAGTCCCCGGGTACCAAGCGGCAGAGCTGGTCGGCCAACCGCAGGTAGGGCTCGGAGACCGCAATCTGGGCCGAGGTGTGGATTAGCTGATCGATCTGGCCGTGGGCGGCGCTGGTCACCTTCGGGTGACTGTGACCGATGTTGAGCACCCCGATTCCGCCGACGAAATCGATGTAGCCCTCCCCTTGCTGGCTCCACACTTGGGATCCGCTGGCCCGAGCGACCACGAAGTTCAGGGCGGGCTTCAGGCCCCGGGGCAAGCACCGCTGCCGAATCGCCAGCAGCTCCTCAGACTCCTTCCCGGGCCGCGGCTCAGCCATGGATCGACCTTAGAGGTACATCCCAAATCCGGCTAGGTGCCTCGGACGCAGAAATCAAGCCCGGCGGTTGTGCGGAACAGACATCAGGTTCACCGCCAGCTGGAGCCGGAATCGGACGTCGGGATCGGCTAGATCGAGATGCAGCAGGTCGCTGGCGCGCTCTAGCCGGTAGCGCAGGGTGTTAGGGTGAACATGAAGCGCCGCCGCCGCGCGGCGGCGGTGAAACCCGACCTCCGCCAAGGTCAGCAGACTGGTGACCAAAGTGGCACCGCCCTTGGCCCGCTCGGCCGGCCCCAGCAGTTGGTCGAGAAACGCCTGACGGGCTGTCTCATCGCCATTGAGCACCCGCACAACCAGCATCTCCTCGTACCGGCACACCTCTCCTGGCGCGGCATGGGCGACGATCGACAAGGCCTCCAGGTAGCTAAGCCGAACCCCGTCGGCTCCCGGGTGGGCACGGCCCAGCACCAAGGCGACGGCGGACTCGCTGGCTCCCAGATCCCAAACCGCTTCGGGAGCCGCCTTCTCTCTCAGGAGGAACGCGACCTGGTTCAGCCGAGCTGAGGTGATGGGAATTTCAGCGAGCCGGCTCAGGCGATGGCGGATTTGTTCGGCCGCCCGGTCGCGGCGGAGAACCCCCTCCCGAGTGAGCGGCAGCTGGACCTGGAACACCAGGATCCCCACCCGGTAGGCAGCTTCCGGAAGGAACCCCACCAGGCGCGCCCGCTCCAGGCTGTGAGCGGTGGCGTCGAACTTTCCTTCCAAGAGCGCGTCCAGGAACGTGCTCCCCAAGCGCACTTCCAGAGATGCCAACTGACGTTGGTTGGCGATCTGCAGAGCGGCTACTACCGCCGCATGCTCCGCGGCGCGGAGATGCAGATCGCTCAGCTCCTGCTCGCCTTCCACAATCCAGACCGTGCCCACCAGTTCGTCCCTGAGCCAGATGGGACAGGCTACCCTGCCCAGGAGCTGGATCTCCGGATCGGCGGGGATGCGCACCGGGACCACGCTGCTGCGGATCCGGTCCAGATGACCGAGCCGGCCCAACTGCGCCAGCACTTCCGCTGGGGAGCGTCCCTGCTCCAAGGTGGCGCGGCGGACGAGGTCCCCGGATTGGTAGCTGGGCCAGAAGGCCAGCACCCGGCCCTCGGGGTCCTCCAGGAGGACTTCCCGATCGATCAGCCGCCCCAGGGTGTCCACCAGGTCCTGGAGGCTGCCGGCGGTGGCCGCCACCTTGGTCAGCTCTCGGTGGATGCGGATCGACTGATCGATGACCTCGTACTGCTCGGCCAGGATGGTGCGGTTGACCGCCTGGGTCACCGCCGAGAAGGTCACCTCCCAGGGCAGCTCCAGAAGCGGCAGCTTGGCTGAGTCCGCCGCCTCCTTGGCCGGTTGGGGAAAGTGGTCGAGGTACTTCGGGACCGCTAAGGCGACCCCGGCCAGCCCCCTTCCCTCCAGGTCGTGGACCAAGCGGCGCTGATCTTCGGCCTCCGTCGGCCAGGCGAACCCGGTGGTCAGCAGCAGCTGGCCCGCGCTGACCCAGGGCAAGGGGTCGGGGATGTCCACCACATGGGCCCAGCGGACCTCCCGGTCCACCCCGCCCCCACCAGCCACCAACTCCGCCCCACCGAGCGCCGCCAGATCGAGCGCCTGGCTGAGCCTCACCCGTCCACCTCTCCCACAGCGGCCTCCGGAGTGCCATTGTAGACTTCACCCGGCCGAATTCGGGGTGAATTCAATGGGCAGCGAGGCGCCGCGCCAGGGCCCCGCCCCGCAGCGGCCGACCGGTGCGGGCACCCCGGGCGTCGAGGCGGGCCAGCGCTCCCTGCACGTACCTCACGCCCAGCCAGCGGATAGGCTCCGGCTCCCAGTTGGGAGATCGGTGGCCGACCAGCGGGAGCTCGGTCAACTCGGTGTCCCTTCCGGTGATCAGGTCCGCCAGGGTACGTCCGGCGAGGTTGCTGGCGGCCACCCCATGTCCGGTGTACCCGTAGGCGAAGGCCAGCCCCTGGTCCCGGCGGAAGCCGAACTGGGGGATCCAGTCCCGAGGCATCCCCAAAACCCCACCCCAGGAGTGGGTGAAGCGGACGCCGCGTAGTGCGGGGAACCACTCCCTGAAGGTCTGCTGGAGGTTGGCGTGGGTGGCCGCGTGATGCTCATTGGCGCTGGTGATCCGAGACCCGAACTCATATGGCGCGCCTCGGCCGCCGACCAGAATTCGGCCATCCTCAGTCCGGGCCAAGTAGTCCACGGTCAGGCGCATAGAGGCGACGCACATCCGCGCCGACCAATTGACGCTGGCCAATTGTTGCTCGGTGAGCGGCTCGGTGAGGGTGATCAGCGAATACACGGGTAGCACCCGGCGGTGGAATCGGCGGAGCTGGGAGAGGTAGGCTTCGAGGGCCAGCACCACGACTCCAGCGCGCACCCGACCCCGGGCGGTCTCAATCACCGCGGGACGGCCCGCCGTCACCCGCACAACCCGGGTGCCCTCGTAGATCGCAGCCCCTCTTCTGGCCACCGCATCGGCGAGACCGCGCACCGCCCGGCCCGGGTGCAAGGTCGCCCCGTTGGGGGTGTAGAGCGCCGCCTCGACCCCCGCCACGTCGAGGCGCTCCCGAACCGCTGAGCGGTCGAGCCAGATGTATTCGTCGGCCAAGCCCGCCGTCTGATAGGACTTGAGATGTTCTTTGAGGAGGGGAAGCTGGTACGGTCCTCGGGCCAGAAGCAGGACCCCCGACCGGTCGAATCCGGCGTCGATACCCTCCTCCGCCAAGGAGCGAGCCACCTCCTCCAGAGAGGCGCTCAGCGCCTGCTGCACCGCGATCGCGCGATCTCTGCCGAAGCGCCGACTGAGCAGGTCGAGCCCCGCGTTCAGCTCAGGCACGCACCAGCTCCCGTTCCGTCCGGAGGCGCCGAAGCCGGCCACCTCGCTCTCCAGGACGGCGATCCGTAGGTTGGGGTCTCGGCGCTGGAGTTCGTAGGCGGTCCACAGTCCGGTGAAGCCAGCACCTACCACGGCAACGTCAACCTCGAGATCGCCGGGCAGAGGGGGCCTGGGGATGATCGGGCCGACCGACTCTAACCAGAAACTGATCGACCCCAGGCCGGGTACCCGAGCGGGATTAGCTATCGCCACGACCTGAGCTCCGGCCCAACCGCCTCAGTCTCGGTCGGACCTGGCGACACCTCACCGGCGCCATCCTAGCCCGTCCCTGGACACAGTCGGCCGGATTGTGCACTCCGCACAATCCCCCCCTGGATACTGAGGCCCCAGCGACATAGACGCTCTCTGTGCCGACGGCTACAGTGGGCCCGCAGTGGACGTCACCAGCGCCCCGATGGGAGGGTTCGAACGTAGGGCCAGCGCCGAGGAGCCCAAGCTCCGCGGCAACACCCTCAGTCTCTTCGACACGACCGCGATCGCGGTAGCCAGCGTGGCGCCCGCCTACACCATCGCTGCCACCACCTTCCTACTGGTGGCAGCGGTGGGTCTCGGGGCCCCGGCGATGATCATCATCAGCTTCATCCCCGTGCTCTTCATCGCCTTCGCCTACTACTTCATGAACCGGCGGGACCCCGACTGCGGCGCTTCCTACGCCTGGCTCGCTCGGACCATGAACCCCTACGTGGGATGGTTCAACGGGTGGGTCCAGACCGCGGCCAGCATCCTCTTCTGCATCGCGGCGCCGGCACTTGCTGGTACCAACACCCTGGCGCTTCTGGAGTCGTTCGGCTGGATCAGCGGGAAGGCCGCCGGGAGCACGGTGTTGACGGCTCTGGTCGGGCTAGTCTGGCTGATCTTCGTCACCGCGATGGTGATCTATGGAATTCGCCTCACCGCTAACTTCCAGTGGGTGATGGTCGGGCTGGAGTACTTCATCGTTTTGGCCTTTTCCATCACCGGACTAGTCAGGGCGCTCGGGTCCCATCCGGCGGGCTCGAAGGCCGTCTCGCTCAATTGGTTCAGTCCTGGCTCGGTGGGCGGCATTCATGGTCTGGCGATCGGGGCGGCCCTCGGGGTCTTCTTCTTCTGGGGTTGGGATACCGCCGCCAACCTCAACGAGGAGACTGAGCACGGCGACACCAGCCCGGGGATCGCCGGCATCCTCAGTATGTTCATTCTGCTGGTGATCTTCCTGATCAACGCCGCGTCGGTCCAAGCGCTGTTGCCGGTCCACACCATCACCCAGCAGGGTGGCAACTTCCTCTTCTTCTTCGCCCAGCGGTTGGCGCCCGCGCCCCTCAATTACTTGATGCTGCTGGCGATCCTCAGCTCGACTGTAGCCACCACCCAGACCACCTTGCTGCCCGCCTCCCGGGTGACCTACTCGATGGCCAGGGATGGGGTGCTGCCCAACTTCTTCGGCAAGATCAGCTCGCGTTTCCACACCCCGGCGCAAGGCACTTTCGTGCTCGGCCTGATCGCCGGAGTGGGACTCCTCATCACCACCCTCTCACCGACGGTCAGCGGTACTTTCGGAGGCCTGATCGGGAATATTGGGGTCCTGGTGGCCTTCTATTACGGGATCACGGGACTGGCGTGCGCCTGGGCCTATCGGCACATCATCTTCAAGTCACCCACCAATTTGATCCTGGCGGGAATCCTGCCGTTGGCGGGCGGGATCTTCCTCTTCTGGGTCGCCTACCAGGTAATCGTCCAGTCCGGCATCGGCTATTCGATGCCGATCATCGTCACCTTCGGCCTGGGCATCCCGTTGGTGATCCTGGCCCGCCTCCTGGCTAAGTCAGACTTCTTCCGTCGGCCTACCGTCAGCTACAAGGCGGAGTAACCTCAGGAAGCCCTCCGATTGGGCCGACGCCCCATTCCTGGAGGCGCTGTCCGAGACCCTTCGGAGGCACGCATGACCCAGTCCTCACCCCCGAAACCAGTCGACCCCAGTCGAATCTCCGAACTCACCGAGCGGGAGGAGACCACTTTCAAGGCAGCTCGTCAAAAGTCCCTCGGGCTGATGCAGCGAGCCGAGCGCCACAGTCCGGGCGGGGTGCCCTCGTCCTTCCAGTCCAGTCCCCCCTTCCCCATCTTTATCGACCGGGGCCGGGGAAGCTTGGTCTGGGACGCCGATGGCCACGAGTACGTCGACTTCCACAACGGCTTCGGAGTCAACGTGGTCGGCCACGCCCACCCCAAGATCGTGGAAGCGGTCAGCCAGAGGATCGCGCAGGGCTCGCACTTTGCCCAACCCGGGGAGGATTTCATCGTGGTGGCCGAGGAGCTGGCCAACCGCTTTGCGCTGCCCCAGTGGCGCTTCACCAACAGCGGCACCGAGAGCACCCTCGATGCCGTCCGGTTGGCCCGCGGCTTCACCGGCCGCGAGGGAGTCATGAAGATTGAGGCGACCTACCACGGGCACCACGATTCATTGATGGTCTCGGTGGAGCCGGATCCCGAGAAGATGGGACCAGCCGAGGCGCCCACGGCGGTGCCCCAGAGCGAGGGCATCCCCCGGGCGGTGGTGGACTTGGTCACCGTCGTGCCGTTCAACGATCTAGCGGCCGCCGAGGCGGGGTTCCAGCGCCATCCCGGCCAAATCGCCTGCATCATCGTGGAGCCGGCGATGATGAATGTGGGGATCGTGATTCCCGAAACCGGGTACCTGGACGGGCTCAAGGAACTGGCCCACCGGCATGGAGCGGTGCTGGTCTTCGACGAGGTCAAGACCGGAGTCACGTTGGCCCCGGGAGGGGCGACCGACCGCTTCGGGGTGACGCCCGACATCGTCTGCCTGGCCAAGGCCATCGGCGGTGGCTTGCCCTGCGGAGCGGTCGGCGGCCGGGAGGACATCATGGCCCTGATCTCCGAGGGCCGGGTCAGCCAGATGGGCACCTTCAACGGGAATGCCCTCACGATGGCTGCCTCCCGGGTCACCCTGACCGAGATCCTGACCCCCATGGCATATGCGCACTTCGATGCTCTCGGCGAAATCCTCCAAGGCGGGCTGGACCAGGTGATCGCAGAGCAGGAGCTCCCCTTTCACGCCATCACCATGGGCGCTCGCGGCGGTCTCACCTATCGGGCCGAACGGGTGCGCAACTACCGGGACTATTTGGAAACGGACAAGTCCATGGCCTACTTGTCTTGGCTCTTCCAATCCAACCGCGGGGTGCTGATGGCGCCTGGGGCAGAGGAGAACTGGACCGTCTCGGTGCAGCACTCGGAGGGAGATGCGCAGCGATTCGTAGACAATTTCGCCGCCCTGGCCAAAGAGCTGCGCGACTGATCGGGGAGGCGGGTGATGGCCCGGACGGTCCGGCCAGCAGCCCGCGGGAGCTTCCGTCGGGCAGCCCCAGTGCTACTCCGCCCATCAGTTCCCTGAGCTTCGCTGGTCGGGGTGACGGCCTCTCCTCGACGCTCCCGCCGTCGACGGTTTCACCGGTTGGTACTGGAGCAACTGGCTAACCGGGCGCGAGATCCGGCCCACCGTAGCTCTGCGCGCATCGAAGGGCACGCGTCGCGCGCCTGAGGTGGGGGCCTGGGGCCCCCACCTCAGAGCTCAGTCACTCGCCTGGTCTAGCGTCGGCAGTACGACCTCGGCATCCTCGAATTCGTCCGAGATCTCGCCACCCTCCTGGACGGCGCCCTCGGGCAGGGCCTTGCCCTCCTCTAGATAGCGAACCGCCTCCTCGCGTAGCTTGCGGTAGTAGTCCAGCCCAGTTCCAGCGGGGATCAGCTTGCCGATGATCACGTTTTCCTTGAGGCCGCGCAGCCGGTCAACCTTGCCCGAGATGGCTGCCTCGGTGAGCACCCTGGTTGTCTCTTGGAACGAGGCCGCCGAGAGCCAGCTGGCGGTGTTCAGAGCCGCCTTGATCAAACCCAGCAGCACCGTGGCGGCGATGGCCGGCTCGCCACCCTCCGCCAGGACCTGGGCGTTGGCCTCGTCGTACTCCCACTGGGAGATGATTTCGCCGGGCAGCAGCTCGGTGTCACCGCCCGACTCGACCCGCACCTTGCGCATCATCTGGCGGACGATCACCTCGATGTGCTTGTCGTTGATGTCCACGCCCTGGGAGCGGTAGACCCGCTGGACCTCGCGGACCAGGTAGTCCTGCACCGCCTCCCGGCCGGAGATGTAGAGCAGCTCTTGGGGACTGATCGACCCGACGGTCAGAGCGTCTCCGGCGCGCACCTCGTCGTCATCGCCGACCCGCATCTGAGCGCCGTGGGGAATCGGGTACTCCTTGACCTCCTCGTCCAGGGCCCGGACGCGCACCTCACCGCCCGCGCGGCCCACCTTGGCATGGGTGACTCGGCCTCCAATGCGAGCCACCACCGTGGCCAGCTGGCCTGCTTTGGTCGCCCGGGCCAACAGCTGACCCTCGGTGACCACCGCTCCCTCCTCCACCAGGGAGTCCAGCGCCATGCCCTTCTCGACGGGATGGGTGACGTCGAACTCCTCGTGGCTGACCACCCGCACTTTGCGGCCAGCCTCGCCCCTGATCACCTCCACTCGTCCAGCGGACTCGGCCAGGATGGCCTTGCCTTTGGGGATCCGGGCCTCGAACAGTTCCTCAACCCGGGGCAGGCCCTGGGTGATGTCGAGCCCGGCCACCCCACCGGTGTGGAAGGTACGCATCGTGAGCTGGGTTCCCGGCTCACCGATCGACTGGGCGGCGATCACCCCCACCGCCTCCCCGATCTCAACCAGCCGGCCGGTCGCCAGGTTGCGCCCGTAGCAGTAGCGGCAGACGCCGCTCTTGGCGCTGCAGGTCAGCACGCTGCGCACCCGCACCCGGGGCACTCCGAGCTCCGCGATGTGCCGGGCCAGAGAGTCGGTGATCTCCTCTCCGGTGCCGAGCACCGTCTTGCCGTCGGGACCGCTGACATCCGCCGCGGTGATCCGCCCCGCCAGTCGCTCCATGAAAGGCTCGCCCTCGGCGCTGAGGTCAGAGAGCCAGATTCCGCCGGTGGTGCCGCAGTCCTCCTCGCGGACGATCACGTCCTGGGCCACATCCACCAGGCGGCGGGTGAGGTAACCCGAGTCGGCCGTCCGCAGCGCGGTGTCGGCCAGACCCTTGCGGGCGCCGTGGGTGGAGATGAAGTACTCCAACACCTCCAGACCTTCGGAGAAATTGGCCTTGATAGGCATGTCGATGATCCGCCCCGTGGGGTCGGCCATCAGCCCTCGCATGCCGGCCAGCTGCCGGATCTGCTGGTAGGTACCGCGGGCCCCCGACTGGGACATCATCAGCACCGAACTGAGTGGGTCGAAGTGGGCCATGGTGGCCTGAGTGACCGACTCGGTCGCCTGGGTCCAGATCTCAACCGTCTTGGCGTAGCGCTCGTCCTCGGTGATCAGCCCCCGGCGGTGCTGCATGCCCACCTCGTCGACCGCCTTGTCCGCGCCAGCGATGATTCCCGCCTTCTCCGGGGGAGTCTTGATGTCCATGGCCGAGAGGGTCACGCCGGACTTGGTCGCGTAGTCGAAGCCCAGTCGTTTGATGTCGTTGACCATCCCCGCGGTGACCTGGTTGCCGTAGAGGCGAAAGCAGTCCGCCACTAAGGCCCTTAGCTCCTTGCGGTCGAAGACCTGGTTCTGGAACACCATGGCCTGGCCTTCGGCGCCCTCGCGGACCTCTTTACCCAGCGGGAGCACCTCGTTGAATATGACGCGCCCGGGGGTGGTCACCAGCGCGGCCGGGGCCTCGGCGTCCTCCCCGCTGGGCACCGACTCGAGTACCCGACGCGGCACTCGGACCTGGATCGGTTCGTGGGCCTCCACTACCCCGGTGTCGTAAGCCAGCAGCACCTCCTCGGGCGAGCTGTAGCGGCGCAGCTTGTGGGGGTCGTCAACCTCCAGCGGTGTGCGCAGCATGGTCAGCCAGTAGGAGCCGAGCACCATGTCCTGGGTTGGGGCCACCACCGGGTTGCCATCGCTCGCCGAGAGGATGTTGTTGGAGGACATCATGAGGTTCTTGGCCTCGGCGATGGCTCCGCTGAAGAGCGGCACGTGGACCGCCATCTGGTCGCCGTCGAAGTCGGCGTTGAAGGCGGTGCAGACCAACGGATGGATCTGGATCGCCGACCCCTCCACCAGCACCGGCATGAAGGCCTGGATGCCCAATCTGTGCAGGGTGGGGGCGCGGTTCAGCAGCACCGGGTGATCCTGAATCACCTCGTCTAGGACGTCCCAGACCTCCGGGCGGGCCCGCTCGACCATCCGCTTGGCGCTCTTGATGTTCTGCGTGAACCCCTTCTCCACCAGCTCTCGCATCACAAACGGCTTGAACAGCTCGAGCGCCATCCGCTTGGGCAGGCCGCACTGATTGAGCTTGAGCTCCGGTCCGACCACGATCACCGAGCGACCGCTGTAGTCCACCCGCTTGCCCAGCAGGTTCTGGCGGAACCGACCCTGCTTGCCCTTGAGCATGTCGCTGAGCGACTTCAGCTTGCGGTTGCCGGTGCCGGTGATGGCCCGGCCCCGTCGGCCGTTGTCGATCAGGGCGTCGACCGCCTCCTGGAGCATCCGCTTCTCGTTGCGCACGATGATCTCGGGTGCGCCCAGCTCCAAAAGCCGCTTCAGCCGGTTGTTGCGGTTAATCACCCGGCGGTAGAGGTCGTTGAGGTCGGAGGTGGCAAACCGACCACCATCCAGCTGCACCATCGGGCGCAACTCCGGGGGGATCACCGGCAGGACCTCCAGGATCATCCAGGTGGGGGCCGTATTACTGGAGCGGAAGGCCTCCACCACCCGCAGCCGCTTGATGGCCTTCTGCTTGCGCTGGCCGCTGGTGGCGAGGAGCTCCTCTCGGAGGTGGCTGGCCTCGGCGCTCAGGTCGAGCGCCTCCAGCATAGCCTTGACGGCAGCCGCGCCCATGGCGGCATGGAATACCTTGGGGAACTTCTCGATGTACTCCCGGTACTCACTGTCAGTGAGCAGCTGGCGAACGGCCAGTGCCTGCAGTTTGGTCCGGGTGTCCTCCAGTTCGGCCCGCAGCGCGCCCAGCTCCGCTTCGCCGGCGGAACCCCCACCCTGCTGCTGCTCGGCCAACTCGGCCCGGGCGGTCGCGATCTCAGTCGCCGCCCGTTCGCGGGCGGCGTTGATGGCGCCGTCCGACTCGGTCGAGATCTGGGCCACCCGGGAACTGACCAACTCCTTGAGCTGCGCTTGGTGCTCCTCGGTCAGGGGCGTCCCCTTCTTGGCCACCAGCAGTTTCTCGCTGCCATCTTTGACCACGAAGTCGGTGGGCGCCTTGCGGCCAACCGCCGCCTCGATCCGATCCGAGAGCTTCTCGGCGGCACCCTCCACTTCCTGGCGCCGGGACTCTGCCGCCGCCTGGAGCGTGGTCAGCTCGGCGGCGCTGGCACTCTCCAGCTCCTCGATCCGCTGCTCGGAGGCTCGGACCAACTCTACCGACTGCTCGGACGCCGCCTGCCGCAGCTCCTTGATGCGCTCACTCCGCTCGGGGTCGAGCGCCTCCAGCTCCTTGGTGCGCAAGTCCTCGTCGATCCGGGTGACGATGTAATTGGCGAAGTAAAGGACCTTCTCCAGGTTGCGCGGGGACATGTCCAGCAACAGTCCCAGGCGGCTCGGGATGCCCTTGAAGTACCAGACGTGGGAGACCGGGCTGGCCAGCCGGATGTGCCCCATCCGCTCGCGGCGCACCTTGCTGCGGGTCACCTCGACCCCGCACTTGTCGCAAATGATGCCCTTGTAGCGATACCGCTTGTACTTGCCGCAGTGGCATTCCCAGTCCTTGGTGGGACCGAAGATCTTCTCGCAGAAGAGCCCGTCCCGCTCCGGGCGGAGCGTCCGATAGTTGATGGTCTCGGGCTTGGTCACCTCGCCGTGCGACCAGGAGAGGATCATCTCCGGGCTGGCGAGGGAAAGCTTCAGGGCATCGAAGTTCTCAAGCTTGAGCAATGCTTGTCCGCCTCCTGGCGAAGTGGTGGATGGGGGTCGGTTGGAGGGCCCCTCCGGGCCCGGTGGAACTAGTCGAGTTGAAGGTCACGCCTACCTACTGATGTCCTCGGCGTCATCGCGCTCGTCGCGTTCCAGATTGATTCCCAGGCCCAGTGGCATGTCGGGCATGTCATCCTCCGTGAACACGATCTGCTCCTCGTTCTCGGACATGATCTCCACGCCGAGAGCCAGGCCCTCCAACTCCTTGACCAGGACTCGGAACGACTCCGGGATCCCGGCGTCCAGGGTGTTGTCGCCTTTGACGATGGCCTCGTAGGCCTTGACTCGGCCCACGATGTCATCGGACTTGATGGTCAGGATCTCCTGGAGGATGTGGCTCGCCCCGTAGGCCTCAAGCGCCCACACCTCCATCTCCCCGAAGCGCTGACCACCGAACTGCGCCTTGCCTCCCAGCGGCTGCTGGGTGACCAGGCTGTACGGTCCCGTGCTGCGCGCGTGGATTTTGTCCTCGACCAGATGGGCCAGCTTCATCATGTAAATGATCCCGACCGTCACCGGCTGGTCGAAGGCCTCCCCAGAGCGTCCGTCGCGGAGCATGACCTTGCCGTCACGCGGCAGCCCGGCCCGCTCCAGCTCGTTCTCGATCTGGGCCTCGGACGCCCCGTCGAACACCGGGGTCGCCACCTTTATCCCGAGCGCCGCCGCGGCCCAACCCAGGTGGGTCTCCAGTACCTGGCCCAGGTTCATGCGGCTGGGCACCCCGAGGGGATTGAGCACGATCTCGACCGGGGTGCCGTCTGGCAGGAAGGGCAGGTCCTCGATCGGCAGGATGCGGGCGATCACCCCCTTGTTGCCGTGGCGCCCGGCCATCTTGTCGCCCTGGCTGATCTTGCGCTTCTGGGCGACATAGATCCGGATCAGCTCGTTGACTCCGGCGGGGAGTTCGTCTTTGTTGGAGCGGCTGAACTTCTTGACGTCGACGACCACCCCGCGCTCGCCGTGGGGCACCCGGAGCGAACTGTCCCTGACCTCCTTGGCCTTCTCGCCGAAGATGGCCCGCAAGAGGCGCTCCTCGGCGGAGAGCTCCGACTCCCCTTTGGGAGTGGTCTTGCCCACCAGGATGTCGCCCGGGGCGACCTCGGCGCCCACGTAGACGATCCCCCGTTCGTCGAGGTTGCGCAGGCTCTCCTCCCCGACGTTGGGAAGCTCGCGAGTCACCTCCTCCGGCCCGAGCTTGGTCTCCCGGACCTCCACCTCGAACTCCTCGATGTGAATCGAGGTGTACTTGTCCTCTCGCACCACCGATTCGCTGATCAGGATGGCGTCCTCGTAGTTGTAGCCCTCCCAGGGCATGAAGGCGACCAAGACGTTCTGCCCGAGCGCCAGCTCACCGCGGTCAGTAGAGGGGCCGTCGGCGAGCACGGTGCCGGCCTCGACATGGTCTCCGGGATTCACCACGATCCGCTGACTGAGGCAGGTCCCCTGGTTGCTGCGGACGAACTTGTGGACGCCGTACCAGACCTCGGGACCCTTGCCGTCGGGCTTGAAGAGGATGCCCAGCCCACTGTCCTGCCCGCTGCGCACGATCTGGACCGAGTCCGAGGTGATGTCGCGGATCGGGACGTTGACCCCGACTACGGTCCCCGCTGACTTGGCGACGATCAATTCGCCGCTGTCCTTGGCCGCGTAGACCTCCATGCCGGTGCCCACCACCGGCGAGTCGGTGGTGATCAGAGGCACCGCCTGGCGCTGCATGTTGGAGCCCATCAGGGCCCGGTTGGCGTCGTCGTGCTCCAGAAAGGGGATCATTGCGGTCGCCACCGACACCGTCTGCTTGGGCGAGACGTCAACCCAATCCACTTCGGTCACCGGCACGTCCTTAAAGGTGTGCCGGGTCCGGGCCGGGGTGTGGGAGACCAGGAAGTCCCCGGCCGGCGAAACGGGGGCGTTGGCCTGGGCGACGGTGTACTTATCCTCTTCATCTGCCGAGAGGAACTGGATCTCGGTGCTGACCCAGGGGCGGATCTCGATCCGCTCGACCTTGGCCTTCTCCAGCTTCTTGACCGCGGCGACGTCGAGCCGGGTTCCCGCCCGGATCCCAGCAGATGCTTGCTCCAAGACGCGGCCTTCCAGCAACGCCTTGTCCCCAGTCACCTCTAAGTTCCGATAGACCCGCCGGAAGGGGGTCTCGATGAAACCGAAGTCGTTGACCCGGGCAAAGGTCGCCAGAGAACCCATCAAGCCGATGTTCGGACCCTCCGGAGTCTCGATCGGGCAGATCCGGCCGTAATGGCTGTGGTGGACGTCGCGGACCACCATCCCCGCCCGCTCGCGGGAGAGACCACCCGGGCCTAGGGCCGAGAGCCGCCGCTTGTGGGTCAGCTCGGAGAGCGGGTTGGTCTGGTCCATGAACTGGGAGAGCTGGCTGGAGCCGAAGAACTCCTTGATCGCGGCGACCACCGGCCGGGCGTTGATGAGCGAGGCCGCGGTTACGGTGGTGGCGTCGCAGATCGTCATCCGCTCTTTGATGATCCGCTCCATCCGCAGCAGCCCGGTGCGGAACTGGTTCTGAAGGAGCTCCCCTACCGCCCTGACCCGCCGGTTGCCGAGGTGGTCGATGTCATCCGGCTCGCCATGACCGTTGTTGAGTTGGATCAGGCGCCGCATGATGTTGATGAAGTCCTCGTGGGCCAGCACGCGGAGCTCACGCTCCTCGGCCCGGCGGCGGGCCTCCGCCTCGGGAATTCCGAGGCGCTTGTCCAGCTTGAAGCGGCCGACGCGGCCCAAGTCGAAGCGCCGGGGGTTGAAGAACAGCGCCTGGAGCAGATTGCGGGCGTTCTCCACCGTGGGCGGGTCACCGGGCCGGATCTTGCGGTAGAGCTCGATCAGAGCCTCGTTGACGTCGTGGCTGGGGTCCTTCTCCAAGGTGGCGTCGACGTACTTGTGCTCGGGGTCGACGTCGACGTCCTGGAAGAAGTGGCGGATGTCGTCATCGCTGGGATAGCCCAAGGCGCGGATCAGGGTGGTGGCCTGGAACTTGCGCTTACGGTCGATCTTGGCGGTGAGAACGTCCTTGTTGGAGGTCTCGATCTCCAGCCAGGCGCCCCGGTTTGGGATGAACTTGACCGCGTACATCGGCCGCCCGGTGACCGGGTGCTCGAGGCCGGCGGTGAAGTAGACCCCCGGGGAGCGAACCAGTTGGCTGACCACCACCCGCTCGGTGCCGTTGACCAGGAAGGTGCCCTGCTCGGTCATCATCGGGAAGTCGCCCAGGTAGACCTCGGACTCCTTGATCTCCCCGGCATTCTCGCCGGTCTTGATGTGGAGCCGGGTCATGATCCTCAGCGGCGCCGCGAAGGTCATGTCGCGGTTGCGGCACTCCTCCTGGTCGAACTTGGGCTCGCCGAAGCTGTAATCAAGGAAGCGCAGCTCGTAGTTCTTGCCCGTGTAGTCGGTGATCGGGTTGATCTCGTCGAAGAGCTCCCGCAGGCCTGACTCCACGAACCAGCGAAAGGAATTCAACTGAGTTTCGATCAGGTTGCCCACCTCCAGCATCTCGGGAATCGTCCCGTAGCTGAGGCGTGCGGGCGCAGCAGGCAAGGCAGCACGAACTGAGGGCATGGGCTAAAGTTCTCCAGGCAAGCGCGGACATACGGTGAACTTCACAGGTGGCGGAACGGAAATGTTACCACATGTGCGGTCGGCGCTTGAGGGACGGATCGCCCCGCCCAGTCCCCTCAGGGGGAGATTGGGCCACTATTTGATTTCAGCTGTGGCACCAGCCTCCGTAATCTTCTTGGCGACCGCCTCGGCCTCCTCTCGGGTCACCCCTTCCTTGACCGCCTTAGGCGCCCCGTCAACCACGTCCTTGGCCTCCTTCAGGCCTAAGCCGGTGATCTCCCGGACGGCCTTGATGGCCGCGATCTTCTGGTCTCCGGCCGCGGTCAGGATGACGGTGAACTCGGTCTGCTCTTCTACGGCAGCCTCGCCCGCAGGCGCCGCTGCCACCGCTGCCACCACCGGAGCCGCGGCGGTGATGCCGTAGGTTTCCTCGATCTTCTTTTTGGCACTCACCAGGTCGAGGACCGTCCAGGACCCCAGCGACTCCACGAAATCGTCCACGCTCACCTTGGCCATCTCTGCTTCTCCTTCAGCTCTGCTTCAATTTTTCTTTACATGGTCCGGTCGTCAGGCAGCCGCCGCCCCGTCCAGGGATTGCGCCTGGGCGTCGAGCAACCCCACCAAGTCGCGCGTAGGCGCGTCCAACAATCCCGCCAGCTGGGCGACGGGAGTTTCCAGCACCCCGAGCAGCTGGGCCATCAGGACCTCTCGGGATGGGAGGTCGGCCAGCTGGCGCACCTCGGCCGGGCTCAGGACCTGGCCCTCGGCGATCCCCCCGCGCACCATCTCGAGGCGCCGATTGGCCCGAGCGTAGTCGATCAGCAGGCGCGCGGGTGCCGACAGGTCGTCGTAGCTGATGGCGATCGCGGTCGGGCCGACCATCTGGGGGGTGAACTGGCCCAGCCCCGCCTGCTCCCCGGCCCTCCGGGCCAGGGTGTTCTTCAGCACGAGGTAGTCGACCCCGGCCTCTCGTAATGAGGCCCGCAGTTCCTCCAGCTGGGCGACGCTGAGCCCGCGGTAGTCGCAGAGCACGGCGCTCCGCATCCGTCCCAGCTTGTCGACCAGCTGGGCCACCTGGTTCTGCTTGCCCTCCGGGATTACCGCCGCCCCGTGGCGGCCTTCGTCACTCATCCTGGCCGGTACCTCCTGGCTCGGGGAGAACCGAAGGTCAGGGGTCCACCGGCCGACCACCATGGGCGGTCTGCCGGCCGGTCACCTGCGCGGGGTGGGGCTTTTGAGCAACTGCTGCCCCCGCGGTCTTGGGTTCCGCCGAGTTGTGCCTCTACGAACGGACGCTGAGTATAACGGCTGCTCGCTGAGCCTCAGGAAGAGGTCAGCCGCCCCGCCAGCACCGGGTCGAGCTTCACGCTGGGTCCAATGGAGGGAGCCAAGTAGGCGGTCCGGATATAGGCACCCTTGGCAGCGGAGGGCTTGGCCTTGACGATGGCCTCCAACATGGTCGAGAGGTTCTCCAGCAGTGCGTCATCCTCGAAGCTGGTCTTGCCCACCGGGACGTGAATGATGCCGTAACGATCAACCCGGAACTCCACCCGCCCCGCCTGCACGTCGCGGATGGCGCGGGCGATGTCGAAGGTGACGGTGCCGGCTTTGGGGTTGGGCATCAGGCCCCGCGGACCGAGGACTTTGCCCAGCTTGCCCACTGAACCCATCAGGTCGGGGGTGGCCAGCGCCACGTCGAAATCCAGGAAACCGTCCTGGACCCGCTTGACCAGGTCCTCCCCCCCGATGATCTCGGCGCCGGCTTCGCGAGCCTCGCGTTCCTTCTCGCCCTGGGCGAAGACCACGATCCGGCGCACCTTGCCGGTGCCGTGGGGCAACACCACACTGCCCCGCACCATCTGGTCGGCGTGGCGGGGATCGACCCCGAGCCGGGCGTGGAGCTCGACGGTCCCAGCGAAGCGCGAGGTGTTCACCGCCTTGACCAGGCGCACTCCCTCTTTGGGATCGACCAACTCATGCTCCTCCAGGAGCTTCAGCGCCGCCAGGTACTTCTTGCCGTGCCGTGCCGTCATTGCTTTCCTCCCGTGGTGTTAGCGGACGCTCTCAGCGCCCTCCCACAGCTCGCAGGTGGCTACTTGGCTACTGTGACGCCCATCGAGCGAGCGGTCCCCTCGACCATCCGGGTCGCGGCCTCCAATTCGGTGGCATTGACATCGGGGAGCTTGGTCTTGGCGATCGCCAGGGCCTGCTCCCGCGTGAGCTCACCGGCCGGCTCTCGGGGTGGTGTCGATGATCCCTTCTCGATCCCCAGCGCCTTCTTGATCAGGTCGGTGGTGGGGGGCGTCTTGGTGATGAAGGTGAAGGTGCGGTCCTCGAAGATGGTGATCTCCGCCGGAATGACCAGCCCGGCCTGGGACTCGGTCTGCTCGTTGTAGGAACGGCAGAACTCCATGATGTTGACTTGGTGCTGGCCCAAGGCCGGCCCGATCGGATATCCGGGGGTCGCCTTGCCTGCCTCGATGTTGAGGCGGAGCACCGCCTTGACCTTCTTCTTGCCCACGCTGAGTACTCCTAACGCAGCCGCTCGACCTGGAGGAGGTCGAGCTCAACTGGGGTCTCCCGGCCAAACATGTTGACCATCACCTTGAGCTTGCCCTTTTCGGGGTTGATCTCTCCCACCTTGCCGTGGAAGTCGGTGAACGGTCCGTCCACCACCCTGACCGAGTCGCCCACGTTGAACTCCACGTGGACCTTGGTGGTGGGCTCTTTCTCGACCTGGTGCAGAATCACCCGCACCTCCGACTCCTGGAGCGGTACCGGGTGGGTTCCCGAGCCCACAAAGCTGGTCACCCCGGGGGTGTTGCGGACCACGTACCAGGACTCGTCCGACATCACCATCTGGACCAGGATGTAGCCGGGGAAGATCCGCTTGGCGACGTGCCGACGCTGGCCGTCTTTGATCTCGATGACATCTTCGGTTGGCACCATCACGTCGAAGATCTTGTCGTGCATGTCCATCGACTCGACCCGCTTGAGCAAGTTGGCCTTGACCTTCTCCTCGTGCCCGGAGTAGGCATGGATTACGTACCAGCTGGCTGGCTCGGTGGCTTCGGTCGTTTTGGCAACGCTCACTTCGGGGCTCCCACTCGGTTCATTCTGAGGTCTAAGGACTGGTACTGGCGGAGGGGGTTGGAGTTGCGGAGGCGGTTGGGGTTGGGGTTGCGGTCGGCGTAGGGGTCACCGTCGCCGCTGGAGAACTGGAGGTGTAGAGGGGCTTTAGCAGCGAGGTCAGCCCGAAGTCCAATAAGCCCAGGAAGGCACCTAGCAGGACTACCGTGACGATCACCACTCCGGTCATCTGTCGCAACTCCGGCCAGGTCGGCCAGACCGTCTTGCGCAGCTCGCTCCACACCCCGCGGAGATAGCCACCCTCGCTGGACTCGGGCCGGTCCTCTCCGGCGACATTCGCCAAATCTAGCTCCTTTGCGCCAATCCCAAGTGTCTGCAGGGGCGACACGACTCGAACGTGCGACCTGCGGTTTTGGAGACCGCTGCTCTACCAGCTGAGCTACGCCCCTTTGAGTCCGGGTGGAGGCCCCTACTTGGTCTCGCGATGAGCCGTGTGCTGGCGGCAGCGTCGGCAATACTTGCGCAACTCCACTCGATCCGGATCGTTGCGCTTATTCTTCTGGGTGGTGTAGTTGCGCTCGTGGCACTGGCCGCACTGCAGGGTGATGATGGTCGCGGGCAAGGTCAAAGTCTCCAGACAAAACGCCCAGCCGAGCCGAGCTGGGCTGAGTATAGCTTCCGGCCCGGAACCGGTCAAACCAGGAAGGGCTGCCCGCCCCCCCGCGGGGCTATTTCGGTCGCGCGTAAGTCAATCAGGTTCCTCTCCCCATCGACCGCTGGATCTCTGCCGCCCTTACGACAGGGCTCGCGGAAGATGGGTCCTGACCCACTTGACCGGAGTTCGGGATGAGCGATGCGGGTTGGGGCTCAGTCGGTAACGCCACGGCCATGGCGACTCAGAGGCGACGGCTTCGGTTGGGCAGATGGGCAGTGCACGCCCGGGGACGCGGTCCAGCGCCGATCTCGGCGGCACGCCTACGAGAGCGTCCCGCCGGTCAAGCCGCGAACGGAGACTTCGGTTCGACGACAGCCCCCTCTGGAGCTTGGCCGCTAACCCAGCGGCGGGCTTGCCGGCCCGGGGCCTTCCGCCCCGAACTTGGCTCAAAGTAAACGTCTCGCCGCAGCTGCTGGGCCGGGGAGCCGACCCCGGCCCGGGCCCCGTCCTGAGCCGGCGATGCCGCCTTTGTCAGCCAGTGCCGATCTACCAGCAAAAGACTCGCTCCGCCGACGAGCGCCGTCTCCGGGGTTACCAGCCGGAACCGCCGGTCGGCCCCAGCCAGATGAGGATGCGGGCCGTCGTCGCGGCGCCCATCGCGATCATGATTACGGCGACCTGGCGTAAGCAGTCCGCCAACAACGGGGCGGTCCGGCTGGTGCTCCAAATGCTGGCTGGCTGGCGATCGGCAACCCGCGAAGATAATCCCGGGTCGGATCCAGCGGCCCGCTCTTACTGGTTGGCGTCGGCCGAGATCCCCGTCAGGCTGGCTGACTCGACTGGGCCACCGCCAGCGCTTCAGCTGCGCTTCCCGGGTAAGGTCGGGGCGACCTTCCTCTGATCCGGGCACCGGGGATCCGGTGGCAGCGCGCGGACGTGCTGTTACTCGCTCTTTTCCATCTCAGTCGCGCCTCGCGAGGGCGGTCCGTTCAGCCTCGAAAGGCGCGACGAGACGACGACCAGCCAGCCAGCCCCAGAAGAATCGCAGCGTTCACGATGAGGGTGATCATGCCGGGAATCGGGGTCGTGGCGATGCTCACCCAAACCAGCCCGACGACGATCCACACCGCGCAGTAGAGCACCGCGCTGATGAAGACTCCTGTGGTCAGCCGTCGCATCGCCCACCCAGTCCAAATGCCCCAGCTTGCTAGCACCGCGACCAACCCGCCGAGCCCGACGGTCAATCTGCCGATCCCCAGAGCGAACCCGGGCTCATCGCTGTGCACCAGGCCCGGGACACCGCCACCGCCGTTCAGCACTATCAGGCCACCCACGATGAGCAGCGTGCCAAGCACCAGCCAGACAGCGCTCTCGATCCGGAGGAGCAGGCGCGCCGCCCGTACCGCTCCCGGAACCGGCGACGACGACGATTGTCCGTCCGCGAGTGCCTCGCTGCTTACGACGGCTCGCATGGTTCTAGCTCCGCCTGGCCAGCCTGATCGCAGCGAAAGTGGGTGGAATTACGGTCCCCGACCCCTCTGAGCCCGACTCCAGCTCATACCCACGAGCTGGAGTTGACCCGCCGACACCCCGCCCCAAGCCTACGCCGCCGCTAACAGGCGATCCTCCATCCCGGTCAGCTCGGGCGAGCCCCGCCTCGCACGCCTCAGGGCATTTCATGCTGCCGCGGTCACTGCGCTTTCAGGTAGGACGGTAACCATGTGGTGCCCGGCCGCGCGGGCGAAAGGTTGAGGTCTCCCGGGAACGTTACTCCACTGCAGCACGAAGGATGCCGCGCTTCTGCGACCGGCGCTGACGTTGGGCCTACCTGGCGACGCCGGCACGCGTCGACTATGGGACCGCCCAGAGAGCTGGGGAGCCTAGGGCAGGGATTGAATCCGCGACCTCGTGCTCACCAAGCAGCTATCCCGGAGCGCTAGGCGGCTGACTGGCTGGCCCGCTCAAGCAGCTGTCCAGCTATGTGCTCGTCGCAACCCTCCTCTCCCACCCCCTCAGACCCGGTCCAAGCTCTCGCCTGTCCACCTGGGGCGATTCTTTCAGCGGTTCAAGGCGCTCCCCGGGTGACGGCTGCGGACGCGGTCAGACGACCGGCTAAACGCGCGCGCCACCGCCTGACGCGTCGCGCAAGCTCAGGGCTGCTCGCCGAGTTTTGGACACAGCGCTGAGACATCGAATTCCCCAGGAGTAGCTCGAGCCGGCGCAGCCCATTTGGCAAGTCCCGGACTCACGCAAGAGGTCCTCAGCTGAGACCAGGGGCCGGGCTCGCCAAGCCGAACAGCTACGGGAGGCCGACCGCCTCGATCGAACAGGAAGGTCCCACCGCGGCAGCGAGGCGTCCGTCGGTCGTGAGAAGGACAGCGCCCAGCGCCTCGGCGAGCGCCACGTACAGGGCGTCCCAGCCCCGCACGGTGTCTCGCAGCTGCCACGCGCGGGCGAGAAGGAGTCGGTGGCCGAAGCGCTCGCCGGGCCACGCCTCGAGATCCGCGACTGCCTGGGTGGCCTCGGTGCGGTCCAAATGTCCACGCAGGTGCTCACGCCGGATGACGCCGAAGACCTCGACGTCGATGATGTGGGGCGCTGCCTGATCGGGGTCGGCGCTCAGGCGCTCCCGGATCGCTTCAGCGCTCGGACCGCTGATCAGCACCTCACACAAGCACGAGGCGTCAACCACCAGCATCTGGCCACGCGCCACGCTGCTCGTCGAGAGCCGCCAGCACCTCGACGCGCCCGAGCAGCGAGGAACGTCGCCGGGTGCGCCTCAGCCATTCCGCCACACTGGGCCGCGCCGCCAGGCGCACGGCCTCGGCGCGCAGCAGCTCGGGAACGCTGACGCCGACCTCGGCGGCGCGTCTCACCAGGCCGGCATATACCTCGTCGTCGAGCTGCCGGATCTGCACGGTCTTCGACACAGCCAGATCCTAGCATGCGGGAACGCACCTCACAATGCGATCGTGCATCTTTGCTGGCAGTAGCCGTTCAGGCTAGGCGACGCTTGCAATGGCCTATCCCACGCCTGAGGCAGATCGTGATGAGCTCCCGGCGCCCCACATCCGGTCAAGGCAACCGGCACGGCCGCCAGGACCAGCAGCCCCTCCCCTCCCCGGCATGTTCACCCCGGCCCGTACCTCCGGTTGCCCACGGTCGCTACGGCTCCGTGCGGAGGTCCGCCCCACGGCATCGTCCACCCATGGGCTGCCGGAGATCAGTGTGGAGCCCAGGGCAGGGATTGAACCCGCGACCTCTTCCTTACCAAGAATCCAAAGCTCAGCATTGTGGGGCTGACTTCTGGGAGTCAACCGTAAGCCGTCCAGTTAGGTGCTCTACGATGGGCTCGGCGCCAGCTCTCTCCGAGGGCGTCGGGAGGGTTAAGACCGCCGACGGCGCTAGCCTTAAGGGCGTCTGAGCAGCGCTACTACCCCGACCTTCTGGTGATCGGGGCTCGCGGAGAGGAGAGCACCACGAAATGCCAGTGCCCCAAATACCGACACTGAGCCAGAGGCGACGCTCTGTACTGATGACCGCGGTCCTGCTCACAGCTTTCGCCCTGCTAATTCCCGGCGGCGCTGAGGCGGCCTCGCCCGGCGCCGCGGTGCCGTCTGGATCCTGGCCCTACCCGAACGGCGACCTCGCCAACACCCGGGACGCGACTGGTTCGGTGATCTCGTCCGCCAACGTGTCCGACCTCAAGCAAGCCTGGAGCTTCACCCTCACCGGCAAAGGGGCCACCAGCGTCGCCGGCGAGGGTGCGCTGAGCTCAGCGCCGATTGTGGTCAATGGCGTGGCGTACATCCAAGACCAAGAGTCCAACGTCTACGCGCTCGACTTCGCCACCGGGAAGCTGAAGTGGGAATATCGGTTGAACCAGCCATTGAAGAGCGGACCGGGGCCAAACGGAGTCGCGATCGCCAACGGCACCGTTTTTGGAGCTTCGCCGACCACCGTTTTCGCCCTCAAGGCCGCGACGGGACACCCGGACTGGATCGACCGCCATCTCCTCAAGAGCGGCGAGGGCACGTTTGGCATCCAGCCCCAGGTGGCCGATGGCCGCGTCTATCTAGGCAGCCAATACGGATCGGGGCCCGGTGGCGGGGTGCTCTTGGGGCTGAGCGCGTCGACCGGCAAGCTGCTCTGGAAGTTCAACACGGTGGTAGGCCCGGAAAAGGGCGTCAAGGCGCTCGGATTGGGCTCCGGAGGGGCCTGGGAGACCCCGCTGGTCGGGGCCGACGGTTCGGTTACCTTCGGCATCGGCAACCCTTACCAGAGCGCTGCCACAGCGATTAAGTATCCGTCGAAGGACCTCTACTCCGACAGCGAAGTGAACCTTTCAGCGGCGACGGGCAAGCTGCGCTGGTACTACCAGGGCGTGCCGGACGATTTCTACGACCACGACATGCAGGCCTCCCCGATCGCCGCGGATGTGAACGGATTACCTGCGGTCATCGGTGGGGGCAAATTGGGATACGTCTACGCCATGAACGCCGAAACCGGCGCGCTCATCTGGAAGACGCCAGTAGGCGCGCACGACGGCCACGACAACGACTCTCTCAAGGCCCTGGAGCACCGCAGCAAGTTGAAGGCGCCCTACACCTACCTCCCGGGAGCGCTTGGGGGCATGCTCACCAATATGGCGCTCGCCGGGAACAGCATCTACGTGGTGACGATCGACCTCCCGTTCCGGATCAAGTCGCTGAGCACGGTGCTGGGTGTCCCGGCCGGTCCGGAAGACGGAGAGATCGAAGCCCTGAGCCTCTCGACCGGCAAGGTCGAATGGGATACCAAGGTGTCCGACATGCCTCTAGGCGCAGCGACGGTCTCGGGTAACCTAGTCTTCACGACCTTGTTCCACGGCACTCTGATCGCGCTCAACAGCACGACCGGTGCCATCGTGTACCGGCATCAGCTCCCGACCTCCACGAACGCCCCGCTCGCCATCGCTGGCAACACGGTGCTCGTCCCACTTGGGGCATTGCAGACTTCGAAGGCCAAGGCGCGGGGTAGGCCCCAGTTGGTGGCCTATACCGTGCCGTAGCCGAGCTGGCTCCAATGCTCAGGTATGTCCCTCAGATGAATGGAGCCCAGGGCGGGGACTGAACCCGCGACCTCTTCCTTACCAAGAATCCAAAGCTAAGCCCTATGCGGCTGAGATCAGGGGTCAGAGCAAAACCTGTCCAGTTAAGTGGTGGTCGCGGAGTGCATCAGGCCGGTCGAACGAGCTCCCCGCACCTCGCGGTTATTCCGTGGCCGGCTGGTAGGTGGCGATGATCACGCCGGTCGCCGTGGTGACGCTGTCGGTCAGTCGCAGTCTTACATCCACCCCTGCGGGGAACAGCCGCCGTCCGCTGCCCAGCACTAGCGGGTGAATCAATAGCAGGTACTCGTCGATAAGGTCGGCAGCCATCAGCGAGCCGATCAGCTCGCCGCTGCCCATGATCGCCAGAACGCCGTCGGCTTGCGCCTTCAGCGCGCCCACGCTGTCAGCGAGATTGCCTCGCAGAAGTGTGGAGTTGGGCCATGGTAGGGGTTCGGTGAGAGTGGTCGACGCGACATACTTGGGCGAGTTGTTCAGCGCTTCCTTGAACGGGCCGCCCCTGGCGTTCCAGGACGCCAGCAGTTGCTCATAGGTCCACCGCCCGAACAGCCATCCTGCCAGGCCGCCTCCAGCCGCCATCCTCTCGCCCATCGCCTTGCCCGTCGCGTCGTCAGGCTTTACGGACCGGCCGCCCCAGCCGCCGTGCGTGAAGCTGTCTCGGGTGTCCTCGTCCGGTCGCCCTGGCCCCTGCATCACCCCATCTAGGGTCACATGGTTCATAACAACGATTCGACCCACGCCAGGCCTCCTTTGACTCGTGGCGGCCACGCCTTGCGGCCAACGTGCGAAGCATGTCGCGATTGTGCCCCTCTGCCAAGCGCCCCCACACCCTGCTTTCGATCCGCCCTCCAAGGAACCGTCATCGCTAGCCCGGAGGGGTGTGCTCGGACGGTCAGCAACGGTCATGAAAAACCTGTCCAGTTAGGTGCTCGTCGCGTCGGGCTTGAACTCGTCCCGAGATCATTTGAGATCGGGTGGGACACCTCCTACCGCCCATCCAGTGGTCGTGGGGCACTATGCCAAAAATGGCGATGCCCCAAATGTCCAGTTATGCGGTGGTTCCGAGATCACGGGAGCCCAGGGCGGGGATTGAACCCGCGACCTCTTCCTTACCAAGGAAGCGCTCTACCACTGAGCTACCTGGGCGTGGGCGGGAAGGGATTCGAACCCCTGTAGGCGTAAAGCCAGCTGATCTACAGTCAGCCCCGTTTAACCACTTCGGTACCCGCCCGCGGCGGAGTATACCGAGGGTCAGCTGCCTCACCGAGGCGGTTCAGGCAGCTGGAATCGAGCCAGCCTTGGAGGGGAAGATTTGACAGACGCTGCTGGGGACGCACTACCTGAGGTCGACTTCGCCACCTTCCAAAAACTGGACATCCGGGGCGGGGTGGTGATCGAGGCAGAGCCCTTCCCGGAGGCCCGCAAACCGGCCCTCAAGCTCAAGATCGACTTCGGACCTCAACTGGGGGTCCGGCAGTCTAGCGCCCAACTCACGCGCCACTACACAGCCCAGCAGCTGATCGGGCAAGAGGTGCTGGCGGTAGTCAACTTCCCCCCCCGCCGAATCGCCGGCTACCCGAGCCAAGTGCTGGTGCTGGGGTTGATCGCGCTCGACGACCCGGGCGACGTGATCCTGATTGGCCCAGACCGCCTAGGGACCCGGGGCAGACGGCTTGGGTGACCCTAATTGGCTCAAGCCCAGGCGACCGGCCGGCGACCATCCCGGCCTTAGCAAGTAACATCAGAGCTGGGTTAGTCAAGCAGCCGCTGCGGCGCGGAGAAGGAGACGGCAATGAGCATCATGCGACGGATGTCCGACCTGTTCCAGCAGAAGGCCAACAAGGTCCTGGACCGGGCCGAGGACCCGGTGGATGCCCTCGATCTCTCCTATCAGAAGCAGCTCGAAGCGCTCCAGCAGGTGAAGCGCAGCGTGGCCGAGGTGCTCACCTCCGAGAAGCGGCTCGAGATGCAGGCGGCTCAGCTGCAGCAGACCTCGGACAAGTCCCAAACGCAGGCCAAGTTGGCACTCCAGCAAGGGCGTGAAGACCTAGCTCGGCTCGCACTCACCAGGGCGCAACAAGCCCAGGCCCAGCTCGACGGAATGCAAGCGCAGATCCAGCAGCTCAAGGATCAGGAGCAAAAGCTGGAGGTCACCGCCCAGAAGCTCACCGCCAAAGTTGAGTCCTTCCGGACCCAGCGCGAAACCATCAAGGCCCAGTACTCCGCGGCCAAGGCCTCGACTCAGATCGGTGAAGCGGTGACCGGGCTGTCCGAGCAGATGACCGACGTGAACTTGATGATGGAGCGCGCTCAGGACAAGACCCAGCAGATGCAGGCCCGCTCGGCGGCCATCGACTCGCTGGTCGACAGCGGCACGCTGGACACCATCGGGATCTCCTCCGGTGACGACATCGACCGACAGCTGCAAGGACAGCTGACCGATTCCCAGGTGGACGCCCAGTTGGCCGCGATGAAGCAGGAGGTGCTGGCCAGTCCGGACGCGGCCGCCCGGATCACAGCGGCTCCGGCCCCCGCTCTCCCAGACGCCACCCCGACCAGCCCGCCGACCTCGGACACTCCTGACGACCAGAACGTCGTGGTCCGGATTTCCGGCGAGGACCAGTACCGGCTCAACATCGCCGAGCGGCCTCAACTCGATCCCTTGGACGCGGCCCTCAGCCAGGCCATCGAGAGCCAGGACCAAGCGGCTTACGCCAAGGCCCTAAGTGACCTGCTCAACTTCGTCCGCGCGCACGGTAGCAAGCTGCCGCCCGACTCGCTACTCCCCTCCGACGTGGTGCTGCCCTCCGAAGACATGACCCTGGAGGAGGCGACCAAGCTGCTCTCCGACGGGGGAACAGTAGTCGAGGCGGGAGCCCAAGCCGGCTCATAGCCCGTCCCCTCCCATGACTCGTCAGTCTCTCGAGCGCAGCCGGTCGGGAATTCGCGGTCCTGGCAGCCTCGGTTGCTAAGGGCTAGACCGGAACGCCCCAGAGGGGGAACCAGGAGCTCAGGATCGGCTCGATCGGCAAGTCATCCTTGACGATCGCCGCCAGCCGCATCTCTTCGGCGTTGTCCCGTTGGCGCTCGCCATTGGGAACGAAGGGGTAGAAGGTGCCCTGCTTGTACCCGTAGATCCAGTAGATCTTCCGTTGATCCTGGGTGAAGGGGAATACCGAAGCCAGCAGGCAATCGCCCAGGCCTTCATCGATCAGCCCCTGGGCGACTCCGTGCAGGGCTGCGATCAAAGCCTCGAAGTCATTGCCGTCCACGACCATCCACGCGAACCCCAGGTCGTCCTTGACCTCCCTCGCTTGGAGGACATCGTCGGGCGCGGTCTGATCTTGGACCTGGAGCATGTCGACGGTGTCCTTCATCAGCTGGTCAAAGCGACCCGCGGGCAATGCCTTGAAGACGACGCCCACCCGCCCGGCGGGCTTCAAAGAGGCGGACGCCTCCAGGGTGATCAACGCGGTGCTCATAGCGAAGACGTTGTCCTCGTTCGGCTTGGGGAGCCGAGTCCGCCCCATCAGCGAATCCAGAAACCCCAACTGAGATCCGCCCTAGCTAGAGAGCTGGGCCTCCAGCTCCCGGAGCTTGGCCAGGCGGTGCTCGAGAGAGGGGTGGGTCGAGAACATCTCGGCCAGGCTCCCTTTGCCCATGTGGACGGCCGGGAAGATCATGAGAGCGTTGGCAGCCTGGACCTGTCGGAGGTCGCGGCTCGGAATCCTCGTCATCGTGCCACTGATCTTCTGCAGCGCCGAGGCCAGCTGGGCCGGCTCTCTGGTGATAATCGCCGAGCCCCGGTCGGCGGCGTACTCCCGGTAGCGGGAGAGGGCGCGGATCAGTACGAAGCTGATCGCCCAGACCACCGCGGCCACCAGGATGATCACGATCATCCCCTCACCCTCGTTGCGGCCACCACCGCGGCCCCGGCCGCCGTAGCCCCCACCCCCCATCATCCCGAAGCCGCCGAACATCCCGAACCACATTCCCGACTGGACGATCAGGGCCGCCACCGTGGCAAAGAAGCTGGCCATCGCCATCACCTTCACGTCCTTGTGGATCACGTGGCTTAGCTCGTGGGCCAGGACCGCCTCCAGTTCTTTGGGATCGAGCTGGTCCAAGATTCCGGTGGTCACCGCCATCACCGCATGCTTGGGATTACGCCCGGTGGCCAGGGCATTGGGCACCGGCGAAGGGATCACCGCCACCTGGGGCATGGGCATGCCGGTGATTTGGCAGAGTCGACCCACGATGTCAAAAAGCTCCGGCTGCTGCTGGGCGGTGACCAGATGAGCGTGCACGCTACTGAGAACTATCTTGTCCGAGAAGAAGTACTGGGCGATCAGCAGGACCGCCACGACCACCACGATCAGAGCGACGGCGGTGTGGAGCAGCAGCAGCACTCCGATGAAGGCTAGATAAACCACCGCCAACAGGAAGAGTGCCAGGAACATCCGGACGGTCAGGCCAGCGTCGGCCCCCAACTTACGATGCATACGCCACCTATATACCCGTTTCCGAGCGATTGACGCGCAACCGAGGCTTGGGCCCCACTCGCAGCGGGCTCAGCCGGGCTCGGATCACGCGGCCTCCGGGGCCGGATTCGCGGTCCCCCGGTAGGCGCGCCAGAGCGCCGCGTAACTGCCGCCCGATTGGAGCAGCTGCTGGTGAGTGCCGGACTCGACCGCGCGGCCGTCCGAGACCACCACCACCCAATCTGCGTCCACGGCACTCTGCAGCCGGTGGGAGACGGTCACCACCGTTCGGCCCTCCAGCACCTTGGCCAGCGATCGCTCCAGCCGGCGGGCCACCCTCGGGTTGATCAGAGAGGTGGCTTCATCCAACACCAAGGTGTGCGGGTCGGCCAACAAGAGCCGGGCCAGGGCCAGCTGCTGGGCCTGGCCCGGACTGAGAGGGATCCCGCCTGACCCAATCGGAGTCGCCAGGCCCGAGGGGAGTTGGGCCAGCCATTCCGTGGCGCCGACGCCATCGAGAGCGTCCGCCAAGGCCAGATCGCGGGCGTCAGGCGCCGCCAAGCGCAAGTTTTCCCTCACCGTCCCCGTGAACACATGGTGCTCCTGGGTTAGCAGAACCACCTCGGCCCTCACCCGCTCCGAGGCCAGCCGGTGAACATCCACCCCACCCACCGTCACTCGCCCCTGGCGCGGGCCGTAGACCCCAGCCAGCAACAGCGCCAGGGTGCTCTTGCCCGAGCCGCTTGGTCCCACGACGGCCACCCGCGAGCCGGGCCGGGGGCGGAGGCTCAAGCCGTGCAGGACGTCGTGCCGCGGAAGGTACGCAAAGTGGACCGCAGCGGCATCCAGCTGCTGGCCATGGGGCTCCAGATCTGTGTCCGGTTGGCGCTCCACTTGGCCCACCCCGATCAGACGGGCCAAGGACGCCCCGCCCAGCTCCAGCTGATCGAGCCAGCTGAGGATGACGTCCACGGGCTCGATCAGCTGCTGGGTGTAGAGGGCGGCGGCAGTCAGGGCTCCCAGCCCGATCAGCCCGTCCGCGTGCAGCACTCCCCCAATGGCCACGCTCAAGACCAGGGGGACCAGGTAGGTGGCCTCGCTGATGGGGTAGTAGACGGTCCGCAGCGCCAAGGTCGCCCGCTCCGACCTGATCCAGTCACCAACCGCCTGGTCGACGAGTTCGATCCGCTGTGGTCCCAGCCCCATCGCCTCGATGGTCCGACCAGCTTCCACCGACTCCTGGATCAGTCCATTGACCTTCCCCTGGGCGGCCCGCTCCCGCAGGTAAGCAGCAGGCGCCCGGTGGAGATACCAGCGAGTGGCGAGCGCCAGAATCACCGCCGCCGGCACCAGAGTGAGGGCCAGCAATGGCGCAGTCCAAATGAGAGCCCCGATGGTCAGCACTACCGTGACGACGGCGATCGCGATCTCCGGCAGAGCGCGCTGCACGGTCTGCCCCAATCCGTCGACATCGGAGGTGGCTCTGGTGAGCAAGTCCCCGGTGCCGGCCCGCTCCACCACCGAGAGGGGAAGTCGGAGCACGTTGCCCAAGAACTCCTCACGCAGCCGGCAGAGCACCTGGGATCCGAGTCGCCCGCCCCGTCGCCCGGCCCACCAGCTGAGCACGGTGCGGACGAGCGTGGCCACCAGGAACGCCAGCACCACCGGCCCGATGACTCTACCGAGGCGGTGTTGGCTAGCGGCCCCGACCACCACGCCGAGGGCCCATGGTCCGACCAGTCCGGCCAAGGTCGCTCCCCCCTGGAGCAGCAGGAGGGAGAACGCTGGCCAGCGTTCCTCGCCCAGCAACCGCCGCATGGCCGACACCACCTGAGCGCCGGACGCGGTCGGTAGTAGAGACGAGGCAGGGCTGTCGGCCATTAGCTGAGCTCCCTTTCCAGGAGCGTTCGATACCGCGGCTCGCGGTCCAGCAGCTGGTGGTGAGTCCCGGCGGCCACCACCCGCTGGTCCAGCACCAAGACGGTGTCGGCGCACTCCATCAGGAGGGGGCTGGTGGTCAGGACTACGGTGGTCCGACCCACCCGCAGCTCCCGCAATTTCTCGACCACTACCGACTCCGTATAGGCATCCACAGCGCTGGTCGGCTCCTCCAGCACCAAGATGGGCGCCCCGGCACGCAGGGCCCGGGCCAGCACCAGTCGCTGGCGTTGGCCGCCCGACAAGGATCGGCCCCGCTCGGGCAGGACATGGCTCAACCCGCCCTCCAAACCGGAGATGATCTCCTGGGCTTGGGCCGCCCTCACCGCTCGCGCCACCGAGGGCCGGGCTGGTTGGGACCCGGAACTGACCGGGTCCAGGTTGCTGGCTACCGTCCCCGCTAGCAGCGTGGCATCACGGTCCACCACCATGATCGTCTCGCGGACCAACTCCAGCGGCAATGCGCTCAACCAGTGCTCTCCCAGGGTCACCTGAGCCTCCGGGGAGGGGTCGGCATAGCGGCCGAGTCGCTCGGCCAGCTCGGTCAGTGCCTCCGCGTCACTGCTGGTGATGGCGACGAGACCGCCCGGCTCGATCCGGACCCCCGTCTGCGTGTCCACCAGCACACCCGCCGCCAGCTCCGAGGGAGATGGCTGAGCTGACTCGGAAAGTCCCTGGACCGCTCCCAACTCCCGCTGACGCGCCAAGACGGTCAGGACCCGGCGGGCAGCTACCCGGCCTGCGCTCCAGCTCTGGGCGGCTTCGCCGAAAGTCGCCAAGGGGACGAGCAAGAAAGCCGCAAAGGCATAGACCGTGACCAGCTCCCCGGGGCCAGCCCTCCCTTGCTCGGCCATCCGGGCGCCCAACCAAGTCACCGCCACCAAAAAGCCGCCCGGCACCAGCGCTTCCAGCGCGGAGAGGACTGCTGCCATCTGGGCGGTGCGGTTCATGGCGACCCGAATCCGGGCCGCCGCGACAGCGAACCTGGACGCAAACATCGCTTCCCCGCCCAGGCCCCTCAGCACCCGGAGCCCAGCGACCACGTCGACCGCCTGCCCCGAGGCCAATGAGACCGCCTCCCGCTGGGCCCGCTGGCGCCGCCCCAACGGCCCCAGGCATGCCATCAGCGAACCCAGCGTGAGGGGACCGCCGATGAGCGCCACCAGGCCGAATGCCGGGGCCATGGCGAAGAGCACGGCGGTCACTCCCAGGTAGGTGACGATGGCGCCGGCGAACCGGCCGGTGACGTCGAAGGTGCGCCCGATGCGGTCCACATCGGTGGCGCTGAGGCTGGCCACCTCACCGGCGGCGACATGGCGCGGCAGGTCGGCCCCCAACCGGGTGGCACAGCGGATGATCAGCTGCTGGGTGCGGGTGGCCGAGAGCAGGTAATTGGTGACCGCCCTTCGATGGCGCATCACCCCGGCCAAGGCGGCGAATACACCCAGCCCCAGGATCCCGGCACTCCAAGCCAGGACCTCGCCGGGGCGCCGCTGAGCGGCCGCTTCCACCGCTTCCCCCAGCACCAGGGGAAGGGCAGCCAAGCTGCCCATCCAGAGAACTCCGTAGGAGGCTCCGGCGACCAGGCTCCGCCACTGGGCGCGCCCGAGCCACCACAAGAAGTGGTCGGGGGAGCGCAGGTCGGGCCGACCTGGATCGACAACGGGGACTAGACGCAAAGCAAAAACCTCTGGTTGAGGGTAGAAAAGGGCGCGGCCTGAAGCAGGCCGCGGCAAGCAGGGGGCCAACTGCTCTCGCGAACGGCATATTTTACCCAATCGACCGAAGGCACCGCCCCTGGTCTCCGCCTTTGGCCAGCGCGGCGCCGCGGCGACGGGACGATCCGTTTTGGGGCGGGCGGTAACATGGCGGCCATGAGCGCGGCTGCCAGTCACGCGGTCGAACGCGGAGCCCGGACTCCATGATCTTTCCCCTGCCGGAAATCGCCGCGGTGTTGGTGCTGTTCTTGGCGGCGCGAAGTTCGGTCGGTCGCCGCACCATCAACCTGGCCCAGCAGAAGATCTCGCACTTACTCGACCGGGCCGAGAATCCGGTGGAGGCGCTTGACCTCTCGTACCAGAAGCAGCTGGAGGCGCTGCAGCAGGTGCGGCGTGGCGTGGCCGAGGTGGTCACCTCTGAGAAGCGCCTGGAGATGCAGGCGGCGCAACTCCGGCAAAGCCAAGTGAAGCTTCAGGGCCAGGCCAAGCTCGCGGTCGAACAAGGCAAGGACGACCTGGCCAGGTTGGCCCTGACCCGAGCCCAGGCCGCCGACGCCCAGCTTCAATCCCTGGACCAGCAGGTCCAGCAGCTCAAGGAACAGGAGCAGAAGCTGCAGATTACTGCCCAGCGGTTGCAGGCTCGGGTGGAGGCCTTCCGGACCCAGAAGGACACCCTCAAGGCCCAATACTCGGCGGCCCAGGCTTCCGCTCGAATCGGAGAGACCGTGACGGGCATCTCCAGCGACATGACCGATGTCAACCTGATGCTGGAGCGAGCTCAGGACAAGACCTCCCAGATGCAGGCCCGAGCTGCCGCCATCGACCAGCTCGTCTCGTCCGGTACCCTTGATGCTCTGGGCAGCGGGGGAGGCGACGACATCGACCGCCAGCTGCAGGCCGTCTCGGGGGACGCTGCCGTCGAGGCCCAGCTCCACCAACTCCGCCAGGAGGTGCTGGGAGCGCCCGCCGACGCACCCCATCTAGGGGCTCCCGAACGGCCGCCGGATTCATCGAATAAAGGAGGTTAGGGAATGCTGCACGCGATCGCGTTCATCGTCATCGGCTTGGTCGTCGGGGCCATCTTCATCCGCAAGGCACGGGCGGTCGGGGCGGTCATCCGGGTCATCGGCGGCCTAGTGGGGTCACTCGTCGGAGGCTTCATCTCGTTAGACGCCCTGGGCAGCAAGACGACCACCGGTAAGTACGGATCAATCGTGATTGCCATCGTGCTGGCGGCAGTCGTCGCCGGCCTCGCCTCGCTGATCAGCAACATGGCTCCCGGCAACGGTCGGCGGTGAGCAGCGCCTAGGCTAGCTCAGCCAGCTCCCCCGCTCGCACCCGGCGGAGGTCCTACCGGCCCGCGGCCCGCCAGGTAGACGGCCGCCGCTTGGGCGTCGCTGGTCATCCGCGCGACCAAGGCTTGGTCGCTGACGAAGGTTTCCTGCGCGCGTACCTTACGGAGCACGCTGACCAGCACCAGTTGACCATAGAGATCCCCGGGGTCTTCTAGACAGTGCACCTCGAAACGCCGCTCCACGCCGCCGAAGTGGGGGCGGGTGCCGATGCTCCCCACCGCCCCTTGGGTGACTCCCTGCTCCGTGGTGAGCTCCATGACGTAGACGCCGTCTTCCGGCAGGGCCTGGTTGGCGGAGAACTGGACATTGGCGGTAGGGAACCCCAGCTGGCGCCCCAAGCCGCTGCCGCGGACCACCTCCCCCAAAACCTGCAGCGGCCTCCCGAGCATGGCATGAACCGCGTCGAGCGCTCCCTGGGCGAGCTGGCGGCGGACGGCGGAGCTACTGACGGGAGCGCCCTGCCAGCTGAGCGGCTCCACCACCCGGACTCCAAAACCGGCCTGGGCCGCGTAGCTGCGAAGGAAGTCGAGCTGGCCCTCGGCACCCTTCCCGATCGAGAAGGTCGGACCCACCACCATCGTCTCGATCTCGAGCCGCTCCCGCAGCCGGTCCATGAAGGCGTCGGGAGTCATCCTCCGGAGCAGCTCGTCGAAAGGGATCACCCACAACCGGTCCACCCCTCGCTCGACCAGCAGCCGCCGGCGCAGATCGAAGGTGCTGAGCAGGCGGAAGTCCAATCCCGGGTCGATCACAGTTCGGGGGTGCGGTTCGAAGGTGATGGCCGTCAGGGCCACGTTGCGTCGAGTAGCGTCCTCCCGGGCCGCGGCCAGGATCGCCTGGTGCCCGATGTGGACGCCGTCGAAATTCCCCAGGACCAGGCAGGTGGGCAGCGGTGCCCGCAGGTCAGGGGACAAGCCCAACCCGAACTCAGCCAGCCCCGCCGCAGACAGCGGGAGGCTCGTTGCCTCAGCCACTGATCGGGAGCAGGACCTTGGTGGGGCGAAAGCGCAGCCCGGTCACTTCGCCCAAGGCCACCAGCCGGCCGTCCGGTCCGTGCGCTCTCACCTCCAGGCCCTGACTGAGGGCATCTGCTCCAGGTTCGGGCCCGCGCTGGATCCAGACCGACTGACCCCGCTGCACTGCCAGGGCCCCGGCGGGCAGCAGATCGATCCGCGGCACTAGCTCCACCGCCAGCTCCGGAGGTAGCAGATAGCTTCGAGGATTCAACGAGGCCATCAGATCATCTAGCTTCACCGCTTCGGTGAGCTTGAAAGGACCGTACTCCGTCCTCTCCAACCAGGCGAGTACCCCGCCCACCTGGAGTCGTTCCCCAAGGTCGGTGGCCAGCACCCGCAGGTAGGTGCCCCGACCGCAAACCACCTCGACCTCGGCCTCCGCCACCTCCCCCGGGGAGAACGACCTCAGGGTGATGCCGCGAATCTCGGCCGGACGCGACTTGCGCTCGACGGTCAACCCTTGCCTCGCCAGCTCGTAGAGATGACGGCCCTGGTGCCGAACCGCGGAATGCATCGGGGGAACCTGCTGGACAATCCCCACAAACTGCTCGAGGGCAGCCGCCACTTCGGCCTCGTTCAAGTGAGCCGCCGACCCGGATCGCCGCACCTCGCCTTCCAGGTCTCCCGTGTCGCTGACCTCGCCCAGGCGGAGTCGAGCGTGATAGGTCTTGGGCTGGCGCAGGATGTACTCCACCAGGCGGGTGGCCCGGCCGACACAGAGGGGCAACACCCCGGAGGCGGCCGGGTCCAGCGTGCCGGCGTGCCCGACATGGCGTTCCCCGAGAGCCCGGCGGGCCATCTTGATGGCCGTGAACGAGGTGATTCCCTCGGGCTTGGCCAGGTTGAGCAGCCCCGTCACCATGGGAGCGGCGGCCTGGACCCCGCCCCGGTCGCGTCCGATCCGGGGGGTTGCCATCACCGAGGAACGGCTCGGATCAGCCGGCGGACCTCGGTCAGCACGGCGGTCTCGACCTCCGCGATCGACCCCCGGACCTCGGCGCCGGCGGCGCGGCGGTGCCCACCCCCCCCGAAGGCAGCCAGCAATTGGTGCGCCTCGATTGGATCCCGACTACGGACGCTGACCCGGGTGAGCTCCGGCTCCGCCTCCTTGAAGAGCACCGCACAGAGCATGGTGTCGAGGCTCTGGAGGATGTCGATGATTCCCTCGCTCTCCTCCATCTCCGCGCCGCTCTGCCGCAGCATCGCTATGGTGACCTCGCTCCAGACCAGCCGACTGTCCAGCTCGTAGGTGGTGGCCACCGAGGCCAGGGCCTGCAGCTTGAGGGTCGTCTCCGGCCTCGACTTATAACTCTTGAGCGCCACCCAGGCGGGGTCGGCCCCCAACCGGGCTAGCTCCGCGCCCAATTGGAGCACCGCCCCGGTCGTGTTGTCATGCCGGAAGCCCCCGGTGTCGGTGAAGATGGCGGCGTAGAGGTTGGTGGCCGCCTCGGGGCTGACGTGAGCGCCCCATGATCGCAGCGCCTCGAACACGATCACGCCGGTGGCCGCCACCTCTGGCTGAACCAAACTGATGTCGCCGAAGCCCTCATTGCTGGCGTGGTGGTCGATCACCGCCGTCAGCGGAGCCGCCTCGATCCGCTCGCGGAGGTTGCCGAAGCGAGTGGGACTGCCCGCGTCGAACGCGATGGCGACGGCATTTGCCGGGGCTTCCCGCAGATTCACCGCCTCGTAGCCAGGCAGGTAGGAGAGCCCGCGCGGGAGCGGGTCAGGCACCCAGGGATAGGCCTGTTTACCCTCCCCGCGCAAGTAGTCGGCGAAGGCCAGCACGCTGCCCAGGGAGTCCGCATCGGCATCTTTGTGGGCCACCAGCAGGAAGGCATCGTGGTCCCGCACCGCCTGATGAATTCGCTCCAGGGCCTCAGCCATCCACCGCTCCTCGACGCCGAGGCGGCGCGGCCTCCAACTCCTCCAGCAACTGGCTGACCCTAACCCCATAGGCAATGGAGTCATCGAGGCGAATGTCCAGTCGCGGGATCCGGCGCATGTGCTCTAACCGCTCGCCCAGTCGATGGCGCAGAAAGCCAGTCATGCCGCGTAGCACTCGCAGCACCCGCTCTCGCTCGGGCTGGTCCGCCAGCACGCTCACCTTGACGCGGGCGTACGAGAGGTCGGACGCGCAGGCGACCCCCACCACCGTCACCATGGCAAGCCGGGGATCCTTGACATCGCTGGCGATCGCCAAAGCCAGCTCCTGGCGCAGCTGCGCGTCGATCCTTTCCCGGCGATGGCTGGCTCCCGCCTCGCGGGCCGACCTCACCACCGTTTCAGGCCACCGCCGACAGCGAGACTAGCGATTTCGCTGCTGCACTACATAGCACTCCAGAACGTCCCCTTCGGCGAAGTCCTGGTAGTCACCCAGATCGATCCCGCACTCGTAGCCCTGGGCCACCTCCCGGACGTCATCCTTGAAGCGGCGCAGGGAGGCCACCTGGGTGCGATGGACTTCCTTGCCATCCCGGAGCACTACCGCCAGCGACCCCCGGGTGATCGTGCCCTCGGTGACCTGGCTACCGGCGATCACCCCGACCCGCGGGACCCTGATCTTGGCCTTGATCTCGGCCCGGCCCTCGAACACCTCCTCGAACGTGGGCTCGTGCAACCCCCGGATCGCTTTGTCGATGTCCTCGGTGATTTGGTAGACCACGTCGTAGGTGCGAACGTCGATTCGGTGGCGCTCAGCTAGCGCCTTGGCGCTGGGATCGGGTCGGACGTTGAAACCGATCACGATCGCGTTGGCCGCTGCGGCCAGATCCACGTCGGCCTCCGAGATCGGCCCGACCCCGTCGGCCACCAAGCGCAGCCGCACCAAGGGGTCGGAAAACTTCAACAGCGCCGCTCGGAGCGCTTCCAGCGACCCCTGGCTCTCGGCCTTGACCACCAGGTCCAGATCGCGAAGCCCCTCTCCGGACTGCTTACTGAGCTCGGCCAAGCTGACACGATTGGCGTCCGCTCGGCCGGAGCGCAGCGCCAGCCGCCGCTCCTCCGCCAACGAGCGGGCCTCGCGTTCGGTCTCCACCACCATTAGCCGATCGCCGGCCGTCGCCACTTCCGGAAGGCCGGTGACCAGGGCCGGCAACCCCGGAGTCACCTCCTGGACCCGCTGGCCGCGGTCGTCCAGGAGGGACCGAATCCGCCCCGCCACTGCCCCGACCACGAAGTAGTCCTGAATCCGCAGCGTCCCCTCTTGGACGAGCACGCTGGCCACCGGACCCTGGCCCTTCTGCAAGTGGGAGTCAATCACTGCGGCCTCGCCCAGGCGATCGGGATTGGCCCTCGGCTCACCCAGGTCGCTCACCAGCAGGATCATCTCCAGTAGGTGGTCGATCCCTTCTCCCGTCTTGGCCGAGACCGGCACGCAGACGACGTCCCCGCCGAAATCCTCCACCACCACTCCGTGCTCGGCCAGCTGCTGCTTGACCCGGTCGGGATTGGCATCGTCCCGGTCGATCTTGTTGAGCGCCACCAGCACTGGTACGCCCGCGTTGCGGACGTGCTTGATCGCCTCTTCGGTCTGTGGCATGACGCCGTCGTCAGCCGCCACCACCAAAACTGCGAGATCGGTGATGTTTGCGCCGCGGGCCCGCATGGCGGTGAACGCCTCGTGCCCGGGAGTGTCGATGAAGGTGATCTTGCGTCCCTGCCGCTCCACCACCGAGGCCCCGATGCGCTGGGTGATCCCGCCTGCCTCCCCCGCCGCGACCGAAGTCTCGCGGATGGCGTCCAACAGGCTGGTCTTGCCGTGATCGACATGGCCCAGCACCGTGACCACCGGGGGCCTCGTCTTCAGCTGGCCAGCGTCGGCATCCGCCTGGAACTGGTCTCGGTCCAGCATCCGCTCCACCGGCGCGGCCACCTCCGGCTCGGCGTCAGCAAGCTCGATCTCCAGCTGCTCCGCGACCAGGCGCGCCGTCCCGGCGTCGATGCTCTGGTTGATGGTGGCCAGGATCCGATTCTGCATGAGAACCTTGGCGACCTCGGCGGCCGAGATCCCCAGGGCTTCAGCGAGCGACTTGACGGTGAGGTTGGCGGGTAGGGCCGCCTGCTTGACCTTAGCGATGAACGTATCCTCCTCAGGCTGGGGCGGCCGGCTCGGGACCAGACCGGCGGGGCGAACCAGAGATCATACCCGTCACCGCCTCAGCCAAAGCCGCAATCTCGATGGGACCCCCGCTCCGGCGTAGGGCCCGGCCCAGCGCCCGGCGCCTCCGCGCCGTCTCCCAGCAAGTCATCTTGGCACACAAATAGGCTCCGCGCCCGGGACCGCGCGTGCCGGGCGCTTCCGCGACCACCGTGCCGCTGTCCCAGCGCAGTCGCACCAAGTGCTCCTGGGCGAACCTGCCGCGACACCCGATACAGGTCCGCACTGGTCCGTCAGCCGACTTCGGGGCAGCTACGAAGTTTCTCCCGGCGATCGGATGTCGATCCGCCAACCCGTTAGCCGGGCCGCCAGCCGGGCGTTCTGACCTTCCTTCCCGATCGCCAGTGAGAGGCTCTGGGGGGCTACCACCGCCGTGGCGCGACGAGTCGCCTGATCGAGCTGCACCGACATGACTGGAGCCGGCGCGAGTGCTCGGGCCACCAGCTCAGCCGGGTCGGCGGACCACTCCAGGATGTCCACCTTCTCCCCGTTCAGTTCAGCCACCACCGAGCGAATCCGGATGCCCTTCGGCCCGATGCAAGCCCCCTTGGGGTCAATTCCGTGGCGCAGTGATTCGACCGCCACCTTGCTACGCTCGCCTGGTTCGCGGGTAATCGCTCTGACCACCACCGAGCCGTCAGCGAGTTCCGGGACCTCGGCCTCCAGCAACCGGCGCAGGAGCAGGGGGTTGGCTCGCGACGCTCGCACCTGGAGGATCTCCTCGCCACCACCCGCCCGCGATTCCATCAACACCACTTTCAAGTGGCGGCCACGAATCAGTCGCTCCCCGCGGATCTGCTCCTCGCGAGGCAGATAGGCCTGTAGCTGTCCCGCGCGCAGGAAGATGGTTCCCTCCTCGATCCGCTCCACGATGCTGGCTACCAACAAGCCCCGGCTGGCCTCGGCCTCTCCCTCCAACCGCTCGCGCCGGGCCTCGCGCACTCGATGGCCGATTGCGGCTTTGACCAACCGAGCGGCGCGGACGGCCACCGCCTTGGGCAGTTGGGCAGGCTCCCGCACCGAAGATCCCACCTCGGCCGCCGGGTCCAGCCGGAGGGCCCGCTCCAGAGAGATCTCGGCGGCGGTGGCCGCTTCCCCCGCCACCACTACCCGGGTCAGCTCCACCACTAACTGCCCCGTCTCCCGGTCGAGCTTGACCTCCACTAACGGTGGAGTCGATTCCAGCTGCGACCAAGCCGCGGGGATCGCCGCCTCGATGGCCGCCACCACCCCGCCCGTGGGCACCCCATGGATCTCGCGGAGAGTCCGCAACACCTCGCCCAACTCGCCGGCTCGGGAGGTGTCGACTGCCGGGCTGGGGCCGGCCACCGACTTCACAGATCCACCACCACCTGGGCTGCGGCGACGGTCCGCCGACTGACTCGCCACTCCCGTAGCCGGCCACCTTTGGTGCGCCGTACTTCTAAATCGAGCTCGTCTGGGCCTAGGGAAACTAGCCGGCCCTCCACCACAGTTTGGGACTCACCGTCCTGGAGAGTTAGCCGGACACGCCGTCCCAGCGCGGTCGCGAAATCCTGGTCTGACTGAAGGGTGCGCTCGGCTCCGGGCGATGAGACCTCCAGGGAATACGGTCCGGGCAGCAACTCCTCCCGACGGTCGAGCAGGGCCGACAGCGCCTCGCTGGCCTGGCCGCACTCGTCGATGGTGACTCCCCCGGGGCGGTCCACCGTGACCCGCAAGGTCGCCCGGCCCTTGCCGGGATGCCACGAGACATCCACTAAGTGCAGACCCAATTGGCTGACGACGGGCTCGAGCGAGTCCCGCACCAATTCCGCCGGCGACGTTTGAACCACGTTATCTCAGCCTCAGGTACACGAGGACCCAGACCTGTCCCCGCGCCAGGACAGACAGTGCACCCGGCTGCCTCCGTAGCGCGATTCTAACGTCGCGATGGGGCTAATAGTCAGTGTCGCGCGGCGGTGGCGGCTCCCGCCGGCACCCGTCCGGCGCTGCGCCGAACGAGCCGCCGGTCCAGTCCCCGCCACGCGGTCAGCAGGGTGGCGGCGTTAAAGATGGAACTGTAGGTTCCCGAGATGATACCAATGAGCAGGGCCAGCACAAAGCTCTGGATCGACGAGCCTCCGAACAAGAAAAGGATGATCAGCACGAATACCACTGTCAGCGAGGTGTTGAGCGATCGCGAAAGGGTCTGCGCAATGGACAGGTTGACCACCTGATCAAAGTTCATTCGAGGACCCTGGACCCGAAGGTTCTCGCGGATCCTGTCGAACACCACGATGGTGTCGTGCACGGAGAAGCCCACCATGGTCAGCACCGCGGTGACGAACAGGGTGTCCACTTGTCCCAGCAGGCTGAAGTGGCCCAGGATCGCCCAGATTCCGGCCAAAACGAAGATGTCATGCAGCAAGGCCGCCATCGCACAGAGCCCGAACCGACGGGCACTGATCTGAGTGCCTGCAAAGCGCAAGCTGAGATAAAGTGAAATCAAAACCGCCGAGATGATGACCAGGAAGACGGCGCTCACGACCAGACTGCTGGCGATGGTCGGACCAACCGTTGTCTCACTGGTGGAGACCGGATTGCCGGCCTTGTCTTTGGGCAGGTCAAAGTGGGAATTCACCGCCCTCAGGATGTTGGCTGCCTCGCCCGACGCGATCGGCAGAGTCGTGATCACGTAGGTGTTGCCGCCCTCGGTTTCGACTGTCGCCCGACCCGCCGGATAGGCTGCCAGCGCCACCTTCTGAATCGCCGCCGCAGTCGTGTGGTGCTTGGGCTGGACAGTGATGCTATCCCCACCAGTGAAGTCGATGCCCAGGTTGAATCCGACGAACAGGATGGCAATGATGCCCGGGACAATGACCGCCAGCGACGCGGCGAAATAGGCATTGCGGTGGCGCACCACATCGAAGCGACCCCCGCTCTGGAAGCTCTTGGCCAGAGTCTCGATCGGCAGGATCCTCGTGTACAGGGTGGGCCGACGAGCAAAGCGGAACCAGCGCTGCACGTAGTACAGCAGCGAATGGGTAATCACGATGGACGAGAACATGCTGGCGGCTACCCCGATGAAGAGGGTGAGCGCGAAACCCTTCACATCGGCTGAGCCGAAGAAGTAGAGGACGGTACAGGTGATCATGGTCGAGATGTTTGAGTCGCGAATCGCCGGCCAAGCGCGCCGGAATCCGTATTCGGTGGCCAGTTCCAAAGGACGGTCCTGGCGCAGTTCTTCCTTCATCCGCTCGAAAATGAGCACGTTGGCATCGACCGCCATCCCCACGCTGAGGATGAAACCCGCCAACCCCGGCAGCGTCAGTACCACCGGGATCAGCTTGAAAACCGCCAAGACGATCGCCGCGTAGAAGACCAGGGCGATGCTGGCCAGGAACCCGGGGAATCGGTAATAGAGCATCATGAAGAGGACTACCAGCAGAAGTCCGAAGGCTCCTGCGGTCAGGCTCTGTTGCACCGACTGCTTGCCCAGGCTGGCCGACACTGAGGTCACCTGCCCGAGTTCAATTTGGGCAGGTAGAGCGCCCGCGTTGATGTCGTCGACCAATTGGGTTGCGCTGTTGAAGGTGAAGTTGCCGGTGATCTCCGTCTGATTGCTGCTCGGGCTGGCCACGGCGGGCGCGGTGAGAACTGTGCCGTCGAGGAAGATCGCTAGCTGCGAGGTCGGCGGCGCCGAAGTGGTGGTCCCACCATTTTGGCTGCAGCCTGGGTTCTTGGCACACGCCGCCGTGGTCAGTCTGGACCAGACCGCCGCACCCGGACCGTTGAACGTGATGTCGACTGCATACCCCCCTCCGCTCGCCGTCCCAACCGCCGCCGAGCTGACATCGGAGGCGGTCAAGCTGGGGACGATCTTCCAGTGGTATTGCTTCCCAGTAGTGGTGTTCACCGGGTAGTCGGCCGGGTTGGTGAACTGACAGGTGGACTTGGGGTGTGTGGGCGGCCAGCACCCGGGTGGGATCAGCTGCTTTTGATCGATGCAGGTTGGCGTGGTGCAGGCTCCGGCCACTCCATTCACCGAGGGGGTGCCTGCGACCGGCACTGCGAAGTGCAGCTCCGAGGTCTGACCCAGGGCGGCCTCGGCGGTGGCCAAGTCAACGCCGGGCAGCTGAACTAGGATCTCGTCATTCCCTTGAATTTGGAGCTGGGCTCCCGAGACTCCGAGGCTGTTGACCCGGCGCTGCAGGATGGTGAGGGTGTCGGCCTGGGCCTCGGCCAGGGTCCTCCCCTTGGCCAGACCGCTGGTGCAGCCGATGCCGACCGGGTTGTTGGGCCCCTGACAGATTTGAATGGTGAGCGAGGTCCCCCCCTGGAGGTCCAGGCCGGGATGGATGTACATGGGCTGGCCCAACAAGACCGGCTGCTTGCCATGCGGGAGCTTCGCCGTGGGGCTGCTGTGCCTGACCACCACGTTGTAAATGGGGCCGTAGGCGTCGATGAAGACGGCGCCTAGAACCAGCACCACGATCAGCGCCAGCCACCACCGGCTGATCCGAATCATCGCCCTGAAACCGCCGGTGCTGAGGTCAATTGCATCTGTGGAAACCTGATTTTAGGGGAGGAGCAGGATCCGCTCCCGGTTGACGTTCGCGGGATCAGGCTTCTCTGCCCTGAACCAGCTGCCGACGGCGGCTGGCGATAAAGGTCTGAAGCTCACCCGCCTCGATCGCTTGGCGGGCTCCGGCCATCAGCCGGCCCAGATGTCCCAGATTGTGCAGGCTAAGCAGCCGATGGGCCAGGATCTCGCCGGCCAGGTATAGGTGGCGAAGGTAGGCGCGGCTGAAGCGAGCACAGGCCGGACACTCGCAGCCCTCCTCCAGCGGTCGGCTGTCACGGCGGAACCTCGACTGGCGGAGCGAAACCCGACCGCGCCCGGTGAGGACGGTACCGGTCCGCGCCAACCTGGTCGGGAGCACGCAATCGAATAGGTCCACGCCCCGCGTCACCGAGTCGAGCAGGTCGAGATCGGTGCCGAGGCCCATCACATACCTGGGCAATTGCTCCGGCAAATTTTGGACGCAGGCGTCGATGGCGGGGTGGCGCACCTGGGGGGGCTCACCCAGGACTAGTCCGCCCAGGGCGACTCCGTCAAAGCCCAGCCCGGCGATGACTTCAGCCGACGCCGCCCGGGGGCCGACCTCGAAGCCTCCCTGGACGATCCCGAAGAGCATCGAGTGACCGGTGTCGACTTGGCGGCACCGCGTGGCCCAGAGGTGAGTGCGGCGGGTCGCGATCTCCGCCAGTCCGGGCGCCACCCCGAAGGGAACGGGCTGGTCCAGCACCATGATCACGTCGCTGCCCAGTTGCATCTGCCCCTCGACCACCCCCTCTGGGGTGAGCTGGATGGTGTCGCCGTCGTAAGGCGACCGAAAAGTCACTCCCGCGTCATCCAGCTCGACCAGCTCGCCCAAGCTCACCAGCTGGTAACCACCGCTGTCGGTCAGGATTGAGCCCTCCCAGCCCATGAAGGCGTGCAGGCCGCCCAGCTCGGCGATCAATTCCACGCCCGGCCGCAGGGAAAGGTGGTAGAAGTTGGCCAGGAGCATCTCGGCTCCGGCCTGGGCCACCTCCAGCGGGTCGCAGGCCTTGACGGTGGCGTGGGTGCCGACCGGCATGAAGGCGGGGGTTTGCACCTCTCCGTGGGCGGTGCGAAGCGTGCCCCGGCGGGCCCGGCCGTCCCTCGCCGAGATCGTGAACCGGGGGGCAGCCTCGCTCACGCGCGGCGCCAACCAAACATGCAGTCGCCGAAGCTTAGGAAGCGGTAGCCCCGCTGCAGGGCTCCTGAGTATTCGGCGAGAACCCGATCCCGGCCGTAGAAGGCGCTGACCAAGACCAGCAGCGAAGACCTCGGCTGGTGGAAGTTGGTAAGTAGACCGTCGACCACCCGGAAGTGGCTCCCCGGGCGGAGGTACAGCTCGGTCTCGCCACTCCCAGCCAGCACTCCACCGCTGCCGTCTGGGCTGGACTCCAAGCAGCGCACCGCCGTGGTCCCGACCGCCACCACCCGCCCGCCGGCGGACCGAGTCGACTGCACCTGGGCCGCCGCCAGCGCTCCAATCCGGTAGCGCTCGGCGTGCATCGGGTGGGCCTCGATGGTCTTGGTACGGATCGGGGTGAAGGTGGCCAGCCCTACCTCCAGCTGAACCCGGGAGACCAGAACACCGGCCTGCTCCACTTCCTGCAGCAGAGTCTCGGTGAGGTGCAGGCCGGCAGTTGGGGCCGCCGCCGAGACCGCGGGACCGGTCGCGTAGACCGTCTGGTAGCGCCCGGGGTCGCGGAGCCGCTGCTTCAGATACGGAGGCAGGGGCACCTCACCGATCTCGGCCAGCTCCACCCCGGGTTCGGCCTGGAGGAACACCTCCCGGCCCGCCGGGTGGCCCGGCCAGACCGACTCCACCAAGACGCGCCAACCCTCGCCGGCCATCGCCGCGCCCGGAGGCAGGGCGCGAGCAGGTCGCGCCAGTGCCAGATACCGACCCGCCGCCAGCTCGCGGAGCAGGAGGATCTCGCCGGAGCGCTCTCCCACCCAACCCCGCAGCCGGGCCGCCCGCACCCGGGTGTCGTTGACCACCAGGCAATCGCCCGGCCGGAGCAGCCGGGGCAGCTCGGTGACGCGAGAGTCCCTCGAGGTCCCTTCCGGCTCCAGAACCAACATGCGGCTGGAGCTGCGCTCGGCCAGCGGTTGTTGGGCGATCGCCCGGGCCGGCAGTGGGTAGTCGAACTGCTCAGTCGGAGTCCCGGCCCCCTCAGTCCTCACCGACAAAGAGCTCCGCCGCCTGGGCCACCGCGGCTCCGGGCGCGTCGGCTGGCACCGCCAGCCCCAGATGCCGGTAGGCGCTGCCAGTCGCGATCCGGCCGCGCGGCGTCCTGGCGAGAAACCCCAACTGGATGAGATAGGGCTCGAGAACTTCCTCAATGGTGTGGGGCTCCTCGGCCAGGGCGGCGCCCAAGGTGCCGAGGCCCACCGGTCCACCTCCGAACTGTTCGCAGATCAGTTGCAGCAGGCGACGATCCGAAGCGTCCAGGCCCTGATCGTCGACTTTCAGCAGGTGCAAGCCCTCCTGAGCCAGCTGGGGGCTGACCTTGCCGTCGCCCCGCACCTGAGCGTAGTCCCGGACTCGGCGCAGGAGCCGGTTGGCGACCCGCGGAGTCCCTCTCGATCGGGCTGCCAGCAGCCCCACCGCCTCATCTTCGATCGGAACCTGGAGCAGGCCGGCCGATCGCCTGACGATGGTGGCCAGCTCTTCCTGGCTGTAGAACTCCAGCCGGAAAGTCGCCCCGAAGCGGTCACGGAGCGGAGCCGAGATCATCCCGACCATGGTGGTTGCGCCGATCACCGTGAACCGCTGCAGGGGGATTCGCAGCGCCTGGGCACCAACGCCTTTGCCGGAGACGAAGTCGAAGGAGAACTCCTCCATCGCCGGATAGAGACTCTCCTCGACGGCGCGCTGCAGTCGATGAACCTCGTCGATGAAGAGGACATCGCCCTCGCTCAGACTGGTCAGCAGGCTGGCCAAGGCTCCTTGGAACTCAACTGCCGGACCACTTGTGACACGCAAGGTCACCCCCGTCTCGGCGGCCACGATGTGAGCCAGCGTCGTCTTGCCCAGTCCCGGCGGCCCTGACAGCAGCAGGTGCTCGATCGGCTCTCCCCGGGAACGAGCGGCGTCGATGAGGATGGCGAGCTGTTCGCGCACCTGTTCCTGACCGACGAATTCGTCCAGCCGGCGCGGGCGCAGCTGGCGGTCGATCTCTGGCTCGTCCCCGGCGGCGACGGCGGCCAACACCCGCTCCTCACTCATCCGGAAGAACTCCTGACTCCGACTTGACTGAGGCGCTGGAGGGCAGATTTGACCACATCCTCCAGGGTCCGTTGAGCGCCGTCGTCACCGGCTGAGGCGGTCACAGTTTCAGCCACGGCCCGCCGCGCCTCCCCAGCTGGGAATCCGAGGGCGACTAGAGCGGCGGCGGCCTGCTCGCCCAGCGGCCCGGCAGCGGGCGGACCCGAGGGGGAGCCGGGCCCCGCGAGCTCATCCACCCGGCCCTTCAGCTCCAGCACGATGCGCTGCGCCGTTTTAGTCCCAATCCCCGGGACCGATGCCAGCAGGGCGTGATCCTCGTTCATGATGGCCGCCACCAAAGAGGGCCACTCCGCGCGGGCCAGGATCGCCAGCGCGGCTTTGGGCCCGATCCGCTCGACTGTGAGCAGATAGCGGAAAAAGATCAGCTCCTCGGACGAGAGAAACCCGAACAGCGAGATGGCGTCTTCACGGACCACCGTGTGGATCTGGAGACTCACCTCACCAGCCTCCCCCATCAGCTGGGCCGCGGTGCGCGGGTGGACGTACACCTGATAACCGACTCCGCCCACTTCAATCACGGCCCACTCGTCATCCACCCTGGCCACCGTTCCCCGAAGAGCCGCGATCATCGTCCCGCTCCTGCCGCCAAAGCCCGGCGCAAACCGGCCGCATGTTGGTGGCAGATCCCCACGGCGCAGGCGTCGGTGACATCGTCGGGGCCGAGAGGAACGGCATTGCCCAGGAGCAACCGCACCAGCTTGGCCACCTGTTGCTTGGGGGCCGATCCGCTGCCGGTGATCGCTTGCTTTATCTCGCCTGGGGTGTATTCGTGCAACTCGATGCTGGCTTTGGCCGCCGCGCAGACCAGAACCCCGCGCGCCTGGCTCACCGCCATGGCGGTCGAGACGTTGCGGCTGAAGTAGAGTCGCTCCAGCGACACCGCCTGGGGCGGCTCGGTGGCCACCAGCTCACCGAAGCTGTCCCAGAGCGCCAGCAAGCGTCGGCCCTGGTCCAGGTGGGCGGGCGTCGACCAGACGCCAGCACCTTTCAGAGTGACCCGGCCGCCGCCCCCCTCAATCAGAGCCCAGCCGGTCAAGGCCAATCCCGGGTCCAATCCCAGGACTAGCAAGACCGGGTCCCCTGCCGCGTCCTGGCCATGCGTGAAGCTGCCTAGACCTCGGCCAGGACGTCGTCCGGGAGCACCGCATTGCAGTGGACCTCTCGCACGTCGTCGTGCTCGTCGAGCGCCTCCAGAAGCCTGACCACGGCTGGCGCGTTCTTGGCGTCGACCTCGACGGTGGTGCTGGGCAGCATGGTGACCTCGGCGCTCTCCACGTCGATCTTGGCGTCGTCGAGAGACTGGCGGAGTGCCTCCAAGCGCTCGGGGGCGACGTAGACCTCGACGCCCCCCTCCTCCACCTGAACGTCGTCCGCCCCCAACTCGATGGCCTGCAGCGCCAGCTCCTCCGGGTCTTGGGCCCGGGGGTTGACCCGGATCAGCCCGGTGCGGTTGAACATCCACCCGACCGAGTTGGACTCCCCGAGGCTGCCGCCGGAGCGGGCGAACAGGTTGCGGATCCCGGCCACCGTGCGATTGCGGTTGTCGCTGAGGACGTCGACCAGAATCGCCACTCCGCTCGGCCCGTAGCCCTCGTAGCGGATCTCTTCAATGGCCGCCCCCTGGAGCTCCCCGGTCCCGCGCTTGATCGCCCGCTCGATGTTGTCGGCCGGCATGTTGACCTCGCGGGCCTTCTGCATGGCCAAGCGCAGCCGAAAGTTGCTGGTGGGATCGCTGCCCGACTCTCGGGCGGCCACGGTTATCTCATTGCCGACTTTGGTGAAGGTCTGACCCTTGCGGGCATCAACCACCGCCTTCTTGTGCTTGATCCCCGCCCACTTGGAATGCCCAGACACTGATTACCTCCGACTTCGGCCGCTGCGACCCGCCAAGAGCCTGGAACGAACATGCATTCCCAAGGCTTCCAGTGTAACCGGGGCTCTTCGACCTAGCGTACCAGTCCACTCAGACCAGCTCTGGGGAGCTCGCTCTACCGGGCGCAGACCCCGGTGGGGATCCTCTTCGGATCGATCGGTGGTCAGCGGGGGATCAGCCGGACCACCCGCCGGGCTCCCACCTTGAGCACTGCTCCGGCGGCCACTGCCACGGGCTGCCGCCAATCGCTGATCCGCCGGCCCCCCAGCTCCACCGCCCCACCCTGAACTAGCCGGGCCGCCTCGCCCTTGGACTTGGTCAACTGGGCCGCCACCAGCAGCTCCCGGATGTCCCACCCGCTCAGGTCGGGGATTTGCACCTCGGCGATCTCACTGGGAAGCAGGTTGTCCCGATGGACCCTGAAGAATTCCTCCCGAGCGGAACGGGCTTGGGCCGGGTTGTGCAAGACGGAGACCAGTTGCTCGGCCAAATCCGCCTTGGCGTCGCGGGGATTCAGCGAGCCGTCCTCCAGCTCCCGGGCGGTGCGGGCCAGCTGGTCTTCGGGAGTGTCCGTGAGCAGGCCCAGATACCGGTTGATCAGGGGATCGGGGATCGACATCAGCTGGCCGAACTGGGCGCTCGGGGGGTCCGCTACCGCCACCGCGTTACCCAGCGATTTGCTCATCTTCTTCTTCCCGTCCAGTCCCTCTAGCAGCGGCACCGTGACGATGTCCTGGGCCGATTCGCCGTAGGCGGCCTGCACCTCCCGACCGCGAAGCAGGTTGAAGAGCTGGTCGCTGCCGCCCAGCTCGACATCGGCCTTGATCGCCACCGAGTCGAAGCCCTGCAGCAAGGGATAGAACAGTTCCTGCACCCCGATCGGCTGCTCCGCCCGCATCCTCTGCTCAAAATCGCTGCGTTGCAGCAGTTGAGCGACAGTCGCGGTGTTGGCTAACCGCAACACCCCGACCAGGTCGAACCCGTCGTACCACTCGCTCTGCCGGCGAACTTCCGCGTGCTTCGGGTCGAGCACACAGAAGAGTTGTTCTAGATAAGTCTTAGCGTTGGCCTCCACTTCGTCGACCGTCAGCTGGGGTCTAGTCGCCGAACGCCCGGTCGGATCCCCGATCCGGGCGGTGTAGTCACCGATCACCAGGACCGGGAGGTGGCCCTCTCGCTGCCAGCGCCGCAGCAGGCGCATGGGCACCAGGTGGCCGAGGTGGATGTCGGGCGCGCTGGGATCGATGCCGAACTTGATCCGCAGCCGTTCTCCGCGGTTGAGCCGCTCCGAGAGATGCGGCCGGCTCTCGCAGTTGACGACTCCGCGCAGAAGGCGCTCGGCGATGGTCACAGGCGAGAGCCTACCTGGCCAGGGTTGAGTGCTGGATCAGGGGCAGCCGGGTTGGTCAGTAGCCGTAGCGGTGGATCCCCTGCGGCCTGACCCGGATGGTGACCCGTCGCTCGTCGGGGGAGCGCCACTCGACCGGGTAATGCTCTTGACCGGTGTACTTCTTAGTCAGGCGGTCGATGATCTCCTCCGCCTGCTCCTGCTCGAGCATGGCAACTCCCACCACAGCCATCGACATCTGGGGATTGTCCTGCCGGTGGACCGAGACGGCCACCCGGGGGTCGCGGGCGATGTTGGCCTGCTTGATCCGACCCATGGCGGTGTTCATGATGATCTCACCGCCATCCTCGTCGACCCAGACCACGGTGCTGATGGGAGCCCCATCGGAACCAAGAGTGGTGAGGTGGGCGAAGTTATTGCCCTTCAAGATCTCGCGATCGCTTTCACTCAACTGCGCCGGCATAGTTCGTTCCTCCGTCAAGTCAGCTGCGGCTGCACGGTTTCGAACCAATCTTCACCCAGGGTCACGCCACTCTGCTGGAACAGATAGTCTCGGGCTGCTTCGGCGTCGGCCCGGAGCCGGGCCATGTCAATGTCGACCAGCCGCCCCTCTCGTTTGACCACCCTGCCGCCGACCAGGACGGTCCGCACGTCGTGGGGCTGGGCGAAGGCCACCACCGCATTGACGGCGTCATTCAGGGGAAACATGTGAGGCCCGCTGGTGTCCACCACAATGACGTCCGCCTGCTTGCCTGGCGTCAAAGAGCCGATTTTCGCCTCCAGGCCCAGGGCCCGGGCCCCTTCCAAGGTGGCGAAGGCTAGGACATCCGCAGCACTTAGCCAGAGCTCGGTGGGATCGATTCCGGCGTCCAGGGTCTTCTGGTGATTCAGAGCCCGCTCCGCCGACAAGGCAGCGCGCATGACCCCGAACATGTTGCCGACCACAGTGGTGACCACGTCGATGCTGAGACTGGGGCGCACCCCAACCCCCAGCAGCTTGCCGGTGGCTGGGAAGCCGTGGCCCATATTCATCTCTATCTCGGGCGACAGCGAGGCGCTGCCCCCAGAGTCGGCGATCCAGCGCAGCTCCTGCGACGAGAGGGTGTTGCAGTGGACATAGGTGGTGTCCGGTCCCAGCAGGCCTCGGTCGTGGAGCTGCTGGATGGGGCGGGACCGAATCCCCCACAGCCCATCGCCGACGTGGGTGGTGATCCGCAGGCCTAGTTCCCGGGCCAGCCGCCAGTCAAATTCGGTCGCCTCGATGGTGGAGAACTGGGGCCCCCTAGCGGCCAGCGCCATGGTCACCAACTGATCGGATGAGGCGAAGTGCTCGCTTCGCACCCGTCGGATGTCTTCACTGGTGAAGGTCGGGTTGGGGAGATTGCCCCACTCCGCGTTGGCGTTGCCGTACGCGAAGACCGCCCGCGCGCCGGACGCCTGGAGACCGGCCACGGCAGCGTCAGCGTGCTCGGGGGAATTGATCAGGTGCGACCAGTCCAGCATGGTGGTGATCCCCGAGTCCAGAGCCTCGACGATGCCCAGCAGGTTGGCGGTATAGAGGTCCTGGGGCCGGTAGGTTTCACCCAGCATGCCGCGGACCGCTTGGAAGTAGGCTGCCAGGGTCCAGTCAACGCCAGCCGCCCGCGCCAGCGACTGCCAGGTGTGGCGATGGGTGTCAACAAAACCCGGGAGCACGATCATGCCCTCGGCCTGGATCACCTCCGCGCCGTCGGCTGGAAGCTCGCGACCGAGGGCCGCGATCTGGCTGCCCTCGATCAGCAAATCGCCGCCCTGAAGCTCACCCAAATGTGAGTCCAGGGTCAAGATCCAGCCGCCCCGGATCAACTTCCGCTCCGCCACTGACCTCTACCTCCTGGCCGTCCCCACCCCCGAGGCCGCCCGTAGTTTAGGGCGGTTGTCATCGGCGGAGCTGGCAAGCCTCTGGCCGGATCCCCGATGGAAGACCAGGTCGGGACCAGTAGCGGTCAGCCTACCGAGCGGGTCATCCGCGGCTGAGGGTCCGACTCAAAGTGGGCCGCTCAGGCCGAGCTCGGGCGCCCTAGACGGTTGACTGGTCTTGCCAGGCAAGGTCTGGTGCCTGACGGGAAGACCGCGACCGGACCAGCGTTCACCGAGTTGAGGCGGGGGGTGGAGTACTTCTGCCCGGCCCTGCTGCAGGAGGGAGACCGGTACGGGCTCGGGGGGTCGCAACCTCGCCTCGCTCGACGGCCTAGTCACCCACCAAGGGACGGTATATCCCCCGCTCCGTCGGTTACCGCAGCCGGCCGCCAAGGAATTTCCCCACTGCTCTCTCGGGCAGTGGTACGGTGGTAGGGTAGATCGGGCCCGACGGAGGTATCAACGATGCGAACCGTCTGGAGCTTACTGAGGCACACTCGGGCGGAGTGACCGGCCCTCCGAGGCCGGAGTCGGGCGGAACCGACGCGGTGGCCGCTCTCGAAGTTTCGGCCTCGGGAAAGGGCATCTCACCACCTGATATTTGTCCCGGCTTATCCGTCGGGACTGGTGCTAAGGCACCGGCTAATCAAACGAGCGAGCCCTTCGGGGCTCGCTTTCTTTTGAGAGCGAGTTTGGGACCTCGGGGTGGTGTCGGGCCGGTCAGAAATCTCAGCGGGCTCCCATCTCTCACCCCCACTCGGGGGGTCACCACGATGGGGATTGGTGCACCTCCCCCCGACTCGAACCAGATGGCGCCAGCCGCCGGCTGGCAGAGGTCTGCGCCATTGCAGGCGAGGTCGATGCTGAGGGCCCGGCAGAACCGGGCTGGTCCTGGCAGGGGAATTCCAGTCGCTCCGGTGTGGTCGACGCCTCCCCGCACCAGGACCGCCTGCGGGTCGCCCGCGGCACCGGTCACCACGTTGAAGCAGTAGTGCATCCCGTAGACGAAGTAGACATAGGCGATCCCGGCCATCCCGAACATCGGAGCATTGCGCCTGGTCCGACCCCGAAAGGCGTGGGAAGCCGGATCGGTAGATCCCAGGTAGGCTTCGGTCTCGGTAATCTCCACCCGGAACTCTTCCCGCCGGAGGCGGCGCACCATCCAGCAGCCCAGCAGCTCCCTCGCCACCAGGGGGCTGGGCCGGGCAAAAAAAGCCCGCGGCAGCCGCGCCCGAGGGGTCTCGGGAGATGCCGAATCGGCGGGCGGCTGCCGGGGCATCGTCAGTGGAGCGCAGCCACCACGGCGGCAGTGCCCCGCCGCCAGACCACCCCAGCCTCGGAGAATCCGGCGGCCCTCAGCTTTTCGATGTGCCACTCGGCGGCGGGAGTGAACTCGCTGGGATGGAGCGCACCTCCGAAGCGGCGATTGCGCTCAGCCAGCAATTCGGAGAACTGCGGGACCCGCGCCACCCTTTCCCACCACTCCTCCCAGCCTTCGCCCGCACCGTCCGAGCTCGCGCTAAGAGCCGCCGCCGCTTGGTCCAGGTGGGGAGTCGCCAGCAAGGGAACGTAGTCGGCATCGGCGAAGAGGCCGCCCGGGCGGAGCAGACCGGCCACGCTGCGGTAGACCGCAGCCAGTGCGTCGGGTGCCAGCCAGTGCAACGCGGTCGCCGACACCACGGCGTCGAAGGTCCCCGCCGGCAGCGAGGAGGACCAGTCGGTCAGCCGCAGGTCAACCTCCGCCAAGGTGACCCGCTGATCTCCCTCGAACACTCCCGCGGCGATCCGCAAGAGTACCGGGTCGATATCGGCGCCCACCACCTGCGCTGCGGGCAGTCGCCACAGGATCCGGCGGGTGATCGAGCCACAGCCGCAGGCGAGGTCCAGCACGCGCGGCGGAGCATCGCCGGCCAGCCCCCTAACCAGCCCCGTCAGTACCGCGAAGCGCTCTTCGCGATCGGGCAGGGAGCGCTGCTGCTGACGATCCCAGCTCTCCTGCCAACCGGTCCAGTAGGACCGATTGTCGGCCAGGGGGGTGTCGCTCACGCCGACCCGGCCCGAACTGCTGCTCCCACCGCCCCCAGCGCAGCGAGCACCTGAGAGCGCAGCTGCTCGCCTTGCCGGTGGGTGAGCGTGGATTCGGGTTGGCGAAACACCAGCCGGAAGGTCCAGCCCTTGGTGCCTGGCGGCAGCTGGCTGCCTCGGTACTGATCCAGGAGCCGGATCTCCTCGAGCTGGGCGATCTCGGCCGACCGGACCGCGGCCAGAGCCGCTCCCAACTCGGAACCGGCGGGAACCGTCACGGCCAGGTCCAGCGACAGCGGCGGGGTCTTGGCCAAGCTCACCCCTCGCCCAGGCCGCCCGCCATCGACGAGCCAGCCGTCTACCCTCATTTCCCCAGCCACGGTCGATCCGCGCAGCTCCGGCTCGGAGTCGACGGCCAGCCCCACCTCACCCACTATCCCTCGGAGCTGCCCTTCGACCCACAGTTCGGCGCAGCGCTGCAGGTGGAACCCCGGATGCGGAGCTGGCCGGAACGTGATGTCCTGGAGGCTGACCCGGTCTGCCAGTGCTTGTACCACTTGGAGGAGTCGGTCCAGCGCGCCCTCGGTGGCCCGCGAATCGGCTCCGGTCCAGTGATCGACCAGGGCAAGGACCTGCGGTTCCCTGGGCCGTCCCGTCGGCTCCCCGGCCGGCCAGAATACGCTTCCCCACTCAAAAAGCTGGGTCCGATCCTTTCCCCGCGATTGGTTAAGCCGGCAGGCGTCCAGGAGCGCAGGCAGGCAGCTGACTCGGAGGTCACCCAGCTGCGATGACAGCGGGTTGCCGAGCCGGAGCGGGACCATCCCCTCGCCAAGTCCCCCAACCACCCCGAGTCGATCCCGGCTCACCAAACTGGAGGTGATCGCCTCGGTGAAGCCAGCCCCGAGGCAGATCTCGCCCGCCAGACGGGCGGCGCTGACCAGGCCCGGGTGCCCGCTGGGAGGCGTCCGGAGCGCCGGCAGGGTCGACGGCACCAGATCGTACCCGAGGATCCGGCCCACCTCCTCAGTGACGTCCGCGCCAATCCGAACATCGGTCCGGATGCGGTTGGGCACCACCTGCAGGTCGTCGCCGGAGACCCCGACCTCGAACTGCAGCCGGCGTAGAGCTGCCGCCGCCTGGTCGGCGCTTACCGCCAAACCGAGCAGCGCCGAGATGTCCCGGGACGACACCTGGATGGGCTGGGCTGGCGGAGGCACCCCGCCGGCGACCAGAGGACCCGGACGGATCTTGCCGCCAGCCACCTCCTCGACTAGATGAAGGAAGCGCTGGGCGGCCACCGGGACCAGATCGGCGGCCAGGAACCGTTCAAACCGGGACGAGGCCTCAGTCCGAAGGCCCAGTTGGCGGGTGGTCCTGCGGATCGACACCCAATTGAAATTGGCGACCTCCAAGACGACCTGGGTGGTGCCCGGCTGCACTGCGGTCTCACTGCCGCCGATCACTCCCGCCAGGGCCACCGGCCGGTCCTGGGCGGTGATCACCAGGGCCCCCCCATCGACCCGGCGAACTGCGCCGTCCAAGCAAGCCAGAGTCTCCCCCGGGCGGCCGCGGCGGACTGCAATCTCGACCAGGGAGGGCGCCCCCGGCATGCGGTCCAGATCGAACGTGTGCACCGGCTCACCCAGCTCCAACATCACGTAGTTGGCCAGGTCCACCACGGCCGAGATGGAGCGGGTGCCCACGGACAGCAGACGGCGCTGTAGCCAGAGCGGCGCCGGCCCCGGTCCTAGCTGGTCGATGACCTCGGCGAGATAGATCGGACAGTCGTCAGCCGCCTCGATCCGGACCCGGACCGAGTCGACCGCGGGCGGCCCACTTCGGGAGGGCGCCGACAACACCGGCTCCCGCAGCGGCCGGTCCAGCACCGCCGCCAGCTCCCGGGCCACCCCCCAATGCGAGAGGCAGTCCCCGCGATGGCTCAGGATCTCCAGCTCATACACCGTGTCCGGCGGGAACAGCAGGCTGAGCGGCTGACCCAGCTCCGCCTCCCCCGCCGGCAGCAGCAGCACCCCCTCGTGTTCCTGGCCCAGGCCTAGCTCGTCAAGGGCACAGATCATGCCGTTGCTGAGCGCTCCCCGGATCCGCCGCTGTCCCAGCTGCTGTCCGCCCGGGAGGACAGCTCCCGGGCGCGCCCAGGCCACCACCGCGCCCAGGGTCAAGTTGGGGGCCCCGCAGACGACCTCGACTGGCTCCTCGCCGGGCACCTGGACCTTGGACATCCAGAGGTGATCGCTGCCCTCCAGCCGCTCCAGCTCGACCACCTCCGCCACCACCACCTGCTCCAAGCCGCGGCCATACTCGATCACCCGCTCGACCTCGGTGCCGCTCACCGTCAGCAGTTCCGCGATCCGGCTCGAGCTGAGCTCCTGGAGATCGACGAATTCCCCCAGCCACTCCTGGCTCACCCGCATCAGAAGTACTCCAAGAGTCGGAGGTCGTTCTCGTAGAGGTCGCGAATGTCGGCCAGGCCGTATTTCAACGCGGCGATCCGGTCTGGTCCCATCCCGAAGGCGAATCCGCTGAAGCGCTGGGGATCGACCCCGGCGTTCTGCAACACCGAGGGGTGGACCATCCCCGAGCCCAGGATCTCGATCCACCCCTTGCCGTGGCAGCTGCGGCAGCCTCGGCCATCGCAGAACCAACAGGACACGTCCGCCTCCAGGCTGGGCTCGGTGAAGGCGAAGAAGCTGGACCGCAGCCGCACCCGCCGGGCCGCGCCGAACAGCGCCTGGATGAAGTAGGTAAGGGTCCCCTTGAGGTCACCGAGCGTCACTCCCTGGTCGACGCAGAGCCCCTCCACCTGGAAGAACATCGGATTGTGGGTGGGGTCGGGATTGTCCCGGCGGTAGGCCCTGCCCGGCGCCAAGATCCGGTACGGGGGCGGACCCGCCATCATGGTTCGCAGCTGGACCGGAGAGGTGTGGGTGCGCAGCAGCCACCCTCGGGCTGGGCCCTCCAAGTAGAAGGTGTCGTGGCTGTCCCGGGCGGGGTGCTCAGGGGGCAGGTTGAGCAACTCGAAGTTGTACTGGTCGTCTTCGACCTCCGGGCCCCGCACCGACTGATAGCCCAGTGCCGCCCCGATGTCCTCGATCTCTCGGACCAGCCGCCCGACCGGGTGCTGGTGACCGCGCGGCAGCGGCTGGCTGGGATAGCTGAGGTCTAGCGACTGCGGGCTAACCGCCGCCTGCCGCTGGGCCAACTGGAACTCCGCCAGCCGGCGCTCCAGGGCCGCCTCCGTCCCCTGTTTGGTGGCGTTGAAGGCCCGCCCCAGACCGGCGCGCAACTCCGGAGGCGCCTTGGCCAGGTCTTGGGCACCCGCGCTGATCAGGCCGCCGTGGCGAGCTAGGTACTTGAGGCGCACCAACTCCAGCTGGTCCACATCCACCGCCCCGGCGATCTCCTTCAGGGCCTGCTCGCCAAGTGCCCGGAGGTCGCCTTCAGTCACTGGCCGGGCGCGGCCTCCCGCACTACCTCAACCAGCCGTGCAAAAGCCGCCGGGTCGTGGATGGCCAGCTCCGAGATCTGCTTGCGCGAGAGCTCTACCCCCGAGCGGCTAAGCCCGGCGATGAAGCGGCTGTAGGGGATTCCCGCCTGGCGCGAGGCGGCGTTGATGCGGGCAATCCAGAGCCGACGGAAGTTGCCCTTGCGCTTGCGTCGGTCCCGATACTGGTAAGCGAGCGAGTGCATCACCGCCTCGTTGGCGGGTCGGAACAGGCGGTTGTGGGTGCCGGTGAACCCCGAGGCTAGCTCCAGAACCTTCTTGTGCCGCTTGCGGGCGGTTACCCCGCGCTTGACCCGGGCCACCGATCAGCCCTTCTTCAGGTAAGGCGCGTTGCGCCGAACTGACTTGGCGTCGCCAGAAACCACCGCGTGCGCCTCGGCATAGCCGCGCTTGCGCTTGGCGGATTTGTGCTCGAGCAGGTGCGACTGGAAAGCCCCGCGGCGCAGCAGCTTACCCGTCCCCGACAGGCGGAACCGCTTCTGGGTTCCCTTGTGGGTTCGGATCTTCGGCATGGTTGCTGGCGCCTCCTTTGGGTAGCTTCTTCGAGACCGGATTGAGGATCATGATCATATTGCGCCCCTCGACCAAAGGCGAGCGCTCGATCTGGGCCACGTCTTTGACTTCCTCAGCCAGTCGGTCGAGCAGCGCCCGGCCAATCTCCTGGTGGACCAGTTCGCGACCCCGGAACATGATAGTGAGCTTGACCTTGTCGCCCTCCTCGAGGAAGTGCCGCACATAGCCGTACTTGGTCTGAAAGTCGTGCTCACTGATCTTGGGGCGGAGCTTCATCTCCTTGAGCCGGATCTGGTTGTGCTCGCGCCGGGCGTCCTTCTCGCGCTTCAGGGCCTCGAACTTGAAGCGGCCGTAGTCCATCAGCCGGCAGACTGGGGGCTGGGCCTGGGGCGCCACTTCCACTAAGTCCAGACCGCGCTCCTGGGCGAGTTGCTGGGCGTCCGGCAGGGAGACGATCCCCAGGGCCTCGTCACTGGTGTCATCGAAGAGTCGAACCGAAGGGACCCGGATCTGGTCGTTGATACGCAGTTCGCGAAACGCTATGGACGAATCCTCCTCAAGCCGGGAAACGAATCCCGGATGCTATCACTCAGGCTGGCCGTTACAGCCCCTACCCAACGGTTCAGGAGCCAACCTCTGCCCTGAGCCGCTCGATCAGCTCCTCGACCGAGATCGGGCTCTCCTCGCCGCTGCGGTTGTTGCGGAGGTTGACGTTGTTGGCCACGACCTCTTGCTTACCCACGATCGCGGCGTAGGGAACCTTGGCCAGCTGGGAGTCCCGGATCTTGGCGCCCATTCGGTCGCCGGGGCGATCAGGGACTTCGGTCCGAAATCCCGCCTCCTCCAGCCTGGACGCCACTTGGTGAGCATAGTCCAGCTGGTCATCGCTCACCGTGATCACTTGCACTTGTACTGGTGACAGCCAGGTGGGGAGGGCCCCGGCGTAGTGCTCTATCAGAACCCCGAAGAACCGCTCCAGCGACCCGAGCAGGGTCCGATGGATCATCACCGGCTGGTGAGCTGCGCCGTCGGACCCGATGTACTCCAGACCAAAGCGAGCCGGCTCGTTGAAGTCGAATTGGACGGTGGCGCACTGCCAGCGCCGGCCGATCGCGTCCCGGATATGGACATCGACCTTGGGACCGTAGAAGGCACCCTCGCCCGGGTTGACCTGGTATTCGAGGCCCTCCGCCTCGACGACCCGCGCTAGGGAGGACTCGGCCTGCTCCCAGAGCTCGCCGGGGCCCACCGCCTTGGCCGGCTTGGTGCTGAGGTCGACCTCCAACTGCTCGAAGCCGAAGCGGCGGTACATCTCGCGCACCAGGCGCAGGACTCCGGCCACCTCGTCGTCGACCTGCTCCGGCCGGCAGAAGATGTGGGCGTCGTCCTGGGTGATCATGCGCACCCGCAGTAGCCCGTGCAGCGTCCCGCTCCGCTGATAGCGGTACACGGTTGCCACCTCGGCCAGCCGGAGCGGAAGCTCCCGGTAGCTACGGGCCCGGGACTTGTAGATGAGGATGTGGAAGGGGCAGCTCATGGGCTTGACCCGGTAGCGATCCCCCTCCACTTCCATCGCCCCGAACATCTCGTCTGCGAAGTAGCCCAGGTGCCCGCTGGTCTCCCAGAGCTGCTCTCGGGCCAGGTGGGGGGTGTAAACCAGCTGGTAGCCGGCTCGGCGGTGGGCCTGGCGCCAATAGTCCTCGATCACCGTCCTGACCGCGGCCCCGTTGGGATGCCAGAGGATCAGTCCCGGCCCCAGCTCCTCCGAGATCGAAAACAGATCTAGCTCGCGGCCCAGCTTGCGGTGGTCGCGAAGAGCCGCCTGCTCCAATCGCTCCAGATACTGGTCGAGCTCCTCCTGGGAGTTCCAGGCAGTTCCGTAGACCCGCTGCAGCATCGGTTGGGTTTCGTCGCCGTGCCAATAGGCGCCCGCGGGATGGGTCAGCTTGAAGGCTGGAATGTCGGAGGCGTCCCCGACGTGCGGGCCCCGGCAGAGGTCGAAGAAGTCCCCGGTTCGGTAGCAGCTGATCACCTCGCCTTCGGGGATCCGCTCGATCAACTCGAGCTTGAACCGTTGCCCAAGCCGGCCGAACTCCGCCAGAGCCTCCTCCCGGGTCAACTCCTGGCGCTGGTACTCAGGCCGGCGGCTGGCGATCTCGTGCATCCGGGCCTCGATCCGAGGAAGGTCCTCGTCGGTGAAGCGGTGATCGCCCGGAAGGAGGAAGTCGTAATAGAAGCCGTCCTCGATCGAAGGTCCGATCCCGTACTCCGCGCCGGGCCAGAGCTCGCAGACCGCGGCCGCCATGAGATGGGCCGCGCTGTGGCGCAGGGTTTCGAGGTCGACGACTTGCTGAGCCATGCTTCTCCGCCAGATTGTATGAGAGCGCACTCTCACTTCCAGAAGGGCGCTCGAGCGAGGCTATAATCCGGGCACCCCGACCCCCGAGAGGGCGCATAGCTCAGGTGGTTAGAGCGCTACCCTGACACGGTAGAGGCCCCAGGTTCGACTCCTGGTGCGCCCACCATCATGGTTGTCGGGGCAGGCGTTGTGGTCGCTCCCGCCCTGGCCAACGCCACGATCTGACACCTGGCGATCCCCGCCAGCGCTGTCGAAGTCTGGTCCCCCCCCGATCGGGCCATGTGCGGCGCTCCTAGGATTCGGTCCCGTCGCCCGCGGGCTGAACCTTGGGGGCGGACCCACACACTCGCCGGACGAGCGCCGGCGGCGACCGTCCTCCGACCCCCAGCGGAACAGGTTGCTGACAACTTGTCCACAGCTGGGGATGGGGATACGGGGCACAACCCTGGTGTCCTCGATCGACCCACAAAAGTGCCAACTTTTATAGCAGTAATGACCATTGACAGGGCCCCTTAACGAGTCTCTAATATCCCTCCGTGGCGCGCTTTTCCGGACCTCATCCCGCAGCCCTGCGAGTCTGCGCCCGGGCGGGTTGTGCGGCCCTCGTGAAGAAGCAGACCGCCAAGTACTGCAGCGTCCAGTGCTCCAGCCTCGACCCAGACCGAAGGGCTCGCCTGCGCGAGCGCGCCCGATCGGGCCGGGTGCTCCCCCTAGCCCGCCAGCTCCGGCTCGACTTCGAGAGCGAGGAGATGGGGCTCGCCCTCTTGGACAACCGGCGAGAGGAGATCCCTCTCGGGTTGTCGCGCTGGGCCGTCTGACCGGCTCACCCCGGAGCTCTTTCTGCCGTTCAGCTCGAAGGTGGTGCGGCTTGTCCGCTCGGGCTCCCTATCCTCCTTGTCGGCCCACTTTCACCGTCGGCTGGTTCCGGGAGGCGTCAGGTCCGGCAGAAACGGGGACGAAAGTTCCCGAGATGCGCTAGCGACGGGCCGAGCCGGCAGCAACCGAGGCGGCCGCACTCCGGATGTCCGCTTCGGTGACCGTCACCAGCAGGCTAAGTTCGCAGCGGTGGCAGACGATATGGAAGGTCGTCGGCTCCGGGATGGCCCGGGCCACCTCCTGCCGCAGACCGCAGCTTTCGCACGTGACGACGGCTCGCATGCTGTCATTTAGCTCACTTCACCGGGGAGTCGGGCCCATCACCAACAGACTTCGACATCTCGCTACGCGCTCGTAACCGTCAGCGGAGGCTCTCCCCGGTGGGCCACGCCCCACTGCCGCCGCCAAGCGACGATCCCGGTGATGATCAGGGCCAACCCCAAGGCACCGACCACATCGCTGGCTCCTACCAAGTCCGCGATGGCGCCAGCCGCCAGCAGCGGCACAGCGATAGCAAGGTTGATGGCGAGGAAGGCTCCGCCGAAGATCTTGCCCCTCGTCGCCTCTTCGGTTTCCTCCTGAATCAGGACCAAACAGGGGATCAGCACCGCTCCCAGTCCCAGCCCGAAGAGCACCGCCAGGGTGATCGCCAGCGGCACCAATGCCCCGTCGATGCGGAGGCGGTCCAGGATCGGGGGCAGCACACCCAGCACCACCATGGCCAGTCCGGCCAGCCCCAGCCCTCGCACCACGTTAGTCGGCCCCGAGCCGGCCCCCGACGCCCGCCGGCTCACGAACGTGCCCGCCACCACCATCCCCACGGTCGCGGGAATCAACAGGATGTAGCTGTCGTGGGGGCTGCGCAGGAGCACATGCTGCATGTAGCCGGCCGAGAGGGCGAAGATCGTGAACACGATCGCCAGCGCCAAGGTCAGCATGGCAAAGGCGAAAGGGAGGATCCGGCTGGCCCGGACCACCGTCCAGGTCTCCTGGATCTCGGTCCAGGTACTGCGCCAGGGAGCCCGTATGGGGGGTCCGCCATCGAGGGTCGGGGCGGCCAGCTTGGGTTTGATCAGCCAGATGGCGCCGGCGGCGACCGCAAACAAGCCGGCCCCGAAGTAGTACGGCCCTTCGAGTCCCAGGAGCCCCTGGGCGACCGAGGCCAAGGGGACCGAGAGCACGATGGTGACGATGATCGTGATGGTGAAGAGCGAGGTCGCAGCCGCTAGATCACGGCGCTTGACCAGGCTCGGGATGCTGGCCGCCTCGGCGGGGGCAAAGAGCTGGCCGACGCCGGCGAAGATGAAAGTGATGACGTAGAGAGGTAGGACCTGGTGCTCGGCCACTCCGGTGATCTCCAGGGCCGGCACCCCGAGCACCATCACTCCACGTGACAGATTGGTCCAGATCATCAGGGTCTTCTTGTCGTAGCGGTCGGCAAGTATCCCCGCCGGGATCGACAGGAAGACGGCCGGGATGGTGTAGGCCAGTAGCAGTGCCGCGTCGCTGAGGTAGAGATGGGTCAGCGAGTAGATGGAGAGCAGCAAAGAGAAGGCGAAAAACTTGTCGCCCAACTGGGCCGCCACCTGAGCTCCCCAGAGCAGTCGGAAGTCCCGGACCCCCAGGACCTCGCGGAACCCCGCGGGGCCAGCGTCTAGCGCCTCTTCGGCGGAAGCTCCGGGCGGGGCCTCGACCGGCATGGCGGCGAATATATCACCAGATTCAGTCCCCTCTCTGGCGAACCACAGAAATGAGACGGCGCCACTCATCCAGGTCGAGGCTGCCCGGGCGCCTGACGGGGTCGATCTCGATCGATCGCAGCAGCAGGATCGCCTGGCCGGGCGTGATCGCCAGGGAGCGCGCCAGCCCGTGGTGCAGCTGTTTGCGGCGGGCCTGGAACATGGGCCGAGCCAGACCGGCCAGCTCCGAGCTCAGCTGGGGGTCCACCTCCCGGCGCGGCCTAACGGTGATCAGGCTGCTGTGCACCTGGGGCGAGGGCCAGAAGCTGGTGGGGGCGACGTCGAACTCGACGGTGACCTCGGCCATCACCCGCAGTACCAGAGTCGCCAGCGACCAGTCCCCCTGGACTGCGGCCAGCCGTCGGGCCACCTCCCGCTGGACCAAGAGGTGGCAGACCGTGGGGGGCGGGTCCCAGCCCAGGATCCAGGGCAGAAGGGCCCCCGTGATCCGGTAGGGCAGGTTGCCCAGCACAGTGGGCGCGGTCAGCCCCAGCTGCGCCGGGACGACCTGGAGGATGTCGGCCTCCACCACCTTCAGTCCGGGGTAGCGACTGCGGAGCAGACCGAGGGCGGCGACACAGCGGGGGTCGAGCTCCACCCCCACCACCCGCACCTCTCGCTCCAGCAGGCCTTGGGTCAGGGCGCCCAGCCCGGGTCCGATCTCCAGCACTTCCTCGGCAGGCGCGGCGGTGGCGGCGATAGCGTCCCGCACCTCCCGATCGACCAGAAAGCTCTGGCCCAGCTCCCGCCTTGGGCTGATCCCAAACCTGCGTGCGACCGCCCGGGCGGTGCTCGGGGCGCAGAGATCAGGAACGCTCAAGGGGCCGGGATTCCCAGGGCCCGCCTGGTGTTCTCCGTGGTGATTGCCGAGAGCGATTCCAGGCAGTCACCGCGCAGGACCGCCAGCCACTGCGCGGTGACTCGAACCATGGCGGGTTGACTGGTCTGACCCCGGTGGGGCTCAGGGGCCAGGAAGGGCGCATCCGTCTCCACCAAGAGAAGTTCCGACGGCACCACTCGAGCGGCCTCCTGGAGGTCGTGAGCTGACTTGAAGGTGACGTTGCCCGCGAAGGAGCAGTAGAGCCCGCGAGCCGCCGCCGCCTCGGCAAAGGCCCGGTCGCCGCTGAAGCAGTGCAGGATTCCGGTCACCTGGGGGCCGGCATCCAAGAGCTGGAGCAGGTCGGTGTGGGCCTGGCGTTGGTGGATGACCACCGGCTTGGCCAGCTCGGCGGCCAGGTTGAGCATGCTGGCGAAGACCTCGCGCTGAACCACCGGCGGCGTCTCCAGGTAGCCTGGGCGGAAAAAGAAGTCCAGCCCGACCTCTCCCACCGCCACCGCCTTGGGATGGGCCAGCAGCTCGCGCATCTGGCTCAGCTCCGCCGCGGTCGGGGGCGCCGGATTGACGGGATGCCACCCGACGGTGAAGAAGACCTCGGGGAACTCCTCGGCCAGGGCCCAGCCGGCGCGGCTGCCGGCCAGGTCATCACCGCTAGTGACCAGCTGGCGGACCCCGGCCTGGCGGGCTTGGTCCACGACCGCCCGGGCGGTCACCCCTCGGCGCTCCACCTCGTCCAGATGGCAGTGCGCGTCGATCAGCACCACTTCGCGCTCAGCCACTGCGACTCGCCCCTTTCCCTGGTGGCGCCTCCACCACCACTGTGCATTCGCCCCGGGGTGGGTCGGCGCGGAACTGGGCCGCCAGTTCACCCGCCGTTCCCAGATACCAGCTCTCGTGCAGTTTGGAGATCTCTCTGGCCACCGCCACGCGGCGCTGGCCCAGCACCTCGGCCGCCCCCTCCAAGGTGGCCGCCAGCCGATGGGGCGACTCGTGGAACACCAAAGCCCAAGAGTCGGAGGCTGCCAAAAGGCGCTGACTCCGCGACTTGGTCCGGGGGAGGAACCCCAGGAAGAGGAAGCGGTCGGCGCGCAGCCCGCTGGCGGAGACCGCGGCCGCCAGCGCCGATGGCCCGGGCACCGCGATCACCTCGAAACCGGCATCCCGGGCGGCTGCCACCAACCGACGGCCCGGGTCGCTGATGGCGGGCGTCCCCGCATCTGAGACCAGCGCCACGTCACCGCTCCCCAGCTGCTCCAGCACTAAGGGAATCCTCCGCTCCTCCTGCTCGCCAGGCAGCGAGATCAGACGGGGCCGCCCCGGCAGGTTGCGCAGCAAAAGACCGGTCCGGCGGGTGTCCTCGGCGACCACGGCCTGCACCTGGCCCAGGATCTCCTGGGCTCGGGGCGAGAGGTCGCCCAGATTGCCGATCGGGGTCGCCACCACGTAGAGCACGCCGGGCACTTGGATCAGTAGCCCCAGTCGCGGGGATACCGAAAGTCCTGACCGATGCTCCGGCCGGAGAGCTTGGCGATGAGGGGCAGCCGTCGCTTGAACTGCGAGCTGCGGACCCGCTCCCACACCACCGCCACCAGCGCCGGGTCCAGTCCCTGTTCCGCGAGTTCGGCCGGCGAGCGCCGCTCATCGATCAGCCGAAAGAGGATCCGATCCGCCTGCTCGTAGGTGAACCCCAAGTCCACCTCATCCGACTGGCCCACGAAGAGGTCGGCTGAGGGCGGCTTGTCCAGGATTCGCTGGGGCAGACCGAGGTGCCGCGCCAGCTGATACAGCTGGGTTTTGTAGAGGTCTCCCAGGGGGTTGAGGGCGTGCGCCCCATCGCCCCACAGGGTGCTGTAGCCCAAGAGCAGCTCCGACTTGTTGCTGGTGCCCAGCACCAGCGCCGAACGGGTCGCGGAGATGTCGTAGAGCACGCTCATCCGCTCCCGGGCCAGCTTGTTGCCCCGCCGGGTGGGGTCGGCGTCCGGGAACTTCGAGAAGTAGGCGTCGATCTGCGGACTGATCTCGATGACCATCAGCTCGATGCCCAGCTGAGCCGCGACCAACTGGCCATCCTCCAGGCTGCTCGGGGTGCTCTCCCGATAGGGCAGGGCCAGACCGGTCACCGCCCCGGCACCGAGGGCGGTGACCGCCAGCTGAGCCGAGAGCGCCGAATCGATCCCGCCGGAGATGGCGACCACCACCCCGCGGGCGCCTACCTTGAGCACTTCGTCGCGGATGAAGTCGACCAGGATCCCCGAGACCAGCTCGGGGTTGATCGACAGGTCAGTCATCGTCGACGATGCCCAGCTGGCGTTGGACCACGTCGATTCGCTCGTCGCGCAACAACGGGTTGGCGATCCGGGCCCGGCGCAGGTCACCCCGTTCCAATTCGGCATGGAGGACGCCCGCTGAGGCGTCGAGGGGACCGGCCACGGTGCGACCGTCCGGACCCAGTAGCCGGCTGCCCCCCCAGAAGTGGAACCCGTCCTCGAAGCCCACCCGGTTGCAGTAGGCCGCGAAGACCGTGAACAGCTCGGCGTAGGTCCGCAGCATCGCCCCATACGAAGCGGCGCTGCCGAGCTCCCCTTCCCCGCTCGCCACCCCCCGACCCGGACTGGAGGACGGGCAGAGCAGGAGATCCACCCCGGCCCGGCTCAGCAGGTAGGGGGAGCTGGGGTGCCAAAGGTCCTCGCAAATCAAAATGCCCACGCGCCAGTGAGCGCCCCCGCCCAGGGCCAGCTCCACCACCTCGAACTGGTCCCCGGCCGCCAGGTGACGCTGCTCATCGAACATCCCGTAGGTCGGCAGGTAGACCTTGCGATGAACCTGGCGCACCGCCCCGTCCGAGATCAGCAGCGCCGCATTATAGAAGTTGAACTGGTCGGATTCCAAGACCAGCCCCACCAGGGCGGCCGCCCGGCCGGTCGCCTCGATCAGTTGCTTCAGCTCGGGGCCGGCCAGGGTGACCGCGGTCTCCGGGGTGAGGTCCTTGAGGAAGTAGCCGGTCAGGCTCAGCTCCGGAAAGACCACCAGGTCGGTGCCTGCTTGGACCTCCTCGGCGATTCGCTGGCAGCTCCAACTGAGATTGGCTTGGAGATCCCCCAGGACCGGCTGGTGCTGGACCAGCGCCAGGCGTACCCGGCTCGACACCGCCACCTCAGCCGACCACCCCGGCCGGCGTCTCGCCCCGCAGGAAGGCACCCACCAAGGGGGCCAGCTGCTCCGGGGGCTCGTACAAAAAGGCAGCCTTCGGCAAAGCGCGCACGAACTCCTCGCCGTAGCGGCGTTCCAAGATCCGAGGATCGCAGATCACCACGGCGCCCCGGTCACCGTGGCGGCGGACCAGGCGGCCGAACCCTTGCTTCAGCCGGAGCACGGCCTCGGGCAGGGAAAGCTGGGAGAAGGAGTCAGCGCGGCCCCGGGCCCGGGCCTGAAAAATCGGATCGGTGGGAACCGGGAACGGGAGCTTGTCGATGACCACACATTGGAGGGTATCCCCGGGGAGGTCGATGCCCTCCCAGAAGCTGTTGGTGCCCAATAGGACGGTCCTGGGCTCCTTGCGAAAGTTGCGGAGCACCTGGTTGCGGGTGCCGTCCAGCCCCTGCCCGAGCACCGCAATCCCCTCTCCCTGGAGCAGGTTGCGGAGCTGCCCGTGCACCTCGCGCAGCGCCTGGTAGCCGGTGAAGAGGACCAGAGTCCGGCCCCCCAGCTCGATCGCGATCTGGGCCACCAGCTCGGCGACCACCCGGGAATGCTGCGGATCGCCGTGTCCGGGCATGCCCCGGGGCAAGCAGCAGAGGGACTGGCGCAGATAGTCGAAGGGCGAGTCCAACACCAGCTCCTGGGCATCCTCCAGGCCCAGCCGATCGCGGATGTATTGGAAGGACCCGGCCACCGCCAGGGTCGCCGACGTCAGGACCACGGTGTCGCAGCGCTCGAAGAGGTGCTCTCGTAGCGAGCTGGCGATCTCGGCGGGAGCGGTCCGGAGGACCGCTCGGTCGCCGCGTTCCACTTCCACCCAGGCCACCTGGTCCGCCCCAGTCGGCGGGGTCGGCGGGCCGGGACCCGCCGCCAGGTTGGCCAGGGAGCTGGTCACCACCCCGGCCATCCCCTGCAGGGCTTCCGCCGCCACCCGGCATTCGCGGACGCCGTTGTCGGGCTGCGGCCAGAGGGAGGTCTGGACGTTCCCCAGGTCAGCCGCGGAGTGCAGCGCCGAGCTGGCCTGGCGGAGCGCCCGGGCTAGCTTTGACACCGATCGGCTCGCCCGCTCCCAGGCCTCAGCTCCGGTGAGGCGGCCGTCCAGCACCACGAAGGAGGGGCCCCGGCCCGTCGTGCCGGCGGACTCGGCGGCGACCAGCTGACGCAGGTCGCCAAAGGCCGCGCTGGCCGCCTGGCGGGCTCCCTTCAGGGCGCGATTCACCTCAGCGTCGCCGAAATCAGGCAGGCGATCAGTCACCGCCAGGATGGCGCCCAGACCCAACCGCTCGCCTTGAGCCTGGGTGGCCGCCTCCTCCAAGTGGTGAGCCTCGTCGATGATCAGGTGTCGGAATTCCGGAAGCACCGCCCCGCCGCTGTCGGCGTCGGAGAGCAAGAGAGCGTGGTTGACGATGACTAGGTCCGCCTCCCGGGCCTCCACTCGGGCCTTGACCATGAAGCAGCGACCGTCTCGCCAGTTGTGGCAGGCGGGACCCAGACAGTCGTCGACCGTGGAGCCGACCTTCTCCCAAAATTCCGCATCCCTCCCAGCCAGCCTCAGCTCTGCCCGGTCCCCGACCTCACTTTGATGAGCCCAGATCACCGCCCTGACCTTGAACCGCACCTCGTCGGGATCGCGGCGCCGGCCGGTCGGCCCCGCCGCCAGCCACCTCTCCAGCCGACGCAGGCTGAGGTAGTTGCCTCTTCCCTTCAACACCGCGGTTCGGACTGGCAGCGGCTGAGCCTGCTCGGCCAAGGGCACGTCGTGCTGGGCCAGCTGCTCCTGGAGGGTGATGGTGTGGGTCGAAACCAGAACCCGGCCGCCGCCACCAGCGGCCCATTCCCGGGCCGGGATCAGGTAGGCGAGCGACTTGCCCACGCCGGTTCCCGCCTCGACCAGCAGAGTCTGGCTCCGGTTGAAGGCCTGGGAGACGGCCAGCGCCATCTGCTGCTGCTCCTCGCGCAGCTCGAAGCTGGGTTCGACCTGGGCCAGCAGGCCGTCCGGACCGAAGGCCGCCAGCATCCCGGGTTCATCGATCCCCCCAGAGGTGATCCGGGGAGCCTCTCGGAGCGGGGGTGCGATGGCCGGAACTGGACCCGAGCCACTCACCGTCTCCCCACCCGCGGATGCCCCCGACGTCAATTGCTGGGCCAGGTACTCACCGCTGGGCCAGCCGCCCCCCGCGCAGAGCTGGCGCACCCGCTCCCGCAACTCCCTGGGGAGCGACTTCGCCGTCTCGATCAGACTCAGCAGCAGCATCCGGGTCGCCTCCGCGTCGGAAAGCGCGCGGTGGGGCCGATCGTGCACCAGCTCAAGCGCCCGGCTCAGCTCCTCCAGACTGTGGCTCGGAGCGGCAGGGAGGAGCACCCGGGCGAGTTCTGCCGTGTCCAGCGCCAGCCGGCCCTGGAACACCTGGGGCAGAATCTCGGCGCAGAAGGCCATGTCGAAGGCGACTCCGTGCCCCACCAAAGTGCATCCCTCGGCGAAGAGCGCCAGACCGCCTACCGCTTCCTTCGGGCTCGGCTGCCCTTGGAGATCTCGATCGTGGAGGCCGCAGAGCCGCTGGATCACTAGGGGCAGCGGCAGGCCCGGGTCGGCCAATGTCGAGTAAGTGTCCACCACCCCGGTTCGGTTGAACTTCACCGCCCCAATCTCGATGATGCGGTCGGAGCGCGGGCTGAGCCCGGTCGTCTCCAGGTCAAAGCAGACCAGGTTCTCCTCAGGGTTCGAAGCAACTGCTGTCATCACGTGGTACCCACCACCTTAGTCGCGCCCGGGAGGCTAGCCGATGATGGGCCAGCGGGGACTACGGGACCCTGTCTTCGATCCGCAGGCCTCGCCGGCGACACTCCGCCAAGACCAATTCCACTACCTGGTCCGCGGAGAGCGCGGTGGTATCGACGAAGAGGGCGTCGGCCGGCACCGCCAAAGGAGCGTGAGCCCGGCTCAGGTCGGTCCGATCCCGAGTTAGGACGTCGGCGCGGACCACCGCCTCGGAGGCGTCTCGGCCCCGGCTCTGCAGCTCCTTGCGACGCCGGCCCACCCGAACCTCGGTGGGGGCGTCCAGATACACCTTGCAGTCCGCCGTCGGGAATACCACGGTCCCGGTGTCCCGGCCCACGGCCACCGCACCCCGGGCCGCCGCCTCCCTTTGGACTGGCAGCAGCGCTTGGCGAACCTCGGCCTGCTGGGCCACGAAGGCGAGTAGCGAGGCGAGCCGCGGGTCCCACAGCTCCTCCCGCAACTCTCGGCCGGCGACCCGCGCCTGCCAGGCGCCCGGGATGGGGTCAGGCCCGGAATTGATCTCCAAGGGCAACCGCTTAGAGAGCTGAGCCAAGGCCGGGGCATCGCCCTCCGCCACGCCCGCCTGGCTCGCCGCCACGGTCAGGGCTCGATAGAAGATCCCGGTGTCGATGAACGGCAGCCCCAGCGCCACGGCCACTCGTCGTCCCACGGTCGACTTGCCCACGCCGGCGGGACCATCGATGGTCACCACCGAAGAGATCGGGCTCACGACAGGCCCACCGAGGACCGCAGCCGTCGCACCTCGCCACTGCTGAGCTCCCGGGCCCGGCCCTCGGTGAGGGTGCCTAGGCGTAGTTCGCCGATCGAGACCCGCTCTAAGTCCTCTACCTTGACCCCGACGGCGGCGCACATCCGACGGATTTGCCGCTGGCGGCCCTCGGCCAGCTGGAGCAGCACGACCGAGCGCCGGGACCCGCCCCGCAGCAGCCGGATCTCCAGCGGATTGGTCGGCCCGTCGACCAGAACTGGGCCCAGACGCAAGGCCATCAGCTGTTCTCCTGTGATGAGGCCCTTGACCGTCACCCGGTAGCCCTTGGCGACCTGGTAGCGGGGATGGGTCAGGCGCAGCGCGAGGTCGCCATCGTCGGTGAGCAGCATCAGCCCCCGGGAATCGAGGTCGAGCCGCCCGACCGGGAACAGCCCCCGCCGATCGTCGACCAGATCCAACACGGTGGGACGGCCACCCGGATCGCGGGCCGTCGACACCACCCCCACCGGCTTGTTGAGCGCCAGGTAGCGCCGCTGGACACCCCGACGTACCAGCGGGTGCCCGTCCAGCAGCACCTCCTCTCGTTCGGGGTCGATCAGCCTCCCCTGGGCCGGTGGCCGCTGCCCATCGACCGTGACCCGCCCTTCGGCCACCATCCGGTCGGCCTCCCGACGCGAGGCAACTCCGGCCCGCGCCAGCCAGCGGCCCAGCCGCTCAGTCGGCATCGGGCTCACCGATCTCGGCCGCCCGGCCCAGCCAGGAGCTTGGATCGGGGCCACCCAGCGGCGGCAGATCATCGACCTGGGAGATCCCTACGACCTGGAGGAAGCGAAGAGTGGTGCCGAACAGCCGGGGACGCCCCGGACCTTCCACCCGGCCCAGCTCGTCGATCAGTCCGTGGCGAGAGAGACTCTCCAGCACCGCTTCACAGTTCACCCCCCGGATCGCTTCGATGGCGACGCGGGTGACCGGCTGCCGGTAGGCGATGATGGCAAGGGTTTCCAGAGCCGGCTTAGAAAGCCGACCTGCCACTTCGGGGCGAAGTGCGCGCTCCACCGCCCAGGCCGCCTGAGGATGGGTCACCAACTGCAGCTCGTCGCGGTGGCGCTGGAGCATGAGGCCGGTGCCCTGGAGCAGGTCGGCGCCCGTCTCGATCACTTGCTCCACCGCCTCCCGAGTCAACTCCAAGGTGTGGGCCAGCTCGGACACCGAGATCGCCTCGGCCCGCACGAAGAGGACCGCAATGATGGCGCCGGCCAATCCCGCCTCCGATTGGCGCCACTCAGCCGCCACCCGAGCGCTCCACCAGGATCGGGCTGTTGAGTCCCGCTTGAGTGCAGGCAGCCTCGCCGGACCAGATCAGCTCCAGCAGGGCCAGGAAGAACGCCACCGCCTCCAGCCGGTCCCGGGCGGCCGCAAAGACCTGATCGAACCGGAGCGCCACCTGATCAGCCAGGAGATGGCGCAGTTCGTCCATCTTCTCGGTGACCGAGTAACGGGGCAGCGCCATCTCCAGCTCGGTCGGGTCGGGGAGCCGAGCCAGCACCTCGCCGAGGGCCACCGCCAGAGTCTCCGGGCTGAGGTGGAGCGTGGCCTGCGGCTCCACCGGAAGCCCCAGGACTCGGAGAAAGGCCTTGGGCCCAGCGCTGGAATCCGCCAGCAACACTCCGGCCGCGGCTTTGAAGAGCCGGTACTCGGCCAGCCGCGCCCCCGGATCCTCCTCCTCCACCGGCTCGGGCTCGTGCATCAGGGCCGCGTCGTTGGCGTCCTCCAGGTGGCGGCCCATCTTGATCTCCAGGAGGCGGGCCAGGACCTGGAGGGACTCGGCGGCCCAGAGCAAGTCCAGCTCGGCATCGGCGTCCCCCACCTCCGCCTTCAGAATCCGGCTCCGCGCTGCCAATTCCACGGTGCCCAGATCGAGTTCCCCCCGATGGGCCTCCGCCAGCATGGTGGTCAGTCGCTCCAACTCCTCCGTCTGCTCGGGGGTGGCCACCGCTCAGTCCGCTCCCCGGCCGACGCCCACCGCCGACAGCAGCTCCTCGGCGTGGGACCTGGCGGCCCCTGGCGTCGCCTCCCCGGCGAGCAGTCGGGCCAACTCCTCCACTCGCTCCGGTCCCACCACCGAGACGATCTCGCTGTACGGTCTCCCGTCGCGCTCTGACTTGGCCATCACCAGGTGGGTGTCGGCGCGGGCGGCGATCGCGGCGAGGTGGGTTATGCAAATGACCTGATGCCGGTTGGCCACTTCTCTCATCAGATCCCCCACGCGGTTGGCGGCCTCGCCCCCCAGGCCCTGGTCGATCTCGTCGAAGACCACACTGGCCACCCCTGACTCCTGAGTCAGGTGTGAGAGCAGCGCCAGCGCGACCCGGGCGAGCTCGCCCCCGGACGCCACCTCGTGCAGCGGGCGAGCCGGGTCCCCGGGATTGGCGGCGAGGTCAAAGGCAACCCGGTCCCATCCGGTCGGGCCGGCGGCCAGGCCCGGCCGGCCGGGGGCGGCGATCCCCTCGGGGTCCTCCACCTGCCAGACCCGCACCCGGAACTCCGCCTTGGGCATCAGCATCCGGCGCAGGTCGGCGGTCACCGCCTGGGCGAGGCTCTGGGCCACCCGGCCCCGCACCACCGACAGCGCCTCCGACTGGTCGGCCAGCTCCCGCTCCAGGTCGGCGAGCTGCGTCGCCAGCCGCTCCCAGTCGCCTTCGCCCTGGTCCACCGCCTGGAGCAAGCTCGCCGCCTCGTCCCGGCGGGCCAGGGCGCTTTCGAAGGATCCCCCGTGGCGGCGGGCGATCCGCTCCAGCAGCTCCAGCCGCTCTTCGGCTTCGGCCAGCCGCCGGCTATCGTCAGGAAGCTGCGTCACATATGAGCTGAAGGAGAGCTGCAGCTCGCGGAGCCCCGCCACCGTCCCCTCCGCTTGCTCCAAGAGCAGGTCCAGCTCGGGATCGATCCCCCGCGACCCCCGGGCCCCGTGGAGCGCCTCGGCCAGGTGGTCAGCAGCGCCCCGCTCGCCGCCGCCCCCCGAAACCGCGGCCCGCAGCCCGGAAGCCGCCGCGCGCAGGCGGGCGGCATGGGCCAGCCGGTCGCGCTCCTGCCTCAGCTGGATGTCCTCTCCGGGCCGGAGCTGGGCTGCCTCCAACTCGGCCAGGTCCAGCCGGGCCTGCTCCAGCTCCCCCCGCTGGTGCGCTCGCAGCGAGCCCAGCCGCTCGATCTCCGCCTGGGTCTCCTGGCGCAGCGCCCAGAGTTCGGCGACCCGGCGCCCCGCAGCGGCAGCCGCCTCGCCACCCAGGCTGTCCAGGGCGGAGCGCTGCTCCGACTCTCTCAGCCACAGCGAAGACGCTCCCTGGCCCTGGATGTCGACCAGCTGGGCCCCCAGATCCCGCAAAGCGCTGGCCGGCACAATCGACCCATTGACCCGCGCCACGCTGCGCCCTGAGGCTGACAGCTCCCGGGTCAGGACCAGGGTCTCCTCAGCCACCACTCCCAGCCCGCGGCAGGATTCGAGGACGGGGAGCGGGGGATCTTCGAAGGCGGCGGTGCACAGGGCCTTCTCGGCATCCCGACGGACCAGATCCGGATCACCCCGACCGCCCAGCGCCAGGTTCAGAGCGGACAGCAGCACCGATTTGCCCGCCCCCGTCTCACCGGTGATGGCGTTGAAGTGGGCCCCAAAGCGCGCCTCGGTGCGCTCGATCACCGCCAGGTTCTCCACCCGCAACTCCAGCAGCATGGCTCAGGCGCGCTGCGTGTCCGGGGCGGTCGCGGCCGGGTGAGCCTCCTCCTGAGCGAGCTTGAGGACGGCCCCGAACCCGGTTTTGGACCGCAGGCGTTGGAAGAACCCGGGCGTCCCCGGCGGGCGGATCAGACTTAATTCCGGACCCTGTTTGACCGTCAGTTCCCCGCCGGACTCGAGTTGGCCCCAGACCCGGCCGTCGGCGGCCGCGACCGCGCGTCCCCGTTGCACCGTGATCCGCACATCGAGAGTGTCCGGTATGACCAACGAGCGGCTGATCAGGGCGTGGGGATTGAGCGGGGTCAGGACCAAGGCGGGCACTCGGGAGTCGACCGGGGGGCCCCCCGCGGACAGCGAGTAGGCGGTCGATCCGACGCTGGTGGCCACTACCAGACCATCCGCGTCGAAGATGCCCACCAACTGAGCGTCGCAAGTTACTTCCAGGCGCACCAGGCTCACCCCTTCCGTCTTGAGCACGATCTCGTTGACGGCCACGTCAAGGGTCTCTTTGACTTCGCCTCCCACCTCCCCTCGCAGCTCTCCGCGCAGGGTACGGCGGCGCTCCGTCCGGAAGTTGCCGGTGACGAAGGCCTGGATCGCGTCCGGCAGCTGGGCCATCTCCAGGTTGGTCAGGAACCCCAGCTGACCACGGTTCACGCCAAGCAGCGGCACTCCCTTCGGGGCCGCTCTTTGGGCCGAGTAGAGCAGGGTGCCGTCCCCCCCGATCGCCACCAGCAGCCGGGCCGTCGTCAGCTCCCGGTCGAGCACCGAGTCTGCATCGGTCTGAGCCAGCCAGGTGCGCAGGGACGCCGACTCGGCGACGTCCCGGGCCCGCCGCAGCGTGGGCGACTCCAGGGACTCCCGAAAGTGGAGCAGAAAGCCGATGGAGCCGGCCTGGTCGAGGCCGCTCAAAGGTGCCATCGGGGCGAAATTACTGCCATCGCGCCTAGGATGTTAGGTCCTCGCAGATACCGGCAAGCGGTCCGCCGATTCAGAGGAGCAGCCCTACCGCAATCCCCAGCACCGCGCCGGCGAGGACCTCGTAAGGGGTGTGGCCGATGAATTCGCGCAGCCGTTCGTAGCGGAAGCCCAGGTGGCTGCGCAGATCGTCCAGCACCTGGTTGAGAATCACGCTCTGCTGCCCAGCGGCCCGGCGCACTCCGGTGGCGTCGTACACCACCACCATGGTGAGGATCGCCACCCCCGCGAAGAGCGGCGAGCCCAGGCCCAGCTTGCGGGCCACCACAGTGGTGAGGCAGACGGTGAGGGCGGTGTGGGAGCTGGGCATCCCACCGGACATGCCCAAAGAGCGCAGGCTGAGCCGGTGCTGGCGCCAGGAATCGGTAACCACTTTCAAAAGCTGACCGATGGCCCAGGCCAGCAGCGGCACCCAGAGGAATTGATTGGTGAGAAGCGCGGTCACCGCTCTCGGTCAGCCGTCTTCGGCTCCCGCCTCTTCGTCGGGATCCAGTTCCAGGGGCCGCTCCCGGGGCAGGCCATCCGCTCCCGATGTGAGCTCGGTGACCCGGCGCTCCGCCCCGTCCAGCAGAGCTGCGCCCCGGCGGACCAGCCGGACCCCCCGTTCGTACAAGCTCATCGCCTCCTCCAGGGGCACTTGGCCGTCCTCGAGCCGGGCCAACACCGAGTCCAATTCGGCCAGGGCAGCCTCGTAGTCCAAGGTATCCGGCTCGACCGGATGAGCCACCGTCCCCGGTTGCTGGTCAGGGTCCATCCGATCCTCCCTCCGCTTCCGGCCGCACTTCACTGACCCGACTGAGCAGCCGTCCTTTCAGAAGCCGGGTGCTGATGGTCGCCCCCACCGCCACCCGCTCGGCGTCTCGCAGCACCCCGCCACCCACTTCGTCAAGGGTGATCGAGTAGCCCCTTGCTAGGACGGCCATAGGGCTGAGAGCTTCCAGCCTACCAACCCGGCCGGAGAACTCCTCCCGAGCCTGGAGCAGTCGGCGCTCCGGGCCCCGGGCCTGGAGCAGCCCCACCCGACCCCCGAGCCCGCGCTGCTCGACCGCCAGCAGGCGGTGCACCGCCGCCGCCAGCCGCTGCTGGCGCAGGTCGAGGTCGATCCGGCCACTGGCCAGCCGCATCGCCGGTGCCAGCCGGGCTAGCCTTCCCCCGGTCAGCTCCAGCCGCCGGCGCTCTCCCGCGGTCCAACTCTCGCCGCCCCGCCGCAGTCGGAGCGAGCGCCGGGAGAGATCGACCCGGAGCCCGGCCAGATCAGGAACCGCCAGCTCGGCGGCTACCGAGGGAGTGGGGGCCCGACGGTCCGCCACGAAGTCGGCCACCGAGGTGTCCGTTTCGTGTCCCACCCCAACCACGACCGGCAGCGGGCAGGCGATGATCGCCCGGGCCACTGCCTCGGAGTTGAAGGCTTGGAGGTCCTCGAGGGAGCCTCCGCCCCGCACCAAGAGCACCACTTCCACGTCCGCCCGGCCTGCCAGCTCCAAGGCGGCAAGGATCTCCGGCACCGCTCCATCCCCCTGGACCAGGGTTGGGGCCACCACCACCTGGGTGATCGGACAGCGGCGCTGCACCACATGGATGACGTCCCGGAGGGCGGCTCCGTGGCGCGAGGTCACCACTGCCAGCCGCCGGGGCAGGAAGGGCAAGGGGCGCTTGCGCTGGGTGGCGAAAAGACCCTCCGCCTCGAGGCGGGCCACCAACTGCTGGAAGGCGAGCGCCAGCGCGCCTACGCCCTGGGGTTCGAGCTGGTCGAGATAAAGCTGGAGGGAACCGGCGGCGGCGTAGACGGAAACCGACCCGTGGGCCAGCACCCGCATGCCGGTATGGGGCTCGAACTTTAATCCCCGCGCCTCTTTGCGGAACATGGCGGCCTTGAGCACCGACCGATCGATCCCACCGGTACGGCTGTCCTTGAGGTTGAAGTACCAGTGCCCGGCAGAGGAGAGGTGGCAGTCACCCAGTTCCGCCTCCACGTAGGCGTCTTGCAGCTGGGGGTCCGCCACCAGGGCCGCCTTGATCAGCGAGGCGAGCTCACCGACCTGGAGAACGCGCACCCGCTTGCTCCAAGGCTTGGTCGGAGGCCCGGGCGATATTGCCCAGGACCCCATTGACAAATTTTCCCGACTCTTCTCCGGCCATTTGCTTGGCCAGCTGGACTGCTTCGTCGATCACGACCGCCACCGGCTCCTGGCGGCGCCAGCAGAGCTCCTCGGTGGCGATCCGCAGCACTGCTCTCTCCAGGGCCCCCATCTGGTCCAGGGCCCAGTTGGTGGAGCAGGCCACGATGGTGGCGTCGATCTCGGCCTGATGGGCAACCGCACCCTCTACCAAGGCCTCGGCGAAGCGCCGGCTATTGGGGCTCTGGGGATCCTGTTCCAGGTGGTATTGCAGGGGTGCCCGCCAGTTGTCCGGCTGAAGCTCTAACTGGAAGAGCACCTGGACCGCCAGCTCGCGGGCCCGATGACGTGGCCCCAAGGCTCAGTCTCCCTCGATTTCGGCGATGTGCAAGTTGATCTCGACCGCGTCCAGTCCCAGCATGCTGTGGATCGCATGGGCCACCTTGCGCTGGAGCTCCTCCGCCATCTGGGAGATCGACGCCTGCGGGGTGATCGCGACGTAGAGCTCCAGCTTGATGCCGGTGTCCCCGACCATCTGCAGGTTCACGCCCCGATGGCCGTGTTGGCGATGCAGGGGTAGCGAGACGTTCACCCCAGTTGGCTCGCACATGGCGGCGATCCCCACCACCTCCTGGGCAGCGAGAGCGGCGATCGAGGCGACCACCTCACTGGCGACCCGGACCCGGCCGGGAGGCTGCTCGCCAGGCTGATTCAGGAGTGAGGTGCTCACTGCACCCGCTCCAGATACTTCCCAGTCCGGGTGTCGACCTTGAGTCGATCGCCCACTCCGACGAACAGCGGGACGTCGACCACCAGCCCGGTGTTGAGGGTGGCGGGCTTGCTGCCCCCGGTCGCGGTGTCGCCCTTGAACCCGGGATCGGTCTGGACCACCTCCAGCTCCACGGTGATCGGGAGTTCGACTCCGATCACCTTGCCGTCGTACTGCAGAACAAAGAGATGGTCGGACTCCTTCACGTAGCGAATGGCCTCGGCGAACTGCGCTTCATCCAGCGGGTATTGGTCGAAGGTGACCGTGTCCATCACCACGTAGTGCTCGCCGTCGCGGTAAAGGAACTGCACGTCCGACTTTTCGATCCGGGCCCGGGCAAAGCGCTCTTCGGGACGGAAGGTCTCCTCGGTCAGGGATCCGGTGGTGATGTTTCGCAACCGGGTCCGCACCACTGCGGTACCACGGCCGAGCTTGACGTGCTCGAACGAGAGCACCTCCCACAGCTGACCGTTGCGCTCCACGGTGGTCCCGGATCTGAGCTCCCCGGCGTTGATCATCGGTCCGCTCCTGTGCAATTCGGCTGGGCGGCCCCACCCTGCCCGCGGCCGGGGCGGGATTGATGATGCCAGCTTTGGGCCGCAGGCACCGGGTTCACGGCCCGCCCCAGGCTGTCCCGGAGCAAGCTGGGCAAACTCCGAGCGCCCCTCCTGGCCGCTCCCCGGAAGGCCTAATTTCGCCTCGCGACGGGGCCGTCAGAAGTTGCGGCCGGAACGCGACTGCAGTTGAGATCAGGGGGGTATACGGTCGGCCCAATGGCCACCAAGTTGATGCCGACCATGCGCGCGCAGGCCCCTCCTGGGCAACTTGCTACCTCCATTGTCATCGCGTCCTTGTCAAGGGCCTTGGACCTGGCCGAGGGCGAGCCGATGGGGCATGCCATCCGGACCTGTTGGTTAGGGATGCAGATCGCCAAATGGCTCGAACTGAGGCCGGCCGAGCGCCAGGACCTCTACTACGCGCTGCTGCTCAAGGACGCCGGCTGCTCGGCCAACGCCTACAGCGTGACCCACTGGTTCCAGGCGGACGACCTCTCTACCAAGGCGGAGCTGAAGATCACCGACTGGAGCAGCCAGTGGCGCTCGATGGTCTTCGCCCTCCGCCAGACTGCCCCCTCTGCCCCGATCACCCGCCGGATGGCTCAGCTGGTCTCCCTGGGCAACCGCGGGGTGGGCCTGGCCAATGAGCTGGTCGAGGTTCGCTCCACCAGGGGTGCGGAGATGGTGCGACAGCTCGGTTGGGCCGAGCCAGCCGCCGCGGCTGTCCTCAGTCTCGACGAGCACTGGAACGGCTCCGGCCGACCCAAGGGACTGAAGGGCGAGGAGATTCCCCTGCTCTCGCGGATCGCTCTGCTCAGCCAGACGGTGGAGATCTTCTGGCGCCGGGGCGGAGGCCGGGCTGCCGAGACGATCCTGCGCCAGCGCCGAGGCAAGTGGTTTGACCCGATCTTGGTTGACTTGGTCTTGGCCCACGCCGGGAGTGCCAAGATCTGGCGCCAGCTGGCCGAAATCACCCACCCCGAGCACGTCGGCTACCTCGACCCGGAACCCCGAAACATCCCCTCCACCAGCATGGAAGACATGATCCGGATCGGCGAGGTGTTCGCGGCCGTGGTGGATGCCAAGTCCCCCTGGACCACCCACCACTCCACCCGCACCGCCGCCGTCGCCCGGCTGATGGCCGAGAACATGAACTTCACCGCGACCGAGCAGGATCGGGTCGGGTTGGCCGGACTGTTGCACGACCTCGGCAAGCTGGCGGTTAGCAATGCCATCCTGGACAAAGCAGGGCCCCTCCTCCCCTTGGAGCTGGAGGAGATGCAGCGGCACACCTCGATCACCCACGACATCCTCTCCCCACTCTGGCCCCTCGACGACGTCGCGGAGATGGCCGCCGCTCACCACGAGCGGCTGGACGGCACCGGCTACCACCGCCACTTGCGGGGCCCGGAAATGCCCCATGGAGCCGACATCCTGGCGGTCGCCGACGTCTACGAGGCACTGACCGCCCACCGCCCCTACCGCCGGGGCATGGACGCCGATGAGGCGGTCGCAGTCCTCAAGAAGGACCAAGGCACGAGGCTGGGCGGGGAGCCGATCAGTGCCCTGGAGCAGCTAGTGGCCAACAAGCGGGCCGACGAGGTCGAATAAGGGCCGCTGCCTACATGAAGTAGAGGATCAAACCCGCCCCGGCAACGAGGTAGGGTCCGTAGGGTAGGGCATCGCGAAGGCCAACCCGCCGGGTCACCAACAGCAAAATGGTGACCACTCCGCCGATCAGCGTGCCGGCGATCAGGGCCCAGAGCGCGTAGAGCGCGCCGTAGCTCAGGCTCATCCCGGTGATCGCCCCGATCAGCATCGCCAACTTGACGTCGCCCCAGCCAAAGCCCTGGCCGTCGTGGAAGATCTCGCTCACCACCGCGAAGGGGAGCATTAGCAGGCCGCCCAAAAGGATCCCGAAGAGAGCCCGGATCACCGAGAGGTCGGGGCTGAGGTTGGCCAGCGCCAGAGCCAGGGCAATGGTTGGCAGGGTGATGACGTCCAAAACCAATCGATGCTTTAGGTCGAACCCCAGGATCTGGAGCAGGACCAGTATCCAGAGACTGTGGACCAAGAGCCCGGGTCCCATCCCCTGACGCAGGGCGAAGGCGCCGAAGCCGACGAAGCCCAAGAGCGGGAGCAGCAAGAGCTCAAGTGGGCCGGCGCCCAGCTTGAAGGGCGGGTCCTCGTCCTTCAGGGCTCGCTCCAAGTAGAGCGATAGCTGACCCATCAGGGCCCCGCCCGCCAAGCCGAGCCCGCCCCACGCCAGCGACTCGAGGGGGGTCACCTGAGCCCGGTGCCTCCGCCCTCAGTCCTCGACCGCTGGCTCATCCGAGTCCGGCCGCCTGGATCTGGGCATTGTGCTGGGCCAGAGTGACGCTGTACTCCACCTTACCGTTGGGCAGCGCCAGGAAATAGAGGTAGTCACTGGCGGTAGGATGCAGCACCGCGTTGATGGCGGTGCTCCCCGGGCTGTCGATAGGCCCCGGCGGCAGCCCCGCGTTGAGATAGGTGTTGTAGGGCGAGACGAACTGGGTGTTGACGGCGGTGCTGTTGTCACCCGCCAGCGATTGCGCGTAGAGCACGGTGACGTCGCTCTCTAGCGGTATCCCGGCGTGGAGCCGGTTGAAGAAAACCCCAGCCACCAGACCCCGGTCGGAGACAGTGGCCGCCTCGGCGGAGACAATGGAGGCCAGCACCACCACCTGATAGGCAGTCAGGCCTACGCCGGCAGCGCCCTGGGTGACCTTGGTTCCAAGCCGGGTCTCGAAGTCCCGGAGTTGCCGCTCCAGCAGCTGATACGGGGTAACGTTGGGGAGGACCTGGTAAGTGTCGCCGAAGGCCAGCCCCTCCCAGCCCGCCCCCGCCGGGGTGCCTGCGAGCGGAGTGATGCCGGGGAAGGTGGTGGGCGCATTCACCAGCTTGAGGTAGCTCGCCGCCGAGAACAGACCGTCTGCCTGGAGCAGCTGGGCCTCCTGGGCTACCCGCAGGCCGTCTGGGATGGTGACGTCAAAAGCCAGGCTCAAGGGGGGCCCTTTGAGCACTTTCACGATCGCCTGCACCGACATACCTGGGTCCAGCGCAAATTTGCCTGGTTTGAGGTCATGTTGCAGTCCCTTGGTCTCGGCAAAGAGCTTGAAAAAGAGACTGCTCCGCACCAGCTTGTGGTCCTGGAGGCCGGCCGATACCTGGGTGAGCGACTCATCTTTGCTCACACTGAAAAGCACTTTGTGGCCCGGGCTCGACTGCACTGGGGAGAGCTCGTTGCGGGTCACCACCGCCAGCGCGGCGCCAGCGCCGATCACCAACACGATCAGCACCAGTAGGCAGCTGAGGATGGGGTGGCGTCTCACTGGGCGCGCCTGCCAGGGGCGGCCAGCGCCTGCTGCAAGATGAGGGTCGCCGCGACCTGGTCACCTACTTGGCGACGCCGAGCTCGCGATGTCCCGGAGGCGATCAGGTGCCGTTCCGCCTGCTTGGTGGTCAGTCGCTCATCCAAATAGGTGACCTCGACCCCGGTCGCCCGGGCCACCGAAGCCCCGAAGCCCCGGGCCTCCCCGGCCGACTCACCCTCCCGGCCGTCCAGCTGAAGCGGCAGCCCGACCACGATCTCGGTGACCGCTAGCTCCCGGACCAGCCGCACGATCTCTGCCAGAGCCCGCCGGTCCGCGGTCCGCACCACGGTGGAGTGAGGTTGGGCGATCGTCCGGGTCTCGTCACTGACCGCCACTCCCACCCGCGCACGGCCAGGGTCGAGCGCCAGTATCCTCCCGGGCGGCGCTGCACCACCGGTCTTAGCCAGTGTTGTGCCTCTGGGAGAGCGATATCCGCACTAGGTGGATGTTGCCCGAGAGGATCGGCAGCCACGGCCAGCCGAAGGGGGACTGCGACACGGTGACGGTGCTGGCCCCGGGGAGAATGCCCAGCAGGTAGGTTCTGGCCGCCCCCGGACTCATGAGCGCGAGTTTGCTCTGGATGGGCGTGAGGTTGAGCTTGGGCGCCCAGTAGCCAACCGCGTGGGAGGTGAGGGTCACCGTCCCACCCGCCCCCGCCGACACGACCTCCAGGGTTCCCAGATTGGGGGCTGCCAGCAATTCGGCATCCGAGGGGACCTTGGACTTGAGGTCCTGCAGCACCGCCGCCTGGGCCGCGGTCGGGCTGTAGGCGGTGGCCGCGGCGCTCACCGTCACGGTGAGCGTCTGGGCGGTGGCCGCCGGGCATGGCGTGGAGGCCGTGGTGTTGCACCCTGTCGGCAAAGTTGGGTTAGTGACCGTGACCGTCACGCCGTTGCCGGCCGAATCCTCTGCGATTACCGATTTGCCCGCCAGTCGCTTGAGCTGCTTCTCGGCCTTCTTGGTCAGGCTAGTGTCGAGGTTCTGTTGCTGCGCCAGTGCACTAGCCGCGTCCGAGGTGGAGAAGACCGATTGGGTGGTTGAATTCGTGCCACCACTCATGGCTGCCGAGTTATTGATTTGCAATTGGTTGGCCTTTGGGAGGCAGTTGGGGGGCGGGCTGGCTCCCACGCATCCAGATGTCGCGTAGTTGCTCCAGCTCCACGACTGGGAAGCGCCCACGTTCCCCTGCGTGCCTACCGTGTTGGCATCGGCTTGAACAGCGACGCCCTGGGAATAGGTCGGACAATTGGGAAGCGCGACAGACTGACCTTCCCCAGCGGTCGTCGTGGTGAACCCAACCCCACTGGTGCTGGTGTCCTGAAACTCCGGGGCATTGCCGGAGAAGGTCAGGGTTAGACCGGTAAGCTTCCCGCTCCAACAGAACTCTACGTCTCCGGTCGCGGGTACCGGCGGGAGCGCTTGGGTTCCACTCGGAGTGACCGTGAGGTTCTGGCTGAAGGTCGAACTCTGCAGTGCCTGAGTGGAGATCTGGTCCAGCGTGTGACCGGAGTTGGGACCGACCGTGCCCTGGATGGTCGCGGTGTCGGCCAGCCGGTGCGCCCGGACCCCCAGGGTGATGGTGGCCGAGGGCCAGATGAAGATGAGCAGAATCAGGAGCACCACGACACCGGCTGCGGTGAGCGCGATGAGGCGTTGACGACCGCGCTGGGAATCCCACGTCTTCCGGACGCGGTCCCACCAGCCGGCAGCTCCGCCAGCGCCGGCGGCCACCAGCGCCGAAGGGCCGCGTTTGGCCACCTCCGTTGTCGGCGAATCCTCCCCTGTTGCGATGCCCGCTCCCGCGCGACCGGGTGGACTGACCGCCTCCGCCACCACGGCAGCGCCTGTCGCGGCCGCGACTTGAGGAACTCCGCGCAGCGGCGCCCCTTGCTCCAGCCGGGCCAGAGAGGCGAAGGTCGGGAAGCCGGTCCGGATCGCCAGGGCTTGGATCTGCGGGTCCCCGGTCACGATCGCGATCCGCTTCTGGAATCCCCTCGTGTACTGCATTAGGAGCCGCATGTCCAGGGGTGAACGGAGCACGCGCCCATCAGGCGGCACCACGAACACCAGGTCGCGTTCCTCTTCGGCGCGCCGGATGCGGTCGACGAGATCGGTGATCTCGTCGTTGGGTTCAACGTAGAGAAGTTTGGCCATGGTTACCTGGCCTTCGGACCAATAACCCCAACGACCACGCTGCCCACCTTGTTACGTGCCATCCGCACCTCGAATCGCCTTGGCGACCTTGCGCAGCATCCCCTCCAAACCCGGACCCTCCTCGGTGACGTCCTCGATCTGGCCACAGCCCTGGTAGGCCAGTCCCATCGGCACCACGTCGGAAGGCGAGGTGAGCAGCCCAGTTGTGTCATGGACCGCGGTGAGTTCATCTGGTCCGAGCTGGCGGAAGGTCGGGGGCTGGACGAAGGGCAGGTAGTCGGTCCAGCGCAGCACGGTGAGTTGCTCGATCACCTCCGGCAGCAACGCGCCTCCCCCACAGAGCCTAACCGTGGTCGGCAGCGGCTGGCCCTTGGCCAGGTCATGGAGCACCAGCGCCACCCCCTGGGCCAGCACCTCGGCCGACTCGCCCATGGCCCGCCGGACCTGCGCTTCCTCCTGGCCGCCCAGGAGCCCTGACGAATGTCGCAGCTTCAAGCTCTCGGCTAGCAGCAAGGAGAGGTCCATGTCGTGGGCCAGCTTGCGGGTGAACGCCCGCCCCCCCAGCTCGAACATCCGGGTGGATTCCAAGACGGCGTTCCGGACCAGGCTCACCGTCGTGGTCCGGGCCCCGATGTCGATGAAGATGGCTCCGGACTCCAGCACCTCCGGAGTTGAGGCCAGCCGGGCCAGCGCGTACGGCTCCGCCACCGTCTCCAAGAGCTCCAGGTCCAGCGCCTGGGCGATCTCGTCCACAGCCGCGTACTGACCCTCGGTAGCGAAGGTGTTGAACACGGTGAGCTCGACCTTCTGCCCCTGGTAGCGCAGCGGGTCCAAAACCGGTTGGCCGTCCACTTTGGCGGCGGTGATCGAGGAGTGCACGAGCCGCAGGGCCCCATCGGTCTCCCCCGACGACTCCTCGTCCATGCGCGCCTGAGCTTCGCGCAGGGCGCGGCGCTGGATTCCCTCCACCTGATCGTCCAACTCCCGCCGAGAGATCCTCATCTGGGGCCTGCCCCTGATCCTGGAGCCGGAGTTGCTCATGGCTCGGACCCGGGTGCCCCCGATGCCCACGACCACTCTGGTGGGGATCACTTCGGCCATGTCCTCGGCCGCCTCCAGGGCGGCGTGGCAGCCTTCGAGCACCGACTCCACGTCAACCGGCTGCCCCGGATCGATCTGGCCAGGACCTTGCTCCGAACGCCCCACCCCCAGAACGATGGCCTCGCCAGCTTCCTTTTTGAGTACCAGCGCCTTGATCACCTGCGCCCCGACGTCGAGCGCGGTAACGTGGGTCCTAGGCTGTCGGCGCGCCGACGGGGCCTGCGGCATCAAGCTTCCTCCAGACTGGACTCAAGGATGGTACGCACCGCCGCCACCGCGTCGGCGTGACCGCCGGCGGAGACTCCTCCCTGGCCGAACTGCGGAGTTCCTCCCCCGCCACCGGATTGGCGACAGGCGGCCTGGGCCATCTGGCCGGCGTTGAGCCCTCGAGCTACCAGATCTGCAGACAGTTTAAGCACCAGGTAGGAATCGGCCATCAGCACCGCGCAGCCTTGGCCGATTTCGCCGATCAACTCATCGGCCCTCCGGCCCAGCTCCCTCCGGTCCAACTGGCCAGGCAGGTCGAGAACAGCGAGCGTGATCGCACCGATCTGCTCTCTGGTCGCCGCCGAGGCGGCGGGACTGGGGCCCAGCCGGCGGGACGCGGCCAGCTCTCGCTCCAGGTTGCGGACCCGCTCCTGCAGCCCCTCCACCCGGGCCTTGACCTCGCCCGCCGGGGCCCGCAGCTGCCGCGCGATCTCGGCGGTGTAGCCTCGCTGCTCTTCCCACCAGCGCTCGGCGGCCACCCCAACGACCATCTCGATGCGCCGTAGCCCGGAGCCCACGCTGTGCTCCGAAGTCAGAATCGCCGAGCCAATCCGCCCCGAGCGCTCGACATGAGTTCCGCCGCAGAGCTCGCGTGAGAAATCTCCGAAGCTCACCACCCGAACGTCCGCCCCGTAAGTCTCCTCGGGGAGAGCGAGCGCTCCGGAGCGCCTGGCCTCGTCCAGGGTCAGCAACTCGACTCGGCGCTCCAGGTCATCCCGGATGGCCGAGTTGAGCTGCCGCTCCAGCGCCACCAGCTCCTCAGCGGAGAGCGGGCGCGGCCAGCTGAAGTCGAAGGTGGCTCGGTCCGGGGAGACCAGGGAGCCCCGCTGGACCACCCCTTCCCCCAACTGACGGTGGAGAGCGGCATTCAGTAGGTGAGTCGCCGAGTGATGAGCGGCACAGCCTCCGCGATGGGCCAGGTCCACCACCGCCGAGACCTCCTGGCCCAGATTCAGCTCGCCCTGGGTCACCTGGCAGCGGTGAATCCGCGCCCCCGGATAAGGCGCGGTGGTGTCGAGGACCTGAGCCGCCCCACCTTCCCATTCGAGCCTCCCCCGATCGCCCACCTGGCCGCCGCCCTCGGCATAGAACGGGGACTGCTCGAGGACCACCTCAATCTCCTCCCCGGACACTGCCCGCGCCACGCGGTCGCCGGCTCGGAGCAGCAAGGTGACCCGGCTGGCCGCCTGGAGGCGGTCGTACCCCACAAACTCGGTTGGGGGCAGTTCCAGCTGCACCGCCCCGGGCAGGGCGGTGGCGCGGCTGGTCCGGGCCAGGTCGCGCTGCTGCTGGAGCAACACCTCGACCTGCGCCCGGTCTACCTGGATACCTCTCGCCGCTGCCAATTCCGCGGTGAGCTCCAGCGGGAAACCGTAGGTGTCGTGCAGCCGGAAGGCGTCCTCGCCAGAGATCAATCCACCTTCCGCCCGGCCGGCCACCCCTTCGAACTGATCCATTCCCCGGGTCAAGGTCTCCTGAAAGCGAGCCTCCTCTTGTTCGATCACCGCCCGAACCCGCTCTGCGCCACTCGCCAGCTCGGAGTAGGTGTCGCCCAGGATCGACACGACCGTCGCCACGCAGGGTCCCAGCCCACCCTCCACGTCCAGGCTCATCGAGCTCACCAAGGCCCGGCGCAGCAGATGGCGCAGGACGTAACCGCGCCCCTCGTTGGAGGGAACGACTCCATCGGCAATGAGCATGCAGGCGCCCCGCGCATGGTCGGAGAGGCGGCGCAGGTGGCGGTCACGCGGGCCCGACCCGACCGCCTCGAGTTGCCGGGAGCGGTTGGCGAAATCCTCGCGAATCGGCGCAAAGAGGTCGGTGTCGAAGATGGAGGCACAGCCCTGGAGCACCATGGCCACCCGCTCCAACCCCATGCCAGTGTCCACCCCGGGATGGAGCAAAGGAACAGTGCGACCATCGGGCAGCCGCTCCGAGTCCATAAAGACCAGGTTCCAAATCTCGAGATAGCGCTCCCCGTGACCGGGACGCTCGTCGGCTCCCACCCCAAAACGCTCGCCCAGGTCATAGTAGATCTCGCTGTCAACGCCGCAGGGACCGGTCGGACCTGCCTGCCAGAAGTTCTCCTCGAGGCGGGAGACCCGCTGAGGGGGGATGCCGGCGACTTTCTCCCACAGCTGGATTGAGGTCTCATCGGCGGGATGGACGCTGGGATAGAGCCGGCCGGGGTCGAGTTCGAATCCCTTGGTGAGCAGCTCAAATGCGTAAGCGATCGCTTCCTCTTTGTAGTAGTCCCCGAAGCTGAAATTGCCCAGCATCTCGAAGAAAGTGTCATGACTGAGGTCGCCCACCTCATCAATATCGGTGGCGCGGAAGGCCTTCTGACAAGACGTCAACCTCGCCTGCGGCGGCGTTTTTTGACCCAAAAAATAGGCTTTGAAAGGCACCATGCCAGCGCTAACCAGCAGCAGGCTGGGATCGTCGCGGGGGATCAGCGGCGCGCTGGGCACCCGGAGATGGCCGTGCTGCTCGAAAAAGTTCAGAAACTCAGTGCGGATTTGTTGACTTAGCAATGCCCATGGTCCATGCGGGATCGGCCGGATTCTAGCCGCTCGGCCACCTAGCCGACGGCGCCGGTACTATTCCGGCAACTCGCGCTTGAGTTGGGCCAGCGCCGCTCTCTGCAGCCGGCTGACATGCATCTGGCTGATCCCCAGCCGACGGGCCACCTCCGTCTGGGGGAGCTGCTCCACAAAGCGCAGGACCATGATTTCGCGCTCCCGCGGGGTCAGGTGGCGCATAGCCCCCGCCAGCATGTTCTGGAGCTCGATGCGGCTTAGGTTCTCGTCCTCCGCGCCCAGCCGATCACCCAACTCTCCATCTCCATCCCCTTCTCCAATTGGGGACTCCAGCGAGAGAGCCCGCTGGGCGGGCCCCGCCTCCAGCGCCTGCAGCACCTCATCGGGCTCCAGCTCGAGCCGGGCGGCGATCTCGGGGACGGTCGGACCTCGACCCAGCTCCTGACTCAGTTCCTGCTGAGTGCGCACCACCCGGGCATAGGTCTCCTGGAGTCGCCGCGGCACCCGCACCGCCCAGCTTTTATCCCGGAAATATCGCTTGATCTCCCCCAGGATGGTGGGGGTGGCGAAGGTGGTGAACTCCAGGCCCAGATCGGGGTCGAATCGGTTGATCGCCGCGATCAGCCCCAGGTAGCCGACCTGCTCTAAGTCCTCCAGTGGCTCACCGCGGCCGGCGAAGCGGCGCGCCAGCGAGTGGACCAAAGCGGTGTACTGGGGGACCAGCTCCTCGCGGACCTTGGGATCGCGCGTCTTCGCGTATTCCGCGAAGAGCCGCCGCTGCAACTCGCGATCGAAGCGGGGGGGAGTTAACCCCGCCTCGGTCACCGCCAGCGGTACTTGGCCAGACGGACTCGCACGAGCCCGTCGCCCGCCGCCTGGAAGTCGACATCGTCGGCGAAACAGCTGAGCATCGAAATCGCCAGGTCGAGGGCTTGGGCGGCGGCAGGCACCTGTGGGCCGGTCTCGACTCGGGGCTGGGGCCTGGTGCCCACCAGGCGGACCTCAACCCGGAGGGCGTCCTCTTGGACCAGGAAGTTGATCCGCACCTTGGCATCCGCCATCCCCGCGGCGACGGCGGCTCTGATGGTGTGCTCACAGGCTTCCGCGATCGCGATGTTGAGTTCGTCCAGGGCTTCCAGGCCCAAGCCAGCCACACTCGCCATCCCGGCCGCGGCCCGCTTGGCGACCACGATGTACTGCGGATCGGCAGGGATCCTCAGCTCGGTCGCCTCCGCCGTCCTGGCAGCCATCACTACCATGCTTGCCCCCTGGGATGCGAACTCAAACGTGGCCGATGGGCCCGGCGGCTCCCGTCGTCTCTTGGCTCCGATCCCTCGCACACTAGGTGGGTGCGCCGCACGCTACCTTCCAAATCCTCTCTAGGAGGCTCATGGGCCGTCGGCGGTATTGGCGCTCCCGAGAAATCATCACTAGGGTCGGGCGCTTGTTTCCGGCGGGGCCCCGGGCCCGAATCAACCGTAGCACGGCTCAACCGGCCGGAGTATCCCCGGAACCTCCGACTCTGGGCACCAGCCTCAGCCCGACCTCGGCCAGCTGCCCGGGCAGCGCCGCGGTGGGCGCTCCGGTGAGCGGATCGGACCCGGTCTGCGTCTTGGGGAAGGCGATCACCTCGCGGATTGAAGGCTCCCCCATTCCGAGCATCACCATCCGGTCGATCCCGGCCGCGAAACCACCGTGGGGGGGCGCGCCGTACCGGAATGCGGAGATGAGGAATCCGAACTTCTGCTGGGCCTCCTCGGGAGTCAGCCCCAGCGCCGTGAAGATCGCCTGCTGCTGCTCCGGCCGAGTGATCCGCAACGAACCGCTGCCTAGCTCGACTCCGTTGCACACGATGTCGTAGGCCCGCGAACGGACCCGCAGCGGATCAGTGGCGATTAAGGGCCAGTCGTCAGGATGGGGCTGGGTGAACGGGTGGTGCACCGGACTCAAGCCGCCACCGGCGGCTCGCTCGAAGAGTGGGAACTCGGTGATCCAAAGGAAATTGAACAGGCCTTCCGGGATCCACCCGAACCGTCGGGCCGCGTGGAGCCGGACCGCCCCCAGAGCGGTCGCCGCTACCTCCTCCGGACCAGCGGTGAAGCAGACACAATCGCCGTCCTCAATTCCCAGCTGAACCGTCAGCGCGGTCAGCTCCGCCTCCGAGAAGAATTTGGCGATCGAGCCCTCGTATTGCCCCGCACGGCGCCAGAGGTAGGCCATGCCCAGGGCTCCGTAGGTTCGGGCCACCTGCAGCCACTCCCCCTCCAGCTCGCCTCGCGTCAGCTCGCCTCCTCCCGGCACCCGCAGCGCCCGGACCCCGCCTTGAGCTTCGAGCGCCGCGCCGAAGACCCGGAAGGAAGTCCCGCGGAAGATCTCCGAGACATCCCTCAGCTCGCATCCGAACCGGGTGTCCGGCTTGTCCGAGCCGAAACGCTCCATCGCCTCGCGATACGGAATCCGAGGCCAAGGAGTGGGCACCGGCTGTCCGAAGGCGGCTTCCCAAGCGACCGCGATCATCGACTCCAGGACCTCATAGATCTCCTCCTCGTCGACAAAGGACATCTCGAGATCCAGCTGGGTGAACTCGAATTGCCGGTCGGAGCGGAGGTCCTCGTCGCGCCAGCAACGGGCGATCTGGAAGTATCGATCGAAGCCCGCCACCATCGAAAGCTGTTTGTAGAGCTGCGGCGACTGCGGCAGCGCCCAGACATGGCCCGGCCACATTCGGCTCGGGACGATGAAGTCACGCGCGCCCTCGGGGGTGCTGGGAATCATGGTGGGGGTCTCGATCTCGGTGAAGCCCATGCGGTCGGCCTCGTCCCGGAGGCTCTTGATGAAGCGGTGCCGCGCCCGGAGATTACGCTGCATGCGCGGTCGGCGAAGGTCCAGGTAGCGGTACTGCAGTCGAATCCGCTCGTCCGCCTCGGCCTCGTCCGCGGTCCCCAGGGGCATAGCCTCCGCTTGGGCCAGCACTTCGCAGCTGTCCACCGCCACCTCGATCGCTCCCGTGGGCAGGTTGAGGTTCTCACTGCCCTCCGGACGCGGCTCTACCATCCCCTCCACCCGCAGCACCCACTCCAGCCGACACCGTTCCGCCACTTCCTGAGCCTGCGGGGAGTGATCGGGGTTGAACACCAACTGCACCACCCCGGTGTGGTCCCGAAGGTCGATGAAGGTAAGCCCGCCATGGTCGCGACGGTGGTTCACCCACCCGGCCAGCAGCACCCGTTCACTCCGGTCGGCCAGGGTGACCGTGCCGCAAAGGCGCCTGCCCCGCATCAGGCGGACCAACCACGGTCGCTCGCCTGGGCCCACTGGCGCACCTGGGCCGACGCCTCCTCCGCCGGCACGGCCAGCTGCTCGCCAGTGCTCAGCCGTCGCAGCGTCACCCGCTGGTCCCTCAACTCGTCCTCGCCTAACAGCGCCACCGCTCCAGCCCCACTGCGCTCGGCGGCCCGCATCTTACCCTTGAGGCTGCGTCGGCCCACATCGCACAAGACCGTCAAACCATCGCGGCGCAGCCGCTGGGCCAATTCGATTGCCAGCGGCACGGCCGACTCTTGCGCCGAACAGACCACCATCTGCGGCGCCGCCGGGGCCGGGCCAGGCGGCGCCAGCTCGACCACCCGCTCCAATCCGGCCGCGAAGCCGACTCCCGGCGCCGAGGGATAGCCCAGCAGCTCGGAGAGGCCGTCATAGCGCCCCCCCCCGAAGAGGGCGTTTTGTGCACCCTGCAGGTCTTCGTGCCAGACCTCGAAAGTGGTCCGGACGTAATAGTCGAGGCCCCGCACCAACCGGGGGTTCAGTTGGAAGGGGATCCGGTAGCCTCGCAAGGCGCCCTGGACCCGCTCGAAGGCGTCTCGACAGCCCTCGCAGAGAAAGTCCCGAGTCTGGGGCGCAGCGGCCATCAACTCCGCGGTCGCCGGATCCTTGCTATCCAGGATCCGGAGTGGATTGCGAGCCAGCCGCTCCCGGTCCAGCTCCGGAAGCTGAGCCAGATGAGGAGCGAAATGGTCGAGCAGGGCCTGCCGGAAGGCAGGCCGACACTGGGCGTCGCCGATGCTGTTGAGCTGCAAGCTGGTTCCCCCCAATCCGAGCTCACTTAGCCAGTCCCACGCCACCGCGATCACCTCGGCATCCAGCTCAGCTTCGCCATCGCCGACCGCCTCCACGCCGAACTGATGGAACTGCCGGTAGCGGCCCCGGCCGGGGCGGTCATAGCGAAACATGGGGCCTGCATAACTGAGCCGGACCGGCGGGGGCAGTTCACGCAGCGATGACTCGCCGAAGGCCCGGAGGACCGGCGCGGTGTTCTCAGGCCGCAGCGTCAGCGACCGTCCTGATCGGTCGGGGAAGGTGTACATCTCCCGCCGGACCACGTCGGTGGTGTCTCCGACTCCTCGGACGAAGAGCTCGGTCGACTCGAATATCGGGGTCGCGATCTCCCGGTAGCCGAAGGTGCCGGCGACGCGTAGCCCGACCTCGACTGCCCGGCTCATCGCGGCAAGCCGGTCGGGAAGGAGATCTTCGGTACCGCGCGGCCGCGAGATCGGGCTCATCGAGTTGGCAGTGTAATTGGCTCGGGCAGCGCCTCCCGCCGACTTCGGCTTCTTCAGCCGACCTCCCGCACCACTTGCTGGACGTCGCGGACTCCCTCCAATCGCTCCAGGAGCCGGCTCAGCTCAGTGAGACTGGAGATGTCCACCACCGCGGAGATCACCGCCGCCTGGGCCCCATCCACCTCGACCGCGGCCCCACTCAAGTTGACCTTACTCTCGGCGATGGCAATCGCCACATCGCGTAGGAGACCAGTCCGGTCACGCGCCTCGATCCTAAGCCGCACCGGATAGACCTGATGACTGCCCTCGTCCCACTCCACCTCCACGATCCGCTGCAGGTCGGTGGCGTGGCGCATGTTGACGCAGTCCTCGCGGTGGACGGTCACCCCCCGGCCTCTGGTCACATAGCCGCGGATAGGTTCGCCCGGGACTGGCTTACAGCAGCGGGCGATATTGGTCATCAGGTCGGCGAGCCCGGCCACCCTTACCCCCCCGCTCGGAGCGGAGCGGGAAACCAGGGGAATGGCGCTGGCCGGAGCCGGGGCTGAAGCGCCGATGGCGGCTTCCTCCCGGGCCGCCCACTTCAGCACTACGGTCCGCGCCGCCACCTCGCCGTAGCCGATCGCGGCGAAGAAGTCGGTGAGGTCGGGGATCCGGAACTCCTTGGCCAGTTCGAGGAGGCGGGACTGGGGAACCGTGTTGAGTTGGATCCCGCGCATTCGCCGCAGTTCGCGGTCCAAGAGCTCCCGCCCTCGGGGTACGTTCTCCTCGCGTCGCTCCCGCTTGAACCATTGGCGGATCTTCTCCCGGGCGCTGCTGGTCTTGGCGAAGTTGAGCCAGTCCCGGCTCGGTCCATGGCGCTCGGACCGGGTGGTGAGAATCTCGACGATGTCGCCGTTCTGAAGCAAGTAGTCCAAGGACACCATCCGGGAGTTGATCTTGGCGCCGAGACATCGATGGCCGACATCGGTGTGGATCCGGTAGGCGAAGTCGATGGCCGTGGCGCCTGCGGGAAGCGAGAGCACGTCTCCTTTGGGGGTGAACACGAACACCTCGTCCTGGAAGACATCGAGGCGGACGTGCTCGACAAAGCGCTCGGCGTCGAGCACCTCCTTCTGCCATTCCAGCAACGAGCGCAGCCAGCTGAACCCTTGGTCGAGCCGCTGGTCGGAGCGGGTCCCCTCCTTGTAATGCCAATGGGCCGCGATGCCCTCCTCGGCCGTTCGATGCATGTCGCGGGTTCGGATCTGGATCTCCACCGGCTCGCCCCCCTCGCCTACCACCGTGGTGTGGAGGGACTGGTAGCCATTGCCCTTGGGCATCGCGATGTAGTCCTTGAACCTCCCGGGGATCGGCTTCCAGACCGAGTGAACCACTCCCAGAGCCCCATAGCAGCCTCGGATGTCGTCACAGATCACCCGGAGCGCGACCAGGTCGTAGATCTCCCTGATCGTCTTGCCGCCCTGCTGCATCTTCCGGAAGATGCTGGTGAGGTTCTTGGGCCGACCCAGCACCTCGGCCCGGATCCCAGCTTCGGCCAGCTCCGACTCCAACCGTTGGCAGGCCTGCTCCAGCATCACCACCCGCTGTCGACGCCTTTGGTGCACCTCCTGGCGCACTCGCTCGTAGTTGTCGTGGTCGAGAACCGAAAAGGAGAGGTCCTCTAGTTCGGCCTTCATCTGCCAGATCCCCAACCGGTGCGCCAGCGGCGCGTAGATGTCCATGGTCTCCTGAGCAATCCGACGCTGGCGCTCTTCGGGGAGGAACTCGATAGTCCGCATGTTGTGCATCCGATCAGCCAGCTTGATCAGGACGACTCGGAGGTCCTCGGCCATGGCGATCAGCATCTTGCGGATGTTTTCCGCCTGAACCTGGGCCTGGCTGTGCAGCTTGATCCGGCCCAGCTTGGTCACTCCGGCCACCAGCTTTTCCACCGTTGCCCCGAACTCCGCGCGGATCTGCTCAGCATCGACCGGGGTGTCTTCGACCACGTCGTGCAACAGGGCCGCGGCCAGGGCGTCGGTGTCGAGGTGAAGGTCGGCCAGCAGAGCCGCGACGGCTAAGGGGTGGGTGATGAACGGCTCGCCAGACAGGCGCAACTGCCCATCGTGGGCCAGCTCAGCTACCCGGTACGCCCGCTCCAGCGTGGCGACCTCGCTCTCCCCCAGGTAGGCGAGGCGGGGGAGCAGGTCCTCGAACTGCATTCCCAATTAAGACATTCTAGGTGGGCCGGCTGAGATTGACCCGCGGCCCGCCTCAAGCTGTCGGACTATACTCGCTGCCATGGCAGTTCCGACCGATCGTGACGAGGTTGGCGGCTACCTGGAAGCCTCCGGGGGAGACTCCCCAGCGACCCTCGGGGACCTGCAAACTCCGCTCCGAATGAGCCGCACCGCCTGGCTCATCGCAGCCATGATCTTCGTGGCGGCACTGTCCTTCTTCATCGTGGTGGTCTGCCTCGGAGTCGACAACTCCTAAGGGACCTAGCTCGGGCCTCAGCGAGTGAAGACGGCCACCCCGGCGGTCCCCAGAAAGAAGGCGAACAGGTAGAGCATCGAGAACCGGAACAGTTGCCGCGCCCACCGCATCCCCGATGCCTCTCGCAGCACCAGGATGCTGAGGGCGACGAAGGGCGCACCCAGGATCAGGGCGACGGCCAACTCCGCCGGGCCTAGCCAGATCGCCAAGGTGCAGCTGAACGCCACCAAGGCCAACGTGTAACCGACGATGCTGGTGCGGGTCCGCCGGATCCCCACCACTACCGGCCGCATGGGAACGGAGACCGCCGCGTAGTCTCGGCGCACGATCAGCGACAGCGCCCAGAAATGGGGCGGGGTCCAAAGGAACACCAGGGCGAAAAGGGCCAGCCCTACAGGCCCAAGGCCGTGGGTAACCGCAGCCCAGCCGACCAGCGGAGGCACCGCCCCGGCAGCGCCGCCGATGACGATATTCGACTTGGTCGTCCGCTTCAGCCAGAAGGTGTACACGAAGACGTAGAAAGCCCCTCCCGCCGCCGAGAGCAGGGCGGCCAAAGGGTTGACCAGGAAAAAGAAGAGCAAGAAGCCCGTGAGGCTGAGCCCCGCTCCGAACGCCAGAGCGGCTTCAGGCCGAACACGTCCCGAGGGCAAGGGGCGGTGCCGAGTCCGGCCCATCACCGCATCGATGTCGCGGTCGAACCAGCAGTTGATGGCGGCCGCCCCCCCGGAGGCGCAGGCCCCTCCGGCGAGCGCGGCGGCGCTGAGACCCAGGCCCGGCCAGCCGCGGGCGGCGGTCACCATGGCTAGGAATTCGGTCACCAGCAGAAGGCTCATCACCCCAGGCTTGGTCAGGCTGAGGTAGTCGGACGCTATCGCTCCGACTGCACGCCCCGTCGTGACCGGCTCGGGGTGAGACCAAATGCCAGCCGACGAGTGCCTGGATGCGGCCGCAGGCCCGGTCTGAACCGTCTCCACGATCGAGTCAGCGATGGGAAGTGACCCCCTGCGCGAATGCGCGTGAAAGCGACGGACCCTTACCCGCCGAATCGACCCCTATCCTCTCAGACCCGCCGACGCTCGACCTGGTGCCAGCGCCGTCTGCGTCCGCCCTCATCGCCTCCGACCGAGACCCTGGCGAACCTGCCGCTAAAGGAAGTAGGTGACGACCCAGGCCAACAGCACAAGGACTCCCATGAACATCGCGAACATCGCGTATGAGTGGGCGAGGGCCGAGATCGGGGTGGCTACCTCCTGAGCCGAGTCGGGACCCGGCATAGGAATTGGGTGTTGGGACTCGTAGCTCGCCCGGTTGGCGAGGCTCAGCACCCACAGTCCTAGGGCCGTAATTTCGACAGCGAGGAAGATCCAGGTCGCGAAGAAAACGCTGGCATAGGCGCCGCTGGAGATCCCGTAGCCAACGTGAGACAGTTGCCAGATATCGACCGCGACGGCAGCTATCATCAGCACCGCGGCTAGCCTGCCCAGGTTGGTGAACGAGGCCAACGTGCTCTGGCTTCGGAAGTGCTTCATCCCGGACTGGGCCAACAGGATCCCAATGGCAACCAGCCCGAAAATGACTACTCCCAGGACCTGATTGGGCGGGTGAACCCCTTTGGGCTGCCACATGCCATTGTTGTTGGTCTCCTGTAGCAGAAAGAAGGCAAAGAAGAGTGGCAGGTTGAAGAAGAAGGCAGCTCCGATCAACAGCCACGTCCCGACCAGCGGAATTCGCGCGACTTGCTCCGGGGAGTGGGCGCGCCCGCCGCGGCGCAAACCCCCAGTTGTCGCGGGATTGTCAGAAATCATGTGGTTTCGCCCTCAGGTGGCCGGGAATGGTGAAGGAAACGCTCCGCTGTCGGGCCACTCGGCCACCGGCCGTGCATTGGCATCCCCGTAATCGTAGGGGCCCGAGACAATGGTTGGAATCCGGTCGAAATTATCAGCGGGAATCGGCGTGGGCAACTGCCACTCCAGCGAGCGGGACTCCCACGGATTGGCCGGAGCCAGCTCCTTGACGAACACCCATGAGTAGATGATGTTGATCACCCAAATCAGGTTCGAGATTCCGAACAGGAAGCCGTTCACGCTAATCCAAACGTTGAGCCCGTGCAAATTGGCGGCATAAACCGGGCTTCTTCTGAGCATCCCTAAGTAGCCGACCGCAAACATCGGCAAGAACGTGGTGTTGAAGAAGATGAAGGCCGTCCAGAAGTGGAGCTTGCCCAGCCGCTCGTTGAGCATCTTGCCGGTGATCTTGGGGAACCAGAAGTAGCTAGCCGCGTACAGGGCGAAGATCTCCGCCCCGACGATCGTGTAGTGGAAGTGGCCGACCACGAAGAAGCCGTCATGCAGGGTGGTGTCGAGTGGGACGTCGGACAGGAATACCCCTGTCAGACCGCCAATGAGGAAGTTGAAGAACAGCGCGAGTACGAACATGAGCGGCAGCTTGAAGCGCAGCGGTGCTCTCCATAGTGTGCCGAGCAGGCACAGGAACACCACTCCGGTGGGGATGGAAATCAACTCGGTCGCGGTCATGAAGAACGGGCGGAGCCCGGGCGCGATGCCGCTGGTGAAGATGTGGTGGTTCCACACAAACCAGCTCATTAGGGACACGCCCATCATGCCGGCCACGCCTAGTCGGTAGCCAAAGAGTGGCTTTCTGGCAAATACCGGCAGTATCTCCATGGCGATCCCGAAGGCCGGGATTATGAAGATGTACACCTCTGGGTGGCCGAAGAACCAGAACATCTCTTCATAGAGGTACGTAGTCCCTCCGGCTGACGCCTCGAAAAACGAGGACTGCACAGCCCGGTCCATGCCCACCATGATCAAGGCGGCGGCCAAGACGGGGGGAGCGAGGGCAGAGAGAAACTCGACGGCAACCATCGACCAGACAAAAATGGGCATCCGGCTCCAAGTCATCCCGGGGGCCCGCATCGTGAAAATGGTGGCCAGCAGGTTGATACCGGCAATCGAGGCCGCGATACCGATGAAGGCGAAGCCCACGATTGCCCCGTCCATCCCGGCCCTAGCCTCCACCGAAAGAGGGGCGTATAGGTACCAACCGGTGTTGAAGCCGCCCCCAAAGCCCGCGAAGATGCTCGAGTACAAGATCAGGGCGCCCAGGGGCACCAACCAGAAGGCAAATGACTCCAAGCGTGGGAAGGCCATTCGCTTGGCACCGATCATGATGGGGACGAAGTAGTTGCCGAAGGCACCGATGAGAATCAGGGTGGCAACGAACATCATCATCAGGCCATGCAGTCCGACTAGGGTCGTGTATTGGCCAGCGGGCCACGGGCCCCCGTTAGGAAACAGCAGATCCGTCCGGATCATCATGGCCTGGAAGCCGGCCAACAGGAACATCAGGGTGACGCCAACCGCGAACTGGACCCCGACTACCTTGTGGTCCAGAGAGATGCTGAAGTATTCAGTCCAAGTCCGGCCTTCGGATGACTTGACGATGCTCACACTCGGACGGCCGCGCAGCCGGAGGATGAGGTCGTTGGCGAAGCCAAAGGTGACCATGAAGCCGGCCGCGCCCACGATGTATCCCAGCAGGATGCCGCCATCGCCGTTGTCAGTAGTGTCGAGTTGGGCTCCGATCCAGTAGGCGACCACGCCCGCAACGATGCCGACAATGCAGGCCGTTAGCAGGTTCTGGCTTAGGAAAAGGCGGCGCGCCGAAAACGTGCCGGGGACTTGGGTACCGACGGTAGCTGTCTGACTCACGGGTGCCTCCCACTCGATCTGCAGGTGCTGGTTGGGGGTGTCTTCACTGGCGACCGAACATCTAGTAGGTCAACGGGGTGGGGTAGTAGGTTAGGGCGAACTTGGGCAGATTGTGTTCCTCGGGCCCGAAGGTGCGCTGGGCATAACTCAGCCACGCCGAAAACTGCGACGGAGTCAGAGCCCTCCCGGCCTGAGAGCCGACATCGGTCATGTAGCCGTGCCACAACCCGCAGAGTTCGCCGCAGCGAACGTCGATGACCGTGGGGTTGAGCACGTAAACATACCCGACATTGTTGACTCCGGCGATCGCGTCGATCTTGACCGCCAGTTGGTAGGCGCTGAAGGAATGAGACACGTCCAACGAAGTCACATCGAACTGGATCAAGCGCCCAGTGGGTAGTCTCAACTCCTGCGTCTCAAAGCCGCCGTACTGGGGATAGCGGTAGGTGAACTGCCACTGCTGGCCGATCACCTGGATGATCAGGGGGTCGTGGGTTGCCCCTGAGGCGAGTGCGCTCGCGGGCACCACCAAGTTCGGGCTGGTTTGGCCCTCCAGGGCCACCACCCCGAGGCCGGCCGCGAACATGACCAAGACGATACAGGTCCCGATCCAGGCGGTCTGGAGAACAAGATGGCTTCGGAGGTAGGCATGCTGCGTGGCCGGCGCTTCGGTAGTCCTCTTTGAGAGGACGAGGAAGTACACCGCGTACGTGACCACCGCGGCTCCGACCGACCACGAGATGATCGCGAAGACCTGACCCGTGAAGGTGTCGTCATTGGCCGCCGTGGTCGCGTGCCCGGGCGGAAGGTGGAGCACGAACACGACCAGCAGATCCCCGATCACAGCTAGGACCGCGGAAATGATCCCCGGAATGATCAGGTGTCGGTTTGTGCTCACAGTACGGACTCCTTGGTGGCCCAATTAGTAGGGATAACCGACCTATTTGGTATTTACGACCTTCAGGTAACCATCCATGTAGCCAACGGTCTGCATGGGGCCACCCCAGCCGAAGAGAAAGCCGGCCGCGCATGGAACGAAGCACTGCCAGTGCAAGGTCTCGGCATTGCCCGTGCGGAAGGAGAAGGTGATGGTTACGTGAGTGTTGTGGGGATTGGTCAGGTCCGCCGGGTAGGAGGACTGGGAGATGCCTTCCAAAGGCACGTTCAACCCGAGCTCCGGGATCGAGAAACTATGGGCCGGCAGATTGGGATTCATGTACCTGATCGTCTTGCCGTTTTCGACCGCCGTGCCACCGACGGTCCCACGCACCATGCTAATGAAGGGATTACGAAGACCGGTCTGGCTGTCGTACTCCCAGATCGTCACGTGGACCACCGAGTGGGCGGGGACCTGCCAGACAGTCGAGCTGACCCACTTGTTGTCTTGGCGGATCAGGTAGGCCACCCAACTGGGGTGGGTCCCAAAGTCGATCGAGCCGGTGGTGGCCAAGAACAGGTGAGTCGAAACCTGGCCACTCGAATTGACCTGAGTGGGCGGCGTGATGGTCTCTGGGTTGTACGAGAGCCAGACGAGGACGTAGAGGAGCAAGGCAATGATCGCGAAGAGGGCAAACCCCCCCGCGATGGTCAGCTTCCGGGCCGAACTCATTTCGGTTAGCTCCCCCTGATACCTGGCTCTCAGTGCTGGTGTCGCAGCCTAGGGTCCCGAACCCTCGACCCGACTTCGCGCTCGAACAGAGAGAAGCCTACGACCGCGCTCCGCCGCTGTCAACCGCCGTTCGGAATCGTCTGTGTCGGAGCTCAGCGATCCTGACCGTCCCTAACTGTTCAGCGATCCTGTCCCGCCCGGGTAAACCGCGCCACTTTGAACTCAGGTGAGCTAAGGCTGATCTAGCTGGAGGTAGACGTTGCGGCGCCGGCCATCACCGTTCCCCGGGCCAAGACGGGTGCTGGGGCTGACGTAGGGCCGACCTCCCAGGGCCCGCCACCGAGACGAGCAGATGGCCCGGGAAGTGCTGGTAGGCCTAGATGAATGGGAGCCGGCAAGACTGGCAGGCCCCACGCGCTGCGTCTGGTGGTCGCCATGGACTGCCGCTCCGGGCCGGCGGCGGGGCCGGAGCGGCAGGAAGCCCCGGGTTCAGTCCAAGTTTGCGCCCGATGGCGATGCGCTGGGAACTGGCTCTGGCCATCAACTCGGGTCATCCCGGAGACCCGGCGATTGGTGGAGTTGCCAGAGGAGCTGCCCCCAGCCCTGGTCCCGGTGGAGGTGCTTCAGCTCCCCACGCGGCTCTTCGCTATTGGCAGCCACACCGGGCACGATCGTCCGTTTCCGGCCAGCCGCCCCGTCCACCTCTGATCAGAGCCGCCGTGGATTATCCTCACGGCCGGACAGAATCGCTGAACAGTTAGGGACGGTCAGAATCGCTGACTACAAAAAACAAAACCCGGATGGTTGACAGGGAGCCGAGTCCGATCTTAGACTCTGTTCGGATCTCGTCGGCAGCCCGTCTGAGCCTCCGCCCAGGCAGCCATAGCTGTCTGCTGGGCGGCAAGCGCAGTCCGATGTAACTCAGGGAGGACGTCATGGGGGTCTTCGGAGCGGTTCCCGGCATGACGATCGCGACTATGGCCTTGGTGCTCATGCTAGGCGCTACCTACATGGGCACCGTCGCTTTCATCAGCCACTCGGGTGGCGCCCAGCGCTCCTGGAAGTTCGTAGTGATTCCAGTGATCTTCATGTTCTTTCTCACCGACGCTGTCGCCCTCGCCGCCATGATCGTCGAGAATCAATACGTGACCCGCATCACGGGGAACTGACCCCAGCTAAGCGCGGTCTCGGGCATCGGCCACTCGCTGGGGTGGCCCGGCGCTCATCCTCTCGCGGGTAGGTGACTTCCCCGGAGCCAAACTCGAAGCTGAGAGTTCGCGTCTCGAATGTGACAGCAGACGAGTTCGGCCGAGCGTAGTCCCGGGCGATTCGAACTCCCGACCCGCAGTTTGCGAAGCACCTGAGCGTGAGGGCTGTGCTACCCACTTCTTGGCTGCGAGCGTAGAAGGTGAAGTTATCGGGTGTGGATCAGGCCGCATTTGGCGCGCCTCATGCCCTGGCCCTGACGTAAGCGTCCTGAGCGGCCTCAACCGTAGGGTGGCCACCTCCACCGGCGTCCTAGTTGAGATCGGGCTGGCGGGTGAGGCGAATCCGCTCCCAGGGATGAGTCTTGTCCGACTTAGTAAATACTCACCCCATGCAACAACCGCCCTACCGGGCCGGATCGAAGGACGATTTCGACCGGCTCTACCAGGCCAACTACCCGCGGATTTACGCCACCTTGGTAGTTCTACTGCGGGATCCGGGGGCTGCCGAGGATTGCGCCCAGGACGCGTTCATGCGCGCGTTTCGAGCCTGGGCTCGCTGGAACCAAGTTGCCCCGGCGGAAGCGTGGCTATATCGGATTGCTCTCAACACGGCATCCTCGTGGCGCCGGCGCGAGCGACTCCGCGAGGCGGGGGAGCTAATCCGCAGGCTAGGCCGCCCCCACTTTCAGGCTGCAGAGCCGCTCTCCGAAGGGATCGATCTCCTCAAGGAACTGCGGGCACTGCCGACCAAGCAAGCGGCCGTACTTGTCCTCCGCCATCTCCACGGCTACAGCAATCGGGAGATAGCGGCCGCTATGGGAGTGCCCGAGGCCACCATCGCTTCTCGGCTCGCGGCCGGGAGGGCCAGACTTCGAGGCAGGCTAGAAAGTAAGGGACCTCAAAGCACAATGGTTACTTCGGATCAGGTACGAGTCTCTTCTGGTAGTTAGTCCAATGGAAAGCAGTACCGAATCCGACCTCGACCGCTGGCTCCAGAGAGAGCTCAAGCAGAAGGCGGCCGCCCAGCAGGGTCGCACTCCACTGCCTGAGGCGGCCCGCTATCACGCTGCTTTCCTCTCCGGAGGTGCTCAAATGTCCTTCCTGCCCCAGTTCGCCGCCGGCCTGTCGGCCAAGGCCGTCGTCGGCCTCACAGTCGCCACCGTGTTGGTAGGGGGCGGTACTGCGACCGCGATTGCCACCGGCAGTGCCAACCCCGTTAACTGGGGTCAGGCTGTAGTCCAGGCAGTGACTACCTGCAAAGCGGATTACGGGCCCAGCGCCACCCCGAGTAGCTCCACCACCGCGAAGAAGAACGTGGGGCAGTGCGTGAGTGCATTCGCCAAGCAGCACGGCCTGCAGGAGCGCGCACTGCACGCGAAGGGCGGTCCGGACGTCCTCCCAACTTCTCACCCCACGGGCAAGCCGAGCGGGCTAGCGACGGGCCACCCGACCGGCAGGCCAAGTGGACTGCCGAAGTCCCACTCCACGGGGAAGCCGAGCGGGCTAGCGACGGGCCACCCGACGGGGAAGCCGAGTGGCTTGCCGACAGGTCCCTGAGCACCAGCGGGCACGTCTCAGGGGTGGGGTCGCCACCCACAGGACCGTGAGCTAGGGCTTCCGCCGCAGCCGCGATCGCAGCCACCAACATGGTCGACTACGCGGCTCTCTGGTGCTACCTGTGGCTCCGCAGGACCACGCCTTGGGGCCAGGTTAGGGTGACGACCAACCCTGACGTCAACAGGTAATTCGCGGTAGCCATCAGTGGCACTCAGCGATCTAAATGCCGGAGCCGACGGGGAGAGTCGAACTCCCGACCAGCTGTTTACAAAATAGCTAGGGGATGTCTAGGACCGTCCACGGGGGGCCATCCTGAGTTCAATTCTCCGGCCTCGCGTCCACCGGCGGCCACCCCAGGCCACCACCGTCCAGGGGGATTGCCGTCAGTTATGCCGTCACCCGACGACCCCCGACCGGCTCAGAATCTGGGCCGCCACGGCGGGGCCGGCGGCGGCGGTCTCTCCCCGCGCCGGAGGGCCACCGCGATCAGGACAAGGATGAGGACCAGGCCGACCAGATGCCAGGCGCTCCCCGAGCCGGGCGGCGCCGTGCTCGCGGGCTCGGGGGAGACTCCGGCCCCCAGGGGTGGCGCCGGGGCCCGGGTCTCTGAGTCGGCGCCGGCATCGGGACCCAGGGGGTGGGGCCCTTCAGCGCCTGGACGGGAGGGCCGGGGCCCGGCCTGGCGATCCCGGTAGCGGGCTACCTCGGCCGCGTGGGCGCCCCGGCACTCGCCGCACCGGCAGCCGCGGTGCCAGCCGGACACGGTGCCGCAGGGGTGCGGGAGGTCGCCATATTCGGGCACAGTCCCACACTAACCTCCCAGACCAGTCCCACCCGGCGCACTCCACACCCCCACCGCAGTCCTACGGGTCCAGCCACGCCGGCGGATGGCGTGGAGGCACGAATCGAGATCGGTCTCACGGGACGTCGAACTCAGACCGGTTCCCTAGGTCGCCCCGGGGCAGGAGCTGGGCCCAACCCCCCACCCGGGCTGCCCGGCGCCTCCTCCGGACAGCTCACTGCCGGCGCCGTGGGGGCTCGACGGGAACCCGGACCCGGAGCGCCTACTGGAGCACGGACCTCAGGAGCGGAAGGGTCCTGCCGGCTCGTGCGGTCCGCAATGGGGGCGGGCTAGACGCCACCCCAGACGAGACCGGGCACGGTGCTGAGGGGGCGGTCCCCAAGGGAATGGTTCGGGACTGCAACAAGACTCTGAGTGCGGCATGGGGCGGTCTCAAAAACCGTTGGGCTCACGCCCGTGTGGGTTCGACTCCCACTGCTGGCACCACCTTTTTGATCTCAATTTGGACCTCTCGGCTCTCCCCCACTCGGACGGCCCGACCCGGATTGAAAGCCAAGTTGAAAGCCACGCTGCCCGGCTTGGAGAGCTAGTAGCCCGACGTGGGGTAATCCTCCGTGGGATGGCCCCAGTGGCCGTCGTACCTCTTGCACATGTCGGCATGGTCTTTTGACTGCATCGCGTGGCGGACTGGCTCTACTTCGACCGTGGCGTAGACGAACTCTGGGTGGTCCGACTGCCGCCGAGTCAGGTGGGTCACTGCGTAGCGAACCTTGTACGCCTCTGCCCCGCGCGCCCGTTCGTCTCCCTCCACCACGCTGATCACCACGTACTCGCCAGGGCGGGGCACGTGGGTAGCACCCTTTACCTCCTGACCGAAGTCAACCTCGCCGCCTCCGGGCGGCACGATGACGATGTTGTAGTTCACCATTTCTCCCGACCTCGTGGAGCGGCCGCCTCACCCGTGCTCGGCAGTCTAGCCATTCGGCGAACTGCGCACCCCGCCTGGCTCAGCGGCCCCGCTTGCCCTCCACGTAGCGCTCCAGGTCGGCGGGATCCACCCGGACCACCCGCTCAGTGAGCCGCGCCGTCTCCCTGGCAGGGCAGCCCGTGCCGACCCTGGGGGGTTGACCCAGGCCAAATCGGGGGTAGGATAGCCACGGCATGACCCTGTGTGTGGCGCTAAAGGGGGCGGAGGGTCTGGTACTCGCGGCGGATAGTCGTGGGACCTTTGGTGATCCGCGTGGAGTCACGGCTCAGAATGACTCGCAGAAGAAGGCCCACATCCTCAGTCCGCACGTGGCCCTGCTGATGTCCGGAGCGGCGGAGCTGGGTAGCAACATCCTTCTGCGGCGTCCGCAAGACGACTTTCCTGACGGCGTGACAGCGGCGATGGAGAAGATCCGGGAGGTGGCTCGCCAGTCATACGGGACCTGGCTTCCCCACTTGCTACCACAAGTGCCTCAGGGGATACCAGCACTGCCGCGGCCCGACCTCGGCTTCATCATCGCGGGCTACGACCCGGCCCAGGGGTCGGAACCTGCCGTGGCCAGGCTGTATACGATGGTGAGCGGACTCGACTTCGCCCCGATGCTCCACGAGTACGGGTTTGCCCTTCAGGGGATCGCCCAGTACGCTCTTTACATCCTGAACCGGCTGTACGAGCCAGACCGCACCCTGCCTGAACTGACCGCGCTCGCGGTCTATGCGGTCACAGAAACCGTGAGCCAAGACGGCAAGGTCGGGGGGCCAGTCAGGGTGATCACGATCAAGCCAGTCGAGGGGTGCTCTGAACTTCCGGCCGCAGAAGTCGAGATGGTGGTGGAGGCAAACAAGCTGCGCTCAGAGAACCTGAAAATGAGCTTCTACAGTCACGAGGCAACAGAGTCCCCCGTCCCGGCCGTGAAGGAGAAAGAAAATGCCTGAGGCTGCGGTGACTGTCCTGACGGCACCCCCCAGGGTGGTATTCGGTGCGTCAAACGAGGTTGTCTACAGCGTGACGCTGGCCTCTGGCATCCTCGTGACGAACCCGGAGATCTGGCCCGAGCTGATCTCCGGCCTGATTGAGTACGACGAAGCTCCCGAATGGGCAGCTTCGGACGCCGAACGCGTCCGTCGTCGCTCGGCCGATGTCGTCATGGTCGAGGGGCTGGAAAATGCCCCGTGGGACGACGAGTTGTACGACGCAGCCGAGCGGGCTCGGGTCGAAGGGGCGGTGGCAGAAGCCGACCGGCTGGGGTGGGTCCCGCTCGGGACCATCGAGCCGGAGCACGGACCCTCCTAAGGGCGAATCTTGGAGCGTCGTTCTCTCGCTCCGAGCCGCCAAGACGCTAGAGGGGCTAGATCCGGGGGTACGAGAGCCGATTGAGCGTGCGTGCCGTCGCCTCCCTCAAGGTGCTAGACGCCTGACTGGGCAGCCGCCGCGCTGGCGACTGCGTGTGGGTGACTGGCGAGTGATCTTCGAGCGCGAAGACTCAAGCCGAACGATCCGGGTCGCCACCATTGCAAGACGGGACAAGGCGTACCGCAACTAGCGCACCGGGTGGCCTACACCCCCGGTTGGGCGAGCCTAACGTCCAGCGGCGCGACGGCCCAGCTGAGTGACCTCCGTCACCTGCCCCACGTACGGATCCTCCTCGACCTTCCCGGTCACCGTGATGTATCCGCGACTCCCAAGCCAGTCGATATCAGACAACGAACCGCGCCACGGCGGCTCCGAAGTGCGGATTGGAGCGGCGTTGGGTTGGTCGAGGTGGTCTGCTATCCGCCGAAGAAGCGCCAAGCGTTCAGGATTCACCCTTCGATACTATCGCGCTCCGAACCCCGGCCATCATGCGAACGGTCCCTGGCCCGCGCTGTCTTCGGTGGCCACGGTCCAGGAGTAGGCCCCGTTCGGCGTGAAGAAGGCAGCCGGGATGTCACCGACTGCGCGGTCGAGCTGATCCAAGTCTCGCTGGCGGTCCAGGCTGAGCCGGTCCAGTACCACGGTCCCGACCCCGACTCGCCGGGCACGACGCCGGTGAGCTGGAGGCTGTAGCCCGTCTGGCCACCCAAGGCCCCGCCCCCGTTGTATTGCCGGGCGAAGGGCACGGGGCCGGGCGTCGGCCCACCCGAACTGGTGGCGACGGGCGTCAGCAGGGTCGGCAGACTCAGCGACGTCTCGAAGGAGAGCGTTTGCCCGTAGACCGTGGCGACACTGTTGACGGCCACGACGCGGTAGTAGTAGCGGGTGGAGGCAGTGGAGGCCGGTCAGGCTGGCGGTGGCGCTGGCACCCCCCGTGAAGTCCACAGCCGTGGTCGTGCTGCCGAGGGCGGTGGTCGTGCCGTACTGAAAGTAGCAGGTGCTGAAGCTGCCCCCGGCTGCGGTCTGACCGCCGTCGCCGTCGCTGCCCCACAGGGTCGCCGTGGTCGCCGTGACGGGCGCGGCGGGGGCCGTCGTCGCGATCGGGTTGCCGATGGCGGGGCCGGGGCCACCCGAGGCCACGCGCCGGGGCCGGTGGGAGATCCCCGACTAGCCTAGCTGGCGCCGTGTGGGAGGACGATGCGACGAACTCCGTCCCGAGTCACAGCGTAGATGTAGGGACCCGGTTGCTCCGTGGCCGTCCGCTCGATAGCTGGCCATTGCCTCACGACGAGTGTGAGGATGTCCCACTTCGGAGATTGGCCCGCAGTTGTGAGGCAGAAGGCGCGCAGGCCGTGTCTAAGGACTGCTGCCCGCTCGCCGGGCCGACTTCGAATGTGCTTGTCTCGCATCAGAGCGACCCATCGGCCCTCACCCGCGACAGGGAGCCAATCCTCGTCAGGGACGTCCTGGGTCGCGATCGGGCACTCGGGGTGCCCCGGATACCACACGTCGGTCCGCACAAGACTGAGTGCCTGCGCGACCGGGAGAGGGAAGCTGGCATCGCAGTAGAAGATCACCAGCCCGTCGGCGCATTACGCCGCCAGGCGGCCGACACGCTGCAGCCGTAACTCCCACTGAATTGCGGCTTCTACCTCCTGATCAGACAGTCGGTAGTCCTGCTGGACAACTCTCAGCGGATCTCCGCCGGCCACTGCCTCCGCGATCGTCTCGGTCCTGACCCCTCTCACTTGCGGGACCCCAAACGCCAGTTCAGGGTTCATGGCGACGGGGTTTTCCCTCCCTAGCGGGTGGAAGCTCCGCGCCGGGCCGCTGGCCGGGTCGAACTCGACCTTGGAAAGGAAGGCCGCCATCGCCTCCTTCCAGGCCAGTTGGCCGGAGATTCCATGAACCAGCGCGAGGTCTTTGTCGAGGCCAACCTCATCCTGGAGCTGCTTGAGTTCAAGCATCAGGTCGTGGCTCACCGTGTCCACTTGAGGCCGAAGGACAGCCAGCGGGTAGAGCGTCTTGCGCCTCTCGCGCCAGAGCGCTATGAACGGCCTTAGGTGCTGGAGACTCACGTCCTGCTCGCGATAGCCCCTGAGGAACCCTGCTTCCAAGAACTCGCCCCACGTCACGGCGTCGGACCCGGTTCGCGTTGGCCGGATCACTGGCTCGTAGGCTGCAGCCGAGGTCTCGTAGCCGTCGAGCCACCGCCGCAGTGTTCGGAGCGGCATCTCAAGCAGCCGGGCTGCCTCTCCGATCGAGTACAGCTCTCGCTTCAAGACTAGAATGTCCATCTCCCCTCACCAGCCTGAAGGGCCACTAGTCGCAGTTCCACCACGGCGCAGTATGGACCCTGTCTCGCTGCCATCGCATACGGGCAGCGCAGCGTCACGGCTGACGGCGATGGCTGAGACGACCGCCAAGCAGCTGTTAGTCGGCCTCGGCCCGGCTGACCATGCCCGCTGCCCACGCCTGGGTGCGGGGAAGGCCGGAGGGCTGAAGGCAAGGAGCCCACTCCAAACCCCTCACCCTCCGGCCGGATCACCGGGAGCTGAGCACCCCCGGCACTGCCCATTTTGAGATCGAATCGGCGACCGACTCGGCCTGGGGGATCTAGGCACAACGGCGGATTGACCCACAAGTTGACCCACACAGGGATCAGTCCCTCTCCGTTGAGTTCCCGGGCGAGGTCCGGTCCTATGATTAGGGTGCCAAAAACGGGTGCGCTGGACGCGTATTCGGGGGCCCCAGTGGCTAGGGGGACACAAGGTGAATAAAGGGATCGCCGCCATCGGGGCGGCACTGCTGGCAATCGGCATCAGCGCATGCGCCAGCACCGCGAGCCCCGGGACCGCGAGCCCGAGCGCCACACCGCCAACCCAGGCTAAGGTGAGCCCAAGCCCAAGTCCGAGCGGTCCCAAGGTCTACACCGTCGGGCAGACCATGACCAACGGAGCACATCAGAAGGTCACGGTCACGGCCTTCGCTCAGGGAGTGGCCGCTTCGGACTTTTCGACGCCAAACCCGGGCGATCAGTGCGTCAGCGTGGTAGTGGAGCTGTTCAACGGAGATTCATCACCGTGGGATCTCCCCCTGTACGAACTGACGGCAGTGGACGCGAGCGGGCAGTCGTATGACAGCTTCAGCTCGCTGGACTGCCCATCGTCGACCTCAATCGACGCCCTCGTGCCCGGCGGCCGCGCCGCGGCCACGCTGTACTTCGAGGTGCCGCTGTCCGGGAAGCTCATCCTGCAGTGGACGCCGAGCGCGCTGAACGCCACCAGTGTGTACAACACCGAACTCAAGGCGTCGTGAGAAAGACCACGATCAACTAGCAGCGCGCTGCTTGCAGCGACGGAGAAGCCGGACGGCGGCGGCCAAGCGGCCCGGGCGCAGACCCAGTTGGAGGCTGGTTTCCGGGTCCGCCAAAACCTCCAGCTCCTCCTGGCCGCAGCTCAGGGCCTACGCGGGGGTAAGCTCGCAGGCGTGACCGACGACAGTTCCAGCACTGCGCCCCGAATAGACGGCTGCGGGCAGTCGGGAACGCGACACGATGACCCGCAGGGCCATGAATACGACTATCGGACCGAAACGGCGGTTTGCATGGGATGTAATCAGCGAGTCCCGGTGAACCCGATGTATGACCGACGCGGATCCCGGGCCAGGCCCGGTCGCCTCATTGGCATCCAATTCCGCGTCCACCAACGGCCTGTTTCGGAGCCTCCCGGCTAGCGGGGAGGGCCGAAGAGGTTCGGGTGGGTGCCAAGGAACAGCCACCACACCGTCGCCTCTCCGGCCGGAGTGCCGGGAGCTGAGCGGCCCGGCGGGAGGAAGTTCGATCGAGTGGGCTACCAGCCGGCGGGCATCTCCGCAGCTGGTAGCCGCGACCGTCATCGAGCCGCATGCGCTCGTCTGCAGGCATGAGCCAGCCGCCGCTGATCAGGCGTCGCCGCTCCAGTTCCTCCTCTTCGGCGAAACTCAAGACGCGGGGCTCCTTGGCCAGGTCGATCTGTGCCCGACGCTCCGCAGCGAGGGCTCGCGGAACGTCGCGCAGCTTGCCATCGCGTCGTTCCCGCAAGACAAGGTGGAGTTGCCGATCGGCTTCCTGTCCGTGCATCCGAGCCCGTGGCTGCAAGCACTCGCAGCGGTGCTTGGGGCACAGCGAGCCGATCAACCGGAAGCCATCGGTCTTCGACTGGCGCGAGATCCCTCCCGATATGTGCGGACGTCGCTGTCAGGTGCCCTTCGGAACGAGGCTCACCATACGAATGTGGCGGCGATACTCGCCGACGACCCTCGCCGCTCGGTGCGGAGCCAGATCAGCTGGTAACGCTGTAGGCGTTCCCAGTCATTCCCGCGTGCGGCGACGGGTCGGCGTAAGTTCTAGTGGCTAGGCCGTCCTCGGCCAAGTCGTCCGGCGCGAGAGATCACGCTAGGCTCTCACGCAGGCAAGTCCGGAGGATTTCCTTGGGGGCCCCTCCCCGGGCCCGCTCCCGCCGATCTCGCCGGAGCCGGGGTCTAGGGCACCCCCATTGCGGACCGCCGGGCCGGGCCGCGCACTCCAGCGCGAGGCGGGAAAAAACGGTCAGTTCTCGGGGGGCGGCAGAATCAAAGGCGTCTCACCAAGGTATAGAAGTCGCGTCGAGCGGCCTCTATATCCGTTGGCTTCCCTGCTAACTCGTCGCAGAGTTCCTGGAGAGACCACAGCACCAGCGCCGGTCGACGCGAGTAGTAGAAACCAGCGCGACGAACTCCGTAGCTATCGTCCGTATCCGCCAGTGCGTACCCCAGGAGCTGGTAGGGCTCGGTAGGTGTCGGTGATGGGTTCACACTGGTTTTGATATCGAGGAGGCGGTCACCTACGATCAAGTCCGCGTCCGCCCCCCCGAGCGCCTGGCTGACGCGGCCAAATGTAGGGTTGAGTACCGCCTTGTCGCCGAGGAGGTCGCCGAACGTCTGATAACAGGCCCACGAGAGTTGCACCAAGTCAGTCACCACCGCATTTGACGCGAGTGCAAGGAGTTCCCGTACGCTGCCGCCCCGGCCTACCGACACGATCGGCCAAGATGGCCCGATTCCGGCACGGAACAGGGTTTCATAGCAGGCAAGTACGTAGCAGGCGCGGCAGAGGGCCGACTCTTCGGCTTCGGGCAGTCGGCGGCCGACAGGATCAACACCCATAGGAGTGACCTCCAACCCTTTGGCAAATTCATCCCAGGTCCGGCGATCCGCCTCCCAATCGGGGTTCAGTTCGCTTGGGTCGGAGGCGACCTGGCCCGCGAGCAGCATGGCCCCCTGGGCGGCGACAAACTTCTCTGGCGGGGTCACGGCGAAGTAATACCGAATTCGATAGTCCAGGGCCATTCCAACCAAGCCATACTCCGCGTGGGGGGGATCGGGGCGTAAACTGATCAGACTTGAGGCCCGACAAGCGGCCATGATCGGCCGACGATTCGGGAAGGTTTCCTCGAACCAGTGCCGGACGGGACTGGCCTGGTCCTTGAGATGACTGGTCAGCGACACGACACTCGCCCCAGCCCCGCCAGGACGGAATCGAGCCGACCTGCGAGCCTGTCCGGCACTATGCTTCGGCGGCGACCCCGCGTTCGGCCAGGAAGGCATGCACGGCAGGCTTGAGGCCGGGCGGGATTACCGGACAGTCCCTGGGACATGCTCGGACAAGCGTCACACCAAAGTCCCCCTCTAGGGCACGGTCTCTCAGTGTCTCGAGGTTGCCAAGATCAGGCTCGAGGCGTTTGAGCACTTGCTCTGCCGTGTCCGCGCTAAATCCGGAGAGCATTCCCAAAACTTGGTGCTGTTTGTCGAAATCTCCGGCAAACTTCCGACCGAGCGCGGCGAGCGTACCAGTCTGGGTGATCTCACCCGCTGCAAGGCTCGCCTGGATATCGGGGCTCAGCTTGTTAAGGGCCACGTACTTGCGGATCGTGGCGGACGACACGTGCGCTCGGATCGCAGCAGCGGGGACATCGCCGTTAGCGGCCGTCACCAGAGCATCGAACGCCCGCGCCTTATCTCGTGGATTCATGTCCGCACGGTGGAGGTTCTCCACCAGGGACAGGACCAGTCCGTCTGAACTACCGCTGTCCTCCCGAACCTGGGCAGATATTGTCGCCCATCCAAGGCTACGCGCCGCCGCCAGACGTCGCTGGCCCGCGACGCACTCGTAGCTGCCGTCGGCGCGGGCCAGCACGGTAATCGGATTCAGGAGACCTTCGGTCTTGAGACTGAGTGCCAGTTCCTGAATCGATGTGTCCGGGTCCTCCCCCTCCAATAGGTCTGTCGCTCGGGTATTCGCGTCCCCGAGCTTGACCTGGTGAACCGGTATCTCGAGCACGTTCACTGAGAGGACCCTAGAGCGAAACTCCGAGCGGCCACGGCAACCGCCGGTTCCCCTCTTGGCGGCAGTGCGCGTGCTCTCTCACTAGGCATCGCACCGATGATAGGCGCGCCAGGGGAAAAACGGTCACTTGTCTGCCCCTCCTTCCGGCTCCGGCGGTGAGAGCGCTCCGGATCCCCCGCCAGCCAGTCCCTTTGTTTGGCCCCGGGAGCGCACCTCCCGGGCCCGCTCCTCACGGGCGACGTAGCCACTGCAGCGCCTCCGGACCACCCGATGCGGGGGCGTCGGGCAGCCGGTACGGGGTGCCGTCCGGCCAGGCGGCGGGGGCCGCGGTTGGCGGCTCCGAGGGATCAAGACGATCAAGGCGCTCAACACGCGTGCGCTGAGCGCCTTGATCGGTTGGCGGGGTGAATAGGGCCAGTTCTGAACTCAAATCGGCCGTTTTGGACCCTTCATGGGCATGAGCGCCTTGATCGCCCTCGTCGGGCGAATGAGCGCCTTGATCGACGAGGGTTGTGGCGTGCCTCCCAGGTGCCCTCTGCCGGGGCGGAGGTGGAGGCGTGTTGGGGGGAGTGTGAGCTGGGCTTTCGGGGAGCCGCAGGTGCCAGGCTCCGTCGCCGCGCTTGCCACCCGGCACGCTGTAATGCTCAGCCACGGCAACCCCCTGGCGGGCTCGGCGCACCGTGGCGAGCGTGAACCCGGCCTCGCGGGCGGCCTCGTCCACATCGGCCGACCATTGCGGCCCATCGGCCAGTTGGTCGCGCAACAAAGCCTGGGCAGCCAGGATCTGGGTGGCGCTATCGTCATCCGGCTCCTCAGGGCGGGGCGCCATCAGGCCCTGCCCGGTCAGCGGGGACTCGCCCAGCCAACCAAACAGCCCGCCCTCCAGGGTGAACATCAGCCCCGGCGCCGGCGGCCCCACATTGGACTTCACCATCAAGAGATGCCGGATCGGGGTGTTTTCGGGGTCAGCAGGATTGCGGCCAACGGCGAGCACCGTCCGGGCGGCGGCCGTGAAGGCGATTGACCCCTGAGTCCTAAGCATCGGGGTGTCGCGCGCCGCCTTGGTCAAATGGACAACCGCGAGGATCGCAACGCCGTAGGTCTGGGCGAGCCGGGCCAGCGGGGCCAGGGCCGCCCGGACCGACACGTCCCGGTGGCTGTCCAGATCTCCCGCCAGGTAGGCAGCGAGCGGGTCGAGGATCAGCAAACCGTAGGGATTGCCCGCCAGTTGGGCCGCGGCCAGCTCGGCCACCAGCACGGCGATGTCGCGCGGGATCACGAGGCCCCGCTCCCCGTGGTCAGCCCGAACGCCGTCGATCAGGGTGATCAACTTGGGATCGCCGCGGAGCCCGTCAAAGCGGGGGCGGAGCGTGTCGCCGGGATCGTCCTCGGCTGAGGCCAGCAGCACCCTGATCGGTTTGCGGGCGGTAGCCTCCCCCGGCAGGGCGACTCCCAGCGTGAGCGAGGCCGCAACCGCCATTGTCAGCCAGCTTTTGCCCTCGCCTGGGTGGCCTATCACGAGGCTGAGCCGCCCCTTGGCGACTCGGTCTCGCCAGAGCCAGCTGACCCGAGTGGGTTCGACGTCCGCCAGGCGGCGGGTGAGAAGCCTATCCGAGGCTAAGTCGTCGAGATCCCCGCTCAAATCCTGGCGCCGGGAGTTGGCCGTCGCCAACGAAACCGGCATCGCCTCGGCACGGACCAGCTCCAGGAACTCGGTGGCGCTGTGGTGCTCCAGGTAGCTCGACAAGTCGGTGACCGCGGCGGGGTCGGTGCTGGGCAGCCGCAGCTGCCTCACCGACCCGGCGGTCGGGGCGATCTGGTGAAAGATCGCCCTCCATTTTGGGATCCCGTATTTGTTGGGCCAGCCAATGGACGGGACGCAAACGACGCCGAGCCCGGCGAGCTGCTGGTTGTAGGCAGAAGGCCATTCGCTGCCGCCGCGAATGTCCGCGCATACAACGGGCAACCCCACGTCCTGGCCGGCCTTGACCTCGGTCACGCTTTCGACCAGATAGGCGGTTCCCCCGGGCAACAGGTCAGCCAGGCATTCACCGCCGTAGAGGGAGGACACCGGCTCAGCGGCCATGCCCAACTCCGCGCTGTCCCCGCCGCCAGACGGGTAGCATTGGGCGCGAACGGGGCGGCCGATACAACCGGCTTCTCCGGCGGCCGTTCGAGCCGGCTGGGCTCTGGCGGCCGCGCTTCCCTATCGCCTGCCGGTGCCCGCGGTTTCGTGCGCCTCGATGAACCGTGCCAGTTCGGCCTCAGAGACGAGGGTGCGCCGGCCAAGCTTCACCGCCCCCAGCTCCCCTCGGCTAACGAGCATCCATGCGAAGGATCTAGAAAGCCCGAGGCGCTCGGCCGCCTCCTCGACCCGCAAGAGCCGCCCAACTCCACCGTCCATCCAATGCACCCTCCTGCGCAGCTCGGACGTCTCGGACCAGACGATGGCACAGGGATCGTATGATCCGTATATGACGGATCGCGACCACCTGGCGATCCTGGCCGAGCCAATCCCCGTTCCGACCCACGTCGATCTCAGCGAAGATGGGAAGTGGATCCGCTGGGACCGGTTCCACGAGGGTCCGCCGGAGTCTCGCCGGCTCGGCTTCCAGGCTCTGGCAGGCTTCCTGGCGCTGCGAGACCCGGCGGCCGGACCCGAGAGGATCCGCGACTATGCCCGGCAGTGGGGGGTTCTCGCCATTTGCCGCCATGGGTTCCCGACCAGCCACGCCCATAACGGCGACCTAGGCCCCGACTCCCCCGTCTTCCCCGAGCACACGGGCTGCCTACCCTTCAGGGCCTACGAGGAGCCGCACTACCTAGACGCCCGGCGGCGGCTCGCAGCGGAGGGGAGGGGGATCATCAGCCACGGGTTAGTCCTCACCGGCATGGAGCCGATCGCGTACTGGCAGGCCACCGCGACGGCGTTCTGGGCGGCGCTCCAGCTCGCACGGCAGCTGCGGGCGGCCCAACTCGGTCGGCGCGAGGACTGGCGGCTCGTCTACGAGTGGCCACCGGGCCGGGCCGTCCCGATCCGGTTCGGGCAGTGGGAAGCGCCCCAGCCGCCCCCTGCCGACCCGCTTCCACTCCCGGGATCGTGGTCGCCGGGGCTCTGGATGGAGCGGGCGGAGGAGCACCGGGAGCTGGAGAAGGCCCGTGGGACTTGGAATCCGCCGGAGGAGGCGCCCAATACGGATGCCGGCTGGACCATCTGGCTCCGCGATGGGATGCGCCGCACCCGCGCGATCGTGGACGGCTTGGAGAGCGGTGACGTGGCCACGACGCCCGCGGGTCAGCAGACCGCGCTGGCGGCGTTCGTGGACCGGTGGCTCGAACTTGGGGCCGTGCGGCCGGTCTTTCAGTGGACCGACCAAGGTCCTCGGCTGAGCTTCAATGCCGGGGGGCTGTTCGGGGCCTTGGCCGTACACCTCGCGGTCCGGGTGATGAACGCCCAGGGCTGGGCGACCTGCAGCGGGTGCGGCGCGCCCTATGCTCCCTGGAGGCAGGAGCCTGTCGGCCGCCGGACCTACTGCGATGGCTGCCGCAAGAAGCGCGTTCCAGTGCGGGACGCTGCGCGCGACTACCGCGCTCGCGAGCATGCGAAGGCAACCGGCGTGGCGCTATGACCCGCCGCGGGCATGGCGAGGGCACCGTTTACCGCCGGGCCGATGGCCGCTGGGAGGCTGCCCTGCAGGTCGACGGGCGGCGCCGCCGCTGGGCGGCCCGGACTCGGGCCGAGGTCGCCGGCCAGCTCGCGGCGGCGCAACACGCGACGGCGCAGGGGCTGCCTATGCCCGGGGCCCGGACCGCAGTGGCGGAATTCCTCGACCGATGGCTGGAAGCCGTGGAGCCCCACCTCAGGCCCCGGAGCCTTCAGCACTACCGCTACTTTGCCGCCATGATCTCTGGCGAGCTAGGCGCCCTCAAGCTCGCCAGGCTCGGCCCTGCCGAGGTCGGGGCGATGCTGACCCGGCTGCGAGACCGCGGGCTCAGCCCCCGGACCTGCGCCCATGCCCGCGCTGTGCTCCGAACCGCCCTGAACGACGCCGAGAAGTGGGGTCTGGTCAGCCGCAACGTGGCCCGGCTGGCGGACCCGCCCCGCGTGCCACGCCCGGCTCCCAAGACCTTGCCGCCAGCCGAGGTCAACCGGATGCTGGCGGCGGTCCGGCAGACCGACGTTGGCCACCTGGTCGCCGTTGCCCTCCATACCGGGATGCGGCAGGGCGAACTCCTGGGCCTCCGCTGGAGCGACCTCGACTTGGCGAAGCGGCAGCTCACCGTAGGGGCGAGCCTCCAGCGGCTCGGCTCCGAGTCCGCGCTGGTCGAGCCGAAGTCGGAGCACAGCCGGCGGACCCTGCGGCTGTCCGCTCCCGCCTTGGAGGCGCTCCAGGCTGAGAGGCAGCGCCAGTTGGAGGCGAAGCTGGCCGCTGGTCCCGCCTGGCAGCCGACCATAGCCGGGCTGGTGTTCACCGACCGGCTGGGAGCGCCATTGGTGGGCACTACCGTCACCCACGCCTTCCAGCGGACTCTCCGGGCTGCGGGACTGGCCCCGCTGCGCTTCCACCACCTGCGCCACCTCTTCGGGGGCCTCATGCTCGGCAGCGGGGTTGATCTGGCGACAGTCAGCCACATGCTGGGCCACTCCTCGGTGGCCTTGACCGCCAGCACTTACGCCGGGGTGCTCCCCAGCCTGCGGGATGACGCCGTGGAGCGGTTCGAGCGGTTCCTCAGCCAGCCCACCTGACCTCTGGCCTTCGGGCCTATGCCGTCAATTTGCCGTCAAGAGAGGGCAAGCTGAGCCACCGGAGAGGCGGTATTGAGATTAGAAAGTGGAGCCGACGGGGAGACTCGAACTCCCGACCAGCTGTTTACAAAACAGCTGCTCTACCACTGAGCTACGTCGGCCAAACTCGGGCAGTTCGGCAGTATAGGCAGGGGCGAGGCACTCAGCCGGTTGCTGTGGCCGCCGCCAAGTAGCCGAAGCGCCGCTGCCGCGCCATCTCGTACAGCAGCAGGGCCCCGGCGACCGAAACGTTGAGGGACTGGACTCGGCCCCCCATCGGGATCGACACCAGCTCATCGCAGTGGCGCCTGGTCAGGGGCCGCAACCCCTCACCCTCAGCTCCCACCACCAGGGCCACCGGCAACTTCAGGTCGACCTGGTCGCAACGCCGATCCCCGGCCGCATCCAACCCCACCACGGCGACGCCCCGTTCCCGGAGCTCCCGCAAAGTCTGGACCAGATTGACCACCCGGACCAGCTGGAGATGCTCGATGGCCCCCGCACTGGCCTTGGCGGCCGCCGCCGAGAGAGGCGCGGTTCGATGCCGGGGCAGGATGAGGGCGGTCACTCCCAAGGCCTCCGCGGTGCGCGCCAGGGAGCCCAGGTTCTGGGGATCTTGGACTTCATCCAAGCAGAGGAAGACCGGTGACCAGCCGGGATCGTGGTGCTCCAGCAACCGCCCCAAGATGTCCCCGGTGGCGAGTTGGCGGCCGTCGAAGTAGGCAGCCACGCCCTGGTGGTGCTCGGTGTGGGCGACGTCGTTGAGCCGGCGCCGCGGGGTGGACTCCTGGACTACTCCGGCCACCCGGGCCCGCTCGATGATCTCGCCCAGGCGGGGATCTGAGCTGAGGCCGGGAGCCAGCAGCAGGCGGCGGATCCGGCGCTTGGCTCGCAGCGCCTCCAGGACCGGGTTGCGTCCGTACAGGATCTCTGGCATCAGAGCCGATGCCAGCGGGTGCCTTCCTTGGTGTCCTCGACCACGATGCCCAGCTCCAGCAGCTGATCCCGGATCCGGTCCGCCTTTGAGAAATTGCCCTTGCTGCGAGCGTCCTCGCGGCGGGCGAGTGCTTGTTGCTCTTCGGTGGTGAGCGTGGCGTCCTCGGACACGGCGGCCCGCTCGATCACGGCCAGCCGGCTGTCGGCGGTGCGCAGGGTGAGCAGGGCGGCACCGCAGCCGTCGCCGCCGGCTCGCCCCTCGTCGAGAAGTCGATTGCCCTCGCGAACCAGATCATGAAGCGAACCAAGGGCCAAGGGGAGGTTGAGGTCGTCGTCCATGGCCGCCTCGAAGCGATCCTGGGCGCGCTGAGCGGCCACCGTCAGGGGATCGCCCGACCCCGCGGTCTTGAGCTCGCCCCCGTGGGCCGCAGCGCACCGGCGCCAGAAGGTGGCCAGCCGATCGAGCGCGTCAGAGGCGCCCACCAGATCTTCCTCCTGGAAGTGGAGGCGCTGGCGGTAGTGAGTGTTGCCCAGCAGGTGGTAGCGCACCGCTAGCGGGCTGTGGCCCCGCTCGAGCAAGGTGGCGAGGGTCACGAAGTTGCCCTCGGACTTGGCCATCTTCCCCCCCTTCACCACTAGGTGCTCGACATGGAACCAGAGGCGGACGAAGGGCTGGCCGGTGGCCGACTCGGACTGGGCGATCTCGTTCTCGTGGTGGGGAAACTTGTTGTCGACGCCGCCACAGTGGATATCGATCGATTCCCCCAGCAGCTCCATCGCCATGGCCGAGCATTCGATGTGCCACCCGGGTCTCCCCCAGCCAAACGGAGAGGGCCAGGCGGCCAGATCGCCCTCCTTGCCCGCCTTCCAGAGGGCGAAATCTCGGACCGCCTCTTTGGCCTCGTACTCGTCGGCATCGACCCGGCCGCTGGCCCCGGTGCTGAGTCCCTGCACGTCCAGCCGCGAGAGCCGGCCGTAATTGGGAAAGGAGTCCAAGCGGAAGTAGACGGAGCCCTCGCTCTGGTAGGCGTGACCGGTGGCTACCAGTCGCTCCACCAGCGCCAGCATCGGACCCAGGTACTCGGTAGCACGCGGGTAGTGAGCGGCCGGCTCAATCCGGAGCCGGTCCAGGTCCAGAAAGAAGGCTTCCTCGAAGGGAGTGGTGAACTCGGCTAGGGTCTCGCCGAGGGCGGTGGCCTTGGCGATGATCTTGTCGTCCACGTCGGTGATGTTCATCACCTGCTCCACCTTCAGGCCCCGGGCCTCCAGGTGCCGCCGGAGTAGATCCTCCGCCAAGTAGCTCCGGAAGTTGCCAATGTGGGCCCGGTCGTGGACGGTGGGACCGCAGGTATACATCGTGACCTGGCCTGGGTGCAGCGGCTGCAACACTTCCAGGGCTTGGGTCAGGCTGTTGAAAAGGCGGATAGGCATGCCCGGTTTATGTTATTCCCGGTCGGACCGACTTCCGCCACCCACCCGCGCCACTGCCAGGGCAGCCATCCCCTCGCCCCGTCCGGTGAGGCCCAAACCGTCGCTGGACTTCACTTTGACCGAGATGTAAGCGCCATCCAGCGCGAGCACCTCGGCCACCGCCGCTTCCATCGCCCGGCGGAAGGGACCGAGACGAGGGGCCTCGGCGATCACCGTTCCGTCGAGGCCGAGGATCTCGATGCCCGCTTGCGCCAGCAGGTCCCCCACTCGACGCAGGAGGTCCAGCGATGACGCCCCCCGCCAGCGCTCGTCGGTGGAGGGGAAATGCTCGCCGATGTCTCCCAGGCCGCTGGCGCCGAGAAGAGCGTCGGCCAGGGCGTGGCAGAGCACGTCGCCGTCGGAGTGCCCCAGCAGCCCGTGCTCGTACTCGATCTCGATGCCCCCGATGCGGATCGGTCCCGGACCGCCAAAGCGGTGCACGTCTACTCCCAGGCCGATCCCCGGCAGACGCCTCCCGCTCATTGGCGCGCCCAGGCGCCGCTGCCCAGCCAGGACCTAAGCGCCAAGATGTCCTCGGTTCGCGTCACCTTAAGATTTCGGGGATCTCCTTGGACCGCGGCGACCGGCTCGCCCAGCGCCAGCACCAGAGCGGCGTCGTCGTCGGCATCCCGTCCCGCCGCCTGGGCCTCGCGGTGGGCTCGGAGCAGGAGCGCGAGGCGAAACGCCTGGGGGGTTTGAATCGCCGCCAGATCGGCCCGCGGCAGCACCTGCTCCAGCTGGCTGCCCCGGAGTACGGCGGTGCTGTCGGCTACTTGGACGCAGGCGGTGGCGGCGCCCACCTCCCGGGCCGCCCGAAGCACCTTGGCGCACAGCTCGGAGGTCACTCCCGGTCGGGCCCCGTCGTGGACCAGGATCATCTCCCGAGTGCATAGCGCCAGCCCCCGGGCAACCGAATCTTGCCGCCGAGCTCCCCCCTCGACGCAGCGGCAGCCCAGGCGCGGAGCCGCGCTGGCAGCCAGCTCCATGACCCGGCGATGATCCCCGGGGTCGGTCACCACCACCAGCTCATCAACGCCGCTGGCGGGGTCGCCGAGAGCCTGCAGGACCCAGGCCAGTACTGGTTGGCCGCTGAGGTCAGCCCAGAGCTTGGGTCCCCCAAACCTGGCGCCAGATCCCGCCGCAGGCACCAGGGCCGTGGCCCCCGGGAGTGCGTCGCCCAACCTCAGGACCCGGGGCTGGCCGCGGGTTTGGAACGGCGGCGGGAGACCGGCGGTGGCCCGGACGGGCCAGGGTCATCCCCGTTCAGATCGGAAGTTTGCACGAAGACCATGCGGCCAGAGGCCGTCTGGATGACACTCCGCACCGTGGTGGTGACCCGTTCGCCCAGGTGGGCCAGACCGCCTTCCACCACCAGCATCGTGCCGTCCGGGAGGTAGCCGACCCCCTGATCCGCCTCCCTCCCCTCCTTGACCACATCCACCTCCAGCTTTTCCCCGGGAACCAAGGCCGGTCGGAGAGCCGTCGCCAACTGGTTGAGGTTGAGCACGATCAGTCCCTCGATCTGAGCCACCCGGTCCAAGTTGTAGTCAACGGTCAAGAGGGCCGCGCCCTGCTCGCGAGCCAGCCGCACCAACCGGGCGTCGACATCGGGCATGGATGGGTAATCAGTCTGGGGAAATTCGAGATCGAGACCCGGCAGCGAGCGCAGCTCCTCCAGCATGGCCAGTCCGCGCCGACCTCGAGCCCGGCGGATCGGATCGGCAGAGTCCGCCACCGACTGCAGCTCGGCCAGGACGAATTGGGGCACCTGGAGCTCGTAGAGGCAGAAGCCGGCGCGAGCCAGATCCAGCAGGCGGCCGTCGATGACCGCGCTGGTGTCCACCACGACCCGCGCCAGAGGCGCCGAGGCGACCCCTAGCGGAAGCCCCAGCCGCGAGAGTTCCCGTCGTCGTCGGCGCCCCACGGAGATCCCCAGAGGCACCAGGATGAAGGCCACCCCCACGGCCACCAGCCACCCCAAGCCCCCGGGTAGCCCGGAGGCAATCAGAGCCACCAGGGCAGCGATAACCAGGGCGACGACGACCCCCGCTAGAGCCCCGATTAGCTCGGGAAGGGGAACCGTAGCCAGCTCTTCCTCGGCCCAGATGTAGGGACGCACGCTGAGTGCTGGGCCGAGCAGGTACCCGACGCCGCACCCCAGCCCCAGCCCCAGGACCAGCACCACCGTCTTGATCTCCCAACCGGAAAGGGGGGACTTGAAGATTTTGAGGATCACCGTGGCGTACAGGGTCCCCAGCACCGCGCCCACCGACATGCCCAGCAGGCTGGCGATCCGAGACGCGCGCCTGGTCCCTGGGCGCTCGCCCTTCGTCGGAACGGCGCTGTCGGCGGCGGCTACGGTTCCGGGTGCCTCCCCGGGCTCAGACGGGTCCGCCACCCTCGCCGCCACTGGGACCGGCGGCTCCCGCCCCGGCCGGCTCGGCAGCTGGGGGTACTTCTTCGACTAATTCGGGAGGCGGCGGCGGCCCCGGCACCACGTGAGTCCGGATGTTGCCGTCCTCCACGTCGATGGTGACCAAGTCCCCGGGCGAGAATAGGATCTTCAGCAGCTCCTCGCTGAGCGGGTCTTCGATGTCGGTTTGAATGACCCGGCGCAGGGGGCGAGCCCCGAACTGCTTGTCGAACCCGCGCTCTGCGAGGAGGTCCTTGGCCTGGTCGGTGACCAAGAGGCTGAGCCCCTGCCGTTGGAGGTGCTCGCGAACCCGAACCAGCATGAGGTCGACAATCTGCCGCGTCTCATGGGTGCGCAGGCGATGAAAGACGACTACCGCATCGACCCGGTTGAGGAACTCGGGACGGAAGGAGCGCTTCAGCTCGTCGGTGATGCGCTCGCGCATCTTGCTGTGCTCTTGGTCCTCGCCGCTGCGGCCGGGAACCCCGGTCTGAAAGCCCATCGACAGGTTGGTTCCGACGCCCTGAATGCCCAGGTTGCTGGTCATGATCACGATGGTGTTGGCGAAGCTGACCGCCTTCCCCTTGGCGTCGGTGAGCCGGCCGTCCTCGAGGATCTGCAAGAGCATATTGAAGAAGTCAGGGTGGGCCTTCTCGATCTCATCGAAGAGGACCACGCTGTAGGGTCGGCGGCGGACCGCCTCGGTCAGCTGCCCGCCCTCGTCGTAGCCCACGTAGCCGGGCGGCGAGCCCACCAGCCGGGCGGTGCTGTGCCGCTCGGCGAACTCCGACATGTCGAGCCGGATCAGGGCATCGTCGTTGTCGAACAGGAAGGAGGCCAGCGAACGCGCCAGCTCGGTCTTGCCCACCCCCGTGGGGCCCAAGAATATGAAGGATCCGATCGGGCGGCGGGGGTCCTTGAGCCCCGCTCTGGCCCGTCGCACCGCTTGGCAGACGATCTTGACTGCCTCATCCTGGCCAATCAACCGCTTGTGGATCTCTGACTCCATCGCCAGAAGCCGCTGGGTCTCCGCCTCCACCAGCCGGCTGACCGGCACCCCCGTCCAGGAGGACACGATGTCCGCGATGTGCTCCTCGTTGACCTCGGGCACCGTCTTTCCCAGTTCATCGCGCCAGGCGGCCTCCTCGATCGCGTACTCCGCCTTGAGCAGCTTGGCCTCCTCGTCTAACTTGGTGGCGGACTCGTAGTCCTGCTTCTCGACGGCGTCGTCCTTGCGGGTCTGGAGCGCGCGCACGTGCCGCTGCTTGGCGCGCAGTTCCGGCGGGGTGGTGGTCAACTTCATCCGCACCCGAGCCGAAGCTTCATCGATGAGGTCGATCGCCTTATCCGGCCACGAGCGGTCGCTGACGTAGCGCCCGGAGAGCTCGGCTGCGGCTCTCACCGCAGCATCGCTGATGGTCACCCGGTGGTGCTTCTCGTACAGGCTGCGCACCCCGTGGAGGATCTCCACCGTCTCCTCCAGCTTGGGCTCCTCCACAAAGACCGGCTGGAAACGCCGCTCCAGCGCAGCATCCTTCTCGATGTACTTGCGGTACTCGTTGATGGTGGTCGCGCCGATGCACTGGATCTCACCGCGGGCTAGGGCCGGCTTCAGGATATTGGCGGCGTCGATGGCCCCCTCGGCGGCGCCGGCTCCCACCAGGGTGTGCAGCTCGTCGATGAACAGCACCACCTCCTTCGACGAGCGGATCTCGTCGAGGATCTTCTTGAGCCGCTCTTCGAACTCGCCCCGGTACTTGGTCCCCGCCACCAGGCCGCCCATGTCCAAAGTGAGGACCCGCTTGTTGGCGAGAGACTCGGGGATCTCCTGGTTCACGATCGCCTGGGCCAGCCCCTCGGCGATCGCGGTCTTGCCCACTCCCGGCTCGCCGATGAGGGCGGGATTGTTCTTGGTGCGTCGGGAGAGGATCTGCACCACCCTCTCGATCTCCATCTCCCGGCCGATGACCGGGTCCAGCTGGTTCTTGGTCGCCAGTTCGGTGAGGTCACGGCAGAACTGGTCCAGCAACGGGGTCTTGCTCGACTTCTTGCGTTCCGGCGGCGGCTCGTCCTCAAGCCCCTGCTCCTTGAGCAGCGAGTCCAGCTCATGGCGGACTTTGTCCAAGCTGGCACCGAGGTCCTCCAGCACGTGGGCGGCGATGCCCTCGCCTTCGATCAGAAGTCCGAGCAGCAGGTGCTCAGTGCCGACGTAGGTGTTGTTCATCCGCTTCGCCTCTTCAAAGGCGATCTCGATCACCTTCTTAACCCGGGAGGTGGGGATGATCTGCTGGACGATGATCCGCTCGTTGCGGCCTAGCACCGAGTCGATGGTGTCCCGCACCTTGTCGATCTCGACCCCCAGGTTCGACAGCACCTTGGCCGCCAGTCCCTCACCCTCCCGCAGCAGCCCCAGCAGCAGGTGCTCGGTGCCGATGTACGAGTGGTGGGACTTCTCCGCCTCGTCCTGCGCCAGAGTCAGGACCTTCTTGGCCTTCTCGGTAAAGCGCTCAAACGGGTACACGGATCATCTCCTTGAGCCCGATGGGAAGACGGTCGGCAGCGCAGGCTGCCGCCATGGCTGGAATGGCTCGCGGGCTCGGGGCGGGGCCGATCACCAGCGCATTATGCCCAATTCGGGCCCCTCGAACCCCGAGGCTTCTCCTCGTTCGCCCGCTTGACTCAGGGCAGCTCCCGAGCGGCGGTGGCTGAGATGGAGGCATGAGGTCCAATCCAAGGAGTCGGGAAGCCGGCAGCTAGGGGGGCGGCGCGTCCTCGACGCCACTCAACTTCTGCCGCAGGCCGGCGACGTTCACGCCCAGCGCCACCAGCACCTGAACTGCTGGCTCCGACTCCTCCGCGGTGATGGCGAGCAGCAGATGCTGAGTGTCCACCCGTTCGGTGGGTCCGCGCTCCGCCTCCTGGGGAGCCACCCTGTTTACCGCCTTGCGGAGTCCGCTAGTAGGCAGCACGCTCTGCACCGCGAGCCGGCGGGAAGTAGTCCATCCAGTCCGGGCCAACGCCTGGCGCACCCGCGCCAAGTCCACTCCTACCGCGAGCAGCACCTGGGCGGCGGTGCCTTCACCTTGACGTACCAGACCCGCCAGGAGATGCTCGGTACCGATGTAGCCCACAGCAGATTTCACCGCCTCCTCCTCGGCGAGCGCCAGGGCGCTCATAGCCTCGCTGGTGAAGCAGCCGAGCGTGCTCAATTCGCGGCGGCAGGGCAAGAACGATTCCCGCGCCGGGCGGCCGCGGTACCCGAGCTCTCCCCACCGAGCAGCCCCACCGATTGGCAGGCGCACCCCGATGCTGTCCTCATCCACCTGCTGCGGCAGGTGGTCTCGCACCTTCTCGACGTCAACGCCCAGGTTCTCCAGCACGTGGGCGGCGATGCCCTCGCCCTCGATCAGCAGACCCAGCAAAAGGTGCTCAGTGCCGACGTGAGTGTTGTTCATCCGCTTCGCCTCTTCAAAGGCGATCTCGATGATCTTTTTGACGCGGGAGGTGGGGATGATCTGCTGGACTCTGATCTCTTCGTTGCGGCCCAGCACCGAGTCGATGGCATCCCGCACCTTGTCGATCTCGACGCCCAGGTCCGAGAGTGCTCGGGCGGCCAGCCCGTCGGGCTCTCGCAACAGCCCGAGCAGGAGGTGCTCGGTGCCGATGAAGGAGTGGTGGGACTTCTCCGCCTCGTCTTGGGCGAAGGTCAGGACCTGCTTGGCCTTTTCGGTGAAGCGCTCAAACGGGTACACCGCTCGCTCCCTTGCCAACCCAGGATCTGCCAAACCGCGCCTGGCCTGATTCTGCCGCCTTGCAAGTCAGCTGGCAATGCCATACCTGCTTTGGCAATAGACCCGAGACGGAACCCCACGGCTAGCGCCAGCGTCGGGTCAGCGCCCAGCGGGGCGCGGCGGACTAGGCCTCTTCGCTCTCGCGGTGCTCGGCTGCCTCATCGGCGGTGGGGCCTTCCCCCACCTCCGCGGTCCCCTCGGCCTTCGCCGAGTCTTCCGCATTAGGCTCGGCCAATTCCACAGCGGCAGGGCTCACCTCAACCTCCGGGGTCCCCTCGGCCTCCGCTGCGTCTTCGGCATCCGCTGCGTCTGACTGCTCAGCGGCAAGGCTCCCCTCGACCTCCGGGGTTGCGTCGGCCTCCGCTGCGTCTTCGGCCTCCGCTGCGTCTGACTGCTCAGCGGCAAGGCTCCCCTCGACCTCCGGGGTCGCGTCGGCCTCCGCTGCGTCTTGGGTCTCCGCCGCGGCCGCCACCTTGGCCCGGCTGCGCCTGGGCTTGGCCACGGGCTCGGGCTCCGGACTGGAATCCTCGTCCATGTCCGGCTCGTAGTCGGCGGCGGCGGCGTAGTCCTGGTCGCCCGGAATCTCCTCCGGGGGCAGGTGAGCGGGCCGGGGCAGAAGCTGACGGTAGGAGAGCGAGATCCGGCGGCGGGTACGATCCGCTTGGAGCACGATCACCTTGACCGTGTCGCCGACCCGCAGCACGTCTTCGGTCCGCTCGACATGCTCCCAGGAGAGCTCACTGATGTGGAGCAGCCCTTCGACCCCGTCGGCGATCTGCAGGAAGGCCCCGTACTTCTTGGTCTTGGTGACAATGCCCTCGATCTCGGTGCCGGCCGGGAAGCGGGCCTCGATGCTGTCCCAGGGGTCGTCGCTCATCTGCCGCAACGAGAGTGAGATGCGCGATAACTCAGGATCCAGCTTGATCACCTTGACGGTGACCTCGTCGCCCACCGCCAGCATGTCCGAAACGTTGCTGACCCGATCCCACGAGAGCTCGCTGATGTGGATCAGACCATCCGCGCCGCCCAGATTGATGAAGGCGCCGTAGGAGGTGAGCCCGCTGACCCGGCCGGTGACCACGTCGCCCACGCTGAGCCGCTCGAAGAGCTCTTCTCGCTGCCGGGCCCGGTCCTCGTCCTGGGCCGCCCGCTGGCTGACGATCAGTCGGTTGCGCTTTCGATTGACTTCCAGAATCTTGACCATGATCTGCTGGCCAACTAGGTCCATCAGATTGCCGGAGTGGGTACGCGCCACCTGGGAGCTGGGCAGGAAGCCCCGCAAGCCCATGATGTTGACGATCAGGCCGCCTTTGTTCTGCTCGCGAACCTCGGCCTCGACCCCCTCCCCCGAGCTCTCCTTCTCGGCCGCCTTGGCCCAGATGCCCTCAGCTCGCGCCCGGCGCAGGCTCAGCACTACGTTGCCGTCCTCGTTTTCGGACTGGAGGACGTAGACCTTGATCTTGTCCCCCGGGTTGAGGGTCACGGATTCCTCGGCCCGCCCGGTCAACTCCCGGTTGGAGATGACCCCCTCGGACTTGGCCCCGATGTCAACTAGCACCTCGTCGGGATCGACCCGGACGACGGTTCCGTCGACGATGTCCCCGTAGGTCAAGGTTCGGATGGATTCAGCGCTGGTGCGCAGGTACTCCTCCATGGAGCTGAAGATGGTCAGCTCCTCGGCGGGTGCCTCAGTGGCGAGCTCGGACAACGGCCTGTTGAATCCTCCAGAACAGCGTCATTGGCGCGCTTAAGCAGAGCGCCAGCGCGGGCGAGAGTATAGCAGCGATCCTCCGAGATCCACCCGATCGTGGTGGCCGCCGGAGTCAAGATCGCGAGCCCGCTTCCGGCCCAGAATGGCAGACTGGAGAGGCCCCGGACCGCCGCGGTGGACCGGATCGAGTGGACGGACCCAAAGGAGACATCAGTGAGCGTAGCCCCCACCCAACAGATCTATCAGTACCGCGAGGTCGATTCCCTAGAAGAGGTGAACCGACTGGCCGCCGAGGAGGGCTTCGATTTGTTCCAGGCGGTGGCTCTCGATGGGCAGCTACGCTTCGTGGTCCGCCGCGTGCGCGACTCCGAGTTGGGCCGTCGAGTGGGCTTTGCCGGCTCGGCCTCGGGCCACTAGCCGGTCAGCTGGCTGCCACCACCTTCATGGCCAGGTCGAGGGCGGGGGCACTGTGGGTGAGTCGCCCCACCGAGATGTAGTTCGGTCGGGCGGCGGCGTAGGCGGCCAGGTTCTCCAGGCGCACCCCGCCGCTGACCTCAACCTCGGCTTGGTTACCGACCAGAGCAACCGCCTCCCGCACCTGCGCCGGGGTGAAGTTGTCCAGCAGCACCCGACCGACGCCGAATCCCAGGGCCGTGGCCAACTCCGCCTGCGAGCGCACCTCGACCTCCACCTCCCGGGCTGGGTACCGGCGGGTGGCCCGGCCCAGGGCCGCCTCCAGGCCCCCGGCCAGGTCCACGTGGTTGTCCTTGATGAGGATCGCGTCGTAGAGACCCATCCGGTGGTTCCGGGCTCCCCCGATGCGAGCGGCGTACTTCTCCAGCCGGCGGAGACCCGGCACTGTCTTGCGGGTGTCCAGGATCTCCACCCCGAAGGGACGCGCCACCTCGACGAACTGGGCGGTGAGGCTGGCGATCCCCGACAGGTGTTGCAGAAAGTTGAGGGCGGTCCGCTCGCCCGCCAGGACCCCAACGGCCCGGCCCGTCACCCGCATCGCCACACTGCCATCCCCGAGCGGTGCGCCGTCCTGAAGCAGGTCGGAGCACTCGATTGAGGTATCGAGCTGGCGAAAAACCTCGTGGGCCAGGGCCAGCCCGCAGAGCACCCCCGAATCCCGGGCGATCACCTGGGCCGTGCCGCGCTGGCCCGCCTCGAGGACGGCGTCGCCGGTGAGGTCGATGCCGCGGTAGTCCTCGGCGAGGGCCAGTTCCACCACGGCGGTGATCTCAGCCGGGTCGAGCTGGCTCAATCGGCCTGAACTCCAGAGGCGCACCGCGCCTTTGGATCACGGCGCCGAGGAATCGACGCTCTACCGCGGGATGGTCCTGCCGGAAGTGAGCCCCTCGGCTCTCTTCCCGATAGTGGGCAGCTTCCACCAGCAGCGCGCTGGTGCCCAGCATGCCGCGCAGCTCACTGAGCCGGGGCTCGACGGGCAGCTCCGGCACCTGCTCCGCCAGCTGGGCCAGCTGCCCAGCGGTCCGGGCCAGACCCGCCTGGTCGCGGACGATTCCGGCGCCGCTCCACATCGCCTCCTGGAGCCGGCGCCGGAATCCGCCTAGCTGCTCGGGGGCCAAGTCCTCAAGCTCCAGCTGTCCCGGCGGCTCGGGAGGATCGAGGCGGGCCCGCTCACCCGCTCCGAGGACCGCCTCGACCGCCCGGGCCGCGAACACCAGCGACTCCAAGAGGCTGTTGCTGGCGAGTCGGTTGGCTCCGTGGACCCCGGTCGAGGCGACCTCTCCGGCGGCGAACAGGCCCGGGACGGTGGTGGCGCCGAAGAGGTCGGTTCGCAGTCCCCCCATTTGGTAGTGGGCGGCGGGCGCCACCGGGATCGGCTGCTTGGAGAAGTCGATTCCATGGCCGGCGCAGGTGGCCACGATGTTGGGGAAGCGGACCCGCGCCTGGGTGGCTCCGATGGGCCGCAGGTCGAGCCAGACGTTGTCCAGAGACCGCTCGGCCATCCGCTCGCTGATCGCGCGAGCGACCACGTCGCGACCCGCCAGCTCCCCGGCCGGGTCGGCTTGGAAGAGGAACCGCTCCCCCAGATCGTCAACCACCAGTGCCCCTTCACCGCGGACTGCCTCCGAGATCAGGAAGGGAGGGGCTCCGGGTAGCGCCAAGGCGGTGGGATGGAACTGGACGAACTCCAGGTGGGCGATCTCGGCCCCTGCCTGGTAGCCGAGCCAGACCCCGTCCCCGGTGGAAGGCTCGGGATTGGTGGTGTAGCGGTAGAGCCGGCCCAGCCCTCCGGTGGCCAGAAGCACCGCCCCCGCCTCCAGGCGGCGGATCGCTGGCTGGCGCATCGAGATCGCCTCCACCCCCCAGCAACTTCCGTCGCTGATCAACAGGCGCCGGACCAAGTGCTCTTCCAAGATCAACTCCACCGAACCCGCGGCCCGCCGGGCCAATAGCTCCTCCACCTCCTTGCCGGTGGCATCGCCGCCGGCATGGACGATCCGCGACCGGGAGTGGGCCGCCTCCTTGGCCACCAGCAACACCCCGTCCTGGGTGTCGAAGTGAACCCCCAGCTCGATCAACTCGCGGATCCGCCCGGGTCCCTCGTCCACCAGGACCTCGACCGCCCGGGGATCGCAGAGCCCTCGGCCGGCCGCGATGGTGTCAGCGGCGTGGAGCAGCGGGCTGTCGTCCGGGTCGACCGCCGCGGCGATGCCGCCCTGGGCGTAGCGGCTGCTGCACTCCTGCATGGTCGCCTTGGTCAGGACCGCGACCCTGAGACCTGAGTGAGCGGCCTTGACCGCGGCGAAGAGGCCGGCGATCCCGCTTCCGACCACCACCAGGTCGAAGCGGCGCGGGGAGGCGTCGACCGAGACCGGCTGACCCATCACTCAGCGGCTCGGGCGCGGCGGCGAGGCGAGCAGCGAGGTGTCGATCAGATGGACCCCGTCAATCTCGGCGGCCACCATCACCCGGGAACCTCCCTCGGCCACCGTCACCGGCTGAAAGTCCAGCGGGTTCACGATCCCAGCGTAGTCGCGTTGAGCCTGAGGCTCGCTATCGATGACCCGAGCGGCGGCCCGAGCCAGCTCGGCCCCGGAGCCCACCCCCGCGGAGAACTGACGCGCCGCCTCCAGCAGTGCCTGGGAAAGGCAGCGCGCCGCCCGGCGTCCCGGCCCCGACAGCAGCTGGTTTCGGCTGCTGAGCGCGACCCCGTCCAGGTCGCGCACCGTCGGACAGATGGACACCTCCGCACCCAAGTCCAGGTCCCGGGCCAGCCGGGATACCACCGCCGCTTGCTGCGCATCCTTTTCGCCGAAGTAGGCTCGGCAGGGCCCGGTCGCCGCCAGCAGCTTGGTGACCACCGTCGCCACCCCCGCAAAGTGGCCGGGCCGCCGCTCAGCCTCCCAGAGCTCTCCCCCAGCGTCCACCATCACCTTGGTCGCGAAACCCTCCGGGTAGAGCGTCTCGACCTCCGGGCAGAAGCAGACATCTACCCCCTGCTCGGCGAGAAGCCCCAGATCCGCCTCCAGCTGGCGAGGGTAGCCCAGGTAGTCCTCCCCGACCCCGAACTGCAGGGGATTGACGAAGATGGAGACCACCACCTTGGAGCAGTCCCTCTGGGCCGCCGCTACCAGCGACAGGTGGCCGGCGTGAAGTGAGCCCATCGTCGGCACCAGCCCCACCGGCTGGCCAGATCCGGTCCACCGGGCGGTCAGCTGGCGCAGTTCACCGGGCGTCGTCACCAGCCGGGGCAGGGCCGCTCGCCGGCTGACGACCGCCGCCGCGGCCGCTTCCGGCTCACCCATAGCCGTGCCCCGGATCGGGGAAGGTACCCGCCTCCACCTCTGCTTGGAATCGGCTGGCGGCCGCGGCCATCTCCTCGCCTAGCGCCGCGAACCGCTTGACGAACTTGGGCACCGGGCCCACGGTGAGGCCGAGCATGTCGTGGACCACTAGGACCTGGCCGTCGCAGGCGGCTCCGGCCCCGATTCCGATGGTGGGAATCGAGGCGGCCGCGGTGAGTTCGCCGGCCAGCTCGGCCGGGATCCCCTCCAGAACCACAGCGAAGGCCCCCGCCTGCTCCAGCCCGGTGAGAGCCTCGCGGATCCGGGCGGCCTGCGCCTCGCCCCTCCCCTGGACCCGGAGGCCGCCCAGGGCGTGGACGCTCTGGGGAGTCAGGCCCAGATGGCCCATCACCGGAATGCCCCGCTCCACCAGGTGGGCTACTACCTCCAGCATCGGTCCGCCGCCTTCCAGCTTGACCGCCTGCATGGCGCCCTCCTGGAGGAGTCGACCCGCCGATCTGGTGGCGTCATCCAGCCCCAGGTGATACGAGAGAAAAGGCAGGTCACCGACCAGCAGGGCCCGCCGAGTGCCTCGAGCCACCGCCTTGGCGTGGTGAATTACCTCGTCCAGGGTGACCGGGATGGTGTCGTACCCACCGTCCCGCAGCCGGTGACCGAGCATGACGCCGCCCAGAGAGTCCCCGACCAGCAGCACCGGGATCCCGGCCTGATCTAGCCAGCAGGCGGTGGTGTAGTCGTATGCCGTCAGCATGGCGAAGCGCTGGCCGTCACGCTTCCACTTGGCCAGGTCGGTGATCTGGATCGGCTTGCGTCCTACCAGCTGTTCATCCACCGGTCAGCCTCCTTGCCCAGTCCGGTCGGCCGGCCCAGTCCTGGCCGCCTCCTGGATCGATGCATACAGATGTGCCAGCGCGGGATCGAATCGACCCAGGGCCTGGCGATGGGCGCTCACGGTGGCGCCGTCTCGGCGCTGCTGAGGACCGCTCAGCCCCAGCACCGGCCCGAGCCGAAGGACATTCCGAGCGCTGGCCCAGTGCAGGGCTCGGAGTCCGTCCCCGAGCTCGGCGCCGCCGCCGGCGGCGGTCCCGAGCTGCTCCGCCAGCTGTTCGAGCAGAACCGGCAGCACCCCTGCGAAGACGGCCGCGGCATGGTACAGGGGACGGTCGACCGCGCCCATCTCGATCACCCGGCAGTCGATAAGTCGCGCCAGCTCCAGGAGCTCCTCTCGCGCCGCGGGGTCAGCCTCGAGCGAGATGAAGGTCTGGTCCAGACAGGAGGGGTCGCCATCCGGCACCGGGGCCAGGGGATGAAAGACCCCGAGCCGAATGCCCCTAGCCGAGAGTGGGGCTAGGGGCCCCAGTCCCTGGCTTCCCGAGCAGTGAGCGACCACCCGGTCATGGAGATCCGGGCCGGATCCCAACTCCTCGGCCAGCGGCTCAATCTCGGAGTCCGGCACACAGAGCAAGGTGAGGCGCGAGGCCGCCAGAACCTCGGCGGCACTGCCGGCGAGCCTCCACCCGACTTCCTGGGCCAGGACCGAGGCCCGAGCCGGAGTCCTAGAGAAGATCAGGCCGGGTGGCGCGCCGAACCGCGCCAGGCGGCCGGTGATCGCCCGGGCCAAGCGCCCGGCACCGACGATTCCATAACCCACTTCCGTCTCGGTCACCTCAGGGATCCAAGCGGATTGAGGTCGTACCTCTAGGCCCCACGGGCCGCCGTTCATGGTAAGCGCCGCGCCGAGAATTAGCTCCCCGCCCTTGGGCGGCGGTCAGCTGGCGGCCGACTGGTCCTCCTCGGCCTGCTGGATCACTTCGTCCATCTCCTTGCGGTCCATCGACTCCACCTCGATCAGGTGGTCAGCCAGGGCCTGCAGGGTGTGGCGCCTCAGGGTGAGCACCTTCTTGGCGGTCAGGTAAGCGTTATCCACCAGGGAGTGCACCTCTTGATCAATCTCCCCGGCCACCTCTTCTGAGTAGTTGCGCTGCTCGCCGAGGTCCCGGCCCAGGAACACCAGCTCCTCTTTGGTGCCGAAGGCCAAGGGTCCCAACTTTTCGCTCATCCCCCACTCGGTCACCATCCGCCGGGCTAGCTTGGTGGCCTTGCCGATGTCGTCCGAGGCTCCCGTCGTGATGTTGGCGTCCCCCAAGATGAGCTCCTCCGCCACCCGGCCGCCCAAGATCCCCGCCAACTGGTCGGTGAGCTCCGCCTTGCTGACCAACACCTTGTCGTGCTCCGGCAGCGCCATGGTCCAACCCAAGGCCATGCCCCGGCTGACGATGCTGATCTTGTAGGGGGGATCGCAGTGCGGCAGGGTCCGCATCACCAGAGCGTGACCCATCTCGTGGTAGGCGATCACCGCCTTCTCCTGGTCGGTGATGCGCCGGGACTTGCGCTCGGGACCGGCCAGGACCCGGGCTATTGCCTCCTCCAGCTCCGGCATGGAGATGACCTTCTTGTTCTGGCGGGCGGCCAGGATCGCCGCCTCATTGATCAAGTTGGCCAGGTCGGCGCCGCTGAAGCCGACTGTCTGCTTGGCCAGTACCTCCAGGTCCACCGAGGTGTCGAGCGGCTTGTTGCGGGCGTGCACCTTGAGGATGTCCACCCGGCCCCGGATGTCCGGGCGATCCAGGGTCACGTGGCGGTCGAAGCGGCCCGGGCGCAACAGGGCCGGGTCCAGCACGTCCGGGCGGTTGGTGGCCGCGATCACGATCACGTGGGTGTTGGTCTCGAACCCGTCCATCTCCACCAGAAGTTGGTTGAGGGTCTGCTCTCGCTCATCGTGGCCGCCGCCCAGCCCGGCCCCGCGCTGCCGGCCGACGGCGTCGATCTCATCCACGAAGACGATGCAGGGGCTGTTCTTTTTGGCTTGGTCGAAGAGGTCGCGGACGCGGCTGGCGCCGACCCCTACAAACATCTCCACGAACTCGGAGCCCGAGATGCTGAAGAAGGGCACGCCCGCCTCTCCGGCGACCGCCTTGCTGAGCAGGGTCTTGCCGGAGCCGGGCGGTCCCACCATCAGCACCCCCTTGGGGATGCGGGCCCCCAGCGCGGTGAAGCGCTCCGGGTACTTGAGAAACTCGACGACCTCGCTGAGTTCCTGTTTGGACTCGTCCACCCCGGCGACGTCAGCGAAGGTGACCTCGGGCTTGTCGCCGGCCACCAATCGGGCCCGGCTGCGGCCAAAGGAAAGCGCCTGATTATTTCCGCTCTGGCTCTGGCGGAGCATGAACCAGATGAAGGCCAGGATCACCAGCACGATGATCACGTTGGGCAGGATCAGGGTTAGAAACACGTTGTCTGAACTAGGCGCCTGAATCGAGTAGTCGCTGTAGCCGTACTTACTGAACAGGCTAGCCGGGTCACTGCTGTCGATGACTGACTGGTACTCAACCCCACCGACGGTCCACCAGTTCACCGACTCCTCGGAGTTGACGACCTCTGCCTGGCGGGTAGTCGAAATGATCGGCTGGCCGGCCGGCACCGGCTTGCCCTCGGACTTCAGCTGGTAGTTGGCCAGCGCCTGCTGAAGCTGCCCGGTGGAGCGGGTGGGAATGGTCTTGCTCGGCGTCATCCGCCAAGCCAGGACGGCGATCGCCAGGAGCGCAATAAAAACGACCGCATAGGCGACGGCCCGGCGCTGGCGTGGCATCCGGCCGATTGTACGCAGTCATCTGAGGCGCCCCTCGCTTCGAAGTGATGAACGCCGGCCCCGAGTCGACGCGCCGCCGCCGGGTCATCCCCGGCGCCCGGATCTGGCTGACCGCCAGTCCCGGGACCGGTAAGTGGCGGTACCTGGATTTGAACCAGGGACACCTCGGTTATGAGCCGAGCGCTCTAACCCCTGAGCTATACCGCCGTTGCCCGCGGCCTCGGGTGGATGAGCGTTGCGGCGCCAAGATTCGAACTTGGGACCTTCGGGTTATGAGCCCGACGAGCTGCCACTGCTCCACGCCGCGCCGAGATTGTACGCGACCAACCCCAGCACGTCAAAGTTCATCGCCAGGTCGGCGCGGACCGCCAGTGGTGTCGCTTGGACCGCGCCTAGTTCAGGCTGCGGGAGGAATTGGACCCAAGAGCGCCTGGGCCAGAGCTTGGGCAGTCTGGCCGACTTCGGCCGCCCCCTGCTGGATCGCGACCGGGCCTGCCGCTTCGACCGGGTTCTCCACGGCGTAGACCTTCTCCCCCGGCGCCACCAACCCCTGGGAGCGGGCGATCTCCGCCTGCGCGGCCGCCGAGGCCGCGGTCCCGAGCTCCTCGCGTTGTGCCTGGACCTGGCGGCTCAGGCTTTGGGACTGGTTCGCCAGGGTGACCACCTGGCGGCGCAGGCTGGCATCCGTGCCCAGACCGCGATACAGACTGAGCGCGATCCAGAGGCCCGCGACGGCCACAATCAACAGCACCGCGTGGCGATGGCCCAGGGAGTGGCCCCGCCGGAAAAGCCGCCAGCGGATGCGCAGCTCTCGGATTAGCCCCGCGATGGGCCCGTCGCCGTCCGCTCGATCCTGGTTCAACGTAAGGTGGGTGTGACTGGGCAGACAGCAGGCGCCAGGGCCCGCTCGTCCGGGTGAGTATACGGCCGCAGGATCCTCTCGGGAAGGGTCCGGCCGACTTCGGCCCTACTTCGACGCGTCGGCTGGAGGGTTAGCCGGCCCAGCGGCGGCCTGCCGCCGTTCTTGCACTTCAGTCTGGCGCCAGGCCGCCCGGCGCTGGGCCGCCACCCGCCGGAGGGCGCCCTCGGCATCGACTTGGTGCTGGCCTGCCAGGGCCACCACCCAGAAGAGCAGCTCGCCGACCAACTCCTCCGCCGATCCCCCGGCTTGCGAGCCCGCAGCCAACTGGCCCAAGGCGGTGGCGGCGGCCAGCGCGGGATTCGGGCCCGCGCCGGTCGGCACGCCGGGCTCCGACCCCCGGTCCTGGCGCCGTTGGATGGCGGCGGCCAGGGCCAGAGCGGGCAACGATCTGGGGATTCCGTCGAGCGCGGACTCTCGCTCCGGCTTCTCCTGCCGCTTGAGCTCCTCCCAGTTGCTCAGCACCTGCGCCACCCCGGCGACCTCCAGTTCGCCGAAGACATGCGGATGCCGGCCGATCATTTTCTCGGTGGCGGCCCGGGCCACGTCTCCGATGTCGAAGCTCCCCTGCTCGGCGGCGATCGCCGAGTGCATCGCCACCTCCACCAGGAGATCACCGAGCTCTTCCGCCAGCTCCTCCGGGCTGCCCTCCTCCACCGCTTGGATCGCCTCGTAGGTCTCCTCCAAGAGAAAGGGAACCAGCGTTTGATGGCTCTGGGCGCGGTCCCAGGGACAGCCCCCCGGCGCCCGCAGTTGCTCCATCACCTCGAACAGCTGGCGCAACTGCTGGAGGTCGTCGTCGGTCACGCGCTGGCCAACTGGGCCATCCGGTCAGCCCGGGCCTGACCCAGCTTCCGGAGGATGCCCATCAGCAGATCGGGCCAGCTGTCACCCACCAACTGGACCCGGAGACGGAATCGGTTGCTGCTGGCCTCCAGCGCCCGGCCGGGCCCCGCGCCGGCCAGGTCGCTGAGAGGCAGGCCGTGGCCCGGTTCGAAGCTGATCACCACGTCGTCCTGGTCGGTCTCGACCGACCGGGCTCCCACCTCCGCCGCCAGGAGCCGGATCCGCAGGGCCAAGATCAGATTCTCCAGCTGCTCCGGCCGCGGCCCGAAGCGCTGGCGGAGGTTGCGGGCGCTCTCATCCAACTCACTCTCGGTGGTCGCCCCGGCCAGCTGCTGGTAGATTCGCAGGCGCAAGCGCTCGTCGGGGACGTACTCCGGCGGCAGCAGGGCCGGGAACGGTAGGTTCACGGCCACCTGGGCCGGCGACTCGGCCAGCTCCTGGCCTCTGGCCTGCAGCACCGCCTGCCGGAGCAGGTGGTTGTAGGTCTCGAGGCCGACCGCCGCTATGTCGCCGTGCTGGGCCTCCCCCAGCACGTTGCCCGCGCCCCGGATCTCCAGGTCCTTGAGGGCCAGGGCGAAGCCCGAGCCGAGGTCTTGCAGATCGGCGACCACATCGAGCCGCTTGTCGGCCCGCTCCGTGAGCGACCGCTGCGGGTCGTAGAGGAAATAGGCGTAGGCCCGCTGCCCAGATCGGCCCACCCTACCGCGGAGCTGATAGAGCTGCGAGAGGCCCATCCGGGAGGCGTCGTCGACGACCAGGGTGTTGGCGTTGGGGATGTCCAGGCCGTTCTCGATGATGGTGGTGCAGCAGAGCACGTCCACCTCCCCGGCCATGAACGCCACCATCACCTTGGCCAGGGCACCCTCGTCCATCTGCCCGTGGGCAACGGCCACGCGGGCGTCGGGCACCAGCTCTCGCAGCCAGTCCACCTCCCGCTGGATGGTCTGAATTCGGTTGTGCACGTAGTACACCTGGCCTTGCCGAGCCAGCTCGCGGCGGATGACGTCCTGGACCAGCCCCTCCTCCTTGGCGGTTACGTAGGTGCGGATCGGCAGCCGGCCCTCCGGCGGGGTCCGCACCACCGAAAGGTCCCGGATCCCGGCCAGCGCCATGTGCAGGGTCCGGGGAATCGGGGTGGCCGAGAGCGACAGCACGTCGACCGCGGTCCGCAGCTGCTTCAGCCGCTCCTTCTGGAGCACCCCGAAGCGCTGCTCCTCGTCCAGGACCACCAGCCCGAGGTTCTTGAAGCGCACATCGCGCTGGAGCAGTCGGTGGGTGCCGATCACGATGTCCACCGTGCCCGCCGCAAGGCCGCCCAGCACCACTAGGGCCTCCTCGTCCGAGCGCATTCGCGAGAGCTGCTCCACGGTGATCGGGAAGGCCGCCAGCCGCTCTAGGAAAGTCAGGTGGTGCTGCTGGGCCAAAACCGTGGTGGGCACCAAGACCGCCACCTGGTAGCCGTCCTCTACCGCCTTGAAGGCGGCCCGCAGCGCGATCTCGGTCTTGCCGAACCCCACGTCTCCGCAGAGGAGCCGATCCATGGGCCGGGGCGACTCCATGTCGCGCTTGATGTCGTCGAGGACCAGCAGTTGATCCCGCGTCTCCTGGTAAGGGAACGACGACTCCAGTTCCTGCTGCCAGCGCGAGTCGGGGGCGAAGGCATGGCCCTGCGCCTCCAGCCGGCGGGCGTAGAGCTCGACCAGCTCTTCGGCGATTTGGTCCACCCGCCGCCGCACCGAGCGCCTGGTGCGCTCCCACTCCCCGGTCCCCAGCCGGGAGAGTTGTGGATGTTCGCCGCCGCCCCCGGAGTAGCGCTCGATCCGGTCCAGGTGCTCGACCGGCACGTAGAGCTTGTGGCCGTCGGCGTACTCCAGCTGCATGTACTCTCGCTCACCTTCTCCATCGGCGACCCGGCTCATAGAGAGAAAGCGCCCGATGCCGTGGTCTCGGTGGACCACCACGTCCCCCGGCTCCAGCTTGAACCGGAATGCCGCCACGTCGACCCCGGACCCGGTGGCGTGGCGGAGCCTCCCGGCGGCACTGGACTCCGCCCGCCGCACGGTGCGCAACAAAGAGGACGCCCGCCGCTTCTGCAAACCGAAGATGTCGGCGTCGGAGAGAACGGCCAGCCGGAGACCGCTCACCACCAGCCCCACCTCCAGATCGCCCGGGGCCACCACCAGGCCCGCCTCCGGAAGTTCGGTGGCGGAGAGCGAGTAGTCCTCGAGCCGGATTGCCTCCAGGCCCCGCTCCTGGGCCAGCTCCAGGACCCGGTCCTCCTGCATGCCCAGGACCAGAACGGTGCCGGTCGCCCGGCGCAGCTCCCGCACCTGGAGCGCGAACTGGTCAATGTCCCCGGCAAAGGTCGGCGCCCCCGCGATCTCCACGTCGGAGCAGACCGAGGAGTCCTCAACCGGCTCGCGGCGCAGGTCCAGACAACGGGGGCCGACCAGCTCGCCGGCCACCGCCTCCAATGAGGCCACGGTCGAGGGCAGGTCGTGGGGCAGCTCCGCGCGGGCCACCTCGGCCTCGTGGATGGACTCCACCTCGTCGAGCCAGGAGCGGGCGACTTGGTGCAGCCTCTGCCATTGCTCGGTCAAGATGACCGTCCCGGGTTGGAGGTGGCGCAGCAGGGTCTGTTCCGGGTCCGCCAGCAGAGGTCCCAAGGCGTCCGCCGGATCAGGCAGAGTCCCTTCCCGAAGAAGTTCCAGGTCGGACTCCCAGCGTTCCCGAACGTCGTCGCGCAGCGCGGCCAGGTCCAGAGCTGCCAGCCGCTCCGCGGCCAGCGCCAGGGCCGGCCGGTCGAGCGGGAACTCCCGCGCCTGGGTGAGGGCCACGGAGTCGAGTCCCGCCCGCGACCCCTGGGTCTCCGGGTCCAGCCGCCAGAGCCCGGCGACTCGGTCTCCCTCCCACTCGGCCCGCCAGGGCCGGCCCTCGGTTGGAAAACAGTCGATGATCCCGCCGCGGCGGGCGAACTCCCCAGGGAAGGAGACGATCGACTCTTGCCGGTAGCCGGACTCCAGCAGCAAGGCGGCTAGCGCCGCAGGCGCGATCTCCGCCCCGGATTCCAGAGAGCTGCGCCAACTGCCGATCCGCTCCGGGGACAATGTCGGCCGGAGGATCGCCGGCAGCGAAGTGACCACTAGCTGCGGCGCGGGCGAGCGCAGGGCCCGCAGCGTTGCCAAGCGGTGCCGCACCACCTCGCCGGAGGGCGCGATCCGGTCGAAGGGAAGCACGTCCGCCGCCGGGAAGAGCAGCACGTCGGTGTCCGATGTCCAGGTCGAGATCTCCTGCCACACCGGCTCCGGCTCTGCCACCAGCAGGCAGACCGGCAACTGGAGCAAGTCCCGCACCAGGGCCGCTACCAGAGGGGTGGCGGCGTGGATAACTCCCCCGACCGCGCTCGCCGGGGCGCCTCCCTGCAGCCAGTCCTCGAGGCCCGTCCCCAGAGGGAGCGCCGCCATCCGCGCGAGCAGGGTCCGGGGCCGGGCCAGGGTAGCCACCTGAGCAGCGGACCGCGGTGCGGGCTTACTCGGCATCGGCAACGTCCTCGGGATCAACCCGGTTGTACTCGGTCATGGCCTGTTCCAGTCCCACGCTCGCGATGGCCAGGACCGCATCCGCGGCCCGGCGGCAGGCTCGCTCCAAGACCTCCTTCTCCTGCCCCGCCGGCCGGCCCAGCACGTACTCGACGGGGTCTTGCCCCGCCGGCGGGCGACCGATGCCGATCCGCACCCGCGGGAACTCCTGGGAACGCCAATGAGCCTGCAAGGAACGCAGCCCATTGTGCCCGGCGGTGCCTCCTCGCGCCCGGATCCGGAGTCGACCCAGCTTCAAGTCCAATTCGTCGTAGATCACCACCACCGCCGCCAGCGGCACATTGAATTCGCGGGTCAGCCGCGACCCGGCGACTCCGGATTCGTTCATGAAGGTCTTGGGCCGGGCCAGGATCAGCTCCCGCTCCGCGACGATCTGGCGGGCCAGCCACGCCGGACCCCGGTAGGAGCGGAGCTTGACCTGCAACCGCTGGGCGAGGATGCCCAGGGCCTCGGCCCCCACGTTGTGCCGGGTCCCCTCGTAGTCGCCTCCCGGGTTGCCCAGCCCAATCACCAACAAAGGGGCGGCGGCGGTCACGCGGAGGGCTGGAGCTGGGGCACGAGCGGTGCCGATCCCCCGCGCCGGGCGGCGTCCCGGCCTAAGAGCTGCTGGGTGGCCCGGGTCATGTGGGCCGCCGGCCCCGGCTCCCCGTGATCGTGGCCGAGCAGATGGAGCAGCCCGTGAACCGCCAGCAAGCGCAACTCGGCCACCGGGTCGCTGCCGGCCACTTCCGCCTGGAGGACTGCGGTCCGAACCGATATCACCAGGTCACCCAGGAACCCCTCCTCCGACGCAGGCAGCAGAAAATCGCCGCCCCGGCTCGCCCGCGCCGGAAAGGCCAGCACGTCGGTCGTTCGATCCAACCCAGCGAACTCCCGGTTGAGACGACGGACTTCCCTAGGGGTCGTCAGCCGGCAGTTGACACCGGCTGCCCCGAGCTCCAGATCGCCCAGCGCTCCCGTCAGCAGGAGGTCTAACTCCGCCTCCGATGCCAGTTCGCGGTCGGCCTGGGACAGTCCCGGAGCGATCACCACCGTCACCGCTCCCTGGGGGAGGGACGAGAGATCCGGCGCTAAGCCTGCTTGGCCCGGCGCTTGCGCGCGGCCATGATCTTCTTCTTGCGACGGACGCTGGGCTTCTCGTAGAACTCCCGGCGCCGTACCTCGGTGAGGACCCCGTTCTGCTTGATCTTCTTGTTGAAGCGGCGCAGTGCGCTCTCGAACGACTCGCCTTCCCGCAGCTTTACCTCCGACAGCGAAAGTCACCTCCTCAAGCCCAACTAGCCCAGCCCCGGCACGGACCCTTAGCCCTCACCTTTGCGGGTGGCGATTGTATCCGGAACGGCCCGGCTCGGCGGCGCCGGAGAGACATTTTCGGGGCCAGCGGGAAGCAGCGCCTCGCAGAGCAGGCTGAGAGTTCGCTCGGGGTCTTCTTGGAAGAACATGTGGCCGCGGCCAGCGAACCAGGTGAGCAGGGAGCCCTCGATGCCCGCCCGCAGCGCCTCAGCGTTCCCGGGAGGCATGACCACGTCGGCGGTACCCTGGAGGATTAGGGTCGGGGCCTCGATCGTTGCCAGCAAGGCACCGGCGTCGTGATGCCGGGCCGCCTGCCAATGGGCCTGGAAAACCCCTGGACGCAGGGGATGGTGGGCGCGCCAATCGATCGCATCCTCGATGACCTCGGGGTGGGCGGCGCTCCAGCTGGGTTCATAGAGGACTTGGCAGATGATCCGATAGGCCGACGCCGGATCTTTTGCATCTCCGCCCAAGAGGCTTCGAGTCACCTCGGGTGCTGCCCGCACTGCCAGCCGGCCGCCGGGCCCGGTACACCCCAAGACCAATTTGGTGACCAGCCGAGGGTGCCGGATCGCCAGCTGTTGGGCCACCATCCCGCCCATCGATACGCCCATCACCGAGGCGCCCTGGGGAGCTGAGTGGCGCAGCACGCTGGCGGCGTCATCGGCCAGGAGCTCGATGGTGTAGGGGCCGGGAGTGGCCTCGGAGCGCCCGACCCCGCGCTGGTCTAGCACCAGGCACTCGAAATGTTCCGCCATTTGCCGAATGTTCCAGACGAAGGCATGGTGGTCAGTTCCGAGCCCGGGGATCAAGAGGAGCGGAGGGCCTTTGCCCAGCGCGTAGACCGTCAACTCGGTGCCATCACCGGCCTGGACGCGCCGCAGCTCTCCGGCGGCGGGCCACTCCACCTGCCCATGGTATCGGCGCTGGCCGATGCCTCCGAGCTGGGTAAACTCCGCCCATGCCGCTGTTCTTCGTTCCTGCAGGGCAGGTCAGCCCGACCGGAGAGGTGCAAATCCTCGATCGCGACGCCTGGCACATCAGCCGGGTGCTGCGCTCGCGCCAGGGTGAGCTGGTGACCGTGGTAGTGGAGGACGGCACCGAGCACGACGTCCGGCTGGAGACCCTCCGCGCCGACCAGGTGACCGGTGTGATCGTGGCGACGCGGCGTACTCGCCGGGAGGCCAAAGCGCAACTGCACTTGCTCCAAGCGCTGCCCAAGGGCCAGGGGATGGCCAGCGTCTGCGAGCAGGTCGCCGAACTGGGCGTCACCACCATCTGGCCCGTCCTCAGTGAGCGCACCATCCCGCGTCCCGATCGGGAGCAGGCCGCCCAGAGAACGGAGCGCTGGCGGGCCATCAGCCGCGAGGCGGCGCAGCTGGCTGGCCGCCACCGAATCCCTGAGGTCCGGCCGATCGCCCCGGTGCTGGAGTCCCTCCAGCACCTCCGTCGGGCCGAGCCCACGCTCCAGGCGTTCACTTGCCACGATGGCGAGCTGCGCCAGGGGCTGAACTCGGTGGCTTGGGACAGCGGGATACCGACCGCCGTGTTGATCGGTCCGGAAGGAGGGTTCACCGCGGGCGAGGTACAGGAGCTGGCCACCCACGGGGCCCGGCCGGTTTCCCTGGGCCCCCGCAATCTGCGCACCACCCTGGCAGCGGTCGTGGCCCTCACCGTGCTCCTGGCCCGGGCGGGAGACCTGGAAGCCCCGAGCGGCTGATGCCAAGGACAGATCGCCCCATTTGACCTTGCGGTTCGCCAGCCAGCGCCGGATCTCCACCTTCCTGCCGGCCGAGGGCGTGGCCGACCGCCAGCCGGTGCACCGATACTCGGAGCTGAGGCGGGACCCCCTCACCGGTCGGAGCGGCCGAGTCGCTCACTTCGTAGGATTCAAGCTGGTCGCGCCCGATCTCTCCCAGGTGGTGGAGTCGTCGCGAGCCGGCTGTCCCTTCTGCCCGGATCGCCTGCTGACGGTGACCCCCTTGCTGCCCCCCGCGATCGCCGGGAAGAGCCGGATCCAAAGGGGTGAGGCGACTCTCTTTCCCAACATTTCTCCCTACGACCGCCACAGCGTGGTGATCACGCTCAGCCGGAAACACTTTGTCCCGGCCAACCAGTTCACGGCGACCCAACTGGCGGACGGGCTATTGGCCTCGATCGAGTATTTCCGATTGCTGCCTCAGGTCGGTCGCGGCACCCATTCGGTGGTCACTTGGAACTACATGCCGCCGGGGGGCGCGACTCAGGTGCACCCTCACCTCCAGGCGTTCTCCACTAACCGGCCGGGCTCTTTGCTGGAGGAAGAGGTACGCCGGAGCCGGCTCTTCTGGCGCCGCCACCACCATCCCTTCTGGCAGGAGTTGGCGCAAGTTGAAGAGACCTCGGGCGAGCGCTTCATAGCAAAGGGCAGACACACGGTCTGGCTCACACCCTTTGTGTCCCGGAGCGTGGTCTCGGATGTCCTCACGCTCTTTCCCGATCGCGCCTACCTCGAAGAGCTTTCCGAAGACGAGGTCGCGGAGTTCGCCGAGGGTCTGCGGGTGGCGCTGGCTGCGCTCCACCAGGAAGGAGTGCGCGCCTTCAACCTGGCGCTCTACGCAGCTCCCAGTCAGGAGCGCACGCCCCACTTCTGGTTGCACGCCCGGATCTCACCCCGGATCTACTTCAACCCCGCCATCAAGGGCTCCGACGCGACCTCCTGGCAGCACCTTCTTGACGAGCCCTTCATGGTCCGCAGTCCGGAAGCTCTGGCGCAGAGGCTTCGGGAGAAGTTCCCTTCGCCGTTTCCCGGCCCAGCGCCCCAGTGACCCCGGAGCCGGGACGTCCCGGCTCCGGGGCCACCGGCGATTTAGGAAGCAGGTCTCAGGCCGGGCTGGTCGCCGCGGCGGGCTTTGGGGCCGCCGGGGCCGCATCCGGTGCCGGGTTGGCCGAGCCGACGTCGATTCTGATTCGGGTGGGCAGGGGCGCCTCCAGCCGCGGCAGGTGGACGCTCAATATGCCGTTCTCAAAACGTGCGGTTATCTCACTCTCGCGGACCTCCGCCGGCAACGAGATCTGCCGGAAGAAGGAGAGCTGCCGGCGCTCCCGGCGCAGGTAGCGGCCCTCGGGCTCAGCCTCGACTTTCCGCTCGCCGCGGATCGTCAGCGTGCCCTGGTTGCCAACCACTTCGATCTCCTCGGGCCGGAAACCCGGGACCGATGCTTCCAGGACATACTCCGTCTTGGTTTGCCGAATGTCGAGCGGCAGATACACCGCCGGACCGGCAACGCGGGACTCGCCGCCGCTCGCTCCGTCCGTTAAGTATTGAGTTAGCGCGCGCGGCACTACGAACAGGTCGCGCCAAGGATCCCAACGGGTCATGGTCATTCGCCTCCATCCTAAGAAATGGCATCTTCTGCTGGGGTTTGTCACCCCTAGATGATGGATACCCCGCTCCGTCGACCCTCAAACCTGAACCCCTCGTTACAGCCCGATTGCGTCCTTTAAGTTCTCAAAGAATCCCTTGCGCACCGGATGCGGTTTGCCGTCCGGGGGAGAAAGCTCGTGCAGCAACTCTCGCTGTCGCTCAGTCAGACGCGAGGGAATCACCACCCGCAGTCGCACCACCTGGTCACCTCGACGCCCGGTCCGGGGGTCGGGGGCACCCTTACCCGGGATCCGTACCTGCTCCCCGTACTGACTCCCGGCCTTGACGACCATAGGGACCGGACCGTCGACGGTGGGCACCTCGACGGTGTCCCCCAGGGCCGCCTGGGAGATGGTGATCGGGCACTCGTAAACAATGGTCATGCCCCGACGCTGGAGCTCCTCGTGGGGCCGGACGGTGATCAACAGGTAGAGGTCTCCGGCAGGTCCTCCCCGCGGACCAGCGGCACCCTCGCCCGGCACCCGCACCCGCATCTCGTTGTCCACCCCCGGAGGGATCTGGACCTCGATCTCTTTGGCGACTTCAACCAGGCCCTGCCCATGGCAGTTGAGGCACGGTGACTCGATCATCTGGCCCTCGCCCTGGCAGCGCGGACAGCTCTCCACCGTGACCATCTGGCCGAGCAACGACTGGCGTACCCGCTGCACCTGGCCTTGGCCACCACAGTCCGGACAGGGAGCACTTCCCGTGCCTTTGTTGGCGCCCGAGCCACCGCATTCAGGGCACGGGCTGTTACGGGTGAGCTCGAAGGTACGGGTCACCCCGCGAATCGCCTCTTCGAAGTCAATGGTCACCTGGAGCTGCAGATCGCTGCCCCGCCGGGGCCCGCTCCGGCGGCGCTGCCCGGCGGACCCGCCGGCGAAGAACATGTCGAAGAGGTCAAAGGCCGACTGGAAGTTGAATCCGGCGCTGCCGCCCATGCTCTCTCCGGCTAGCCCGAAGTGGTCGTAGCGCTGACGCCGGTCGGGATCGGAAAGCACCTGGTAGGCCTCACCGACCTCCTTAAACTGCTCCTCCGCTTTGTGGTCGCCCGGATTGCGATCGGGGTGGTAGCGCATCGCCAACCCCCGATAGGCGCGTTTCAGCTCGGCCGGATTGGCCTGGCGGTCGACGCCGAGCACCTCGTAGTAGTCGCGCTTGGTCTGGGGCATCGGCTAGTTGGGAGATCTCTCGGCGGCGGCGTCCTTAGCGTCAGCCGGGGGCGGGCTCGGGGTTCCCTTTCCCTTGCGTGGCGCCGGCTCCGGCCCGGCCTCGGCCACGCTCACCTGGGCGGGTCGCACCACCCGGTCGTGGATCTGGTAGCCAGGGGCCAGCTCCGCGACCACCGTCCCCGGCTGGGCGCCCCCGGCCGGGACGGTTAGCACCGCATCGTGGAGCCGGGGGTCGAAGGGCGCGCCCACCGACTCGATCCGGCGAATCCCCTGGGACGCGAGCGCCTCCTGCAGCTGCTTTAGGGTGAGTCGAAGACCCTCAGCGAGGCCGTCCTTCGCCTCGGCGGGGATATGGGAGACGGCTCGGGCCAGGTTGTCCAGACCCGGCAGCAACGCCTGGAGCAGGGCGACCGCGCCGTAGCGCGCCTGTTCCTCGCTCTCCTGAGCCTTGCGGCGTCGGTGGTTTTCGAAGTCCGCCGCCAGCCGCAGGTAGGTCGCGTTCAGCTTGGCCAGCTCAGCCTCCAGCTCGGCCACCCGGTGGGCCGCGCCGGCGGACGCGGCTTCAGCCTCGGGCTCGGGTTGCGGCTCTGTTCCACCGGGGACTCGGGGCGCGCTCACTGGCTGGCCGCACCCACGCCGGGCCTCATGCCAGCAGCCGGGTCAGAGCGGCCCCGGTGGCCTGGGACACCAGTTGCAGTCGGGCGGCCACCTGGCCGTAGCGAATGCGGGTGGGGCCGACCACGCCGATGGTGCCCCAGAGCTGGTCTCCGGCCTGGTAGCTGGTCAGTACCAGACTGCACTCCCGGAACTCCTCGATGCTGTTCTCGTGCCCGATCAAGACCTGCATCCCCGCCTGAGGCGCGAGCTGCGCCAGCACATCGCCCAGGATGCGTTGCGCCTCCAGGACCTCCAGGACCGCCCGGAGTCGGACTGGGTCCTCGAACTCTGGCTGACGGACCAGGTTGCGCACCCCATTGTGGATGACCAAGGCCGACCTGGTCGCGAGCTGCCGCAACCCCCTCGCGACATCCGGGCCTAGCGCCTGCAATCCTGGAGCCAGACCCGGGACCAGAGGCGCGGAGTCGACCTCCTCCGCCGACATCCCGCCATACATCTCGTTGAGCCGCCGAGTCCATGAGCTCAACTCCTCCTGGTCCACCAGGGGATCGATGTCCACCAGTCGCTGCAAGGCGGCGTTGCCGGTCGCGATCTCGACCATCAGCGCCTGACCGGGCCGCACCAGGACCAAGTCGAGGTGCCGCAGCCGGCTGGTGGCATTGGCCGGGCCGGTGACGACCGCCACGTTCTCGCTTAGTCGGCTGAGCATGGCCGCCGCTACCTCCAGCACCGCCTCCACGTCCTGGTCGGCCGCCTCGAAGCCCTGGCGGACGTGGCGGCGAAGCTGCGGGTCGACCACCTCCTGGGGCAAGAGGAAGTCGACAAAGTAGCGGTACCCGCGATCGGTCGGCACCCGGCCTGCTGAGGCATGGGGCTGGGCTAGGAAACCGTCGTCGACCAGCTCGGAAAGTTCGTTGCGGATGGTGGCCGAACTCAACTCTAGAAAGTACCTAGCCGCCAGCGCGTGCGAGCCGACCGGGACCACGGTCTCGGTGTAATCGGAGACAACCGCCCGCAGAATCCGCTCTTTGCGCTGGTCCATTCCAGATCTACCTCAGGCCCTGATTAGCACTCCACTACGCCGAGTGCTAACGCGAGTCTAGCACAGGCGTTCTCCCGGTCGAACTCCCCTGGAGGGATGCCGGAAGCGGTGTTCGTTGACGCTAACATTCCCCCATGGGCTCCCGCCCGCCCCTCCCGACCGGCCTCGAACCAGCCCCCCCACACCTGCACCAGGACATTGCCACTGCCCAGGGCTCGGAACGTGAGCGCCTGGCCCGCCGGACCGGCATCCGCGAAGTGGTGTTCGGGGTGCAGGACGGCCTGCTGACCACCCTTGGCCTGACCACGGGAGTAGCCACGGCGACCGCCGGCACGGCGGTCGCCCACACGACCATCCTGATCGCCGGACTGCTCGGGGCGCTGGCCGGGATGATCTCGATGGGTACGGGGGCCTACCTGGCCACCTCGGCCTCTCGAGACTTGAAACACCAGGCCATCCACAAGGAACGAGATGAGCTGAAGAGCAAACCGGAGGAGGAGCTCCGGGAGATGGTCGCGATCCTCGCCCAGCGCGGGGTGCCGCTAAACGAGGCGACCCCGCTGGCGCAGTCTTTGGCGCGCTATCCCCAGCTCTGGGAGGAGACCCACATCGAGAAGGAGCTGGGAATCTCCAGCCAGGTCCACGACACTCCAGTCCGAGATGGGTTCTTGATGGCGGGAACCTTCCTCTTGGGCGCGATCCTCCCCATTTTGTCCTACATCTTCATTACGGGACTGCCGGCCGTTCTAGTCTCTTTGGCGCTCTCGGGGATCGGGCTGGCCGCGGTCGGAGTCCTCAAGGCAGCTGTCACGGGCCAACGGATGTGGATCGGCGGGGCCCAGGTGCTGCTGGTGGGCAGCGGAGCGGCCCTCGCGGGTTACGTGTTCGGGGTGCTGCTGCCGCACGCATTCGGTCTGCAGCTGCCCACGACGGGGTAGGTAAAACCGGGCAATTTTCCCGCCGATTCGCGCACGGCGCCGATCCTCCTAGGGTGCTGCGTGATCGCTGCCGCGAGCGCACGGGGACTCCTTGCTGTCTGGGCCCTTTTCGGTGCCTGCGGTGCCGCGGCGGCTGGTGCCACCACACTCTTGGTGGGCAGCGCCAACACTTCTGTGCTCTGGGCCACAACTACCGGCTCTTTTATTCGCGCGAGTGAGGAACCAGTGGGCCGACGGTGGTTGCCGAACGGCCGGAGATCACCTAGTGATTCCCCCTCTCTTGATCTTCGGCAGCTCGACCACCGGTGGTGGTTGGCCCCGCCCACAAACCTTGGATCACCACGGAATTGGGAGTCCCCTGGAGCCAGTCGGTGTTCTAACTCCGGGCTCGGGCGGGCTCACCCGCCACCAGCTCGAGCGTGAGCCGGTCCAGCACCTCGATCCCGGTCGAGGTCGCCGCCACCCGCTGGCCAGCGATAGTCAGCAGCCCCAGCTCGGCGAGCCGTTCCGCCTCCACGAGCTGGCGGGGCGCGGTCAGCTCGACGCCACTCCGCAACCGCAAGCCGCAGGCCAGCCGCTCTAGTTCCGCTTGGTCGCGGTCGATTGCCTCGTGGCCCCGGCGCCCGTGACCGATGGCCGCCACCTGCTTGATGTAAGTGGCCGCGCTGCGCAGGTTCCAGTAGCGGATGCCCACGGCTCCCGCGTCCACCGAAAACCCCAGCCGCTGTGCCACTGCTCGGTCCACGAACCCGTGCGCCCCGCAGCCGGCGGCCAGGTAGTGACGGCCCTGCCAGTAGCAGAGGTTGTGACGAGACTGGCGTCCGAGTTGGGCGTAGTTGCTCACCTCGTACTGCAGCAAGCCCGCCTCTTCCAGCAGTTCGCGGGCCAGCCGGTGCTGCTCCACAAATTCCTGCTCAGTGGGCCCGGCCACCCGCCCCTTGGCGATCGAGCGGGCCAACGGCGTCCCCGATTCGACGGTCAGCTCGTAACACGAGACATGCTGGGGCGAGTGTTCGAGGAGGCGCCGTAACCCGTCCTCGAAGACCGCCGTAGGCTGCTCGGGAATGGCGTAGATGAGGTCACAGCTGAGGTTCTCCAGACCGGCCTTGGTCGCCGCCCTGATCGCAGCCTCTGCCGTCGCGCTGTCGTGATTGCGCCCGAGCCAGCGGAGCGCCTGGTCGTCCAGGCTCTGGACCCCCAAGCTCAGCCGGTTGATCCCCAACGCCAGCCAGCCGCGACAGCGCTCCTCGGTGAGCCCCGTGGGGTTGGCCTCGATAGTGATCTCCGCTCCCTGGGCGATTCCGAACCGCAGCGCCACCGCCTCGAGCAACTGCTCCAGGAGGGGAGGCGCCAGCAGCCCCGGTGTCCCCCCACCCAGATAGACGGTCTCCAGGCCTAGCTCTGGCCGTCCGCTGCCAGCCAGGTACCCCAGCTCTTGGATCAGTGCCTCGACGTACGGCCGATGCAGGTGATCACCGCCGAGGTGGATGGCGAAATCGCAATAGGGGCAGCGGGTATCGCAGAAGGGAATGTGCAGGTAGAGGCTGCGCACCGCCGCCAGGCTTGCTTCAGCGGTCAAGCGAGAGCACCGCCATGAAGGCCTCCTGGGGAATCTCCACGCTACCAACCCGCTTCATCCGCTGCTTGCCTTCCCGCTGCTTCTCCAGCAACTTCCGCTTGCGGGTGATGTCGCCTCCGTAGCACTTGGCCAGCACGTCCTTGCGCAAGGCGGACACGGTTTCACGCGCGATCACCTTGCCTCCGACCGCGGCCTGGATGGCCACCTCGAAAAGTTGGCGGGGAATCACCTCACGCAGCCGCTGCACCAGCTTCCGCCCCTGGTTGCTGGCCTGCTGGCGGTGGACGATGATCGACAGGGCGTCCACCTTGCTCCCCGCCACCAGGACGTCCAGCTTGACCAGCTGTTCGGCCCGGTACCCAGTCAGCTGGTAGTCCATCGAGGCGTAGCCGCGGCTGCGGGATTTCAGCTGGTCATAGAAGTCGTGAATGATCTCCCCCAGCGGCAGGTCGTAGGTGAGCAGCGCCCGCTCTCCGGGGGGTTGGTACTCCAGCTGGATGAATTCGCCCCGGCGCTCCTGGCAGAGCTCCATGATCCCGCCCAGGTGCTCTTTAGGCACCACGATCTCCAGCTTGACCCGGGGCTCCGCGATGGTCTCGATCAGCCCCACCTCCGGGAGCTGATCCGGGTTGTCGATCTCGAGAGACCTGCCGTCCCGCAGCGTCACCTGGTAGGCGACCGAGGGCGCGGTGGTGATCAGATTGAGCTGGAACTCGCGCTCCAGCCGCTCCTGGACGATCTCCATGTGCAAGAGGCCGAGGAAGCCGCACCGGAATCCGAACCCCAGAGCGACCGAGGTCTCCGGCTCGAAGGTGAGGGCGGCGTCGTTGAGCTGGAGACGGTCGAGCGCCTCTTTCAGGTCCGGATAGTCATCGCCGTCCACCGGGAAGAGACCGGCCCAGACCATCGGGAGCACCTGGCGGTACCCGGGCAGCGGCTCCCTGGTGGGCCGAGACACCTCGGTGATGGTGTCGCCGACCTTGCTATCGCGGACATTGCGGATGGAGGCGATCAGGTAACCGACCTCGCCAGCGGTCAGCTCCCCTACCGCCACCATCGAGGGCCGGAAGATGCCCACCTCATCCACCGTGAAGGTGCCCTGGGAGGCCATCATCCGGATCTGCGTACCTAACCGCAGCCGCCCGTCCATCACCCGAACGTAGACCACGACGCCGCGATAGGCGTCGTACTTGCAGTCGAAGATCAGCGCCCGCAGGGGGGCCTCGGCGTCCCCCACCGGCGGGGGCAGGGCCGTGACCACGGCCTCGAGGATCCGATCCACCCCCTCCCCGGTCCGGGCGCTGGCCAAGATCGACCGCTCGGCCGGGATGCCGATCACGCGGGCGATCTCCTCGCGCACCAGCTCGGGATCGGCCTGGGGCAGGTCGATCTTGTTCACCACCGGCACGATCTCCAGGCCCAGCTCCAGCGCCTTGTACACATTGGCCAAGGTCTGGGCCTCGATTCCCTGGCTGGCGTCCACCACCAAGAGGGCTCCCTCACATGCGGCCAGGGCCCGGGACACCTCGTAAGCAAAGTCCACGTGACCGGGGGTGTCGATCAAGTTGAACTCGTAGGTCTGCCCATCCCGGGCCTGGTAGGTCATCCGGACCGCCTGGGCCTTGATGGTTATGCCCCGTTCGCGCTCCAGGTCCATCGTGTCGAGCATTTGCTCGGTCAGATCCCGGGCGCTGACCGTCCCAGTCAGCTCCAAAAGTCGGTCGGCCAGGGTGGACTTGCCGTGGTCGATGTGCGCGATTATGGAAAAGTTGCGAATCCGACTGGTTGATTGAGAGGCCATCTGCGTGGCGATTATCCGGTCCCAGTCGTCGGAGCCCTAGCTAACCAGCGGCGCGGCTTGCGGCGGCATGGAGCCGGGACTGGTGCCCGGGAGCGCCCCGTGAGTCACCTGCCGAGAGAGTCAGCCAGCTAGCGACAAGCCCCTGTCGGCGAGTGCGAGACGAAGCGCTGCAACAGTCTTCGGTCCGGTGCCGTGGAGTTTGAGGATCTCCGCCTCGGTCACTTGGTCGAACTGCTCAAGGTGGGTGTAGCCCGCCTTGGCGAATGCTCGACGTGCTGGGGCGGAGAGTCCAGCCGGGAGCGGAGTGCTGCTCTGGGCCATCCGGGCGAGCCTACTCGGCCAACGGCGGAGGCGGCGCGCTGAGGGTCGCCGTCGGGGTGGTTGGGGGCCAAAGCACAGGCCCCTCGGCAGTCATCGCGAGGTAGGACTACCGGCCGATCATCCCCCCCCGTTCGGTGCCATGCCCCGAAGCGGCACCGCTGCCGATGAGGTGGGATCGGGCGCTTGATCAGCCCGTAAACGTCGGTCGTGAAGCCAATCGCCGCGGTGGGTGAGACCGCTCAACCCCTCGGTGGGGAGGCCGGAGTCGCCTTCAGGCTGTGGGCACACCGGCGCAAGGATCGCCAGGCCTGAGTTGGGGTCGCTCGCTCTTACCTCCGAATGAGGTAGTGGAGGTGGACCACGCCGCTATCGAAACGGCGTTCGTCCAGCAGTGCGAGCCGCAACCGGGCATGGTTGGGGAGTGCGTGGTTGCCGCCGCCCACCACCACGGGGGTGACCAACAGGTGGCACTCGTCGACCAGCCCAGCCTTGATCGCCTGGGCGGCGAGGGTGGGACCACCTACGCTGATGTCCCGTCCCGCGGTCGCTTTCATCTGCCGGACCGCTTCCGGATCGAAGTCTCGCTCGATCCGGGTCCTGGCGCTGGCAACCGTCTCCAGGGTTGTGGAGTAGACGATCTTGTCGGCCGCCCGCCAGATATCCGCGAAGGCCTGCATGATGGGCGACGGGTCAGCGCCGGAGGAGGCAGTTTCCCAGTAGACCATGGTCTCGTACATCCGGCGCCCGTAGAGGTAGGTGCCGACCGGGCGCTCCAGGTCGTTGACGAAGGCGAGGACCTGCTCATCCGGCGTTGCCCAGTCGAAGTTACCGACTTGATCAGCTACGTAGCCGTCGAGCGAGGTGATCGCCGAGTAGATCAGCTTGGCCATAGTGAGCCTCCGTTTATCGGGCGAGTGGCTCAACCGGGCAGGATGGGACTCATTGCGGACAGCGACTCGAAGTCTAGACAATCAAGTTCGTTTGCGAACAGATAACGGCCTCATTCCGCTCGGCGTCGGCGAACTGTCGGGATCGCGCTCCGGCCGGGTGGCCCGGCGAGATCCGATGGCTGAAGGGCTGGGGCTCGGATTCGGCCAGCTCCGTTAAGAGGCGAATAAATGAGGCGCCCTCACGTTTACACCCGCGGGCCCGCCTGTGGGTGTGTCGGCTGCTCCGTACCGTGCCTGGTGGCCCTGGCAGCGGTGGTGACCATGGGCTACCTGGTCTGGATGGCGGCGGTGCTCCTGTGAGCACCAGGCCAACCTTGAGGGGTGATGGCGCACCAGGGCAGCTCCCGGCGAGCCGGCAAGCCGAGCTGGCAAGCTTTCTCGCACCGCCGCCATCCCCATCGCTGCGACCCTCGCCTACCCCGGGCCAGGGCGCGACCTCGGCGGCGGTAACTTAGATGCCGGAATGGGAGCACAAGGTCGAGATCGCCAAGGGCCAATGGTTCAGAGGACCGGTGCGGGCCAGGCTCATCCAAAGGGTCCTGGCCCGAGAGGAGCAGGGTGGCTGGGAGCTCTGCGGGGTGGTCCCGGTCACCCAGGCGGGCTTCACCAGCGCGGTCTGGCTCTTCTTCAAGCGACCGAGGTTGGATTGAGGCCGGGACCGACTTCAGCTCACCGGGATCAGGAACGCCTCGCGGTGAGTCGTGCCCCGAGTCTCACCTAGCCCCCCCGCTCTCGACGGCGGGGAGTTCCAAGTGGTGGCAGCTCGCACCCTGGCGGAGGTCGAGGCGGTCAGCTCCCTCCAGGCCGAGATCTGGGGATCACCTCTGGTCGCGGCCCCCAGTACTTTGCTGTGGGTCATCTCCCAGGCAGGGGGCGCCGTGCTGCTGGCGCGGGCCGGGGTGCGGCCGGTCGGTTTCGCCTACGGCTTTGTCGGCAGGACCAAGGCGGGGTTGACCTACCATCGCTCCCATGCCGCCGGGGTGCTCCCCGAGTTTCGCAACAGTGGCATCGGCCGGGCGCTCAAGCTCGCCCAGCGCCAAGCGGCCCTGGCGGCGGGACTCGACCGGATCGTCTGGACCTTCGATCCCACCCAGGTGCGCAACGCCCATTTCAACCTCCGCCGGCTGGGCGCCACCGCCCGGGGCTTTCGGCACGACTACTACGGGCAGGGCATCGAAGCTCTGAGCCAGGGCCTGCCCACGGACCGGCTCTTGGTGGAGTGGTTGCTGGGAGCGCCTGAGCAAGCTGAACTGGTCCGCCTGCGGCGGCGCGCCGACCTGGAATCGGTGGCGGTGCCCGCGGGCCTGCCCGCCCCGCCAGGCTCAGATCGCTCCGCGGCGCAGCGGCTGCAAGCCGTTCTCCGGGAGCGGCTGGAGCCGGCCCTCGCTCGGGGGCTCTCGATCGTCGACTTCGAGGCCGACTCCCGCAGCTACCGGCTGGCCGAGCTGCCCTCCTGGTTCCCCAGCCCGGCCGAAGGAGAGCTTGCCTCGGCGGGCTGATCCGAGTCGGCGTCGGGCACGGCCGGCCCTGGCTCGGCGAGCCTCCGCAGCACCTCCAGCTCGCCCCCGTAAGTAAGCTCGGGCAGCCGCAGCAGCTGCTCCCGCAAGCTCTCCTGCCCGCTGAGCCACCGCCCTGCCTGGGAGATCACTTGCTCGCGGCTGGCCGGGTAGGAGACTCCCCCCAGCGCCCGCTGCATGGCCAGCTTGTCGTGGGCAGTGCGGTGTCCCAGCGGCCGGGCGAAGCGGGGTTCGGAGAGTCCAACCTCGATCCGGAGCCGGCCCGGGGCTCCCAGGGCCCCGCGGGCGAGCAACTCCTCGGGCTCGACCGGGACGAGGTCGCCCAAGATGGGCTCGTCAGCCAAGCGGGCTCCGGTTTGGGACACCGACCGTGGTCGGGGTCCCACCGGAGTGGGAGGACGGTCCCCGAACCACGACCGGCTTCAAAAAGCTAGCAGTCGTCGGCCTTATTCCATGCGCGCGCGACCTGCCCGTGACTCCAATCTCAGTCGGTCGCGACAACCGGCGCCCCCCGGTCACACCTCCCCCAGGATCCGCCGGGTCGAGCCGGCGATATCGTGTGGCCGCTGGCCGGGCCGGGCGTGCACTCGGTGAGCCAGCACCATGGGCGCCACGGCCGCCACCTCGGCCAGGCCGACCTGGGGCAGCGCCTCCAACGCGGCGTACGCCTGGGCGGCCTTGCGAGCCACCAGATCGGCCCGGTGGCCGTCGACCTCCAGCTCGATCGCCAGCCGCGCGATGGCCTCCAGTACCTGCCGGGAGGTCTCGATCTTGGGCAGCACTTCGATGGCCCGGTCGATCCGGTCCCGCTCCTTGGTCTCCTCCTCCTCCCACTCGACGGCGAAGGCCTCGGGACCGTCCTCGAACCGCTCGCGGCGCTGGACGATCTCCACCCGATCAGCGATGTTGGCAATCCCCGAGACGTCAACACAGAGACCGAAGCGGTCCAGCAGTTGGGGCCGCAGGTCACCCTCCTCCGGGTTCATGGTGCCGACCAGGATGAAGCGGGAAGGATGCCAGACCGAGATGCCCTCGCGCTCGACCACATTGACCCCCATGGCGGCGGCGTCTAGCAGCACGTCCACGATGTGGTCGTCGAGCAGGTTGACCTCATCCACGTAGAGGATCTGGCGGTTGGCCTCGGCCAGCACCCCCGGCTCGAAGCGCCGCTGGCCGGAGTGAATGGCCGCCTCCAGGTCGATGGAGCCGACCACCCGGTCCTCGGAGGCGTTGATCGGCAGTTCAACCACCCGCATCTGGCGCCGGGTCACCTTCAGCTCCTCCCCGGCGGCCAGCTTGGCCTGGCAGTCGGAGCAGATCGCGTCGCCCCTCGGCGCACACCCGAAATGGCAGCCGACCACCGTCTCCAACTCCGGGAGAAGACGGGCCAGTGCCCGGACCGCAGTTGACTTGGCCGTGCCCTTCTCGCCCCGGATCAGGACCCCCCCGATCGACGGGTTGACCGCATTCAGCTCCAGGGCCAGCCGCATCTGACCCTGACCCACCAGCGCGGTGAACGGATAGACCGTGCGCAATTCAGCCACGGCGAGATTGTCTCAGAGGGAGCTGGCGCGGCCGGCCGAGGCCGGCTGGCGGAGAGCTTCGGCGACCGGCCGGAGGATGGCGCCCTCAGACAGGTCGAATAGTCCGAAATAGGTGGCTCCCATCCGCTCGGCCAGATCGACGCAGGCGTTGAAGTTGTAGCCGGCGAACCGCGGGGCGCCCGAGCCGCTGACCCGGTGCGGAACGGGCTGGGGAAGATGGTCGCGCGACGAGTCGATCACCAGGGCCCGGACTCCGTCTCGCCGGATCTGGTCGGCCATCCGCTGGGCCTCCAGCAGCGGTTCCTCGCCGCCGAAGCTGATGTTGCCTCGGCCATCGCTGATCAGGACCAGCAACGGGAGCACGTCCGGGTCACGCCGGCGCTCGGTTTCGATCAGGTTCAAAGCCGTGGTCAGCCCATGGGTGAGCGGGGTGGTGCCGCCCACGGCGATCCGAGTCAGATGGCGCTCAGCCAGATCGACACTGGCGGTGGGGCGCAGGACCACCTGCGCCGTGCGACCGGAGAAGGAGATGAGCGCCACCCGGTCCCGACGCACGTAGGCGTCCTTGAGCAGGGCGAAGATCGCGCTCCGGGTGGCGTCCATCCGCTGTTCGGCATCCATGCTCGCCGAGGCGTCCACCGCGAACACGATCAGGTTGCCGATCCGGCGCTGGCGCACCTTCTGACGCAGGTCCTGCGGCTCCAGTTGGAGCCGGCGCCCCCCATCCTCCTCGGCTCGGGCTCGGCGCTGGACCTGGTGGGGCGCGGCCGCGCGCAGGGTTGCGTCCAGCGCCAGGTCGGTGGGGTGCTCCACCTCCTGGGCGCTGACATAGCGTCCTCGACGATCCCGCGAGTTGGTCTGACTCCGACGACCACTGCCCCGGCGGCGCAGCCGCTCCCGGGGTAGCTGGATCCGCCCCACCTCGAAGCCCTCCTCCACCTCGACCGGCTGGGTGGTCGCTGGACCTGGGCGGGACTCGGTGCTCCCGCCCAGGTCACCTGACGCCTCGGCCTCGCCTTGAGGCGAGCCATCACCCTCCGCTTCTCCCGCGTCTGAGGTCGCCTCCCGGGTAGGTCCCGACTTGAAGTTGGGGTCCGGGACTCCGGCCTGAGTGGGGGGTGCGCTGAGTTCTGCCGGCGCTTCACTGATCCCGGCCGGAGCCTCGGTCAGGCTACCGCCGAGGGAGCGCCGCCGGTGCACCAGGGCCAGTTCGGCGACGTCGGCCAGGTCGGGCAGGCCGACCACCAACTCCTCAGGGGCCGGCTCTGCCACCTGGGCAGCCTCCAGGGCCCGGCGGGCCTGGGCGGCCCGCACCAGGACCAGGTCGGACCGATGGCCGATCACCTCTTGATCTACGCTCATCGAGGCCGCCATCCGGAGCACCAACTCGGGGGTCTCCAGCCGGCTCAGCAGGCTCTGCGCGCGCCGCAAGCGCCCGGCCAGTTGGCGATCCTCCCCAGGGGGCGGAACCCCGGCGCCATCCCGCTGCATCACCTCGACGCGGTCAGCCAGACTCCGCAGCCCGGCCACCTCCACGCAGAGCCCGAAGCGGTCCAACAACTGCGGGCGCAAGTGGCCCTCCTCGGGGTTCATGGTCCCGACCAAGACGAAGCGAGAGGGATGGCTGATGGAGATCTCCTCGCGCTCCACCACGTTGACCCCCGAGGCGGCAGCGTCCAAGAGCACGTCGACCAGGTGGTGCTCCAGCAGATTCACCTCGTCGACGTAGAGCACCTGGCGGTTGGCCTCGGCCAGGAGGCCCGGCTGGAAGGCGCGCCGTCCCTGCTGCAGCGCCAGCTCCAAGTCGATGGACCCGACGATCCGGTCCTCGGAGGCCCCCAGCGGTAGCTCCACCACCCGGGTGGGGCGGACCACCACGGGTAGCTCCTCCCCACCGACCAGCCGGGCGACGCAGTCCGGGCACTGGTCCGGACCATTCGGCGAGCACTGGTAGGGACAGTCTTCGACCTGCTCTTGGCTGGGCAGGATCGCCGCTAGAGCCCGCACCAAAGTCGATTTCGCGGTGCCCCGCTCGCCCCTGATCAAAACCCCTCCGATCCGGGGCTCGACCGCCGCCAGCAAAAGGGCGAGCTTCATCCGCTGCTGACCGACGACGCCGGAGAAGCTGGACAGCTCTAGCTGCCCCCCGCGAACCTTGGCCACGCTCACCCGGAGGTGGGCCGCCTAGCCACGAGCCGGAGGGTCAGCGCCAAAGCGCTCCAACCACCCCGACGGCAGCTCGACCGCGATCTCACGACCGTCGATCACGATGCCGGCTCGGGCGGGCGCGGCGGCGGCCCGGGACGCCCCGGCCGCGACCACGACTGGCACCACAAACAGGGCCACCGCGGCGGTCTCCTGCTCGCCCCAGCCGGCTGACTCCTCAAGCTCAGCGGAGATCCGGCGACCACCGAGCTCGAACCATAGCCCGGGAGGACGGCTCTCGACTTCGATCCCGGTCGGTGAGGCGGCCGGTCCCGCCCGGAAGAGCAGCCAGCGGCGGAACCCGTCTGCGGTCGGCCGCTCGGGTGCCGCCAGGTCCTCGGGCGGCACTGCCACCAGGGTATGCCGCTCATCGAGGATCAGCCCTCGGCGGGAATCCGATTCGGAGTCGATGTCTGCTCTGCTCAAGTCCCGATATGGTAGTTCTCAAAGTCGCGCCGGCCCGAGCCGGAGAACTCCGTGCACACCTGGAGCGCCATGAGCACACACCGGATCGGCAGCGTGGGGATCATTGGCGGGACCGGCCCCATGGGCCAGGGCCTGGCGGCCCGGCTGGGTCACGCGGGCCTGACCGTCCTGCTCGGCTCCCGCGACCCCCAGCGGGCCGAGGATGCCGCTAGCGAGATCCGAGCGCGGATCACTCAGAGAGCTGGATCGGTGCACGGCGGCACTAACCCAGAGGCGGCGGCCTACGGCGATTTGTCCCTGCTCACCGTGCCTTACCAGGCCGGCTGGCCAATCCTGACCCAGCTGGAGGAGCTGCTCCAGGGCCGCGTGCTGGTCTCAACCGCCGCACCCATGGAGTTCCGCGGCGGGCTGCCTCACCCGGTCAGGCCCGCGGCGGGCTCAGCGGCCGAGGAGGTCGCGCGCCTTTGTCCGGGCACCCTGGTAGTGGGCGCTTTCCACACGGTCAGCGCGCCGGCCTTGGGTCGGCTGGCCGCCTCGCTTGACGAGGACGTATTGGTCACCTCCGATCATCCCGCCGCCAAGACCTTGGTCGCCGAGCTCATCCGTCAGATTCCGGGCCTCCAACCAGTTGACGGCGGCGGACTGGTGAACGCCAGTTTCAGCGAGGGACTCACCCCGTTCCTGATCCGCCTCAATCGGTTGCACCACGCCACCACCGGGATTCGCATCACCGGGCTGCCCCCGAGCCCGTAGTCGCATCCGGCAGCTCCGAGGCGCCCTCCCGTCAGATGTGGATCGCCAGCCCCTCGGCCGCCAAGGCGGCCTCCTTCAGGCTCTCGCTCAAGGTGGGGTGGGCGTGCACCAGCGCCTCGAACTGGTCGGCCTTGACCCCGGCCCAGGCGGCCATGACCATTTCGGGGAGCAGCTCGGTCACCTCCGCTCCGATGGCATGGGTCCCCAGCAGTTGGCCGGTCTCGGCGTCGACCACCGTCTTGATGAAGCCCACGGTTTCGCCCATGGCGATCGCCTTTCCGCTGGCACTGAAGGGGAACTTGCCGATCCGCACCTGATGACCCGTCGCCCTGGCCTGCTCCTCGGTGAGACCAGCCGAGGCCACCTGGGGCTGACAGTAGGTGCAGCGCGGCACCTGGATCGGGTCCAGGGGCTTGACCTGGCGCCCGGCGGCCGTCTCGACGGCGATCACGCCCTCGGCGCTGGCGGCATGCGCCAGCAGGGGCGGACCATTCACGTCCCCGATCGCGAATACCCCGGGGACGTTGGTCCGCAGGTGGTCGTCGACCTTGATGAAGCCGCCCTCCACGGCCACCCCCAGCTCCGCCAGTCCCAGCTCCTCGACGTTGCCGGTAACCCCGGTCGCGGTCAGGACCATCTCCCCCTCAACCAGGTCGCCGCTCTCCAAGTGGAGCCGCCACAGGTCTCCGCTTCGCTCCGAGCGCTGGATCAGAGAACCGGTCCTAACCCCGATCCCCTGGCGCTCGAACTGCCTGGTCAGCTCCTGGGAGACGTCCTGATCCTCCTGGGGGAGTAGCCGGGAGAGCGCCTCCACCACCGTGACCTCGACGCCGTAGGACGAATAGACGTACGCGAACTCGGCCCCGATGGCTCCGCCGCCCACGATCAGGCAGCTCTTGGGGAGCTGACGCAGCTCCAGCGCCTCCCGGGAGGTGAACACGGACTTGCCGTCCGGGACCAGACCAGGCAGGGTCTTGGGCCGAGCGCCGGTGGCGATCACGATCTGGGAGGCCGCGATCTGTTGGCCAGAGGGGGCCACTTCCAAGGTCTGCTCCGAGAGCAGCCGGGCCCGGCCGTGGACCACCTCGACCCCGTTCTTGCGCATCAGGAAGGCCACTCCCTGGACCAGCTTGGCCACCACCTCGCGGCTGCGGGTGATGGCGGAGTCGAAGTCGGCCACCACCTCGCCCCGGGTAATCCCAAATCTCTCTGACCCCTGGATCAGATGAAGGACTTCGGCGTTGCGCAGCAGCGCCTTGGACGGGATGCAGCCCCAGTTCAAGCAGATCCCGCCCAGGGTCTCCGCCTCCTCCACTAGGGTGACGGTCATCCCCAGCTGGGTCGCCCGGATGGCGGCGACGTAGCCGCCCGGGCCGGAACCGATGATCGCCAGGTCTTTCACCAGGGCTCGCCTGAGGTCGGCCCGCGGACCGGGAGGCGGCTCACACCAGGCATGCGGTGGGGTGCTCCAACAGCCAGCGCAGGTAGGCCAGCGCCTCGGCCCCCTGGGCCCCGTCCGTGACCCGGTGGTCGATGGACAAGGTCATGGCCATCTGGTGGCCCGGCACCAACTCGCCACCGACCACCACCGGCACCTCGCGGACCTCGCCGATGGCGAGGACGCTGCCCTGGCCCGGGGTGATGATGGCGGCGAACTGGCTGACTCCGAACATTCCCAGGTTGCTGATCGCGGTGTGACCGCCGGACAGCTCCTCGGGTCGCAGCCGGCCCGACTTGGCCCGGGCCGCCAGGTCATGGGTCCGCCGGGACAGCTCGGCAAAGGTCAGCGACTCACAGCCACGCAGCACCGGCGCCACCAGGCCGTCAGGGAGGGCCACCGCCAGGGCGATGTTGCTCTGGGCGAAGCGGCGCAGACCTTGGCCGATCCAGGCGGCGTTGAGGCTGACGTGGCGCTGCAGCACCAAGCCCGTGGCCCGGACGATGAAGTCGGTGACCGAGAATTTGGGCAGCTCGGAGTCCCCCAGCTGGTTCAACTCCTGGCGCAGCTGGAGCAGGGCGTCCATCCGGGCCTCGGTGGTGAGGTGGAAGTGAGGGATCGTGCTGTTGGACTCCGCCATGCGTCGGGCGATCGCCTCGCGCATCCGGGAGAGGTGCAGAGGCTCCGAGGGATCCCCCAAATCGATCGGCACCCCCGCCCCCACTGGCCGGGTGGCGGGGGTGCTCAGCTCGCCTCGCGAGGCCGCCTCGACGTCCTCCGCCTTGATCCGGCCGTCCGGGCCGGTGGGGCGCACGCTCTCCAGCTGAATGCCGAGCTCCCGGGCCCGGCGCCGAGCCAGCGGGCTGGCCTTGATCCGGTCCCCGGGCGCCAGCGCGCGGGCAACCGGCACCGGCTCTAGGGCAGGACCGGTCAGCTGCTGGGCCCAATCCGGCACCGGGGTAGGGCCCGACTCCGGGTTCAGGGGCCCGGGGGCGGGCGCGGCGGCCTTGGGCTTGCGGCCCTTGCCGTCAGAGGCTGCAGGTGGCTCGGCCTTGGACTGCGGCCCTTCGGGCGCCGGTGGCCCCGGGTCGGTCGGCAGGTCGGCGGGTACGGCCTCGGCGGGGTCAGCGATGATCGCGATCGGCTGTCCCACCGGCACCTTGGCGCCGGGCTGAACCAGAATCTTCCGGAGCACGCCGCTGGCGTAGGCCTCAATGTCGATGTCAGCCTTCTCAGTAGCGATCGAGGCGATCACATCCCCCCGCTCCACGTGCGCCCCCTCCGCCACCAGCCAGCGGTTAATCGAACCCTCGGTCATGTCGTACCCCATCTGGGGCATGGTCACCTGATAGGCCATCAGTTGAGCCGCCGGACCGCTTCCACCACCTGCTCGCTGGTGGGAACCAGCGCCCTTTCCAGCTGCCGAGAGTAGGCCATCGGGATGTCGCGCATGGCCACCCGCTGGATGGGACCGTCGAGGTCGTCGAAGCAGCGGTCTTGGATCTCACTGAGGAGGCCGGCGCCAAATCCCCCGGTGCGCCAGTCCTCCCCGCAGAGGACCAGCTGGTGGGTGCGCCGCACCGACTCCACCACTGTCGGGTAGTCGACCGGTCGCAGCGTGCGCAGGTCGATCACCTCACAGGAGATCCCGTCATCGCGCTCCAAGACCTCGGCCGCCTGGAGGGCTTGGAGCAGCATCCGCGAGTAACCCACCAAGGTGACGTCTCGGCCCTGGCGCACCACCTTGGCACTCCCGATGGGAATCTCGTCCAGCTCGCCCTCGGCCGGCTCGGGGACCTCGCCCTTGGTGCTGTAAAGCAGGCTGTGCTCGATAAAGATCACCGGGTCAGGGTCTCGGATCGAGGCCAGCAGCAGCCCCCGGGCATCGGCCGGGGTGGCTGGCATCACTACCTTCAGCCCCGGCACCGAGGCGAACCAGCCCTCGAAAGTCTGCGAGTGGGTGGGTCCGAGTTGGCCGAAGCCGGAGACGGTGCGGACCACCAGCGGCACCGACCACTGACCCCCGAACATGTAGTGGAACTTCGCGGCGCTGTTGACGATCTGGTCCAGCGCCAAGAGGGCGAAGTTGACCGTCATTAGCTCCGCCACCGGCAGCAGACCGCCCATCGCGGCACCCACGGCGAAACCCACGATCCCCGCCTCGGCGATGGGCGTCTCCAACACCCGCTTGGGGCCGAACTCGTCGATCAGTCCCTTGGTCACAGCGTAGGAACCGCCGTAACCGGTGATGCTCTCCCCCATCAGGATCACCCGCTGGTCGCGGAGCATCTCGTCCCGGAGCGCCCCCCGGACCGCCTCGCGGTAGCTGACCATCGCCAACTCAGATCCCCGCTTGCTCGGCTTCGGGCTCGGACTCGACTGCGGCCAGCTCCAGGCTCGGCCCACTCGGGCCGATCGCGGACTCGGGATCGATCGGCTTGGCGTAGATGCCCCGGCCCACCTGGGCGGGATCCGGCCAGGGCGACTGGTCGGCGAAGGCGACCACGTCCAGCATCTGTTGCTCCACCTCCTCGTTGATCTGGGCCAGCTCTTTCTGGCTGCAGACCTGGTGCTCAACGCAGAACTCCCCGAACCGCGGGATCGGGTCCTGGGCTCGCCAGCGCTGGACTTCGGCCTTGTCCCGGTAGAGCTCGGGGTCGGCCATCGAGTGGCCGCGGAAGCGATAGGTCAGCGCCTCCACGAAGAATGGTCCGCTTCCACTCCGACAGTGCTCGGCCGCCTGTTGGATCGCCGCGTAGACGGAGAGCACGTCCATGCCATCGCACTGCACCGCCGGCATGGTGTATCCCTCGGCCTTGATCTTCATCTCATTGACCGGAGATTCCTCGGCCAGGGTGGCGCCCATCCCGTAGAGGTTGTTCTCACAGATGAAGATGATGGGCAGGTTCCAGAGCGCGGCCATATTGAGGCCCTCGTGGAAGATCCCATTGCCCGTGGCGCCGTCCCCGAAGAAGTCCAAGACGATCTGGTCGCGCTGCCGGTACTGCATGGCGTAGGCCATGCCCGCCCCGATCGGGATGTGCGACCCGACGATGGCGTAGCCGCCCCAGAAATTGCGCGAGGCGTCGGCCAGGTGCATCGAGCCGCCCCGGCCATGGCAGAGGCCGTCCTCGCGGCCGAACAGCTCGGCCATGCACGACTTGGGGTCGCAGCCTCGAGCCAGGGCGTAGCCATGATCCCGGTAGTGGCCCAGCAGGTGGTCGTCCTCCCGGCAAGCGTTGAGGGCCCCGACCGCGACCGCCTCCTCGCCGATATAGAGATGGAGGAACCCGCCGATCTTGGCCTGGGCGTAGGCCTCGGCAGCGTGATCCTCAAAACGCCGAATCAGCACCATCTGGCGGTACATGTGGCGGCACTGCGCGGGAGTCAGTCCGAGGGGAAGTTCGACCTCCACAGATCGGCGGGGGCTCCGCTGGGGGCGGGCCCGCCGGGTCCTCGAAGTGGCTGCCATGAGCTAAGTCTAGGAGAAGCGCTGCAGGCCCGCCCCCGACGTACGCGCCGGGCAAGAACGACAACGTTTTAGACCGCTAAACCAGCTCCTGAGACACAGCAAATCTTGTGCAAATCCTCATTGAAAAATCGCGGATTTTCAGGTATACTCCAAAACAGCGCAGCTGGTGATTGCCGCGCTGCCAGGTGGCGGGGAGCACCGGGTAACCAGGTTGCGTCCGTCGCCGTTGGAAAGATCGAATGTCCCGGCGCAGGGGACATTCGACGCCGACCAGCAACGAGCCTTGCGCTCCAAGGAAATACCCCCAAATGATGACCCCAGACCGAGACAACCGCTTCCGCACCACCCGCCGCGAGATCCTTCGCCGGCAGCACGACGGGTTCACGCGGACCCGCATCTTGCGCCGCTACCGCACCCACTTGGAGAATCTGGACCGAGTCTTGGCCGACTTGGAGGACGCTCGGATCCGGGAGCGCCGGGTGGTGCCCCCTCAGATCACCCAGCGCCTGCGCCAGACCGAAGTTGCTCAGGAAGATCCGGATCTGGCCCAGGTGGTTTCCACCAGCCGACCCAGCATCGATCGGGTGCAGGACGCCGTCTTCGACGCCCAGGGCCGGATCATGGTCGAGGTGAGCCGCCTGCTGGGCCAGCCCGACTGGGTGAGCATCGAGGCTGAGGAAGGCGAAGCGCTGGAGTTAGAGACCGCTCATCACTGATCGGCCGCCTTCGGCGCCGGGTCTGACTCTTCCAGGACAAAAGCCCGGGCCAGTTCCACCACCTTCGCCTGGTCCCGCAGGGCCTTGCGGCTGCGCGCCGTTTCCTGCTGGCGCGGCCTGACTGCTAGGTGGGCCCGGTCGGCCAGCCGCTCCGCCTCCCGGGACTGCCGCACCTGACTGAGTCGCTCCCACTCGGCAACCGCCGCCTCCACCATCGCCACCCGGTCGCCTCCCCCCTCCTCGGCCATCTCGGCCAGCCGCTGCTGTAGGCGGACCAGTCGGGCCGCCGGGAGCCGAGCCTTAGCGCTCAGGAGGGTGGCCGCCAGCTTGGCCTCGATCTGACGTTGGTCCCGATGTTCGCTTTCCTGCTGGACCTCGATGGTGCGAGCCTCGCGCAGGGCCAACTGGGCCCGCTCGAGCAGCTCCCGGTAGCCGTTCGCTAGCTCGGCGTGGGCTCCCGCCGTGGCGGTCTCCGCCAACAACGCCGCGGCGGCCACCAGCTCGTCGACGGCTTGGGCGGCCCCCAACTGCCGCAATTGGGGAAAGATGAACACTCCACACTTGCGGTCCACTTCGACGAAGGCCTGCAGCGCCTCCGCGGGAAGCTCGGAATGTTCCGGCGTCGGCAGCACAGTTCCGGTCGCCCGCGGCGCCGGTAGTTCCGGTGCGGTCAAGCTTCCGCCGGCAAGCTTGGCCGACCCCGGCCCATCAGCTCGAGCAGACAACTGACCCCGGCCCGGGTGCCACCGGAGGCTTTGAAGACCGCGGTGCCCGCCACCAGGACTGTCGCCCCCGCATCAAGGCAGGCCGCGGCGTTCTCCGGATCTACTCCTCCGTCGACCTCGATGTCGCACTTCAGGTTGCGCTCCTCCACCATCCGCCGCAGTCCTTTGACCTTCGCCAGGGCCGAGCTGAGGAAGGGCTGGCCCCCGAATCCGGGGTCCACCGACATCACCAGCGCCAGGCTGATTTCCGGCAGGATATCGGCCAGGAAGCCGGCGGGAGTGGCCGGATTGATCCCCACCCCGGGGCGGGCTCCCTCGGATCGGATCAGTTCGACCGTCCGATGCAGCTGCGGGCAGGCCTCGAAGTGGACCGTGATCAGCTCCGCCCCGGCCGCGGTGAAGCGGGGGATGATCCCATCCGGACGTTCCACCATCAGATGGGCCTCCAGCAAGAGCGAAGTGGAGCGGCGGCAGGCCGCCACCAGATCGGGCCCCATGGTCAAGTTGGGGACGAAGTGGTTGTCCATGATGTCGATGTGGATTCGGTCGGCACCCGCCTCCTCGCAGGCCGCCAGCTCGTCACTGAGGTGGGCCAGGTCGGCGGCCAGGATCGACGGGGCGAGCAGGCTCACGCGGCCCCCTCCGCCAACCGCGAGGCGGCGGCGGCGTCGCACCAGATTTCACAACCAGCCGAGTTGCGCGCCACCAGCTGGGCGGGCCAGCGGACCGGGTCGTAAACTCCCCGCACCACTTGGGCCAGGGTCTCGGCCTTGCCCTCGCCATCCACCAGGAAGTGGGTTCGGCGCGCCCAGCGCAGCACCAGCGGACCCAGGCTGAGCCGCCGCTGACCATCTGGGTGCTGGGTGGCCAGGACTACCGCCTCCTCGGGATAGGCCCGGCCGGGGAACAAAGACGCCGTGTGGCCATCCACGCCCATTCCCAACGCCAGGATGTCCAGCTGGGGGCGACCGTCCACATACGGAACGACGCCGATCAGCCGGGCCTCGAAGCGCTGGCTGATGGTCTCCGGTCCGAGGCCCGGCTCGATCTCCCAGCCTAAGACCAGTGGTCGGTCCCCCTGGATGCGCTCGACCAGCGCCCGCCGGAGCATGCCCTCGTTGGACTGCGGATCGGAGCGCGGGACCATCCGCTCATCCCCGGGCAGCACCACGGTGCGCGCCCACTCCACCTGGGGCTCTGCGGCCAACAACTCCAGCGCCTCTTCGGGGGTCGCTCCTCCGGGCAGGGCCGCCACACATTCACCCCGGGCCGAGATGGCTTCTCGAATCTCCTGAGCCCAGACCCGAGCGGCGTGCCGGGCCAGGGATTCTGGGTCCGGGAGAACCCGGATTTGGGGTTCCACCGACCCCTCGCTCGCGCTCACTCCGGGTGCGGTCTCTCAGTCATGCTTGACCGCGTGGCCACCGAACTGATTGCGCAGCGCGGCCACGTACCGGGCAGCGAAGGAGTCGCTCTGGCGGGAGCGGATCCGCATCATCAGCGAGAGTGCCAAGACCGGTGTCGGCACGTTCTGCTGGAGCGCCTCGAGTAGCGTCCACCGGCCTTCGCCCGTGTCGTCGACGTAGCCCTTGATTTGGGCCAACCCGGGGTCGTCGGCGAGGGCCAGCTCAGTCAGCTCCAGGAGCCACGAGCGCACCACACTCCCTTGATTCCAGAGGTGGGAGATGGCGCCTAGATCGAGGTCAAAGGCGGAGCTCTCCAGGACCTCGAAACCCTCCGCGTAGGCCTGGAGCATGCCGTACTCGATCCCGTTGTGGACCATCTTCACGTAGTGGCCGGCGCCGGCGGGGCCGACGCGCAGGAATCCGTCCGGGGGAGCCAGGGTCTTGAAGACTGGGGCCACGTAGTCGAAGGCATCCTGATCGCCGCCGACCATGAGGCAGTACCCCACCTTGAGCCCCCAGACCCCTCCCGAAGTGCCAGCATCCAGAAAACTGACCCCCTTCTCGGCGCAGCGCTTGGCCCTTAGCTGGGAGTCGGAGTAGTGGGAGTTGCCGCCGTCGACGATGACGTCGCCCCGCTCCAGGACCGGCAGCAAGGTGTCCAGCGAGGAGTCCACCGGCGCTCCTGAGGGGACCATCAGCCAAACCACCCGGCGGGGGGTGAGCTTGTCGACCACGTCGTTCAGCGAAGTGGCCGCCGTGGCGCCTCCCGCGGCCACCTTGGCGGTCACCGCCTGATCCCGATCGTAGGCCACCACCTGGTGCCCACCTTGAACCAGCCGCTCGACCATGTTGCCGCCCATCTTGCCCAGTCCGATCAGGGCTACCTGCACTCGCTCTCCTTTAGTTGGCGACGGGCGCCAGCAGCCGCTCGATCACCTGGGTCAGCTGCTCCAAGCCGCGGCCAACGTCCTCGCAGCGCACTCGCAGCACTCTACGGCCCCGCTGGGTCAGGGCTTGGTAGTCCCCCAGCGCTTGAGCCTGCTGCAGCGTGCCGAAGGTGTAAGGCCGCTCGGGAATCGCTAGGTCCACCTGGTGGACGCCCGTGATCTGGAGGAAGGCGGCGGTCTCCGGGCCGCCTTTGTGAAGTTGGCCGGTGGAATGGAGGAAGCGCGGTCCATACCCGAAGGTCGTGGCGCACCCGGAGGCCCGGAGCAGGCCGGCCCGCAGGCGGGAGATCAAAGCCGCGTCCCTAGGGTGGTCCGGGCGCATCGGCAAGTAGGCCATCACCGCTAGGTACCAAGGTGGGCCCAACCCTTCCAGCCAGCCGACCAGTGCTTGCTCCAGGCTGCTCGCGCCGGGGGCGCCCGCCACCCGGACCGCGCCATCGATCAGATCGATGGGGGGCTCGGGAAGGCGGCCTTCCTGCTCCCAGGTCTTCAGCAAGCGGGCGGTGTTGTCCTTGCTTTCCTGCACGTTGGGCTGGTCGAAGGGATCGATACCCATCAGCGCGCCGGCCAGGGCGGTCGACGCCTCCCAGCGATAGAACTCGGCGCCGAGGTCGAGGAGGTGGGCGGTCGGGACTCGAACCACCGGATGGCCGGCTGCGCTGATCTCGTCGAGCCAGGTCTCGGTCTCCGGGTCGGCCCCATCTCCCTCCAGATCCAGGTAGACGAACAGCCGGTCGCCGCCGTACTCCCGCGGCTCGCCCCGCGGCTCCCCGACCACGGGGACCAGCCCCTTGCCCGATTTGCCGGTGGACTCGGCCAGCAGCTGCTCGATCCAGGTGGGCAGCTCCGCGAGGGCGGGATGGGCCAGGATGGTGACCTTGTCGCGTCCCACCGCCGCGCCGCCAGCCAGGATCGCTCCCAGCTGGACCCCCGGGCTGCGATCGGCAGCCGAGGCGTCTTCCGGGAAGCAGGCCCCGGACATGGAGACCGCTCCGGCCAAGAGCTGGTCCACGTCAATGCCCATGGTGGCCGCCGGGACCATGCCGAAGTCGGAGAGCGCGCTGTAGCGGCCCCCGATGGTGGGGTTAGCCGAGAAGACCTGGTGGAAATTCAGATCGCCGGCTAGCTTCTCCAGCTGGGTGCCGGGGTCCGTGATGGCGATGCAGTGGTCACCCGCTCGCTCCCCCAGCGCTGCCTGCCAGCGGCTGTGAAAGAAGCTGCAGTGGGCCAGGGTCTCGGTGGTCCCGCCACTCTTGGAGGCCACCAGTAACAGGGTGCGGGACGGATCGATCCGCTGGACCACCGCCTGAATCTGATCAGGATCGGTGGAGTCCAGCACGATGAGGTCGGGGAATCCGGGCCTTTGCCCGAAGGTCTGGCGCAGCACCTCCGGGCAAAGGCTGCTGCCCCCCATCCCGACTAGGACAGCATGGGTAAACCCCTGGTCCCGGACCCAACTGGAGTAACTGTGCAGTCCGGCGAGGGCGCTCCTTTGGCGCTGAGGTTCGTCCACCCACCCGAGACGCTCGGCCATCGCCTGGTGGCTCGTCTCGTCTCCCGGCCACAGGCTGGTGTCTCGATCGCGAACTTTAGTGGTGGCGTTGGAGCTCAGCAGCTGACTGTGGGCCTCGGCCACCGCGTGCCCGGCCGCCCCCGCCTCCACCTGCGCCAAGATCACTGTCGAGCTGACCTGGGTGCGCGGTGAGGCGACCAACCCCTGACCGGCGAAGGTGGTCCGCTTGGCGCCGATCTCGGCTAGCAACTTGTCCATGGAGGCGGAGAAGCTTTCGACCCCCTTGACCTCCAGCACGGCGGTGACCTCGTCGATGTCCACCCCCAAGTCGCGCAGGTGCGCCAGCTCCGAGGGTGCGGCCGGGATGTGCCCCACCAGCGTTGGGCGCACCTGGCCGTGGTCCAGGAAGGCATCGATGGAGCTCGGCGGCATGGTGTTGACGGTCTCGGCGGCGATCAACTCCTCGCAGTAGAGGACGTCCCGATAGGCGGGGTTCTTGGTGCTGGTGCTGGCCCACAGCGGGCGCTGAACCGCGGACCCGGCCGCCGCCAGGGCGCGAAAGCGGTCGCCGTGGAACACCTCCAGGAACGCTTGGTAGGCGACCGCCGCGTTGGCGATGGCGGCTTGGCCGCGGGCCGCCTCCAGCGCCGCGCGGCGCTCTCCATCCACCTGCGCGGCCAGCGCGTCCAGGCGGGAGTCAGCCTCGGTATCGACCCGGCTGACGAAGAAGCTGGCCACCGAGCGGATCTGCTCGATGGGGAGCCCCGCCTGGAGCCGCCGTTCCAGACCCCGACAGTAGGCCTCCATCACCTGGCGATAGCGAGCCACCGCGAAGATCAGGGTCACGTTCACGTTGAAGCCCTGGAAGAGCGCTTCTTCGATCGCTGCCACCCCTTCTGCGGTGGCCGGAATCTTGATCATCAGGTTAGGCCGGTCCACCGCGATCCAGTAGCGTCCGGCCGCGGCCACCGTGTTGCGCGGGTCCCGAGCCAGCGCTGGGGACACTTCCAGGCTGACGTAGCCGTCCCTGGCCTCGGTCGCGCGGTAGATCGGCAGCAGCTCGTCGCAGGCGCTACGCACATCGTCGGCGATCAACCGGTCGTAGATCTCCTCGGTCGACCGGCCCCCGAGGGCGAGCTCTCGGATCTCGTCATCGTAGGCGTCGCCCTCGGAGACGGCCTTCTCAAAGATGGTGGGATTGACCGTCACCCCGAGCACCCCCAACCCGATGAGGCGGCGGAGTTCGCCCCTGCGCAGAAGCTCGCGGCTCAGGTTGTCGTACCAGACGCTCTGACCCTCACCCACTAGTCGTTGCAGTGCGTTCTCAGCCACCTTGCTCACCTCCGGATTCGCCCAGAAGACGCTGGACCCGCTCGGCCACTGCCGAGGGCGTCAACCCCAGATGCTCGTAGATAGTTTGATACGGCGCCGAGGCGCCGAAGCGATTCACCCCGACTACCGCGCCGTGGTCGCCGACCCAGCGCCACCAAGGCTGGTCGACCCCGGCTTCCACCGCCACCCGAATCGGCACCTCAGGCGGAAGCACCTGCGCCCGATACTCCTGGGGCTGCGCGGCGAACAGCTCCATCGAGGGCATACTGACCACCCGGGTCGGCACCCCCTGCTGCTGCAGCAGACCTCGAGCCCCTACGCAGATCGACAGCTCGCTCCCGGTTCCGATGAGGACGCACCGACACTCACCTCCCTCGGCCTCCAGGAGGACATAGGCGCCGCGGGAGACCCCGGTGGCCGCCAGCTGCTTGGTCCCCGGCAGCACCGGCAGGTTCTGCCGACAGAGGACCAGCACGGTGGGGGCAGATCCCCGCTCCAGCGCGGCCGCCCAGGCCCAGCTGGACTCGTTGGCGTCGCCCGGACGGAGCACCACCAAGTTGGGAATGGCACGGAGCGCCGCCAGGTGCTCCACCGGCTGGTGGGTCGGGCCGTCCTCGCCCAGGCCAATGCTGTCGTGGGTGTAGACCCAGACCACCCCCAGGTGGGAGAGCGCCGAGAGCCGAACGGACGGCCTTTGGTAGTCGGAGAAGGTGAAGAAGGTGGCGCTGTAGGGGCGCAGGCCGCCGTGGGCCGCAATGCCATTGCAGGCCGCCCCCATGGCGTGCTCCCGAACCCCGAAATGGAGGTTTCGGCCGGCTCCGGTATGGCCGTCAAAGTCGCCTCCGCCAGGGACCGCGGTCTTGGTCGACTCGGACAGGTCAGCGTCGCCGCCCAGGATCCAAGGGATCCGCTCGGCGAGGGCCACCAGCGCCTGGCCCCCGGAGCTGCGGGTAGCGATCGGGTCGCTGCCCTCATCCCACGAGGGCAACACTTCCTCCCAGCCGGCCGGCAGCTCACCGGCGATGGCCGTGCGCCAGTCATAGGCCAGCTGCGGGAAAGCCTCGCTCCACGAGCAGAAGCGCTCGTTCCATTCCCGACTCAGGGTGGCTCCCGTTGCCTGGGCCTCCCGGAAGTGGGCGAGGGCCGGCTCAGGTTCGAAGAAGGTGACCCCTGGATCCCAGCCGTAGGCCCGCTTGGCGGCCGCTGCCTCTTCAGGACCGAGCGGCGAGCCGTGAGCGGCGTTCGTGTCCTGCTTGTGGGGGGCCCCGTACCCGATGTGGGTGCGGATGGCGATCAGGGAGGGCCGGCTCTCGTCGTCGATCGCGTTCTGGATCGCCGCCGCGATTCCCGCCAGGTCCAAAGTGCCGTCCTCAACCCGCTGCGCCTGCCAGCCGTAGGCGCTGAACCTGGCCTCGACATCCTCGGAGAACGAGAGTGAGGTGGGCCCATCCAAGGAGACGTGATTGTCGTCGTAGAGGCAGATCAACTTGCCCAGGCCGAGGTGACCGGCCAGTGAGGCCGCCTCCGAGCTGATCCCTTCCATCAGGTCTCCGTCGCTGCACAGGACGAAGGTCCGGTGGTCGACGATGGAATGTTGGGGTTGGTTGTAACGGGCCGCCAGGTGACGCTCGGCGATGGCCATGCCCACCCCGTTGCCGAAGCCCTGGCCGAGCGGACCGGTGGTTACCTCGACTCCGGCGGTCAGTCCCCGCTCGGGATGACCCGGAGTTAAAGAGCCCCACTGCCGAAACTGCTGCAGCTGCTCCAGGGGCAGGTCATACCCCGTGAGGTGCAGCAAGGCGTACAAAAGCATCGATCCGTGACCGGCCGAGAGCACGAAGCGGTCACGGTCCGGCCACTGCGGATCGTTGGGGTCGTGGCGCAGAAAGCGGGTCCAGAGCACGTAGGCCGCAGGAGCCATGCCCATCGGGAGTCCCGGGTGCCCCGACTTAGCCTTCTCGACCCCGTCGATGGCCAGGGTCCTGATGGTGTTGATGCAGAGGTTGTCGAGTTCGGTCCCGGCCTGGGGCAGCGTCGACCCGCCGCTCACCACTCGCTCCTGAAGCTCACGCGCCATCTACTCCCATGCTCTCACCTGGGGCATCACCGCGCGATCGGGAAGGTCGCCCACGAACCGACCCCTCATCAGGCTCCGGACCAGCGCCTTCCGCCTAGCGACCGCTAGCAGCAGAGTCAGGCCCGCAAAGGGTGGGGAGGCCGTGGGCGGCCCAATCACTGATCCCCCCGATCATTGAGGTCGCCACCAGACCTTTCTCCCGGAGGAATTTGGTGGCCCGGAAACTGCGGGAGCCGGCCGAGCACTGCACCACCAGCGTGCCCTCCCGGGGCAGTTCCCGCCAGCGTGCGCTGAGCTCTTCGATGGGAATCCAAAGGGAGCCCGCGATGCGCAGTCGCGCGCGCTCAGCCGCGTCCCGCACGTCGAGCACGGGTACTCCGCCCTCGATCTGGCGGCGAGCGCTGTCGACCTCGACTTCGAGTGCTACCGGGGCGGCCATCGGGGAGATTATGAGTCGCGGAGTCCCCCGCGGTGCCGGGACGAACCGAGTTCTACCAGAGCGAGCGGAGCGGGCGTTTCGGTGAGATGCCCGCGATGCGCAGCCGCCCCGGAATCCCAGCCCCGGCACTGGACCCCTTCCCAAACCCAGAACAACTTCCGTATCCTGGGCTGCTGACACGACCAACAGGAGACGGGGCAGTTCGGGCCTCCGCCCGCCGCAGCTGAGGTAGGGAGGGTTCAGCGATGGCTACAGGCATGAGGGACGCCGAGGCGTCGGATCGAAAGCTCGACCGGCGGATGTCGGTGTGGCAGCTCTTCTTCCTCTCGATGGGCGGGATCATCGGCTCCGGCTGGCTGTTTGCCGCGCTGGCTGCGTCAGCGACGGCCGGCCCGGCCGCGATCGTCTCCTGGCTGATCGGCGGGGTCCTGGTACTCCTGGTAGCCCTGAACTACGCCGAGATCTCAGGGATGCTGCCCCGCTCCGGGGCGATCGTCCGGTACCCCCACCTGACCCACGGCGGCTACACCGGCTTCATTCTGGGCTGGACCTACCTGCTCTCGGCCGTGAGTGTGCCGGCCATCGAGGCGGAGGCGGTCGTCACCTACGCCAGCACTTATATCCACGGCATCATTAACCCGGTCAACAGCGAACTGACCTGGCCCGGCGGGATCCTTTTCGGGATCGGCCTGATGATCTTCTTCTTCATCATCAACTATGTCGGCATCAAGTTCCTCGCCCAGTTCAACAGTTTCGTGACCGGCTGGAAGTTCGTGATCCCGGGAATCACCGTCATCCTCCTGTTCGTGTTCGATCTCCACAGCAAGAACTTTGGCGGCTACCCCGGAGGCTTCGCCCCCCTCGGCTGGGCCCCGGTCCTGAGCGCGGTGGCCACTTCCGGGATCGTGTTCTCCTTCCTGGGCTTCCGCCAGGCCCTTGACTTCGGCGGCGAAGCCCGCAACCCACAGCGGGACGTGCCCATCGCCACCATCGCGTCGGTGCTGGCGGGCATCGTTCTCTATGTCCTGCTCCAGGTGGCCTTCATCGGCGGCATCAAGTGGGGAATCTTCGGCGTCCACGCCGGCGACTGGGCGGCCCTGAAGGCGGCTGGCAGCGCTGCCAAGGACGCGCCCTTCTACGTCGCGCTCAAGGCGGCGGGACCGGCCCTGCTGGGCGGCTTCGCCACGATTCTCCTCATCGACGCCTTCGTGTCGCCGACCGGCACCGGCTACGTCTATCTGGGCACGTCGACCAGGACCTTGTACGGCATGTCAGTGGTGGGCTATCTGCCCCGGGCGTTCCAAGCGATCCTGGCCCGGTTCCGCATCCCCTGGATCGCGCTGATCGCCTCCACCGTGGTGGGCTGCC